>Ga0326728_10007467_pt1 | contig 28013 bp, 22 predicted proteins | sample MB3enrmetagenome_FD_207602 | JGI IMG/M metagenome (GOLD analysis project Ga0326728, IMG submission 207602) | Lab enriched peat soil microbial communities from McLean, Ithaca, NY, United States - MB31MN | ecosystem: Environmental > Terrestrial > Soil > Wetlands > Peat | place: USA: New York...
TCGCCATAAACCAAATAAGTCAAGATAAATATTCTAATTACATGACTACAACTCGACCCCGAAAATCGCGCAACTCTCCTGCATACAACGGTCTCAGTTAATTACCATGAGGAAGATCCGTCAGGACTACGTCGTGAACGACCCGGCCCACCAGGCGCGCCAGGAATAGGGCTAAGGCCGGTCGCATGTGGAGGATTTTGGCGCGGCTCCCCACCTTGCCGGCGATGAGTTGCACCAATTCCTGGAAGGTGTACATTTCCGGCCCCGCGGCGTCCATCACCCTGTTCCCGGTTTCTTTGCCAAGGGCCGCAGCCATCTCGGCGACGTCCACCACATAGACCGGTTGCAGCCGGCATTCGCCCGAGCCCAGAATGGCAAATACCGGGAAATGACGCAGCATCCAGGCAATGTTGTTGAGCAAAATATCTTCCACGCCGAAAACCAGCGTCGGGCGAAGAATGGCATAAGCGAGTCCCGAGGCGGTAATCACCCGCTCGGCGGCCGCTTTCCCACGGTAGTAGCCTAGCTTGGAATCTTCCGAGGGCTGGGTGACACTCAGGTGGACGATTCGCCGCACCCCCGCTTCCCGCGCGGCGTCGACCAGAATCCGGGTGTTTTCGACGGCCCTTTCAAAGGTGACTTCACCGTAGTGAAATCGGAACCAATAGGTGTTGTAAAGCGGCGATGCGCAAACCCTCGGCCAGTTCCGCTGGGCGGGCAAACTGGAGCGGAGCCACCTGGATGTTGGCATTGAAGGACGCCCCGCGCTCCGGATGCCCCGTGAGCGTCCTGACTCCCCGGCCCATGGCCACGAGGCGCCGGGCTATATACTTGCCCGTACAGCCAAACGCCCTCGTCACAACATCGAATTCCCTGCCCTGCATGCCGTGAATCACGATTATGCTTGGCGTTCGTCCTTCGGCCGAAAAACCTGCGTCAGGATCACCCCGATGGACACCAAGACAATGCCAGAGAGCATCAAACCATTAAGGAATTCGTGCAAGAAGAAGTGCGCAAACAAAGCCGCCATCAAGGGCGTAAGCGAGGAAAACGCGTATACACGCGCCACCGCCATCAGGCGCAGCGCAGTGAACATGCAATAGATCGCGAGGACACCGGAAAGCACTCCGCTGGCGAGAAGAGCCAGCAGGGCGCGCCAAGTTGCCGTGTGCAAAGTGGCAAGCCGTCCTGCCACCAGCAAGCCCGCGAAGCCTACCGCTACACTCGTGATGAACTGGAGGAAAATCGCAACCGACTGGTGCGCGCCGCGCAGTTGCCCATCACGCCACAACACCCCGGAGATTCCGTAGGTCAATGCCGTGGTGAATCCCAGCGGAATGGCCCAGTACCAACGCGGCGAAATCGGCTGCCCGCGCGACTGGCCGAGCGAAAGCCCCACCAAACCCAAAAAGATCAGGAGTACGCCGGCAAGAGCGTAGGGGTGAATCCGCTCGTGAAGAAAAATCCAAGCGATCAGCGTGCCCCATATGACGTAGGTCTCCTGCACGGGGATGGTGATGGTCACGCCCCCGAAGCGCATTGCGAAATAGTAGCAAAAGAGTCCGAAGGTCGAGATTACACCCGCAGCCACAAAAGCAAGAATCGGGCGCAGGCCGATGTAGTGCGGTGAGCTGCGGCGCAATTGGTTCAGCGTGCGGTGCTTCCACATCAAAATGATGCCCAGCGCCAGACTGGGCAATCCCCGCAGCAACGGACCGATCAAGGGATCGGCCTGCACCACAGCCACGCGATCGAAAATATTTGCCGAAGCGTAGCCCAACACAGAACCCAGCGCCCAGGGCTCGCCGCGACGGCGGACGTTCTTAGTTGAAGTAGCTTCCATGCACCCCACTATCAACGACGACGCAATTTAATGAGAGCGCAGCGATTATATCTGGTTGATGATTTTGGGCAAGTTTTAATCCCCAGGCGATCCGGTAAGCTAAGCCATGACGCATGATGACGCAGCGCGCTCTGGGGGTCCTCATTGCGACCGTGCGGGTGAGTCAGCCGGGGGGCCAAAAAGTCGTTGTGACAACAAGTCAGGCTGGATCATCATGCGTCATTATGTCTTCTTGAGGAATCCGCACCGAAGTGATAGATTCCGAATGGAAGCAAAACCTTCGGGGCAGGGTGAGGATTTGCGGTTCGAAGTATCGTCCGCACTTCCAATTCCCGATCGGCGGTAAAGCCCGCGAGGGGCGGGAAGAGCAGTGGCTAGTAGATAGGGCTAGTGGTTAGTCATACACAACTCGTTGTTTTCCACTAGCCACTATCCACTAACCACCAGCCACTGCTCTTCCCGCCCCAGGATCCGGTGAAACTCCGGGGCCGACGGTAAAGTCCGGATGAAAGAAGGTTGGCGCCGGTCTACGTGTGGCGGACAATGCTGCCCTCGCGACGAGCGTGGGGAGTAATTCCTAAGTGTATTTTCCCGCCCGCTAACCCCTCCTTTCCCTGCCCCACCACGAGGCCATTTCTTTGGGATCCGCGCCTGAAAGAAATCCTATAACGTTTGCACTATCTGTTTTCACGGTCCTTTTAACCCTGCTCATTATTTCTGTGCTTCCGTGTACACTGCGGGCGCAGAGTTGGAACAGCCACCTGGAAGGACTTATCACAGATCCGAGCGGGGCGGCGATACCGCAAGCGCAGGTGACCCTGAAAAGCGGCGCTTCGGAGCAAATCCGCCACACGCAAACCAATCAGCAGGGCTTTTACACTTTCCCCCTGATGCCTGTGGGCGTATACGATTTGACCGTCGCCGCCCCCGGCTTTGCCACCCGCACCGTGCCAAGCCTTTCCCTGCAAGTGGGGCAATCCGATCGGATCGATCTCACTCTACAGCTCGCGCGCCGACAGGCTCTTATACAGGTCGAAGCACGCCCGCTGCTAGTCCAGGCGGCATCCCCGGCCATTGGCGACGAGATTTCAAACCAACGTGTCACTTCCCTGCCCCTGAATGGCCGGCAGTTTTCGCAACTCGCCTTGCTGGCGGCAGGCGCGGTACCGCCCTACCCGAATGGCGCCACGCAGCAGTTCAATACTCCAGGTCTGGGACTTGGTTTTTCGGTGGATGGCCAGCGCTCCGAGCGGAACAGCTTTTCGTTGGATGGCATCACTTTGATTGAGCCTTTCGCTTACAGCTTGACGGCGAGCCCCTCGGCAGACGCCATCCGGGAATTCCGCGTGGTTGAGAATTCCTACTCCGCTGACCAAGGCCTGGTGTCAGGCGCGCAGGTCAACATTGTCAGCCGCTCAGGATCTAATCACCTTGCGGGCACTGCCTACGAGTTTTTTCGCAACAGTGCGCTCGACGCCAAAAACTATTTTGATGACCCCTCACTACCGATTCCACCCTTTCGGCAAAATCAATTTGGGGCGAGCTTCGGCGGCCCCATCCGCCGCGAGTCAACGTTCTTTTTTACCCAATACGAAGGCTTTCAGATTCGACAGAGCCTTACCAACACCACACTGCTACCCACTGAGGCAGAGCGTGAGGGTAACTTTAACGAAACGAATCCTGCCACCGGCCAACCTTTTCCCGCGATCCTCAATCCTTTCACCGGCCAGCCCTTCCCCGGCAATCAGATTCCCCAGGCAGATATGAACCCCGTCTCACTCGCGGTTCTGGCCCGCGTCCCTTTGCCCAACCAGCCCAATGCCGCGACGGGCACGGACAACAGCATTGACACCGGACTGCACAGTTTGACGGCCAACCAATTCACCGCTCGGCTCGATCACGAATTGAATCCCCAAGAGCAGCTTTTCGGACGTCTCCTCATCTCTCGCGATACCCAGACCATGCCTTTCGTGCCCGACAGCTTTGCCAACAATCCCCCCGCGCCGCCGGGTTTTGGTGACGACGTGTACGACTCCGGGCTCAACTTGGCGTTGGGCCTCACATCCATTTTTTGGCCCTCGCTCATCAACGATTTCCGTTTCGGATACTCCTTCTTCGATGGAACCAAGCAGGGCCAGAACATTCATAGCGGCTTTTTGCAAACGCTCGGCATTACGCGCGCGCCCGGCTCGACCAACGACGGCATTCCGGCGATCGACGTTCCCGGGTACGCCGACCTGGGCGACAGCGACATTTTCCAGCCGGAGGTTCGCAAGAACCACACCTTCCAATTCACCGATAATCTGGTGTGGGTCAAGGGACGACACACGTATCAGCTTGGTGCAGATCTGCGAAGGTTGCGGCTCTTCTACCTGGTGGAAGATTTTGGCCAAGGAGTTTTTCAGCTCGATGATGGCCCGAGCTCAGTCTCCGGTTCAGCTTTTTCGGATTTTATCCTGGGAAGGCCGTTCCTTTCCTACGCGCAGGCGGGAAACTCCGGCGGCAATGATCGCCTCAATTACCTGGGGGCCTACTTCAAGGACGAGTTTCATGCGACGCCCCGCCTCAGCCTTACTTACGGCTTGCGCGAGGAGTTCTACACCCCTCCGGTAAACATCGACGGGAGAGCCTCAATTCTCGATCCCACTGATGCCGAGCGATTCATCGTGCTCAACGATCACGGGCAAGCCGCCTCGCTCACGGCAAGCCCTTTGATCCAGCAACTGAGTTCTCTCTATGGCTTGCAATTCATAACCTCCCAACAAGCCGGATTGCCCAATTCCCTGATCAAGCCTGACTGGAGCAACTGGGCGCCGCGCCTGGGCTTTGCTTACGACCTTACCGGCGATGGGAAAAACGCGTTGCGCGGCGGCCTGGGCGTTTTCAGCTCCCTGATGGAACTTGATTACACAGCAGAGACACGCCTGAGCGCGCCTCTTACCGAGTTCCTTTTGGGGCTGGATTTGTGCCGGTTTTATGGCCTCGGCGCCTGCGGACAACCTTATGCTCCGCCGGTTCTCACTTACCAACTCGGGTATGCTCTCGGCAATCAAGAGCCCACCGCCATCTCTTCCCCGCCCGGCATTCGCAACGGTTATGTTTATGAATGGAGTCTTTCCTATGAGCATGCTCTTACCCCCAATAGTATTTTCTCCTTAAGCTACACGGGTTCCGACGGGCACAAACTCCCGCGCCGCTCACTTCAGAATCAGGGCATTCCAAACTTGCCGGGTGAACGGCTTGGCTACCACCCGCAGCCCGGCTCCAATCAGTTCGTTCGCGCCACGGATGTTAACTCAAACTATAACGCGCTGATCGCCCGGCTGGAGCGCCGCTTTTCCGGTGGACTCTCCTTTGTTGCTGGTTACACGTACGCCAAATCCCTGGACACGGCATCGGGCCTGGATGGTACGGACCAGGCGCAGAATAATTACCATATGCGCGCTGAGTATGGCCTTTCCGATTTCGACATGCGGCAGCGCGTTACCTTTTCGGGAGTTTGGGCGTTGCCTTTCGGCCCCGCTCGCAAGTGGGCAAAGGAAGGTGCTCCCAGTCATTTCTTAGGGGGATGGCAGATGGCGAGCATCGCCACACTTCAAAGCGGACAGCCGCTTACCGCCGTTCTGGCAACCGCCCTGAGTGGAACGCAGTCGAATGGCACGGATCGCCCGGACTTGATCGGCAGCGGTAACCTTCCACTCGGCCAGAGAGAGCCCAACCGCTGGTTTAATACGAGCGCCTTCGTGCCACCACCCATTTTCACTGACGCCCAGGGTGCGTACAGCATCCCTGGGAATGAAGGCCGCAATGTTATTACGGGGCCGGGCTTGGCAAGTTGGGACTCGAGTCTGGAGCGTCACATCCGCCTCAGCGAGAAACTGAACACGGTTTTTCGCGCTGACTTCTTCAATATCACCAATCATCCGAATTTCAACCGCCCCGGTTTAATCGTTGGAACTTCACAGTTTGGCGAAATCAGTTCGGCCGGAAATTCGCGGCAGATTCAGGTCTCGCTGCGTTTGAATTGGTGACAATTCCAATTAGAGACACGCCCTACACTGCTTTGAACAGTTTGGCTGTGCGGGGGTTAGCAGCGAGCAGGCCTTCACGTCCACCACGCGCAGAGTGCCGAATTCCGCCTCACGCTGGTCCGCGAGCACGGTGGCGCGCACCTTGCGCTCCGGGCACCGGACGGATCGCTTCCGCAGACCCGGTCCCCATTTCCAAATCGCATACCCGGCCACCGCCCAACACACGGCGACGCCCACGATCGCTTCCTTGATGATTGCAGTCATTGGATTCACTCCCGTGCGAGGGTGCGGCCGCATCGGCCGCGGGGGAGCCTAATCAGGAATAAGCGTATGCCCTCCTGCGGCAAAAAGCAAGGGACTCACATGGATGGACAGAATAGACAGGATAATCCATGTTCAGTCTTCCAGAGTGGAAAGGTCGCCGGTCGGCAATCCCAATTCCCACGCTTTCAGGACGCGGCGCATGATCTTGCCACTGCGCGTCTTGGGAAGCTTGGCGCGGAATTCGATTTCGCGCGGCGCCGCGTGCGCGGCCAGCTTTTGTCGCACATACTTTTGGATTTCGCTTTTCAACTCGTCGCTGGGCACATAGCCTTCGCGCAGCGATATGAAGGCTTTAATGATGTTTCCCCGCAGGGCGTCGGGCTTTCCAATCACGCCCGCTTCCGCCACGGCCGGATGTTCCACCAGGCAGCTTTCCACTTCGAACGGCCCCACGTTTTCGCCCGCCGTGATGATCAGGTCGTCAACACGCCCCTGAAACCAGAAATAGCCATCCGCATCTTGATAAGCGCTATCCCCGGTAACATACCAACCCGGAATGCGGAAATAGGTTTCATAGCGCTCCGGCTGTTTCCAGATCGTCCTCATCATGCCCGGCCATCCGGGCTTAATTACCAGGTTACCAAGATTGTTCGGCGGTAATTCTTTCCCCTCGTCATCGACAATGGCGGCTTTCACCCCGGGAATGGGTCGTCCCATCGACCCGGGGCGAATCGTCATGGCGGGATAATTCGAAATCAGGATATGCCCTGTCTCGGTCATCCACCAGTTGTCATGGATCCGCCGCCCGTAAGTTTTCCAGCCCCACCACACTACCTCCGGATTGAGCGGTTCACCCACGCTCAGGACGTGCCGCAGGCTGGAAAGATCGAATCTCTGCGCCAACTCCTCTCCCGCCGCCAACAGCATGCGGAACGCCGTGGGAGCGCTGTACCAGATGTTGATCCGAAAGCGCTGGATGGTTTCGTACCAATCGGCCGCATTGAATCTGCCACCCCGAATCAAGTTGGTTGCGCCATTGAGCCAGGGGGAAAAAATACCGTAAGAGGTTCCCGTTACCCAACCGGGGTCGGCGGTGCACCAATAGATATCGTCTTCACGCATATCGAGCACCCAGCGCCCGGTCATGAGGTGCCCCAGCATCGCTTTTTGCACGTGCAGCACGCCCTTGGGCTTCCCTGTCGAACCGGAGGTGTAGTGCATGATGAGGGGGTCATCGAGTGTCAGCCACTCAATCTCCGTCTTGTCGGAAGCGTTCGCCATCAGCGCTTCGTAACTCTTCTGGCCTTCCCCCAACTCGCTGACCGAAGCGCCCACCAGAATAATGTGTTTGAGGGCAGGCAGATCGTATTGCGGCACGCGTTCCACGAGCGCCGGCGATGTCACTAAAGCCACGGCTTCCGCGTTGGCCATGCGGTCACGCACGGCATCTTCCATAAATGCTTCAAAGAGCGGGCTGGGAATCGCTCCGATTTTCAAGATGCCGAGGATCGCGATATAAAGCTCCGGCCGCCGCCCCAGAAACACGAACACGCGGTCACCCTTCCCTACTCCCAGCTTTCGCAGGACATTGGCAAAACGGTTCGACTGGAGTGACATGTCCTCAAAGGTGAGACGCGCTGTACGTTCTTTGTCGGTGTAGATGAGAGCCAATTTATTGCGCCGGCCGCGTGTCAGGTGCCGGTCGATGGCCTCATGCGCCATGTTCACCTTGCCCGTCCTCGACCAATCGAACTCCTCGTAAACATCTTCCCAGCGGAACGACGCGTACTGCGCCTCATAGTCCTTCATATAGTGTGTTAGGGGATCGTCCGTCGGCCTTAAGACATTATTCATGTCAGACATGGGTTTCGTGGACATTATGGAAGCCTCGTGAGTGGGAGTTGGCCCGGCTTAGAAGTAAGTGATGAGTGAAGAGTGATGAGTGATGAGCAAGAACCCACTTGGGAAGAGGACTTTGCTTTTCACTCGTCACTCGTCACTCGTCACTGCTCTTCTGTAAGCTTCGTCCAGCAATTCGATCACGTGCAACACGCGCCGTTGGTTGCCCTGGCGCTTCATGCCGGCGCGCAGTTGTAACAAGCAACCGGGATTGGCGGTCAGGACCAATTCCGCCCGCGTCTCGCCGACACGGCGCATTTTGCTTTCGAGCAACCGGTCTGACATTTCGTTGTGAACGACGTTGTAAACGCCCGCGCTGCCGCAGCAGATGTCCGCTTCCTTCAACTCGATCAGTTCCAATCCCGGTATGGCGGCCAGCAGCTTGCGTGGCGCGGTCCGAATGCGCTGCGCGTGCCCCAGATGGCAAGGATCCTGATAAGTCGCCCGAACCTTCATTATTCCAAGTTTCCGGTTCAAGTCAATCCCCGCCAGGAATTCCGTGACGTCGCGCAGCTTTGCTACAAAGGCTTTTGCCGGTTCATGAAATTCCTTGTCCTCTTCCTCAAAGAGAAGTGGATACTCCTTGAGAACTGAACCGCACCCCGCGGCATTGGAAATAACCGCGTCAAATTCTCCCGCCAAAAACGCCTGGATATTGCGCTTGGCCAAATCGCGCGCGATGCCGCGAATGCCGGCGTGCACGTGCAGCGCGCCGCAGCATCCCTGGTCGCCGGGGATCACCACTTCGCAGCCGTTCTTGGCGAGCACTCGCACCGTGGCGTCATTCAGCCGGGCAAAGGCAAGGTTGGCGATGCACCCGGCGAACAGCGCCACCCGGTAACGCCGCTTCCCTTCCGCCGGAACCGTCGTGCCAAGGCGTTCGTAAAAAAACGGCTTTTCCATGCGCGGGGCGAGTTGTGCCACCTGCTCGAGCCGGCCGGGAAGCAACCTCAGCGCCCGAGAAGCGAGCATCATCTTTTCCAGTCCCGAGCGCTGATAAAAGCGCAGAAGCTTTCCCACAAATTCCAGCCGCCCGGGATGCGGCAGAATTTCGTAGTAGAAAAGTTTGCGCAGGAAAGTTGTGAGCATCGGCCGGTGATAGTGCTTTTCGATCTGGCCGCGCGCGACTTCCACCAGCTTCCCGTACTCGACTCCCGATGGGCAGGCCGTTTCACAAGCGCGGCAGTCCAGGCAAAGATCGATGTGACGAACGAAGCTTTCGCCCAGCGGAAGCCGCCCCTTCTCCACCTGGATCATCTGGTAGATGCGCCCGCGCGGCGAGTCCATTTCGAGCCCTAGCTCGCGGTAGGTAGGGCAGGCATTCAGACACAAACCGCAGTGTACACAGCGGGAATAATCCACCCAACGCGGCGCCTCGCCCGCACCGTAACCCGAGGGCCTCGCTGTGACTTCCTTTCCAGTTGCGGGTTTTCCGTTTTCTAAAATGTCAGCCACTTAATGTTCCAATCGACCTAGCGGCGGCTTTATCCGTCAGCCGACGGACCATTTGGTCCGTCAGTTGACGGATAAACTCGCCGCTACAACTTCTAAATGCCGCCCAAATACCGCCCCGGCGCCAGAACCTCGTTGGGGTCCCAAGTAGATTTCATTTTGCGCATGGCTCCAAGATCGTCGCCGCCCGCGCCCCAAACGTCCACGACGCTCTTGAGGCGCGCCGGGCAATGTTCAACGATCAGCGTACCCCCAAGGTCCGCCGCCGCTTGGCGCAGGTGGATGACCCAAACCCTGACATCATCGGTCACCGTCTCCTGCAATGCGCACAAGTGGACAATACCCACCCCCACCTGGGCGAAACTCGCGAGCGCGATCCGCTCAGCTTGGGCTTCCTGTTGCGCGCGGCTCAGAAACTCCTCGCTGGCCGCCACGGGCAGCGCAGCTTTCACAATGGTGAGGTCCCGGTACTTTGGCTGAAGCCAATGGGCCAGATTGGAAACGCGCTCCCACGCCCCCTCCGCTGCTTCCAAGCGCGCCAGTTGCGCTCCCGCCGCAGAGGCGAGTTGCTTGAGTTCAAATGCGCAACGCTCAATGACCCGATGCGATCCGCCCAATTCGATCCACAGTTCCACCCCCGCCGCGTCTTGGGCTCCGGCCGAATCACCGAGCAGCGCCGTAGCCGGTGAATCGAGCAGTACCAGCCGCAGGGGATCGAGTGGCGAGCGCAATACGCTCCTGCGCAAGTCTCGTGCATTTCCCAGTGTGCCGGCCCGCATCGTAAAGGTGGCACGTTCCAGTGGTTTGGGAAAGAGCTTCAAGCTGGCTTCAACGATCACGCCCAGCGTCCCGAATGAGCCGGTCAGAAGTTTTCCCAGATCGTACCCGGCGACGTTTTTCACCACTCTGCCACCCGTCTTGACGACTTTCCCCTCCGTGGTGGCAATTTTCAGACCCAGAACCATGTCGCGGGGCCCACCGAACCCCTGGCGCAACGGCCCCGCCGCATTGGCCGCGATAATTCCCCCGATACTCGACTCGGTCCCGCCACGGGGATCGAGAGGCAACCACAAACCGTTCCTCCCCACGAGGACCTGGAAATCTCCAAAGGTCATTCCGGCCTCGACGCTGATCGTCAGGTCCGCAGGCTCATAATGAATGACGCGATTCAATTCCCGCAAGGAAAGCGCGACGTCATACCGCCGGGGGGGATTCCCCATCGAAAGTTTCGTGCCATTGCCCCGGGGGATCAGCGCCAGGCGATGCTCGCTTGCACAGCGCAGAACCGCAGCCACCTGTTCCGCCGTAGCCGGAGAGACGGCGCAATCGGGGACCCTGCCATCCACCGCCAGAGCAGTGCGAGCAGCGGGGTCCGTCAGCACGTGGGACGGGCCCACGAGCGCTGCCAATTCCGCCCGCACGGAATCTATCGCCACGGTCACACCGGACTCCCTCCCGCCAATCCTCCGCGCAACTCCCCGCACATTTTCCCCGTGGGAAGAAGCTTGCCTGGATTCAAGCGCCCCAAAGGATTAAATAGGTTCTTGATTCGGCTCATCAATTCCAAATCATCATCAGAAAAGATGAGCGGCATGAGATCACTCTTCTCGAGGCCCACCCCGTGCTCGCCGGTTATCGATCCGCCCATTTCCACGCATCGCAAGATAATCTCTTTAGCCGCCTTGACCACACACGCGGTCTGCTGCCGATTACGCTCGTCATACATGATGAGAGGATGTAGGTTGCCATCGCCCGCGTGGAAGATGTTGCCGATGTGCAGGTCATACTTTTTTTCGATGCTGCCAATGAAGTCCAGCATTTCCGGCAAGCGCGTGCGCGGAATGACGCCGTCCTGAACATAGTAGTTGGGGCTGATGCGCCCCAGCGCGCCGAAGGCCGTTTTTCTTCCCTTCCACAAAAGGTCGCGTTCCTCAGCCGATTTTGCGCGCCGAACCTCGCGCGCGTTATTTTCCCGGCATACGGCCTCGATATCGTCGGCGTGCTCTTCCACGGCTTCCCTCAAGCCTTCGACCTCGATCAGCAGCACCGCGGCGCAATCCATGGGGTAACCGGCGTGCGTGGCTTCCTCCACAGCGCGCAGCGTAAACCCGTCCATCATCTCGAGTGCAGCCGGTGTGATGCCGCGCGCGGTAATGGCCGCCACCGTGCGCGTCGCATCCACAACCTGATTGTAAATTGCCAGCAGCGTCTTGACCGCCTCGGCCTTGCGGGTCAAGCGCACGGTGGCTTCCGTGACAATGCCGAGGGTACCTTCCGAACCCACAAAGACGCCAGTCAGATCGTATCCCGGCCGGTCCCAATGGCGGGCCCCGGTGTGAATCACATCGCCATCGGGCAGCACCACTTCCAGAGCCAAAACGTGGTTGGTGGTAACTCCGTAAGCCAACGTGTGAGGACCGCCGGAATTCTCCGCCACGTTGCCGCCGATCGTGCAGGCCTTCTGGCTGGAGGGGTCGGGCGCGTAATAGTAACCCTCATCCGCGACGGCCAAGGAAAGGTCGAGGTTCACCACTCCGGGTTGCACCCGCGCGCGCTGGTTCTCCAAATCAATTTCCAGAATTTGCTTCATGCGCGAGAAGACCAGCAGGATGCCGCCCTCCGTAGCCACCGAACCGCCGCTTAAGCCCGTGCCCGCCCCGCGCGCCACGAGGGGCAGATCGTGCCGCCACGCCGACTTCGCAATCTGCACCACGTGCTCAGTGGTTCGAGGAAAAACGACGACGTCAGGCTGCCGCAGCGAGGAAAGCGCGTCGTACTCGTAGAGCATCAGATCTTCCTGACGCCACAGGACGCCGTCGTCTCCAGCGATTTTGGCAAGCTCCCGGAAGAGACCCTTGGATTTCATAGCGAGCCCAAAAGGTAGCGAGTGAACAAAAAAGCGGGGATGGTTGACTGATTTCGGGCACCAAACATAGGCCACCTCCGCCCCAAAACCTTCCCGCGCAGTATATCTCTGCCCCCCATCATGGTCAACGCTTCGTACTTTGGGACGAAAACGCGTTGCGTCGGCATAGGCCCGCACATTGGCTCGCACCAAACCTGCTTGGATTGGCCTCCTGGGCCGGGACCACGGCAAATAAATCTAAACGGCCGAGTCAGCTTGCTCGTTATATCTCTGAGGGCAACATGGCGAACAATCCATTGAGTTGTCCGGTTTCGCACGGGCAATTCCCAAAAGCGGACAGTCCGGGCCGAAGGTAATCCCTTCGGAGCTTTCTTGCTGTTCTATTATCAAGGCCTTATCGGCACGCGGAAATGGCACGTGATTTGCCTTCTATCTTTGCTGAGCGAGGGATTCTGCCGGGGCAGGAAGAAGTCGCAATCCAATCGCAGAAGCCCCCCCTCGACGAGGAGTATTGTATATGGCGCTTACAAAAGGAATTAACTGTGCACTTCAAAGCCAAGCGCCAGTTACAAACCCGTGAAGAGAAGTTCACCTTCCCTTCACAAAAAGGTGGAAACTTTTCGTTATCGTTTTGCGTATAGAGGGGAGAAGGCGGAAACAGCAGGTGGGCGATACACACTGGAAGAAGAGAGTGGCGAGCGAGCAAGATCCGGGTTGTTCAACTTTGGCGCTGCCTTCAAGATGATTGGGTAGGGGAAAGGCTGGGCAGCTAACCAACGGTTCTATACTACGTCTAAGGGGAAGCGATGAAAAAAGGGGCTGGGCACAAGCACTGCGGTAACCTCTAAGGTGCTCCAGCGTGTAAGGAAGAAGGGCAAGAAGCAAATCGGGGTTAAATGGACTGCCGTTGCCGACGGTTTGGCGGCCTAAGCAACGACAATCCCGCAGGAAACACGTGAAGCCTCTCGACTTCCCGTTTTTCATTTAACCCCAGCTCATTTTAGGGGCGCTTCAGTGGCAAATGCAAGCAAAACCTCAATTCGAACAGGCGGGCGTTCCATTCGGTTCGCGATCAAGAATCGCCAGGACCAACCCCCAGGCAACCACCAAATATGAGGAGGATGGAAATGAAATTAATGAGAACTTTGAGTCTCACGATTGTCGCGATGGCCTTCTTCGTTGCGGCCGGCGCCGCGGCCAAACCGAAGGATTCCAGAAATCTGGTCCTTCATTCCGATGTCACGGTAGCCGGAGCACACCTGGCGCGTGGCACTTACAGCGTCAAGTGGCAAACCCACAGCCCCGAGGCGACGGTTTCATTCTTGCAGGGAAGCAAAGTTGTGGCGACCGCCGAAGGGAAAGTTGTGGATAGTGGAAAGATGTATGAGTCCGACTCAGTCCTGTACGATGAGACCGCCGATGGTCCCCGCGTGATCCGGGAAATCCGCTTCAAGGGATCAAGCGAAGTCATCGAATTCAATCAGTAACACTAGTGCCGTTCCAACTATTTGCGGCCATGCATTTCGGCTCAGGAAGCACGGATCTTCAGGCTGCTGCTCCGCTCGGGCAGGCCAGGCATTAAGCCGCAAAGTTGGAACGGCACGAGCCGCCGCAGCCGTAGGGTCAGTAAGGGTTCATTGGGCCTGCGGCTGCGTCGCGGCTGCTCCCCCGGGAAAGCACGTTTCCGGGTGCCTCCCGATCGAGCGTGCTTTTCCCGTGGGCAGCCGCGCTCCCCCCACGGTAAAATGCCTTTGCATGGTACCCATTCCCCTGACCGACCACATTCGCCGGCGCACCTTCTGGGCATTTACTTTGGTCCTGATTGTAACGAACTTTTGGGCCTTCTTCATCGAGCTCTCTCTCGGCCCGCATTTGAACCGCTTTATCTTTTTGTATGGATTGGTCCCTGCCCGGTATTCTCCGTCTTCCCTGTTCACGCTTCCAGCCAGAGTCACCGTGGTTCCCATTTTCGTTTCCATGTTCCTCCACGGCGGGTGGCTGCACCTGCTGGGAAACATGCTCTTTCTGTTTGTGTTCGGGCGCAGCATTGAAGACCGCTTCGGACACTTCCCCTTCCTTCTGCTCTACTTGATTTCCGGGGTGGCAGCCGCTCTGGTGCAAATCGTCGTTAGTCCGGGATCACGCGTCCCCACCATTGGCGCCAGCGGGGCCATTGCGGGGGTGCTGGGCGCCTATTTCATCTGCTACCCCGGAGCGCGCATCACCACACTCATCCCACTCTTCATCTTCTTTTGGACCGTCCAAGTTCCTGCCATCCTGCTTCTTGGCTACTGGTTCCTTATTCAGTTCGTCGCGGGATTCCAGATGCTTTCCATACAAACCGCTACGGCCGGCGGAGTCGCATGGTGGGCCCATATTGGGGGCTTCACTTGCGGTGTACTGCTGGCGCTCATCATGCGCCCGCAGCGTCGCGGCTCCATGGTTGAAATGGCTTCGTGATACATTTCCGGGGGCAAATATCATGGCCGAATTGAGAAAATTGAGGGCCGGATTTCGAAGCTAAGTCCTTGCCCGATAAACTGGCCTTTCCTGACACCTGGCACCTGCCTTTCTAAAGGCGCGCGCAAATCCAATTTCCCACCTCGCGCGTTCCCAGTTCGCCCCCCAGGTCGGGAGTCGTAATTCCCTGATGAATCGCCTCGGCCACGAGCTTCTCAATATGCGCAGTTTCCTCCGGAAATCCTAGTTCGTCCAACATCATGCCGGCCGTCAGGATCGCCGCCATCGGGTTCGCCAGGTTTTTCCCTGCGATTTCCGGCGCGGAGCCGTGCACGGGCTCGAACATGGAAATGCATCCGGGGTTAAGGTTGGCGGAAGGCGCTGCGCCCAGGCCGCCCAGCAGGGCAGCCGACAGATCGCTCAGGATGTCGCCGAACAAATTGCAGGTCACAATCACTTCAAACTGCGACGGATTCCTGATGATTTCCATTGCCAGCGTATCAACGTAAAGGTGCCTTGAGTCGATGCGGGGATAGCGCTCGCGCACTTGGGCGAAGGTCCGCTCCCATAAGCCGTGACCGTACGGCATGGCGTTGGCCTTATCGCTCATGCAAACTTTCTTCCCGCCATGCCGCAGCGCATATTCGAAGGCGTAAACGAGGATGCGCTCCACGCCCATGCGTGTGTTGACGTCTTCCTGCACGGCCACCTCGTCGGGCGTGTCGCGCTTGAAATTTCCGCCCACACCGGCGTAAGCGCCTTCGGTGTTCTCACGGAAAATAACAAAGTTCACGTCCTCTTCCGCCACGCCTTTGAGCGGACAAAGCCGGGCATCGAGCAGTTTTACCGGCCGCTGGTTGACATAGAGGTCGAGTCCGAAGCGAATGCCCAACAGGATATCTCTGGCGTGCTGGTTGGAAGGGACGCGCGGATCTCCCAATGCCCCGATCAGAATGGCGTCAAAGTCCCGGCGCAGCATTTCGATCGCGCCCTCGGGCAGGGTTACGCCCTCGCGCAAATATTTTTCCGCGCCCCAGTCAAACGTCGTCCAATCGAGCGGCAATTGGTGCGTGCTCACTAACGTCGCCAGCACGCGTTCCGCTTCTCGAACCACTTCCACGCCAATGCCGTCGCCGGGAATGAGGGCGATTCGTTTGCTCATGGATTTCTACTCTCCCCGCTCGCGTTCGGTGAGGTAAACGCCTGTCAGGATGAGGCCACCGCCGATCAACACCTTCGAGGTGAGCCGCTCCGAAAGCAGCCAGATGCCCAACCCGCTGGCGATGACCGGCTGCAAATAGTTAAAGGCCGCGGCGCGCGATGCCGGCAACTCTGTCAACACGTAGGCGAAGAGCAGATACGGGATCAGGGTGCCAAGCACGACCAGAAACGCCAATCCCCACCAGGGTTCCAGGCTGAGCGCGGCCCAGTTCGTAACCAGCACCGCATGGGCACAGACGGGGAGCATCATGAGCGCACCCAGCACGAAGGTGAGAGTGTTCAGGGTAAGCGCGTCGAATTGGCTCGCTACTTCCTTCATCAGGATGATGTAGATGGCAAAGAGCAGCGTGCTCACCAGCATGATAAGGTCGCCTTTCCAGTGGCCGCCACTTCCCTGCCCCGACTTGTCGGCGGTCAAGATGCCGACGCCGGCAAATGCGATCATCATCCCCGCGAATTTCCAGGCGGTCAGTACTTCCTGCCGGATCACCACCGCAATGGCCAGGACCATCACCGGCCCCAGCGCGGTAATCAGCCCCGTGTGCGCCACGGTGGTGCGCGCCATTCCGCCGATAAAGGTAAGCTGGTTTAAAGCAATGCCACTTGCCGCCATCGCCACAAGAATGGGCCATTTCCGCGGAGACAACTGCAAACGGCGCATTCGGCCGCTGGCCAGAAACAAGATGGCGAAAATGATCGCGGCTCCCAACACGCGCAATTGCGCCAGGGCCAGAACGGCGAACCCCGTTAAGCCTTCCTTGCCTGCGATGATGTTGCTGGCCCAGCAGACCACCACCAACAGCATCAGCAGGTGCATGCGGCTGTGCCCGGCGCGAGCGGCGGGTTCCGCAGGGGGAAACAGTGCGCCGCTATTCAAACGACTCCTTCCGCACCGTCAACTCTTCGATCCGCTGCCGATTGGGGGTGTATCCCAACCCCGCCGCGTGGGGAACGTGAATCGTCCCCTGCGCACTCACTGTGACCTCCGGGTCGATGATGTCTTCGCGCCAATAGCGTTTGCTGGCGGAGACGTCACCCGGCAAGGTGAATCCGGGCAGCGTGGACATGGCAATATTATGGGCGCGCCCGATGCCGGACTCCAACATACCCCCGCACCACACCGGGACGTTGCGCGCACGGCAGACGTCGTGGACCTGCCGCGCCGCCGTGAATCCGCCTACCCGCCCCAGCTTGATATTGATGATCTTGCCCGCGCCGATTTCCAGGGCTTTACGCGCATCATCGGCGTTGTGGATGGATTCATCCAGGCAAATGGGCGTGGCGATTTCCTTCTGAAGCTTGGCGTGGTCCAGCAAGTCATCCCAACCCAGCGGTTGCTCCAGCATCATCAGGTAGAAACGGTCGAATTCTTTCAGGTGCGCGGTGTCGGCCAGTGAGTAAGCGCTGTTCGCATCGGCCATCAGCGGGATGCGTGGAAATCGCGCGCGAATCGCCTCAAGCACGTTTACGTCCCATCCCGGCTTGACCTTCACTTTGATTCGTTGATAGCCCGCCGCCACCTCCCGCTCGACCTTCTCGAGCAATTCCTCGATGGAGTTCTGAATGCCGATCGAAACGCCGCAAGGAATTTCCGAGAGCGTTCCGCCGAGCAATTTGGCGAGGGGCAAGTTCTTCTGTTCAGCCTCGATGTGCCAGAGCGCGTTTTCAAGCGCCGCCTTGGCCATGTTGTGCCCGCGAATCGGGCGAAAGCGCAGCGCGACGTCGCGTGGCGCCGCCCAATCTTTGCCGAGCGTCCAGGGAATCAGAAAATCGCGCAAAATGTGCCAGGCAGTCTCGGGCGTCTCGTAGCTGTAAAAGGGTACTTCGCCGGCGGTCACCTCGCCCCAACCGGTCAGGCCACCGGCGTCGACTCGCACCAGAACGATTCGGCGGGTGGTGGTGCGCCCGAAGCTCGTCTCAAAAAAATGCACGAGCGGCATTTGCAATTCGCGTAGTTCGATGCGCTCAATTTTCATGGGCTTTGATTTCTCCCCAAACCGCTTCCATTTCCTCCAATGAACATTCCTTCAACTGCTTGCCGCGTTTCAGGATCTCCTGCTCCATGGCCTGAAAGCGCCGCTGGAATTTCTGATTGGCCCTGCGCAAGCAACTCTCCGCGTCGAAATGAAGAAAGCGCGAGAGATTGGCCGCCGCAAAAAGCAAATCGCCCACTTCCTCTTCCACCCGTGCCGGCGGGCCTGCGCCTGCCGAAGGGGGCGCCGGAGACCCTAGACTGTCTGTGCTTCGGCCCGTAGGTGGGTCGGGCGGCTGCGTGGCCAGCTCCTGCCGCAACTCGTGGACCTCTTCCTCGATTTTCTCCAGCAGGTCGCCGACCTTTGCCCAATCGAACCCCACCTCCGCCGCGCGCGTTCCCAGCTCGTGAGCCACCAGCGTGGACGGTAGCGAAGGGAGAATTCCATCCAGCACGGAAGGTTTGGTGTGCTTGCCCTCGGCGGCGCGCTCCTGCTCCTTTACGGCGAGCCAACTCTTGAGCGCTTCGCCGGCGTTTCGCGCTCGCACTTCTCCAAACACGTGCGGATGCCGCCGAATCAGCTTGGCGTGGACGCGCTCCAGCACATCATCGATCGTGAAGCGCCTTTCCTCCTCGGCAACCCGGGAATAGAACACGACCAGAAAAAGCAAATCCCCGAGTTCCTCCTCCAGACCGTCAAAATCGCGCGCGGCCGCTGCATCCACCACCTCATAGGCCTCTTCCAGCAACAATCCTTTCAGAGTGTCGTAGTCCTGTGCGCGGTCCCAAGGGCATCCTTGCGGACTTCGCAGGTGCGCCGTCAGCTCGATCAATTTGCGAAGATTTTCTCCAGCCAGAGTGGTTCTCGTTTCTCCCGCTCGTGGTAAGCGGGGCCGGATTAGGTTAATGAAGTAATCTATCAAGCCGCGCAGAGTATTCGCAAGAGCAGGTTGTTGACAAACCTAATGTGTTATATTCTTCAATTATGTAGTCCCGCTGGGTTGAGCAGGGAGGCTTGCGACGATGGCAATAAAGGACTTTGTTCGTGAAATTACGTCGGAATGGAAAGACCTAAGCAAACCGGCGAGGATTAGAAGAACCAAGAAGTTATGCACTTCTCTGAATACAAGAGAATTCATTCAGAAGCGTTTTCCAGAGTTTTACGCTGAAGCGTTCCCTCGCGCAAAGACCTGGGAAGGTGGGTCGTCGGAATCAACCCAGCCCCACACGCTTTATGCAAAGCTTCTTTAGGTCTTAGACCAATGGCGTCTCCCCACAGAACTACGATTTCACGTCGGTGATTCCCCCCGTACTCTCGAGACAATAAGACCTTCAGAATTCTCATATCATCCCAACCAGATTCCAGCTAACGCTGAAAATTCGCGGTGATAAACTCACGAAACGCCTTGTCAGTGGGGATGTACTTGCACGGGATGATTAGAAACAAACCTTCTCGGGGGAGTTTGCGCAGAGCCTCCGGCAGGTGTTCAAAGCCCGAGCATACGTGCAGAATAAGGCGAGTTTTCTCCAAAATCTCCCTGAACACCGGGACCAAGTCCTGTAAAGTTGGCCCAATGGTTTCCAGGGTGATTTCCAGGCCTGCGAGGCCGGGGATTTTCATTACGTGCGTGTAGTGTTTGCAGCCGGTCGAGTGGAGATGGAAAAGCACATGGAGGCCTAGGTGCTTAACGATCGCCGCGTTGAAGGGCATGAAGATATCGCGATAAACGGAAGGCGAACACATCCCCAGGGCATCCTCTTGCAACATGATGGTCTTCCCTGGCGCCCAATATCCAAAGATGTGCACATAGCCGCCCAGCTTGGGTTGCACAATGGAATAGTGGATATCAATTTCCGTCATCAGCACATGGTTCACGCGGCTTGCGGCCCTTTCCACTGCCTGGGGGTAGTCATGCAAATCCAGGAAGAACTCGCTCATCCCCCGCATGGCAGCGAGGGCATCCGAGGGTCCACGGAGAATCGAAGGGCTGACCCAGCAGTCTCGCGGGGCTTGTGCCTCCAGCCGCTCAGTCTCACGCCGCAGGCAACCGAGCCAGTCGTTGGGCGCGGGGATGGGAAGGTGAGCCAATTCGTCCGCAGACGCAACGAAATGGGCCGGCGCCAAGGATCCCTCTGAATACCGGACGGGACAGCCGCAAGCAGCTTCCAACCAAGGTATCCCACGCCACGGAGCAGCGAAGGGCATATAGTCGTCACAGGACACGGGTCGATTCGCAAAGCTATACTCGTACTCGGTGGCCACCAATTCCCCGTTCACATCCTCGGGGCAGACTGTGGGGCATGGGAACGGCCGTCGTAGGAAATTGATAGGTAGGAAGATGCGTTCGTCATGGATGCCCACCGGAGGCCGGTCTATGCTTTTCCGGTCCCAGAAGCTCTCCTGGAACCGCTGAATACTTTCGCTGAGTTGGGTGTGAGTTTTCATGATTCGCTCAAGTCCGAATTGATGATTCGACGGCCGAAACTCCACGAGGCGACGGGGGAATCTAATTGCGGGCGAAGCCCGCCTTGGACTGCGGTAGCAGCAGCTACCGCCTTCTGGCTTCGGTTCATACGGCAAAGGCGCAAGGGGCGGAGGAAAGGCGGTAGCTGCTGCTACCGCAGTCCAAAGCGCTTCGCGCAAGGCCATCAAAAAAAGCGCGCTTGGAGAACGGTATTGATTCTAGCATAGGACAGCGGGCTTGTTGGTTGCCGGGTTTATTGCTAAACTGAGTTATCACGTACTGGTTGTAGATTCCGGCTAATACCCATCGCTGGCTAGTCGGGTTCGCGAGGCATTTCATGGCAGATGAGAAGAACGAACCCTCGGGGTTCAAAGTGGTTGATCGCCGCGCCTTCACTACGGAAGGGTCCCGGCGCGAGGAAAGTCCGTCCGAGGGGAACAAGGCTGAACCAACGCCGCCACCGGCCGAGAGGGTTTCGCGACCGGAGGTGATCGAACCCCCAGAGGCGGAGCTTTCCGATGAACCATCCGGTTTCGAAACGCTGGTCTCCTATCTCAGCACCACCACCATGTTTCAACTGGGCTTGATTCCGGGGCCGGGGGGCGAGCGCATACCTCCCGACATGGTGAATGCTCAACGCACCATTGACCTGCTCCAGGTTCTACAGGAAAAAACCACCGGGAACCTGACGCCCAACGAATCCCGCCTCCTCGACGACGTCCTCTACGAACTGCGGATGACGTTCGTGGAATTGCAGAAGCGGCAGGCACGCAAAGGGTGATGACACTCAAATTTCTCGGCACAGGAACTTCCACGGGGGTGCCCATCCTCACCTGCCAGTGCGCCGTCTGCACGTCTTCCGACCCGCGCGACAAGCGCATGCGGCCTTCTATTCTCCTGGAGTACGATGGCCGGGTGGTGGTGATTGATACCACTCCGGACTTTCGCGCACAGGCCTTGCGCGAAAGCCTGACCCGCTTGGACGCCGTGGTTTTCACGCACGCCCACGCCGATCACATCCTGGGCCTCGACGATACGCGCGTGTTCTACTTCCGGCAACAGATCCCGATTCCCATGTACGCGGATGCCCGCTGCATGGCCACCATTCGCACCACCTTCGCCTATATCTTTAACGGCGACTACCCTTTTGGGGGCGTGGGCAAACTCGATCCGCATCTTATCGAGGGACCTTTTGATTTGTGGGGCCTGAAATTTACCCCCGTGCCGGTGCTGCATGGCCAACTGCCGGTTCTGGGCTTCCGGTTTCGTGACACGGCCTATGTAACAGACGTCAGCGAAATTCCGGAGTCCAGCCTTCCCCTGCTCCGGGACTTGGATATTCTGATAATCGATGCCCTTCGCCCTAAGCCTCACCCGACACACTTTTCCCTTTTGCAGGCTCTGGCGATGGTCGAACGGCTCAATCCACGGCGCGCGTTCTTCACACACATTGCCCACGACCTCGGCCACCAGGAAACCAACTCCGCCCTGCCCTCGCACGTGCAATTGGCTTATGATGGATTGAGGCTGGAATTGCAATGACGAAACTGGAAAAGCGAAAGTCGAAACTGGGAAAGCGAGGATTGCGCAGAGCGCAGCTCTGCGGCTGACAGAATCGCAGAACTGCGTTCTGCGCGATCCGCTCGAAACTATTAGCTAGCGGCGAGTTTCCAGTTTCGATTTCCCGTATGCGCGTCATCAGCAACCTTCAAGAACTCGGCGAACCATGGGCATCCAGCGTGGTGACCATTGGCAACTTCGACGGCGTCCACCTGGCGCACCAGACGTTGCTGCGCCGCGTGGTGGAGGTGGCACGGCCGCAGGGCGCGAGGGCTACAGCCATCACGTTTGAGCCGCACCCCATCAAAATTCTTGCCCCTGACCACGCGCCTAAACTTCTGACGCCGCTCTCCCGCAAAGTGGAGCTGATCGCAGCGACAGGAATCGACCTGCTGGTCGTCCTGCCCTTTACGCGCGAACTCGCCCATCAATCGCCTCTGGACTTCGTGCGCCGGGTCCTGGTTGACCCGCTGCACGCTTCCTCCGTTCATATCGGACCGAATTTTCGCTTCGGCTATCGCCAGTCCGGCGATGCGGAAATCCTGCAAGGACTCGGAAATCAGGAAGGCTTCCGCGTGGAGGTTCTCCCCATGCTGCGCGTGCGGGGTGACTGCGTTTCCAGCACACGCATCCGGGAACTCCTGACGGAGGGGCGCGTCCATAAGGCCAATCGCCTGCTGGGGCGGCCGTATTCTTCCCGCGGGCCCATCGTGGCCGGCTTGGGGGTTGGACGCAAGCATACCGTCCCCACGCTCAATCTGGCGCCCATTGAAGAACAATTGCCCAAAGTCGGGGTCTACGTGACGCGCACCCTGCTCGGCGGCGTGTCCCACGATTCCGTGACCAATGTTGGGTTCAAACCGACCTTTGGCGACCATCGGCTGACCGTGGAGACCTTTCTGCTGGAATTCTCCGGCCAAATCGACGAAATTGATATGGAAATCGAGTTCCTCTACCGGCTTCGCGACGAAATGAAGTTTCAGAACCCCGCCATCCTCAAAGTCCAAATTCAGGAAGACGCGCGCCGCTCCCTGAAGTTCTTCCGCCTCCTCAAACAATACCGGGAACCCTCAACTCGATCGGGTGATTGGGTAATTGGATGATCGGGCCATTGGGCCATCGGATTACCTGATCCCTTCCTCCAGTGAAACGGGTTGCAGGTTCGCCTGCTTTAAGGCCGCGTTGAGCTTGGGCAGGTCTCGGCTCTTAATTTCGTTCCACTGCGCGAGGGCCTTCGCGATCGCCTGCCGGTCGCGCCGTAATGCCGTAACGGCGTCGGCCGTGGGAGCGACATCGGCGCTTTGCACGGCCCGCTCGACGTCGCCTAGCGCGGTATTCAATGAACGGAGGGTATTGATGGCGGAGACGGGGGGTTCCGCCCCCTCATAGGGACCGGGAGGGGGGGCGGCGCCAGCTAGCGCCACGGTCTTGCGGTCGAGCGCCGCGATTTGGGCGGCGAGGGGCGTTCCGTCACCCGCTCTGGGGGCAAGCCTCTGGAGTTGCCCGTGCAGGTGGTCGGCCGCGAGCAACGCATTGCCGACTTGCGCCTGTGTTGCGCCAATCTGCTGCGCCATTTGAAATTGCTCCACCAGATCGGCCTGCGGCGTCTTCACACGCGGGTCCATTTTGAGTGTAAGGGGCTGGGTGTGACTCTCGCCGTTCGTGGTCAGCTTTACCTGATACTGGCCTCGCGGAGCCCACGGACCGGCGCCCCCTCCAAACCTCCTGGACTGTGCAATGCCCCCAGGTGCTCCAGGATAGCGCAAGTCCCACGCGAAGCGGTGCATTCCCGCCTGGACGGAGAGGGACAGGGCCGGGTGTATCCAGTAAGCCGGAATATCCATCCGCCGGGGATCAACCGCAGGCGGCTTATCGTCGCTCGAATAACGGCGAACCAGCTTGCCGGCCGAGTCCAGCACTTCCAAACTGACCGGCCCGTTGGGCGTCTGCTTCAGATAGTAGTCAATCAGGGCGCCCTCAGGAGGATTCTCTGCCTGCGGCACATCGGGCGGCAGCGGCGTTCCTTCGAAGGAGGCGGAGCGAACGCGATAGGCCACTTCCGGCTGAAAGAGATACGCCTTGGAGGCGGCGGCCGCGGCACTGGCTTGCCGCAACGGGGTCACGTCATCGAGGATCCAAAACGAGCGCCCGTGCGTGGCAATGACGAGGTCGTCGCCGTGGATCACCAGGTCGCGCACCGAGCAATTAGGGAGGTTCAGTTGCAGGGGCTGCCAATCATCACCGTCGTTGAAGGAAACAAACACCCCGGTCTCCGTACCCGCGTAAAGCAGACCCTTCCGCACCGGATCTTCGCGCACGGCCTGGGCGTAACTTCCCTCGGGGATACCTTTTGAGATTTCTTGCCAGGTCTTACCGCCATCGTGGGTACGGTAGAAATGGGGCCTTTGATCCTCCAGGCGGTGCCGGTCGATGGCGGCATAAACTGTATTGGCGTCGTGGCGCGACGCATCGAGAATGCTAACCTTCGACCACGGGGTGAGCTCGGGCGGGGTGACGTTGTGCCACGTCTTCCCGTCGTCGCGTGTGACCTGGATGAGCCCATCATCGGTGCCAACCCAGATTTCGCCGGCGACGAGCGGCGACGGCGCAATAGTATAGATAACACCGCGCCGCTTCCCCTCGCCCGCAGGGACATCCGCCGCGGTAACCGGATCGAGGTTGGGCGGCGCGCCTGGATCCTCGCGCGTCAGGTCCGGGCTCAGCACCTGCCAGGTGTTGCCACCATCCTTGGTGCGAAAGAGGACCTGAGTGCTGAAGTAAAGCTCGTGAGGGTCGCGCGGGGAGAACACCGTGGGCAGCGTCCAGGTGCGGCGATAAACACCGGGATGGGCAAGAGAGGGCGCAATGTCCTGCGATTCGCCCGTGATGAGGTTGTACTTGCCGACGGCGGCGCCAAATGATCCGCCATAGAGGATGTTGGGATCGAGCGGGTCGGGGGCGACGTAATGGCTCTCGCCGCCCACTCCGATTGGCCGCCAGTCGCGAGTGCTGATGGTGCCGGAGTGGCTACGGCTGACCGTGCAGAGGGAACCCGAATCCTGTTGCGGCCCACAGACCCAGTAGGGGAAGTGCGTGTCCATGATCACGTGGTAAAACTGCGCCGTGGGCTGGTTGTACCAGGAGCTCCAGGTGCGAGCCCCGTCCACACTGATCACCACCCCCTGGTCGCTCGAAAGAATCATCCGGGCGGGATCGTCGGGGTAAATCCATAGGTTATGGTAGTCATCACCGCCGGGCGCTCCCTTGATGGCGTCAAAGGTCTTGCCGCCGTCGGTCGAGCGGTAGGTGGACGTGTTGCAGACGTAGACCACGTCTGGGTTCTTGGGATCCGCGGTGATGCCGCCAAAATACCAGCCCCGCCCCCAGATGCGCGACTCGGAATCCGTCCGCTGCCAGTTGGCGCCCGCGTCGTCGGAGCGGTAAACGCCGCCTTCCTTGGCGTCCACAAGGAGATAGATCCGATCGGGCATGGAGGGAGCAAGGGCAATGCCCATTCTACCCAGGCCCTCCGAGGGCAGTCCATGGCCGGCGATTTGCTGCCAAGTGTCGCCGCCGTCCGTTGATTTGTAGAGGCCGCTGCCTGTTCCGTAAGAAGGCGGGTAGACCTCCCAGGGCGGGCGGCGCGTCTGCCACAGGACGGCGTAAACAGTGCGGGAATCGCGGGGATCGAGCGCCAAATCGATGGCGCCGGTGTTCTCATCCTTGAAGAGCACCTTCTGCCAGCTCTGGCCACCGTCGGTGGACCGGAAGACTCCGCGCTCGGCGTTCGCTCCATAAGCGTGCCCTAGCGCGGCTACCCACACTCGATCCGGGTTGTGAGGGTCAACGACAATTTGCCCGATTTGGCGGCTGTCTTCCAGGCCGATCCGCACCCAGGTCTTGCCCGCGTCCGTGGACTTGTAAATGCCGTTGCCGTAGGAGATGTCGTCGCGCATGTCCGCCTCCCCGGAACCGACATAAATGACATTCGGGTCGGAAGGCGCAACGGCGATGGCCCCAATGGAGGCAATGGGCTCAGCGTCGAAAATTGGCGTCCAAGTGCGCCCGGCGTTGGTGGTTTTCCACACACCGCCCCCGACCGCGCCGAAGTAAAACACGCTGGGCTGGCCGGGAACGCCCGTGGCCGTGACGGCCCGGCCGCCTCGAAAAGGTCCGATCATGCGCCAGCGCAATCCAGAGAAGAGGCTGGGATCAAACTCCTGGCCGTGAATGGAGGGTGGGGCAAGCCACGCAAAGATCAGAGTACATGCCAAAACAGCCAGGCCGATCAAGAAGGAACGTCGGATGCAGGTCACGATGTGACACCTCTAGAAAGAGAATTACCTTGGATTACCAGAAATATACCACGACCGAGCCGAACAAGCGCGCGGGGGAACCTGTATTCGCAGTACGTGCATTTTCGTCCGCGGCTCTACTAGAAGTGGTCGAGCATGCGGGAATACGAGGGGGGCAGCGGGGAGGACCAAGAACGGTTCTGCGTACTGCGCAGCGATCGCGTTCCCCTTCCCTTCGATCCGCCTAGGCGGATCTAAAGCCGAAAAGCCGCGGACCTTCTATAATGTCGTCGGCGTTGTCAAGTACACTTTTGGGAATACTACTCCCCCGCGAGCTGGGAGCGGGGTCAAGGGCGCCCCGCGCAGCGGGGCGTTCATCGGAGACCCTTGACGCCGCTCCCAGCTCGCCTATCCTGGCGCCGGGACGAAGCTCTGAGTATTTTTCAGAGCTTCGTCCTAGCAGATTCTTTTGACTCGTCCTGACCAAGGCTCGCCTCTTCGAATCCTGCGATGGACCGATTCCACCAGCCATCTATCCGGTGTAGTTATTCACCCCACCATGATTCTTTCTTCAATCTCCCCACGGCGGGCGGGGAGGCCAGGCGCCCATTCATGAACGCGAGGGGCTTTCGTCCCCCAAGGTCCGCGTCGGGCTACCGGGCGTGCGAACCGGCGTGGGCACCTTGGGAGCCTGGCGGAGCTTCCAATAAAGGAGTACCGCCAAGCGCCGTGCCATGGCCACTTTCGCCACGTTGGCGCCCCGCCGAAACTTTAAGCGTTGATATCGGCGTCGCAGTTCGGGATCGTGTTGCGACGCACTCTGTCCAGCTTCCACCAACAACCAACGCAGCATGAGGTTGCCTTGTTTGCTGATGTGGCCGAGTCGCTGGCGGCCACCGCTGGAATCCTCGCGGGGATTCAGGCCCAGATAGCTGACCACCTTGCGGCTGTTGGCGAAGCGCTCCACGGGCCCCAGCGTCAGCACGAACGCGAGCGCCGTTACCGGACCCACTCCCTTCTGCTGCATCAACCGCACCGCCTGGGGGCGACGCTTCGCCTCCTCCTTCACGGCCTTATCCAACTCCTCGATCCGCGGCTCCAGCCGGTCCAGGAGTTCCAGCAACTCCTGCCGCCGCCGGCTGGCCCAAGGACCCAGGGGCAGCCCTTCCAGTTCCTGGCGCCCCCGCTCGCTCCACAGTTGGCGCTGGCGGCAGATCCCTTGACTCATCGCCAGGTAGTGCAGTTGATTCTTCACCGAAGTCCGCATCTGCACCAGCTTGTCGCGATGCCGCAGCATTTGCCGGACATCCCGTTCCTGCACCGAAGGCACCCAGATGCGCGGAAAGCGGTGGCTCAACAGCAGATCCAGAATATGCTCCGCGTCGCGCGTGTCCGTCTTCTGCCGCCGCACGGCCCGCGCCCGAATCTCCCCCGGATGCCCTATCCACAGCTCGTGCCCCAACTCCCCCAGGAGTCGCTCGAACCACTGCGTGCAGCCCGTCGCCTCGATCCCCACGCGGGCCTGCTCCCCCAAGCCCGCATAGAATTTCCGGGCCTCGCAATTTTCATGCTCCAATCGGCGGGTCACGATCTCACCCGTCGTCAGGTCCAGGTACGCAATTACTTGGAAGCGTGTATGCAAATCACATCCTATAATCAACATTGTCGGCTCCTCTCTCAGCAAG
>Ga0326728_10007468_pt1 | contig 28013 bp, 25 predicted proteins | sample MB3enrmetagenome_FD_207602 | JGI IMG/M metagenome (GOLD analysis project Ga0326728, IMG submission 207602) | Lab enriched peat soil microbial communities from McLean, Ithaca, NY, United States - MB31MN | ecosystem: Environmental > Terrestrial > Soil > Wetlands > Peat | place: USA: New York...
GCTCCTAAAGGAGGAAACTAACAAATGACGACTCAGACTAAAAAAACATTTAGGAAGAAGAACCACAAATGTCCAGAATGCAATAGCACGCTTCTGATCAAACGAGAAGATGAACGATGCATTGTATGCACGGAATGCGGCTTTGTAATTTCAAACGATACTGCACGATTAGTCAAAGAAGAAAACCAATCAGGCGAAGGTGAAAAGCAACTTAAGCCCATTGCCCTATTTTCAAAAAAAGCAACATTCGACGAAAATAACAACAATTTCGACATGAAAATTGTGAACACTTTGGAAAACTGGAAAAGAGTAAAAACCTCTGATTCAGGCGAAAAGAACCTGGCACTAGCCCTCCAACAGACAACCCAGATAGCCCATAACTTATCGCTACCTGCCACGGTCCTTGAGAAAGCTGTGTTAATATACAAAAGAGTAATTGAAAAAAACCTGACCCGAGGAAGGTCGTCGAAAGTCATGAGCGCGACAGTGATTTATCTGAGCTGTGAACAGAACCACATCGGCGTGACAATAAAAGACCTCGCAAACTCCTTAATGCTAAGTCAAAAGAAAATAATTCATAACTACCGTTTAGTAACAAAAGAACTGGATTGTTCAACCACCATATTAAAGGTCGAAGATCGCCTCAATGAAATATCAAAACGCATCCAATTGTCAAATCTTACAAAAGGGTATGCATTAAAAATCGTAAACGCAGTTGAACCGATGAATTCATTAATTGGGAAAGATCCGTCGGCAATAGCCTGCGGTGCAATCTATCTTGGAGCCTTTCTGTCCAAAGAAAGAGTAAAGCAAAGGACATTGTCTGAGGTTTCCAGATCAAATGAATCCACAATTAGAAAAAGAATTCGGGACCTTGAAAAAAACCTATCTTTCGAAATCAAGGTTTAACATTAGTTTCAAGGTGCGTTTGAACGACCTACAGAATATCTCAGGAAAAGAAAAATTGGAGTTGAAGCGCTGAATAGCTAAGCATTTTGTTCGTGCAAGGAAAAAGGATTATTGGCACAACTCGCTGAATTTAACCTCGCCTTCATTGGTTCTTACTTTTACGCTACATTCATTGAGGTAGCTCAGTATTTGCTTGTTGTTTGAGACGGTTCTGCCAAATCTATCCAACCCTGAGACATAGACATAGTCGATTCTTCCCCTTCCTGCGAGTTCAAGTAGTTCTTCTAAACCTGGCGCACTCTGCATGTCTGTTCCTGATCTAACTTCTATTATCGGCGCATGGGCTTCTTCAACCATGTCGTTCTTCATTTTTGTTTGAACAGCAGGTATTTGAGATGTAAGTTTACTTGGCGCGTATCTGTTTACTCTTGTAAACACTACTCCACTTTTCTTATCGGACTCGTTCATTCTTATTCACCTCCATTAAAGATTTAACACGATCAGTAACGATGATTTCTCAATTCGTGTTACTTTCATGTCCATTCTGGGCGATGTTTTCCACTGCTTTTTGCGTTGGTTCTTTTCTTCTGTCCTCAGGCGCCCTTGTTTTCCGTTGCTTTTTCTTTCTGCTGTGTGAACTGCGATGAGCTTTAGCTGGCATGTCCGGAAGTCGCCATGCTTTAGGACATTTTTTGCAGCTAAGCAGTTGCTGATTGGTTTTTTTGTCAGGTCCATTTTTCTTGAGCTTTCCCCAACATCTGTTGTGTACCAAAATAATTTCTTTCTTCCTCATCATTTCCAAAAGATTAGTAGGTTGCTCGATCGCCATTTTTTCCATAAGGTTGAGTGTTTTAGGGGTATTTTTTCGATTTTCGTCACGGTTTTTTAGGTTTTTCTGACGTGTTTTTTCAGTTATGAATTCTAAAGAGGGGTCAACTACGACTTCCCCCATGTGCTCCGGTCGACCGCTATAGAGACCATCAAAAAGCATAGCCCCGACTTGATAATCTGTTAAAGGCTCTTGCCCCAACAATTTCTTAAATCTCTTGTTGAGTCTTCCGGTAACGTATCTTACACTTTGATGCCGCCTATACAGTCTCGATGCCGCTTTCACTATCGGATCAAATTCTAAGTCTTTCTTTAGCCACCCTTCTTTAATTTTTCGTGCGCGCGCGATAAACCCTCCTGGAGCCTTTTTGCTCTTGTTCCAATGTTTTTTCATGAAAGACTCTTTCACACTCGCGATCATAGCAACGGTTCTTAGTTCAGTTGTTCTTTGAGCCATTTTTGCTTCAAAAAAGAATTGAAATTCACTTGAAAAGTCCTCTTTGCAATATTCTTTTTCAGGCGTAACAATTTTTCCTCCTGAATCCACAAATTCGTAATAGCAATCCAGCAGTTTCCTTGTCTCGCGCCCCATTCGTTCAATGGTGATGCCCCAAAGCTCTGAAATTATACCTCTTTTTCTAAGATCCAAAATATCTTTCATTTTCCTTTTCTCATAATCGTGGCTCGCTGATTTCTCGGGATCAAAAAACCAGAAAATGCGCGATGGTTTTGGTTTTCTTTTCTTGATCATTGCTTTCAGTTTTTTATATTGCACTTCCATGCTATACCCCTCTTTTGCTGATTTTCCTGGGCTTACTCTCACGTAGGCCGCCACCGAAGGCCCAGCACCACCTAAATTTTGCACAAAATCTTTTAGTTTAGTGTCGGCAAAATTGTTCCTCCGTCGGGCAGGTTTAGAAAGGAAAGAATCTGGGCCTGCAGAATTCGAGACCATAAATAAACCCATGCAAGAAAATAGAAGACACCAATTGAAGTCTTGAATGAATTTAGAAAATAGAAGTACAGAAATTAGAAAAATTCCCGAATAGATTACAAATATAGCCCGTTTTTTGAATAGGAAACGTTTGCTATAGTCAGGGTAGCGTAGTCTCAGCAAACGTTTGCTTTGAATTTCCCGCGATTTATTTAAATAAGTTTTGTAGGACATAAGGTGGTTTCCTTACTATTTGTTCTCCCTGAGTAGGACAAGCCAACTCTCAACCTTTGCAACGTATTCCTCTGGCTTGAGAAGTGTCCGCTCTGCAAGCAATAATTTCCGTAATGGATGATCCAGAGGCAAGCGCTGAAATGCAATAACCTTAATCGGTTCGATATTTACCATAGCTTTTCCTGATCCTGCAAATGACTCGCAAATGAAAGCTATTTCCCTTGTAGGGCTCTGGTTTTTCTCAGCCAGAAGCTTTTTTCGCACCGCTTTGGCCTGCATGGAAATCTGTTTGTCATCGTTTGCCTTAACGTCGCTCATTTCATCCTTCCCCACTACACAATTACGTAAACAACACAGCTAATAGACTTGTTTGTTGATTCAGTAGATATAAATGCCTTTTTTATCTATTCAGTAGATATAATGCCCTTAAATGTCTAATGGAGCTGTATTTATCTAGACTCTCTGAGCGCGCTGAAAGATTTTCCAGACGATTTTAAGGTTTGCCTTTGCCGATCAGATGCCAATGTAATAAAATAGCTATTGGGAAAATTGTTCGAAAGTTTTTCTACATGAATACGCGAAAAATCAACCATTGCACGCAGTTTCCTCTAAAGCGAACTGGATTAACAGGCAGAGTCTTTTAGCAAGTGCTTTTTTACGAAGAGAAGATGGGAGGGAGCAAAGAGTGGCTTATGAGCAGGCTGAACTGCCTGATCGATCTCCTTTTCGCCGATTACTCGTCGGCGATAAATTGGGATTTGCACATGTTTCCTTACTAAAACGGTATCTTTACAATTGCTTCATTGTTGGGAAGTGGAGCTACATATTCAAAGCCCTGATTTAGATATGACTTAATGTCGTTAATGGAAATCACTTTCTGCCTCGAACCATTGCTTGACATAATGCCTAGGAGTTTTTGTCTAACTTTATCTTGAAGTTCTTCGTCGCTTATCTCCGCTAAATTCATCTTCTCCACTTCCTCTTTTTTGAAACCAGCCACTAACAGAAACTCCTCTTTTACTGCCTTTCGCATCTGGTCTTCGCTGGGCGAATCTGCGCTGATTGTCTGCATCAAGTTGGAGGCTTTCCTGTACGCTTCCCTCATTTCTTCCACCATCGCGGGCGGAAGTCTTGCTTTGTTAGTAGAATAACGCGCTTCTATGTCGCCTTTGTGACCCATGAAAAACATCCGCCATGGATGAGAGATCATTCCCTTGCTTTCGGCGATATCAAAAGCTGTGTCACAATAAGACCTTAGGACGTAAGGCCTCCAGTTGAACCCTGACCCTCGCATAGCTTCTCGTATATCCCTAGTTACCAATGCGGTTCTAAGGAAAGGGTTGGTTTTGCCTCCTCTAAGATCTACCTGCAAAAGCGGAGTTTCAGGGTCAAGTCTCTCCCCCTCCTTTATCCTTGATTCCAAATATTCTTTTATGTAAGTCACCGTTTCTTGCGGAATAAAAGTGAAGTAAGGGAATTTACCTTTGCTGAGGTTACTCCTAATTGAAACTATGCTTGGGATTTTTTCAAATTCTATTCCTGTTTGAGTAATCTTGGCTTCTTTGAAATCACCTAGTCTTATCCCGTCTGTTCCATGATTATCACCTAAGCTTTCAGGTCTGAACCCGCTAAACCCCATGATGGATATGGATATTCGTCCTCTAGGACTAGATTTTCTCAAGATTTTGGATAATTCGTCTTTTGTTGGAACTCTTTCGTTCGCTAGGGTTGGGGTGTCGGCAATGCCTTTTATATTTATTTTTATTTTTACTTGTTTACCGTTATAGGTTAGCCAAGAGGCGAGAACTTTTTTGTATCTCGTTATGTAAGAACCAGCTTTACCTTGGCTTTCGAGTTTTCTTACAAAATCTATGAAACTGTCCCTGAACTCTTTCGTTTCTGCTTCTATCAGAATCTTCGTTGGCGTGGTGTTTTCCAGTACGCAATATCGTCCTAAACCTCTTAAATAAACCTCCGCGGTGATAGATGAGCCCGCGACTAAATTGTCGTACCATCGCTTTACGTCCTCGTCTTTGAGGAGATAGTCGTATTTGACCATAAGCAAACGTGGCAAGCGAGTCGTATAAAGGATTCGCTTAATGTTATTGGCGGGCCCGCTGGGATTCGCTACTCTGGAGGAGAATTTAACCTATTTTTTCCTATTTTTTTCTCTTTCAGGAATCAAGTCTTCTCCGGCGCAAAAACGGGCAGGCGCGCGCGGCGGGGTTTGTCCATGATGGGCAGGGGGATTTGAACCCACGACCTCTGCAGGATTGCCTTTTAGGCGCTTAGGGTTTTTTGCTGATTTCGCGGTGTATCCACCAGGTGAACCCTATGACTGTGGGAACAACCGCGATGGCGGCTATCCAGATTAGGATTGTAACCATAGAGCCTACAACATAGTTTAGCGTGAATGTTGATATGGCGCTGTTCCAGTTTCTGTCCACATAGACTTTAATGGCGAAGGCAATGAATAGCAACAACGAGACTCCTCCGCTTGCGTTTCTTGACCGTGAGCCTTTGCCAAAGTTGTATTGCGCCTTTTCTCCTTCAGGTAACCTGCGCCACCACTGCCAACCAATCACGGCACCGACGATCACAGGAACGCCTACCAGCAACAATTCCCAGAAGATCGCGTTTAGGATGAACATCACAACGTTGCTCATCGACCAGAGCGACAAGCTCGAGGGCACAAGATTAGAGTTTTGCGCTTGCCCTGTGAACCATACAAAGACGTAGATTGCCCCGACACAGACAAGCACGCCTGCTAAAATGAAGACTGCTAGAGCCGCCCAATGTTTTGAGAGGAATATTTTCCAGTTAGCGTCTGTTTGGGCTGCAGTTTGTTGAGTCATCAAATTCCTCCTGTTGCACCTACTGAATTCCTGGTTGAGATGAAGAGGGGGAAGATGGAGTGTATCTGTAGCCTACCTGTTGCTGTGTGAATTGTTGGTATTGGCGGGATTTCATGCTGAAGAAGCCTATGGTGGCAAATATCCAAGCGACGAATATAAGCACCAATCCGACGAGTACGATGGTTAATATAGACCCTAACCAAAGCAAAGTGCCTGCCGTCGCGAATGATGCTTCACCTGATTTTTGTGCAAGCGCGTCAAGTGCCTTTTTCAGATGAGATGCCGCAAGGACGTAGAATACGAAAGCGATAATCAAGCCAATTAACAAAGCTGTAACGCCGACGCCAAAGCCGACAGTAGGGACAAAGCTTGTGACGTTTGCGAATTTGAAATCTGTCACTGTTCCGATCCCAATCATTATTGCCACAATAGCTGCTACCGCTGCAACAGCTGCCACCACATAGAATTTCACGCCCGTAAGCGTGTTTTGGTAGACATTTTCATCCTGGTAGTATTTTGCGAGATCCTTTATTCCGATGACCAGGAGAACCACTCCGACTATAGCTAATACCCAGCCGGCGTAGGGAACAAGGCCAAGTAAAAGAAGGATTGCTCCCACCCCAGCCAGCGTTTTGCTGTGTTCGAAACTTCCATCCATTAAATTCATTTTTTTGTGCCTCCATTTTTTTGAAGGATATACTGGGGGATGGCGATATAGCCCTAACATTTAGATTTACTGCTCTAACAATTAGAATCCCGACTCTAACACTTAGAGCCGCAAAACACATCATGTTCAAGTCTGAGGACTTTGTCCTTCAAGCATTCTTGCAGAATTAAGATGGATGGTGCAGGGGTGGGATTTGAACCCACTAACGCCTGGCGATATCGCCAATTGTGCTTATCATAAGTAGGTAGCTACTTTCTCCTTTTTCGGTCCTTCTTCATCATAAGCGGCGAGTCCACCGGGATTCGCCTAAAAGTTTCAGCCAATCTTCGCTTTAGAATAGCAGTCAATCACATCTTAATTATGATGCGAACATTTATAGTCGAAGTTTACTTATCTTGGTCCGCGGAATGGAGCCGCAATGTGTAGCTGGAAAGAAGGGAGACTGCCAAACTCGAAGATATTCGAGAAATATGGGTCTTTACTTCTAAGCCGGTCTGAGTTTGTGTGCAGGTTGGGGAATTATGACTGAAGGATTAGGCACTATTATGAAAAGGCCATTTGAAGTAGATGCCTCAGAATACCCGTTCAAAGACAACTGGCTATCCTATCGTGATGGGTATATTCATTATCTTGATGAGGGAAAAGGACCTACTGTTCTTCTTCTTCACGGAAATCCAACGTGGTCGTATATTTACAGAAATATCATCAAGGAATTGCGAGGAGAATGTCGCTTAATCGCTTTGGATTATCCGGGATTCGGGATGTCAAAAGCACCGTCCCGATATGGGTTTACCCCCCAAGAACAATCAGAGGCTGTCCTCGAATTGATTCGTCATTTGCAATTAAAGAGCATCGTCCTTGTGGTTCAAGATTGGGGTGGACCCATCGGTATGAACTATGCAGTTCAGAATAGACCGAACCTTCGCGGCCTTGTGGTGATGAACACTTGGGCATGGCCCGCATCCTTTCTTCAAAGAATATTCTCCCTTGTAATGGGAGGATGGCCCATAGGGTACTGGCTTCAAACACACAGAAATTACTTTGCAAAAGCGATGTTACCCGATGGGATTTTTCACAAAGAAAAGGTTACGCCTAGTTTGAGAAAAGCCTATACTGACCCCTTTCCGACGGTGGACTCAAGGAAACCCACCTATATTTTCCCAGGGCAGATCCGAAAAGCGCATGCGTGGCTGGGAAAGATTGAGTTAAAACTCCCGATTCTTGGGGACCTGCCAGCACAAATTCTCTGGGGGAATAAGAACGATCCAGGTTTCGGACCTAAAGAAATGGAAAAGTGGCAAGGATTTCTAAAGATGCATGAAACTGAAACCCTTGATGATGCTTCACACTCTGTTCAAGAGGATCGACCTGATCGGGTTGTCGCGGCTATTCGAAGAGTTCTTGAGAGAACGCAGGGCTAGGTCGAAGTAAAGTAGTTCGAAATTGTGGACTGCTCTATTCCTCAGGTAAAACATTCTTATCAGTCTATCAGGCTAATTTTCGATTCTTATCTCTATTCAGCAAGGCTCTCAAATTTGCCCATAAAAACATTGCCTCAAATGTGAAAACCCAATTTTCGTGGGCATACCTTGTCGAATAAATTTCCAGCGAATCCTCATCTATAATAGTGACACGGTACCTTTGTTAAAAGGTTAAATGATAGTGGGAAGGGGAGGATGTTAGATAAAAGTTGGTATATTGAGCGGTGGGGGAGATGCACCTGGGATCAACGCCGTCTTGAGAGCTATCGTTAGAAAGGCAATTCAAGATTACGGATATGAAACTGTAGGAATTAAAGACGGTTGGAAAGGACTAGTTGAAGGTGAATTCATCCCGTTAGACTTGAAGTCTCTTGTAGGTTTGCTCCCTAAGGGAGGTTCCATACTGGGCACGTCGAGGACTAATCCGTTCAAGAGTAAAGATGGAGCTGAGTGTATTCTGAGAAATGTTTCGGAACACGGCATTGGGGCGGTCATCGCAATAGGCGGAGAGGATACGCTTGGCGTAGCCTGCAAATTATGTGAAAAGGGGCTTCCTGTGGTCGGCGTCCCCAAAACGATCGACAACGACTTGGTTGGCACTGACTATACTTTTGGGTTCCAAACAGCAGTCGCAATTGCTTGTGAAGCACTTGATAGGCTTCATACGACGGCAGAATCGCATCACAGGGTATTAATCCTTGAAGTTATGGGCAGATACACTGGCTGGATCGCCTTAGAGGCAGGGATTGCTGGAGGAGCGGACGTAATCCTGATTCCGGAGAAGCCATTCGATATTGAAGAAGTCTGCGAATTCATAAACAAGAGGCAAAAACGCGGTCGAAACTTCAGCATAATCGTCGCGGCCGAAGGTGCCAAACCAAAAGGAGGCGAAGAAATCGTCTATAGCAGCGGTGTAGACGAGTTTGGACACGCAAGATTCGGTGGCGTAGGCTACTACATAGGAAAAGAAATAGAGAAGAGATTTGAAAACATTGAAACTAGGGCAGTGGTTCTGGGCCATCTTCAACGAGGCGGCTCTCCGAACGCATTTGACAGAGTTTTAGCTACCCGATTTGGAATCGCCGCAATTGACCTAGTACATGAAGGCAGATTCGGCCAGATGGTTGCTATCCAAGGAAACAAAATAGTATCCGTACCCTTGAAGGACGTAATCGGTAAGCGAAAAACTGTTGATTCAAAGCTCTACGATATAGCAGCAACATTCTTCGGATAGACGAGACACTATCCCAGATTAGGATCCAAAAGAAGGCTTAAGACAAGATTCAAGCAAATCACTTATGCCCAATCGGTAATTATGAGAATTTTTTATTGGAAACTCATCTGGTTACTTTCGTTGTTTATTCTGAATGCAACCACACATTTTTATTTCACTTAGGAAAGTAGCCTATCGTTGAGGACGCTGATTTATGACTGCACAAAATAATCCTAATCATGTAGCGGAACCAAAAACCATCAAAATACCGCCAGTCTACTTATATCCCTTCGCTGAAGGGGATGGAAAAAACAAGAAACTTTTAGGAGGCAAAGGCGCCGGTCTTTGCGAAATGACCCAGATTGGTTTACCGGTTCCCCCAGGGTTCGTGATAACAACCCAAGCTTGCCTCGAGTATTTTGATGGCGGCTTCAAGCTGCCGGAGGGACTAACGGACCAGGTTAGGCAGGCAATGTCTCAGCTGGAGAAATCCATGAACCTGGGCTTTGGTGATCCTGAGAAGCCGCTTCTCGTTTCCATCAGAAGTGGCGCGGCAATTTCAATGCCCGGCATGATGGATACGGTCCTCAATTTGGGACTCAACGACGAGACCGTTCGCGGGCTAATCAAGAGAAGCGGAGATGAACGCTTCGGCTGGGATTCGTACAGCCGATTTATCTCGCTTTTTGGCGAGATCGTACTGAGAATTAGCAGTGACCTTTTCCACAATGCGATGGAAGCTCTGAAGAAGGAAAGGAATGCGGCGAATGACATGTCCCTTTCTTCGTTCGACTTTCAGGGGCTTGTTGAAACTTTCAAGCGTATTATCAAGGATAACGTTGGCAAACCTATCCCTAATGACCCATATGAGCAGCTTTTTATGGCTATAGAAGCGGTGTTTGCCTCTTGGAATGGAAAGAGAGCTGTAGATTATAGGCGTGAATTCAAAATCACCCCTGAAATGGCTAATGGCACTGCTGTAAACGTACAGGCGATGGTTTTTGGCAACGTTAGTGAGCATTCTGCAACTGGAGTCGTTTTCACGAGAAATCCTAGCACCGGCGAAAACGTGCTTTTTGGGGATTACTTGGAGAGAGCGCAGGGTGAGGACATTGTGGCCGGTATTCGAACCCCAAAGCCCATCCTTGAGATGAAACAGGTCATGCCCGAAGTTTATCGGGAATTGTCGAAGGTTCGGAAGACGCTTGAGACGCATTTTCGGGAAATTCAGGATATAGAGTTCACGGTGGAGAATGGGAAGCTGTTCATACTTCAAACCCGTTCTGCAAAAATTAACATTGCAGCTGGGATGAAGACCTCGGTTGACTTGGTTAATGAACGCTTGATTACGAAGGAACAAGCACTGACGAGGCTTGATGCAGCCCAGCTTACTCAACTGATGTATAGCCAAATAGACCCGGAAAACAAAACTCCGCCCGTTACGGTTGGATTGGGGGTTTCACCCGGCGCCGCTTCGGGCGAAGTAGTGTTTGACGCAGATGAGGCTGAGCGTCAGAGCAAGACGCACGGCAAAAAAATTATCCTGCTCAGAGAGCAAACTAAGCCTGAGGATATTCACGGGTTTTTTGCGGCACAGGGCATCCTGACCACGGTTGGTGGGAAGACGAGTCACGCCGCCGTCGTTGCTAGGGGTATGGGTAAGCCATGCGTAACCGGAGCAGTGGGCATCAAGATTAATGCCCTAGATGAGAGCGCGACGATTGGCGACCACAAAATCATCCAGGGTGATGTTATCACGATAGATGGCACTTCTGGCAAGGTTTGGCTGGGTGAGGTTCAGATGGTGGAGCCAGAATTCTCAAAGGATATGAACACCATCCTGAAGTGGGCAGATGAATTCCGCAGATTGGGAGTGCGAACTAACGTGGATACTCCGTCTGACGCGGCGAAGGCGCTTAGGTTCGGAGCAGAAGGAATTGGTTTGTGCCGCACGGAAAGGATGTTCAACGCTACCGATCGAATCGGGATATTCCAGGAGATGATTTTGGCTGATTCGCCCGAGGATAGGGCTACTACCCTGCGGAAGCTTCAGCCTTTGCAGAAGGAAGACTTCAAGGCCATGTTGAGGGTGATGCAGGGTTTCCCGGTCACCATAAGGCTTCTTGATCCGCCGCTCCACGAGTTTCTGCCATCGGAAGAGGAGATCCAGCGGCAAATCGACACGTTGCAGAAGAGCAAGGTTGCTTTGGATAACGTTTGTAGGTTGCCAAAGATTCTTCGAACTTTAGACCCACAGCTTGAACCATTCCTCACGGGGGATCAGCAAGTGCTTAACAGTCTGGCGCGGCTTCAGAAGTCTGAGCTTGACAAGAAGCTGGAAACTCTCCAAAAGATACGCGTCTTGAAAGAAGTCAATCCGATGCTGGGTCACCGCGGCGTAAGATTAGGAATTACTTATCCTGAAATCTATGAGACACAGGTAGAAGCCATTCTTGAAGCTGCTGCAGAGCTTATCAAGGAAAATGTTGCGGTTAAAGTGGAAATTATGGTTCCGAACGTCTGCACTGCAGAGGAACTGAAGCGGGTGGAGGAACTTATCAAACGCGTTGAGAAGCAAGTCACTGAAAAAACTGGCGTAATCGTTCCGTACAAGTTTGGCTCAATGATTGAAGTCGTTAGGGCTTGCATGCGTGCCGGGAAACTGGCTGAAATGGCGGAGTTTTTCAGTTTTGGGACTAACGACCTAACTCAGGCAACGTTCAGCTTTTCGAGGGAAGATGCAGAGAACAAGTTCCTTCCACTTTACAATCAGTTGAAGATTTTGCAGGATAACCCCTTTGAAATTCTGGACGTTAAGGGTGTTGGGCGACTGATGTCTATAACTGTGGAGTGGGGGCGAAAGAGCCGGTCCAATTTGGAGATAGGGATATGTGGCGAGCAAGGCGGTGAACCTTCTTCGATAGAATTTTGCCATGCTATAGGCTTGGATTACGTCAGTTGTTCACCCTATAGAATTTCTATTGCAAGGTTAGCTGCGGCGCAAGCAGCCATTAAGGAGAAAAAGGGCGAATTAAAACCGTTTAAATAACACTCCGGACAAGAATCAATTTCTTCAATATTTCAATTAGCTAAAGGTTTCTTGGAAAAATGATTAAATGCTCACTAAATGGTGTTGTTTAAAAATAGACCCGAACAGTCAGGAGGCTGATTTCCATGGTTTATTTCTCTTCGGACCCTTTTTTCATTCGTTTATGTCACGGTTCAGAGGTATATAGTACAATCTATTGCTTTATTTTTTGTACCGTAAGTACCTTATTTCTATAGATGCTATGAAGCCCACATCCGGATTGTCGCCATAATTTTCGATGATGGCTCTTTCAAGTCTTCGGCTGATGGAGCTTAACGTCAACTTTCGGCTGGTAATCTAATGCACACAGCGTAAGATGACGCAATAAAAAATACAAACAAATTAATTCTAAACTGTCTCTATCTGTGGGGCCTATTTATGGAAGACTTTTGCCGACAGGATAGCACTTTTCTAAAAAGGGATTTGCAGCTAGATTGCCCATATTCCTCATGTGAGGAGTTCCAGGCTAACTGGCTTCCCTGACCTTTTACATAGGCTTCTTATAAGGTAGTTATCGGGATTTGAAGAGGGACGGCTTCATTGTTTTTTGTAGATATTTGTTTTGGCCGCTTTTTGTGCTGCTTTGGATAAGTCGCCTTTTTGCCTCCGAATCTTTCTTCCAGTCCTAATCTGAGCTGTTTCTCTAGTTCGTCTGAAATGTCAATGTTAATGCGGCTCAATTTTAGTCACTTGTTTCTTGCTGGTTAAATTCTTTTGAATGAAGTGATCAGCCAACTTTTGTATCCAGTTTTTGCGTTTGTCATGTTTTGTCCCTTCGATTTCACTTATCCACATTAATGTATATGCACATAGACACTTATAAGTGTATGTGTTTAAGTTGCATAAAAGCATGGGAATATTGCCTTAAAACCAGAGGCAGACGACAGCACGAAAGTCTTGCAAAACTTGGGCCACAGAGAGAGAAAGGTTTGTCGGAGTATCATCTTATCATCAGAACATATAAAAATCAAATAAACAAATTCAACTTATCTACTCTACACACGCCAATTTTCGGAAGACCTTTACACTCGCAATGTACATTGCATCTTTTTTTGCCCAAATTTTTTCTCGGGAAATTTTTAAAGCGCCCACGCTTGTAGGTCTGCCGCGGGCTTGGGGCTTTGATGAAAATCTATAGTCGGGTCGTTGAGGCAAAGAAGAGATCGATGGCACAGGATAAGCCGTAAAGTTGAAAAAATTGATGTTTTTCTAAAGAGCCAAAAGAAATAAAGTTCGCAGAGAGCATAAATCCAGTGGTGCAGTAATGACGTCCTATGTGTTTTTGTTTAAAGGGGGTTTTCGAACATCCGAGCTTAGCAAGAAATATTCAGATAGGTTCGTGAACTGGGCTAAAATTGTCGCCTCACTTAAGATTCCAGGAAACAGGTTTAAGCAAGAAGGCAAGGTGGTTTCTTCGAAAGGAGTGGATGATCTGAAGTTCAATAAAGACACAGTTGGCGGTTACATAGTTATAGAGGCGGATGATTATGGCAGTGCGGTTGAGATATCGAAAGGTTGTCCAATATTGGAAAATGGCGGCAGTGTAGAAATAAGAGAGATAGTGCAGCCTGGCGCTTAATATTTATCTAAGTTTTCTTTAAATGATCCTAGCGCGCTAAGCAAGCCCACTCTTAGCCGGAATGCCCCTTATGTGGAAGCAAAATCCTGTAACAACAAAAAAGCACAATCAGACTTGCACTTAATGCTGGTAGGAAATAGGTAGTTACTCGATCTGAAAATTGTGTGAAACAGTTGCCAGTGGATTCGCCAAGTCTAAACCCATTCATGTAGTGAATAGCACGATTTTGTTCTTTAAGTTTATTGCAAACTAATAAACAAAGCAGGGACTGCTACTTTTCGATGATCATCGAATGAGTTCTGACATTAACACTCCTAGAGCACCCTTCGAGTATCTTTCCAATGAAGTTGCGAATTGTTGGATTGAAACTATTTTCTGGTGCAACTCGAAGACCGCACCAAATCACCCTCCTTAAAATCTATTGAATAGGAAACCTTAACTTTTCACTAGAAAGCTATAATGTGAAAATCAATGGTAACAATTGATCAAATAGAAAAAATGAGCGAACACAAAGAAGAACTAAAGCAGAATTATCACGTTAAAGACATTGGCATTTTTTGGTTCTTACGTGATAGGGGAGCGCGCATTGCACGGTTAACAATGATTTACCTACTCTAAAGCCACTGTTTGAAAAAAAACTGACAGAAAAACAGGGAAGAATAGGGTTATGGTCTAATTTGGTCCATGACATCAGCCTGCTACGCTGGCGACCCGGGTTCAAATCTCTATGAGACAATGAAAAGTCAAAAATATTCATAGAAATTGCATTCTTTCTGTTAAGAATAACTCATTATACCTATTGTTTGTAAATAAATATGGCAGTTTTCTGACGCCAAAAATAGTTTTCACACCTATGTGAAGTCCTTATTTAACTTACCTTTTCCATGTTTCGCTTCCTCTAAATTTCACCCTTTCCTCGAAGTCGATTGAGGCATACACCTATTCGCCCACACTTAAGAGGCAATATGGCTACGCATCCAGGCTTCCTCAATCAGTCTCTCGTCCACCAATGGGGACAGTGTGAAAAACGAGGAAAGTTCATGCCTGATCATAATACGGGCGCTTATTCTTCAACACCGAATAACAACACAACAACAACTTACGAGCAGCAGCCACCGTAGCAGCTCTCTTTCCCCTTCTCTGCGCTATTCCCTGATACGCCCTCGTAATAGAAGTATCATACTTATGCACATGCGTCTGAGCAGCTTCAACCATCACCCAACGCAGCCACTTGCTGCCCTCCTTCGTGATACCGCCATGCCTAACCACGCCGCCAGACGCATGAGTAGACGGAACCAAACCGGCATAGCTACAAAGACGCTCCCCAAACAGAAACCTGCTAACGTCACCTATCTCACTTTTCACAAGCAAAGCCGAATAATAACCCAATCCCGGAACAGTCATCAACAACTTTACATCCGCATCTTCTCGAGCCACACCCTCAAGCTCCCTAGAAAGCACCCGAATCTCATCGTCAAAAACGCTCATAATTCTAAGATAAGAATCAATAGACTCAAACTTCAAAGAACCCAACCACTCAATACCCTTCCATGTGAATAAACCATGCTCAGAAGGCCACTTAATTCCCTCATACGTCAGAAAACTCTTAACTTTCACTCGAAGCTTAACACGTTCCCTGACTAGAAAAGCTCTTCGCCTCACTTTTTCTCTTAGATCCGCGGTTTCTTTGTCAGGAACATACGCAAGCGACAACGCATCCAACCTCGCCAATTCAGCAATAACCTTTGAATCAACCCTGTCGCTTTTAATCCTAGCTTCCGCAATGTAGCGCGTCTTCTTAGGATGAGAAACCACAACGTCAATGCCCTCACTCCTCAGCTACCTATACAAAGATGCCACCGGAGTCGAAGCTTCCATCGCAACCTTGCCCACCCTAAAGTGACACAAATACGACAGCACTTTCTCATTAGTCATTCTCGTTTGATTGATTATTTTTCCTTCAGAATTCAAAATAGTCGCATAAGTACTATCCTTATGCACATCCAACCCACAAACAACGGCGCTCATAGTATGGCGTGAGCGCCCCACCCGTTTAACACTTCCCATACCATCAGTCTCCTATGGGTTTGAACCCAAAATCAATTGGAGTTGATCTACACCCTGAAGAGAGTGAGTGAAAGCTAGTGCCGCCGCTCTTGATCCATATTTATGCACTAATCAGTACACGCTAGCGGTGCATACACTGACATGGAGATTAAATGGCGGGCCCGCTGGGATTTGAACCCAGGATTCTCGGCTCCGGAGGCCGATGCCTTAATCCGTGCTAGACTACGAGCCCACACTTGACCGAACCAAATAATCCTTGCAAATTTAAAGGTAGCCGCTTACTCCTGGATCAATTCTTCGTCTATCCACCATGCCTTTTTCTTGCCCGACCGCTCGCCCGCATAGTACTCGATGACTGATTTTCCTGCCTGTTTTCGTGAGGTTTTCTGGATTCGCCTTAGGCGATTTAGTATGAGCCACCTGTTGGTTTTAAGGTACTCCGCCAGCTCCGGAGTTGTCGCGCTCTTGTAATGCATCAGGTACTCCATGATTTTGTGGTCTACTTCGTCGAGGCAGAAGCTGTGAGGATTGGTTTTTCCATGCTGAAAAGTCAGAAGCTCCAGGTCAGCCAAGTACTTTTTTATTTGGCTCAGCTCCCCCTCGATCTTGCCCATCCTCTCCTCCAAACCCAAAATCTTGTCTGCCTTGGGGGTTTTCTCGAGTTTTTCGCTTATGGCTTCCCGCACAAAGTTGCTTCGATCGCCCTCGGGGATACGCAGGGCCATTTCCTGGTAGACTTCTTCAGGTAATTTCACCGAAATCGTCCGTGTTTCACTCAACGCAACATTACCTCACAGGCTGTCATATTGACATCTGCATATTTCATTTTTGCGATAGTTAGCGTTTGGATTGTTAAAAGAAAAAGATTAAATGCTTTGCCTTTCCTATTTTTAAATGTGAATGAAGCATTGATTGTTATATCATGCTGAGGCTGATGGGCGAGTTTGGACTTGCAAGGTTAGCTACTGAAGGCATGGAGTAAAAAACCGATTCATCAGGTATTTATGAAACTGGAGGACGCTTACGCCGCTAGAAAAAACCTGAAGAAAACTTGGTAGGTTATTCGGGGCAGATGGGTTGACCTGCCAATTTAGCAAGTTCTATGTACCTTTGCTCAACTGTTTCGTGCAGTTGGTTGCGAAGGTCCTCTCCCGCCAGATTCTTCTCTTTGAGGGCGGCAACTTTCTTCGCCAGATCAGCGTCGCCGAGCCCTATGATCCAGGCTTCAAAGTCTCCGCGATTCATATGAAACTGCACCGACACCACATCGGCTTTCTCAACCTTGTTCGCAAAGTCCCGGAGGTTATGAGCATGCAAGTTAAGCGGTTTCCCAACGTCTGCATAGAAGTGAAACGCCTTATCATGCGGTGCATAAGCCAAAATCGCCTCAGCTTTTTCCTTGCTGATATCGGGCATCTGAAGCGCTTCTTTTCCCTGCTGAGTTATGGCGTAAAGGCCTTTTTCAGGCGAGCTTACATACCCCATTTTCACGAGCCCCAAAATATGCATCATAACAGGCTTGAAGTCTTTGCCGCTTTGCTTTGCCACATCTGTGGCTCTCACTGCTTTATCGTTACACGATAGGGTTTCCAGTATCTCTTTTTTGACGGGGGATAAACTCATTTGAAGGCACCTTGCCAGCTAGTGCTATACGCAACTGTCCTAATCAAAGTTTTCCTCGGCAACTATTTAGACGAGAGCTTTCTTAGACCTTCGCCGCAGCTCAACTGAACATTAGGTAAAGCTTTAGTACCGAGATTCCCATCTTTATGATGAAATGGTGAAAGTTTAGGATGAAACTTGCAGTCTTCGTTTATGAGTACCCGCCGAAAATTGTGGGCGGCTTAGGAACCTACGCTGCTGAGATAACACGAAAATTTGTTCTTGACGACCATGATGTGACGGTTTTCACGATGAACGACGACGCAGGTTCCCTGCCAACCCGAGAGATTTGGCGCGGAATCGAGATCCACCGCCCACTACATATCGACGTATCCGATTCACTGCCCGACGTGATTGCAGAAGACATCAAGAAATGGACCAGAGGATTGCATTTTTTCGGCAAACTCATGGTTTACAATTACCTGTCAGCCGCCAAACTCATCAACGAACTGATCAAGAAAGAAAACATGAAATACGACATTGTTGTGGCTCACGACTGGCTTTCAGCCATGGCCGGAATCACCGTTAAAAGAGAAACAGGTTTACCGCTTGTTTTCCATGTACATTCAACCGAGAAAGGCCGCACATTAGGCAACGGTTCCAGCGTAGTAAGCAACATCGAGCTACGCGCTGGCAAGACAGCCGATATGGTTGTTACGGTTTCATACGCCATGAAGGATGAGCTTGTACAGCTGGGTTTTCCACGGGAAAAGATCCAGGTAAGCTACAACGGCGTTGATCCTCAAAAGTACAATCCTGCAAACGTATCTGCGGCAGACATTAAACGAGTTAGAAGCAAATACGGAATCGCTGATGACCAGCAGATGATTCTTTTTCTTGGCAGGCTCGTCGGCGTCAAAGGCATTGATAAACTCATAATGGCTTTGCCCCATATCCTGACCAAGATTCCCAAAGCGAAGCTGGTGATTGTAGGAGTAGGCGACCTGCAAGAGTACCTATTGAACCTGACAAGAACCATGCGGCTTGACCAGTACGTCAAGTTCTGCTTCGACTTCATTCCAGAAGAAGAACGAATCATCCATTACGCGGCATGCGACGTAGCCGTGTTCCCAAGCTTCTACGAACCCTTCGGCATAGTTGCCCTTGAAGCCATGAGCATGGAGAAGGCAGTTGTCGTCGGCGCAACAGGCGTTAGCGGAATGCGCGAAATCGTCATTTGCTGTGGCGAAGAACAATGCGGATTCCACGTTGACCCGAACAACCCCTCAGACATCGCATGGGGAGTAGTCAGCGCCCTCGAGAACCCCGAGCGGACCAAGATACTTGGCAAAAACGGCAGAAAACGCGTTCTAGCTGAATTCACTTGGAGCAAAATCGCTGAAAAAACCATCGACCTCTACGAAACAATATTAAAACGATGATGACAATGCTTGGCGGGGTTAATTGGCGTCTGACTTAAAATCTAAAGTTGCAAAGGAAGCAGCTACCCTGCTTTATTTCGGAGCAGAAAAAGAGTACAAACAAGCCAAGACAAGAGCAGCCCAAACGCTGGGAACAAATTTTTTGCCCTCCAACTTGGAAATAGCTCTAGAACTGGATAAGATTGCGGAGGAAAATGAAGGTGAAAACAGGAAGGAGCGCCTCATAGAAATGCGCACGGAAGCCTTGCAAGTGATGAAGCTTCTTGATGCTTACTATCCCCTCTTAATCGGCAGTGTCTGGCGCGGCAACATACGCAAGGGAAGTGACATAGACATAGCCGTTTACGCGGATGACCCGCAGGAAATCGTCAATATTCTAAAGGCTCAAGGGATAAAAGTTTTGGAAACCGCTTGGGCAACCGTGAACAAGCATGGGAGAACCCTGTCGTCGCTTCATGTGCACGCTGAAACTGCTACGAAACACGGGCTTGAAATCGTCGTCCGCAACGTCGAGGAGCAAGGGGAAAAAAGGAAATGCGAAATTTTCGGAGACGAAATCAAAGGTTTAAAAACCAAAAAACTTGAAAAGCTGCTCAGGGACAACTCAACTCAAAAATTTATCCCAGCTTGAATCCTGGATAAATTCTGATTTTGCTTCAATAAAGAACTTAAAGAACCAAATCTCATAATTACTTCAAATCTTAAATTGATGCCAAATGGCCATAGATAAAGAATCTCTAAAAAAGATGTTTCCTAACCTCTACAAGGAACTCGAAGCGGGAGACGCCAAAATCTCGATTGAAGCTCTACGCAAAAACCCTGACGAAGCCGAAGCTGACTTGGCTGAATGTGCAGAGCAAGAGGTCGAAGACGTTGAAGAAGACGCGGAGGAAGTTGGGTCAGAAGTCGCCACTGCCACGCCGGATAAACTGCGTCACTTTAACCCATCCGCCCAAGATTTTATCCGCCGATGCGACACAGAAGCGCAAGCGGAAGAAATCATCGGTTATTTGGAGAAGAAAGGGGAAATAACTAAAAAGTGCGCTCAGGAATTGAGGTGCAAGCTTAAGAAGGAAGGCGTTCGAAGCTTTGGCCCTAAGAAAGAGGAGAACCATTACTTTAGGGAAGGCGGAATTTTCTAGTTTTTTGAGTGCTAATAAGACTCATCTGTTTTGAACTGTTGCCTTGATGGCGTCCAGTATTTCGTGTTTAATGCAGTTTAGTAAGTATTTATTTTCAGATGCTTAGCTTGTTGCCCCTTAACGGCTTGTTTGATTTTACGTCGGAAAACTAATTAAGGTCAAGTTTGTTGTACAAAAACGTGAAATGGTGATATTATGGCAATAAAAGTAGGAATTAACGGATTCGGAAGAATCGGAAGACTTCTTTATCGGGCTGCGCTTGAACGAAATGCACTGATTGATTTCGTGGCAGTCAACGACCTTGCGGATGCCAAAACAAATGCTCATCTTCTCAAATATGACTCAATCCACGGACGCTTTCCCGGCACAGTCGAAGTCAAAGGCAACGACATGATAGTCAACGGAAAAACCCTCAAATGTGTCAGCGTAAAAGACCCAGTCCAACTGCCATGGAAAGATCTTGGAGTTTACCTAGCAGTTGAATCCACCGGCTTGTTCACTAATCGCGAAGGTGCTAGCAAACATTTCCAAGCAGGTGCGAAAAAAGTCCTCATCAGTGCACCAGCTGAAGACCCAGATGCAACCTTTGTATTGGGCGTAAATGACGAGACCTACGACCCAGAAAAACACAACATTCTAAGCAATGCTTCATGCACGACAAACTGTCTGGCACCTGTCGCCAAAGTATTATCTGACAGCTTTGGGATAGAAAAAGGTTTGATGACAACTTGCCACAGCTACACAAATGACCAAAAAGTCCAAGACCTCGTCCACAAGGACCCGCGCAGAGCAAGAGCAGCAGCAATCAACATCATCCCGACAAGCACGGGTGCGGCAAAAGCAATCGGGTTGGTTTTGCCAAGTTGCGCTGGAAAAATGAACGGCTATTCCTTGCGTGTTCCAACTCCTGACGTATCTATAGTTGACTTAACAGCCATACTGAACAAGGAAGTCTCCAAAGATGACATTAACGCAGCCATGAAGAAAGCCGCAGAAGGCCCACTCAAAGGCATTCTACAGTACACGGAAGACCCGATAGTTTCAACCGACGTACTTCACACTACCTACTCAGCCGTCTTCGATGCACAGTTAACCATGGTTTTAGGTGAAAAAGGCAACTTCGTTAAAGTCTTCGCATGGTACGACAACGAATGGGGCTTCAGCAACCGCATGGTTGAATTCATCGAAATGATCGGAAAAAAAGCAAAACTCTAGGCAAGTCAAAAGAACAAAATCCCCGCACCCTTTTCTTTTGGGTTTATAAGTACGTAAAAGTTAACAAGAGAAGTGGAGAAAATGACAAAATATAAAACACTCGATGACTTTGACGTAAAAAACAAGGTTGTTCTCGTCAGAGTTGACTTCAACTCGGAAATTGATCCCGCAACCAAGAAAGTCACAAACGACGTTCGTATAAGGGCACATGCAGAAACTACGCTCAAAGAATTGGCTGAGAAAGGCGCCAAAATCGTTGTTTTGGCGCATCAAGGACGGAAAGGCGACCCAGACTACGCACCGCTAAAAGAACACGCAGCAATTCTGGGCAAAATCCTCAAGTGCCCAGTAAAGTACGTCGACGACCTCTTCGGAGAAAAAGCAAAAGCCGCCATCAAGAGCCTCCAAAGTGGAGAAATCCTCGTTTTAGAAAACGTGCGCAACTGGGATAAAGAAACCAATAGTATGACCCCTGAAGAAGCAAGCAAAACCGATTTGGTGCAGAACCTTGCTCCGCTCGCAGACTTGTTCGTTGACGACGCTTTCTCCGCAGCACACCGCGGGCACGTATCAATTGTCGGCTTTACCGCCGTGTTGCCATCGGCAGCTGGCAGAATCATGGAGCGCGAACTTAAGTCCCTGAGCAGGTTGGTGGAGAAACCCGATCATCCATGCGTCTGCGTTATGGGCGGAGCTAAAGCAGACGATGCGCTTGAAATCTCTAAGTATGTCTTGGACAACGGCATGGCAGACTATGTTCTAGTCGGCGGAGTCACTTCCCAGTTATTCATCGCAGCCCAAGGCATCGACTTAGGCAAAAAAACCATGGATTTCCTCGCCAAAAAAGAACTGACGCAATTCATTACAGGCATCAAAGAACTCATCACAAAATATCCTGACAAAATTATCATTCCCACAGATGTCGCCGTGGAAGTGGCTGGCAAACGCAAAGAAATCCCTATCAGTAAACTGCCAACTGAATTCAGCATATTCGACATTGGAAAAGAAACCGTTGACAAATACACAGCCCTCATCGCCTCAGCCAAATCCATCGTCGTCAGCGGACCAATGGGAGTCTACGAGAACAAGGAATTCAACTACGGCACCAAGAAGGTGTTCGAAGCCATCGCAAACAGCAAAGCCTTCAGCCTCGCAGGCGGCGGAAACACCATCGCGGCCATACAAGAATACGGCTTAACCAAAAAAATCAGCTACATCAGCACTGCAGGCGGAGCACTCATAGAATTTCTCATGGGCAAAAAACTCCCAGGCGTAGTCGCATTAGAAACGGCGACCAAAACCAAAAAAATCTAATTTCGTCTTTTTTTATTTTTTGATTTTAACTTCAATGTTTGCGCGTAATTTCCTCGAAATTCTCAGAGATCAGCCTGAGGTCTTCTGCAATAACGTCGGCCTTCTGATGGCTCTCCAAAAGATCCTTCAGAGCATTGAATTGTGACGGAACAAACACTGTTTTTAACCCTGCTTCTTTGGCCCCCTTTATGTCTTCAATTGGGCTGTCGCCGACGTAAACTGCTTCGTCGGCTTGGACTTGGAGCTTGTTGAGGGCCTCTTGGAATATGTGGCTACTTGGTTTGCGCCAGCCGTTTTCTTCTGAAACCACGATCGCGTTGAAGAACGGGTTTATCCCCAGCTTTCTTAGGCTTTTGAAGATGACTGGAGCGTGGGTAAAGTTGGTGATTAAAGCGACTTTGAAGTTGGCTTGTGCTTGTTTGAGTAGTTTTTTTGCGCCTTCCCGAAGCTCAAGCGTGTCTATGAAATCTTGGAAGAAAACGTTGAGGGCAGCCTTGACCCGAGAATCATCAGGGCTTACTTGGAACCCAACGTTGCAAAGGGCTTCGGCGACCCAGACGGCGTTGGTGACTTCTCTTAGCTGTTCATAACGTACTTTGCGGTATTTCTCATGCGCCACAGTGTAAGCCGATACGAACCCGTCTTCAGGCATCTCGAAACCTTCGCTTACTAGTGCCCTGTAAAGTTTCAGTCTTGACGCTTCCATGGTGTAACTTTTACAGTTGACTAGGGTGCCGACGTAATCGAATATTACCGCTCTGGTGCAAGTCATCTTGGTAGCTCTCTTTTTATAGGTAAAATGAATTCTTTCGCGACTTCATGAACCCCTTTTCCAACAGCCGTTCCCATCAGCTTCTCCCCCTTGCCGATTGCGTCTTCCACTTGAGAGTCAAAGGAGATGGCACCAAGATACCTTAACCCTAGCTTCTCAGTTTCTGCTTGGACGCAGTTTGACTTTTCAATCTTCATGTTTTCCACCACACCTACAATAGGCATTTTTAACTCGCATAGAAGCTCAACCTGCTTCTTCACGGTTTCAAAAGCCAACAGTGAAGGTGTGGTTACGATCAAGAATTCTATGCGTTTAATTAGCCTTACCAAATCAAGAACCGCGTCGCCTATCCCTGGCGGCATATCAATTACCAGATAGTCAAGGGTACCCCACTGTGTGACTGAGAGAAGTTCGATTAGGGCGTTTGAAACGTCGGCTCCCCGGAGAGGCGCGGCCTTGTCACCCACGAAGTAGATAAGCGACATGTACTCTAAACCGTAGACAGTTGGGGGAACTATGCCTTTTTCCTCTTTCAACGCGGCTTTTTGGGCGCCGAGGATTATATGAGTTGAGGGTCCTGTAAAGTCGAGGTCGAATAAACCGACGTGGCATCCGTTTTGGGCGAGCGTTAGGGCTAGTGCAGTTGCAACCATGCTTTTTCCTACACCGCCTTTGCCGCTTGAAACGGCTATAATTCGGCTTGTTCTACTTAAACGCTCATTAATCACGCTTGTTCTCGGGTCAACCATGGTTATTTGGCTCCTTTTACGCTCTCAAGCCAAATCCCACGCCCATTAACGATTTCAAAGTCAGGACTGCCGCATTTCGGACACTTAATATAGCTGTGGGCAACCTCGGGAACAAAATGAATAGCCTCAGTAGTTTCCTTGTCCATTTTCTTGGTGTCAAACCGCCACGCTGTGCCGCAAACCCTGCATCGAAGCGTCGATTTGGCCTTCAGGATATGAAATTTTGTGCAATTGAAAAAAGGGGACTTCATCTCGGATAGGGCGAACCGCAAAATGGGACGTTCAACCTGCTGGAGCTCGCCGACCCTGATGGTAACCTCTAAAACTTCCTTCAGATTTTCTTTCTCAGCGATTTCTTTCGCCGAGGCCAAAACCGCTTCAGCAAGCGCCCATTCATGCATAAACTCTCATACACCGATGGCATTTAAAAACAATATTGCAGACAAAAAAGGTTTTGAAAAAGGGATGAGTCAACGTGCTCTCCGAGCCTTTTTCGGTTGTTTTTCACCCGAGTACTAAAAACGGGTTAGCCCTATACCCCCAGTGGACCGTTACGCTTTAGCTTGACAAGGTTTACCCGGGAGGCATAGGCAGTCTAACCGTTGAAGTATGGGCTAACACTGAAAAGGTAGCGCAGATTCAGAACAGTTAAGCCGAAGGCCCCTTAGAATTTCCTGCGCTACGCATACTCTTCCGAATAGTCAATTCTGGAAAAGAGAAACACAAAATTAGACTTTTGTACCTTGTGTTGGGTCTTCGATTACTTTTTGGAACTCAGCCATCAGCTTCTTTGTCACTGGTCCGGGTTTGCCTGTTCCGATTTGGCGTTTGTTGACTTCTCGGATGGGCACAACCTCCATTGCTGTTCCAGTGAAGAAGGCTTCGTCAGCGGTGAAAACCATGAAAGGCGTCAGGTTAGTAACCGTTAGTTTTATGCCAAGTTTAGCGGCGAGTTGAGCTATGACTTCAGCGGTGATGCCTGCAAGCGCTCCGACTGAGGAGGGGGGTGTCAAGAGTTCCCCGTTTTTGACGATGAAAACATTTTCGCCGACGCCTTCAGCTACGAAGCCGTTGCTTTCAAGGCAGAGGGCTTCATCCACGCCGCAGGCGTTGGCTTCAATTTTTGCTAGGATACTGTTTAGGTAGTTGAGTGACTTTACTTCGGCTGAGGTTGAATCCACAGTGTTTCGTCTGACCCAGGAGAACATGGTTGTTACGCCTGTTTCTGTAGCGTTGCCTGCTCGGATGGAGATTGTGCCTGTGATAACTATGACGGTTGGTTTGGGGCATTTACGCGGGTCTAAGCCTAAGTCTCCTACGCCTCTGCTGACGACTAAGCGTATGTAGGAGTCCTTCATCTTGTTTCTTCTAAGGGTTTCAACCACGGCTTTAGCCATTTCTTCTTTGGTTAACCGTATGTTCAGCGTTATGGCGGTTGCCGAATGGTAAAGCCGATCGATGTGCTCTTTAAGCTTGAATACGACACCGTTGTACTCGCGGATTCCCTCGAAAACGCCGTCGCCGTAGAGGAAACCATGGTCGAAAACTGAGATTTTAGCCTGGGACTTGGGGTAGTATTGGCCGTCGATGTAAACTTCTGGTTCGCTACTCATTTGAATTCACACTTCAATTTATGTTTCATATTATTCAATTGTTTGATATAGTTTATGCAGGTGATACCTATAGTTCGTTTATCAACCGTGGAACTGCGGCCGCTTCGAAAGATACATCGGCAAAGGCAAAGGCTTGAAGGGTTTGCCGGCAATCTTCTCAGACACTTTAGCTATTAATTCATCCAAGGTCAGGGTTTGCTGACCCTTAAACCCACGTTCCCTAACAGACAGATTTCCAGACTCGATTTCTTTCTCGCCGACGACAATGATGAAGGGCACCCACTCCTGCTCACCCTCTCGAATCTTCTTCTGCAATGTTGACGCGCTGTCATCGATGTCTACGCGGATGTAATGGGAAGCGATTTGGCTCGCAAGTTCCTCCACCTTACCCAGATACTTGTCAGATATCGGGATAAGCCGCACCTGAGTCGGAGAAAGCCAAAGAGGCAGCATCGGCGCTTTACCAGCCATTTGTTCACGATAAGCCTTCTCGAGCAACGCGTAAATGTCCCGTTCTATAGCGCCGCTTGGGCTACAATGCAGAATCAGCGGGTACTGCTTTTCGCCTTTATCGTCAACGTAGGTTATTTCGTAGCGTTTAGCGTTTTCGACGTCGATTTGGTCGGTGCTGAGTGCCGCGGCTTTGTCTTGGTTATCCACGAAGTTGAGGTCCCACTTGAGCACGAAGTAGAAGAACCGTTCATTCCACACTTCAGCCAACATGGGCTTACCGAAAGCCTTCACGATTTCAGTGATGAATTCTTTGTGTTCATCGTAGAAGCCTCTTGTGAAACGCATGGCAACTTCATAATTATCCTTCACTAGCCCAATGTTGTCTAAAACGTCGATACAGAGGTTAAAGCGAACCATGAACTCTTTCTTGGCCTGATCCAAGTCAGCGCACAACGCGTGGCAGTCAGGCATAGTAAACGCTCTTAGGCGTTTTAAACCGACGACCTCGCCGCTTTTCTCGCGCCTAAAACTGTAACGCGTCAACTCATACAGCTTAAGGGGCAGCTGCCTGTAGCTTATTTGGGCGTCGTGTGCCATGAGGAACTGACCAAAGCATGCTGCGAACCTTAAGAAGAGTTCCTTGTCTTCGGATTTGAGTGTGTATTGGCGGGCTGGGAAACGGTTGAGGTAGCTGGCTAAGCTGGGATGGTTGAAGTCGTACATGATGGGGGTTTCAACCTCCATGCCGCCGTAAGCAGCCACCCGCGCAGAAACGTACTGTTCCAGCAGGGACTTTATCATGCGTCCTTTCGGGTACCAACGGATGTTTCCAGGGTCGCTTCCCGGCTCGTAATCAGCTATTTCCAGCCGCTTCATCAACGTCACATGCGGAGGCATCACAGTCACAGCACGTGCCTTCTTGATTTCGTACTGTGAAAACTTTTGCAGGTTAACGTGCCCCTTGAACTTGAACTCCTCGATGGGTACCAGTGAACCGTCAGGCATGAGAATATGCCAGAACGACTTCATTTTCTCCTCAGCTTTCAAAGCCGCGGAAACGGGCTCTTCCTCTTTTTTGCAAACCGCTTCAGCCTTGCCTTCAGCCGCAACTTGCGTTGGCCCATAGCTACGTGCCTGTTCAGCAAGCGGGTGTCCCTTGATGGATATGGTGAATTCTTTGTTCCATCCGAATGGGGCCCGATAGGTCTCTATGCCTTTTTCTTTTGCGTAGGCTTCCATGTCTTTTACGATTTTTAGGGCTTGACTTGGGTTGCTAAGGTTACTGCTCAAATGAGCGAATGGGTAAATGAGGATTCGGTTGGTTTTTTGTTTGCCTAAAAAGGCGCGTACGTCATCTATGGCTTTCTGGGCCGTCGCGCCGTTGTCGCCTTCTTCGATCGCAGTGAAAAGCACCACGACTTCTTCAAAGCGATTTTCTTTTTTCTCCGCCTCTTCAGCGATAGCAATTTCTTTTTGGATAGGCTTGAAAACTATATAGTTAGAATGCAACTGTAGTATTCGCATGGCAACACACTCTTTTAGTGACCCCAACGCCACCTGTCAAGTGTCTTATCCTTTTTAGTCTTCTTCTTATATTCTTTATAGTGCTCTTTGCAGATAAAAGCGCGTTTTTCCTTGCTGCTAACTCCTAAGCCAGCAGCCTTGACTTTGTCAGTTGAGATGGAACGTGCAGCCTCTCTACTGCAACCAGAGACGCTACATTTAACTCCTTTTTCTATGCGACCCACAGTCAAAGCCTCAGTACACTATTTTTATTCTGTAATGCACGCTATTGCTTAAGTTCCTTTTCATACAGAACCTTAGCCCTCTTGTAAATTTCCTCTTTCTTACCAAAG
>Ga0326728_10007471_pt1 | contig 28002 bp, 24 predicted proteins | sample MB3enrmetagenome_FD_207602 | JGI IMG/M metagenome (GOLD analysis project Ga0326728, IMG submission 207602) | Lab enriched peat soil microbial communities from McLean, Ithaca, NY, United States - MB31MN | ecosystem: Environmental > Terrestrial > Soil > Wetlands > Peat | place: USA: New York...
ATTTCACGGGTTTCTTAAGCACTTCACTTTCGCCCGGTACGTCCGTGCCGTTCACGGCAACACCCACAGATAACCCAGCTGAATTATCAAACGGCGCAATAACAAGTTATTCTTTACTGGTTCAGTCCGAGTCGGCGACACCTCCTGCCTCACCCTCACCTTCCCCCTCAACTTCGACACTGCCTACGTCTTCTCCTACTGTTTCGCCTACAGCTTCAGCTTCAGTGAAGTCTTCTGGTTCATCAGGGTTAATTTACGCTGCTGTAGGCACAGCCGTGATTGTTATAGTGGCCGTTACGGCTTTAGCTTTTCAAAGAAAACGTCACAATCTACCTCCTCCGCCTCCCCCGCCTGCCCCATCCGACAATCTACCTCCTCCGCCTCCCCCATCCGGATAACAAGAAGAATACAGGACTTCAGAATATTCAATGTTGACGAAAACCGAGGAAGGTCTCATCTTATTTCTGTTGGGCTGGAAAAGATCGTTGATGGCGCGCCAACCTTTTGCTGTATTGGTCTAAAATGGTTTTTCAGGGTACTGGTAAGCTTTAGTTTGCTATTATTGTTTGGTTTTGGAATTCTCCTCTAACGTATTGGTGCGGGTAAATCTTCGAAGCTGCAAGGGAGCAGCCTTCTTCTAGTTTTACGTCGTCTGCTACTACTGAGACAGCGGTTATTTTTGTTGGTTTACTCTGGCTTGAGTTAACAACTACGTGTCTGCCGATTATGCTTTCGTATACTTCAGCGTTTTCTCCAATTATCACCCTGTCCATTACTGCTGAATTGGATACTACAGCGTTTTTACCTATTCTAGTGAAATTATCAATGCATGAATCCACGATTCTTGCGCCATCTTCAATTTGGCAGTGCCGCCCAATCAAAACAGCGCCTTCAATAGAGATTTTCTTTTGTTTTATTTTGTGGATAATTTCTTGACGGCATTTTTCTGAATCATTGCTTTCGCCCTGAACCCAAATCAGGCTTTCCTCGTTTAATCTTCCGCCGAAATCGTTTAGCGTTGAAAAGCCGCCGTGCAGCATGTTCTTCATAGCCTCCAAGTAGCTTTTAGGTGTGCCCACGTCAAACCAGCTACCTTTCAACGTGTAACCGTATACTGGGCGTCCAGTTTGGATCACGTATGGAATGAAGTCGTAACCGAAATCTAACCTGTTTCTTTCTTTAATGATTTGTTGAACGCCTTTTTCCTTGAAAATCTTTTTCACTTCTGGGGAGAGCACGTACAAACCTGTATTCGCAAGGTTACTAGGAGCGTCTTTGGGCAGTGGCTTTTCGACAAATCTTTGTATGCGACCGTCTTCGTCGATGTCAGCTATGCCTAAGCCTTCAACGTTCTCAACTTCCCGTAGTACGATAGTTAAGACGGCGAGTTTTTCCTTATGATAATCAATTAAGCTCTTGACTTTTATGTCAAAAATGTTGTCGCCTTGTACTGCGAAAACTGGGTTGTTAAGTTCGTAGTACTCCATGTTTATTCTTGCTGAATCAGCGCTTCCCAAATCATCAACGTTAGGCTGATACTTGATGTGAATCCGTGGCTTTATGTTATAACGTGCTGAGAATCCATAGCCTGACTCAAAATAATCATACAGGTCTCGGTAGTTAGTGTAGCCTTTAACTCCGAAGATAAAGTTGCGTATGCCCTGGCTTGCCAGAGACAAAAGAGAAAACTCCACGAGCGGCCTGTTCAAAAAGCGTAAGCAGGCTTTGCTTGTTTCAGCCGTCAACGGCAAGAGGCGTGTTGCTTTTCCGCCTACTGGAATGATTACTCGTATCTTTTCAGGAGCATAGTTGTCTCCTACTAACGGTGCGTAATTGTCGCTCAACACTTCACCAACGCCTTATAATTATAAGGATAAGTTGTACGCTAATCCTTTAATGTTTCTCAATAACCTATTCGTTCTTTAAAAATGGGTACTTCCCTCGTTTTAAGTGGTAAGACTGAACCCCCGTTGATTTTTGCTAACCTGTGCGAAAGGATTAAATTTTAATTTCTTGAATCAGTTTGAGTTTTTAACGGGTTTTAAATTGGTTGAAGATTGTAACTTTACCGGTTTACCCTGTTTTTCTTTTGTAACCTGAGCGCCTTAGAGGAATCATTCGTGTTCTATAAATGTCTCTTTTGCAGCTTCTTTTTTCATGTATTCCTTGAGTTTTTCTGGAGGTATACAACTCTTGAGATTAGGACAATATTTGTTCGTGTGAAAAGCAAGAAGCTCAGAAAGTGGTTCAACAATTTCCCTGTTCAAAGAGTACAGCTTCTTTTTTCCGGAACCCTCTGAGCACACTATTGCGTAATTTTCTAGTCGTTTAAGGTTATGAGAGACGGTGCTTTCATCTTGTTCCAGAGCTTCTGAAATTCCTGAAATGCTTTTGGGGCCTTCTCTTAGAACATCAATTATGGCCAAGCGCGTTCTATTTGACAGTGTAGAGAAAAACAGATAGTACGCTTCGTTAGAGAAACTTTCCATTTTAATTCACCGTGAGGGAGATTATTGTTAACAAAATAAGCTTGTGGCGTAGTACTTTAATTTTGCTTAACGTTAAAGGTCTTGTTCTTAAAGTAGAAAAATTGCTTGGGCATAAACGATTCGAGAACACAACGAATATGTTGGCATGGCGCAACAATTCCTTTTTTCTTTTTATTGCGGGATGCTGGCTTGTCCCGAAATTGAGTTAATGTCTATGTTTTGGAACCGTTAATTTAAGTATAACTTTATATTCGTGAAATTTGGCTTGAGCAGGTCAAATTTTGGTTTTGGGAAAGGAATTGGAACTAATATAGGGAAAGGTTTACTTGAGAACGCTTAATATCTCTCTTAACATTGAATATTGATAATTAAAAGGATGGAGGTGAGCAAATGAAAATCGCCGTTCCAATAGCAATCATAGCAGTTTTACTTCTATGCTTCACATCTATAGCTAACGCAGCGACTGCAACGCTTACCGCAACTCCTAACGACAGCAACATTTTCCAAGTTGCAGGAACAGGATTTACACCTTATGAGACCGTAAGCCTAACCCTGTACAATAGAACTACAGTCGTGTTCAACTTCAACAATCTCACGGCTGATTCTACCGGCTCAATCAATGGAACAGAAATTATCCCAACAAGCATAGCAGGAGGGAACTACAACATTACCGCAACGGGGTTATCAAGCAATGATATTGCTACAGTCATAAACTACAAAGTACCCAGCCTCATCGGACCCACAGGAGCAACAGGAGCAACAGGAGCAACAGGATCACCAGGCCCAACAGGATCACCAGGCCCAACAGGCGCAACGGGAGCAACGGGCGCGACAGGAGCAACAGGTGCAACAGGAGCCACAGGAGCAACAGGAAAAGCGGCTGACATGACTACCCTTTACATTGCCCTATTTCTTAGTTTAATAGCTATTGTCGTAGCTGTCATCTCAGCTTTCATCACACTGATAAAAAGAAAATCGTACATGCCTCCACCGCCACCCCCACCAACGTCCTATTAGCCTCCAAAACCCATTCCTCTTTTTTTCATACCGTATTCATGACTTCGTGAAGCTCCAGCAATTAAGAGAACACGTGTGCGTGCGCCACTTGGAAAGGCTTAGCCATGTTTTCTTATAAGAAAACCAAGAAGCCCTCAAATCTCTGCACGCGTATAACGTTCGGAGTCATGGTATAAGCTTTTATACGCATGTTTAGGTGAGACTTAGCAGTTAATGGTTCGAGCAGTATGAGCAAACTTGGCGGCTTTATCCGGTTAATGCGACCAGTCAACTGTGTTATGATGGGTTTCGCCGTGCTTGTAGGTGCAGTGCTTGCCAGCTCCCAATTTGAAGGCCTTAACTGGCTTAACATCTTGTTCGGCTTTTTAACAGGCTTCACCTTTTGCGCTGCAGCCATGGTTATCAACGATTATTATGACCGCGGTATTGACGCCATCAATGAGCCGTCCCGCCCCATTCCAAGCGGCTTGGTGAACCCCCGTGAAGCTTTGGCTTTTGTTGTTGTGCTTTTGGCTGTGGGTTTCTTTTTCGCTTTTAAGGTAAGCGTCCTGTGTTTTGCTGTGGCGGCTGTCTCTCTGGTTATTACTGCAACGTACCTTACTGTAGGCAAGCGAAGCGGATTACCTGGGAACCTTTTGGTCAGCGCCTGCGTTGCTATTCCCTTCCTTTACGGCAGCATAGTTGCTTTTGGTTTTGTTAAGTTTAACGTGGTGCTGTTCGCTTCCATGGCTTTTCTATCAAACACAGGCAGGGAAATCACCAAGGGAATCGTTGACGTTAAAGGCGACAGCGCAAAAGGCGTTAAAACTTTAGCGGTGCGCTATGGTGAAAAGAAAGCTGCCGTTGCAGCCGCTGTTTTTTACCTCTCTGCAGTAGCCTTGACGCCCGTTACTTGGCTATTAGGTTTGGTATCAATCTGGTTTGTCCCGTTTGTTCTAGTTACTGACTGCGGGCTCGTAGCCTCTTCAGCGCTCTTACTTAAGGATTATTCACGTGACAATGCTAGGCGAATAAAAAACATGGCTCTTTTATGGTTTATTTTTGGGTTGTTAGCATACATTTTTGGCACTTTCAAGTGAAAAACGCGTTGTTATTTTGAACATATATACGTGCATGTTAGCAACAATTAAATCTCTCATCATGCTGAATCACCATTCAAGAGGATGTTAATATGTCTGAGAATTTCGCTAAAAAATGGGAACCTAAAAGAGAAGAAGAATCATTTGGCACCGCAGTGCGCAACACAATTACGCCGCCGCCATCGCTAAAAACAGCCTTAGACTCAGCCGCCAGAAAACTGGACTTACAAATCAACAAGCTTGACCAAGCTAATGAACGCTTCACGCAGAAAGATAAGACTCTATTTGCCAAATTGGTAACTGCTTACACCCAGCATGATACAGCGCACGCCAACATTTACGCTAATGAACTATCTGAAATCCGTAAAATGTCAAAGCTTGTCATGAACGCACGACTTGCGCTAGACCAAGTATCGCTACGCATAAAGACAGTAACTGAGCTAGGAGACGTCGTTGCCGCACTGGGACCATGCATCGGAGTACTACGCAGCGTCAGCACTGGATTATGCGGTGTTTTACCTGAAGCTGAAAACGAACTGGGCGACATCGGCAACATGCTAAGCGGGTTAATGTTTGAAGCTGGAACAAGCAGCGGCATGTCACTAAACTTCAACTCCGTAAATGAAGACGCAGCAAAAATCCTTGATGAAGCAGCAATCGTTGCAGAACAAAGAGTTAGCTCGAACTTCCCTGATTTGCCTCCTGGAATGCCAGCTGGCGCAGCAAGCCAAAAATCAAGAACTTAAGCAAAAAATAGTGCTTCTTCTCTTTGTCTTCTTTTTTTTCTTATTTCCAGAACCAAGCGATAGAGAGCCCATTCATCACAGATGTTAACAGTGCTTGGAATACTGAAACTGCGGCTATTGCATTAGCAGTAGTTTGAGCTATTCTAAATCTTTTTGGAATCTTGATTCTTTCTTAGAAGCTGATTTCATTCCTATCGTACAATCTCTAACCTAAAGATGCTACGTAGTGCTGGGTTTAACGTAGACTTCAACCTCAACCTCTTGAGCGGTTTTCCCTAAAAATTCAGACAGCGAGCCTTTCCATTTTGGGATGGAGTTTGCGGTGAAGCCCACGGTTTGAGCTATGCCTCTCCAGAGGAGGGCTTTATCGTAGTCTTTAGCGTCTTGAGGCATAAATTCAAAAATTGAACGGCTCGCAACGATTACAAGTTTCTTTTTCATTCGGGAAATGGCGACGTTTATGCGGTTTAAGTTTAGCAGAAAGTCGCTTTCTGAACGTACATAGTCGGGGTCGCTTACAGTTGAGGAGATGATTATGAAGTCGCCTTCTCCGCCTTGAAACCGCTCGACAGTGTCAACCCGTACATTTTCGTAACCGTCAAGCAGCAAATTCTTGACCACTCCTCGTTGAGCATTATGCGGAGTAACTACTCCCACACCTTCCGACTTTACACCACTGCGGACTAGGGTATCAACAATCTTTGCCTCGACTAAATTTGACTGAAAACTCTCCATCTCGTCATGGACAACTAGGACAAAAATATTCTCCGGCTCCAAAACAACTTTTAACCCCTCTGTTGAAGGAGACACGTAAGGCAGAGTTTGCGTTTGGTCAGAACGAAAATCAATCCCGTCTTTGTGGTAAACCCATTCTTTTAGAAACTGTGCAACTACTTGGTGGCATCGGTGAGTTTCGCTTAACCGTTCGGTAGGAATATCAGCCTTATGCAGAGATTTAACATGCTCAATTCCCAGGTCTTCTTGACGCAGTAAACGAAGGAAATCCATAGCAGACAAGAATGAAGCCATCTCCTCGATGGTTCGCCTATCCTCTTTTTCCCAATTATGCGCTTGAATTGGAGGCAATTGCCGATGGTCTCCCGCAACCAGAATCTGAGCATTCTTATTGACAAATGCGCCTGAAAGAATCAGCTCAGGAAGCCGCATCATGCTCGCCTCATCAACCACTAGTAGGTCAAAGAAGCCTTCGTCCCAAGATGGCTCCTTGCCTCCGATCTTTTTCATTAGACCGTACAAGCCAGGCGGCGTTACACATAAAACCAAAGGAAAAGTACCAGTTGAATCAGAGACCAACTTATCTTGACTTGATAGTGCATCTTTTAATTCCGTAACTACCTCTTCGTCTTCGTTGTAGTTGACGTATTTTACGCCGTCAACGGCTTTAGCTGAAGAATTTAGAACACGATAAATTCTAAGATTAACTAAGTCACTGTCGCCTTCCTTGCAGTAACTTCGCCAAGACTTAGCAAGCTTGATAACAAATTCATGAATCGCCTTATGTGTAGGCGCAACCATCAACACACGGCACCTGCCGACTGGATTATGTGAGGCAATATGCGCAAGCACCGCTAACTGTAAAGTTTCAGTTTTACCTGTGCCTGGTGGACCCTGAAGCATAACAACCTGTTCCTTGCCAAAAACCCTGTCAATGAAACGGTTCTGTTCGGGTTTAGGCGGAAAGGTCGTGTGGTCAACCCAACCTAAGAAATCCTTCGCATGTTGCTTAGCTAACGCCCTGCGTTCTGAAGGCTTGCTTGTGCCCGCCAAAAACCCTTCTAGCAAGCAGTATAACTCGTTGTTGGCTGCGTAGTCGAGGCATTTAGCTGCCCGCTCCGAAATAATATCGTCTGCTAATTCATCTAAAATATAGTTGCGTCCCACTTCGAAGAGCTGCATGTGTTTACTGTTCCTAGCTTTTTCTTCGTCAGTGGTCGGAAGATCATGCCAAGTACTATACCGCCTACTTTTGCCGCTGGGCCAACTGACCACCTTAATGGTTAGCTCCATTTTTCTTAAATCAACTTTTTCAACGATAACTCGAGCTGATTTTTCTATTTGTGAAGGTGACCTTTGCTTAGTTTCCTCAAACTGTCCCTGCTCATTTATTCTAATTTCAGTGGCAACCATCCAATCGCCAGAGCCTGAATCGTCAGACCCTTTGACTCTGCAAGCATTAACAATGCACTCCGACTTTGGTAACCCAAGCCCTTCATAAATCAACTTGCCCCTAACTATAAAATCCCGATCCGTCTCTTCAGCGCTTAAACACTTAAAAATCACTGACCGGCCAGTGGCTACCCGCTGACATGGAAGCAAAGCGTAATGCTGATATAATTCTTGGCGCTTAGCAAAATACTCCAAATCTAAAAATTCACGACAGCTCCTTTCCAATGTTGCTTGTCCCAAAGTGAACTCAGCAATTTTAGGGATAGCTATTGGCTTTTTGCCTAAGCGTCGATTCCTTATGCTCAGTGACCGTTCGATGTGTTCAAGAGCCGAACACAGTTGCTCTCCAAGCAGAGTTAAATCTTCATCGCTGATTCTTCTGGTTTTATGTGGATAGTCGCACCACATACGCTTCTCAACCATGATTTTTTTCAAATCCGTCTCTTTGCCGCTGTCAAGGCGACCTTTGGCAGCCCATAAATATTCGATTGGAATCTGGTTGCCGAACCGTGCGCGCCCCGGATAATACCCTTCTGGGCGTCTAGCGTCGGATGCGAGTAAAAATGACATTGAACCGTCTGGATTTCTAACGTAGGGCAATTCAAAGTTGAAGAAACCATCATGGAAAACACGTCGAAGATCAAGCAGTGTTCCGTCTTTACGTTTAACTACCCATTGATTGGGGTCGAAGAAGCCTGATTGTTTAATAACGGGCAGAAGCCCCGTGCTTGGGTACCCTGCAGCTTTTCGAAGCATAATTTCATCTTGCAAAATAGAGAACATTGGTTGATCGATGGCTTGTCTTAAACCTAAAAGGTCTTGAACGGCATGTGCAGTGGTCATCATGAGGGAGTGGCGTCTTACCGCATCCATAAGGTGATCACGCTCTTGCCTTGTGTAGAAGTAAAGGTGAATAGGCGCCTCATCTGGGCTTCCAACCTCTAAGGCCATCGCATTAATGGCTTTGACAAGGTCGGCAAAGAAAGCCTCAAGCATATTTCTTTCTTGAATTCGACATTCTTCCTGTAGTTCCGGAAGAGCGGTAACAATTTTTGAGAGACTTATTGATTGCCCCTTGTACCTTGTGCAGCTTACTCTGGCGCTAATCATGGAAATTATGTTTTGCAGGAAATCCCATTCAACATGGAGGTACACGCGGATCATGCCGTCGGGTCTAAAAGAAAGCGAAGTATCTGCGCCATTCTGGGGGCTATCTTCAGGTAACGTTCCGAATCCAGTACCTGTCAGCCACGGCATTGCTCTAACCTTATTTACGTACGGGCTGTTTGGTCGTATTCCGTATAGCATGAATTGGGCCCTTTGGATTAACCTGTCAAGTTTAGCGCCGATGACGGGGTCAGCCGACAACGGTTGGACTTTTTCGGGGTCCAAGACAGCAATCTCCTTAAAGTTGTAGGGGCGCTGGTCATCTAGTTTAGGGACAACCTTCAACTTTGCCAAATCCTCAAGGCGCAAAATCCCATGCTGTTTTAGCGCTTTCTGTTCTCCCCGAGTTAAATTAAGCAGAGCAACGCTTTCTTTTTCAATGGCGCGAACAACGCAGCATTCGTTAAAACCGCAGTTATCACATCGCCAAGAAAGCTGATACGGCACTTCTGAGAGGGCAATTTGATGGATTCTGTAAAGTTCACCGTTTCCGCTGAGAAGTCTTTGAACATCTTGGATTAATGGCTCAAGCCTAAAAGAGGGAAGACTCTGAGGGTCAAGTTTCTCTAAATCTGATTCCTTGTTAATCACGCCGCCTTCAAAGTCAATTTTATGGACGAGTTCTCCTAGGGCTTTAGTCAGCAAGAGCACGTAGATTGCAACTTGTATACGGTGAGCGGTCTGTTCTTTCCAAGAGGATTTTATTTCAAAAATGCGGATCTTAACTTTGCCGTTCCTGCTTGGCCACACACCGATTAGGTCAGCTATGCCTTTTATCTCCCATAAACCGATGTTCCCCATCATGGGAGCTTGATAAATTAAAACAGGCTTGTACTCAGTACTGCTGTCAACGGAAAGCGCGCTTTCAATAAATCCCCTTATGGCCTGAAGCGATTTTGACCAGGCACCCTCCCATCCGCTCGTTTGCTTTTTCGGGTCATAACAACTGAAGTCTTGGTAGTCAGCAACTTTCGTTTTTAGCTCCTCTACCGTTTTGAATTCTAAGGTTTTACCTGCAGTATACAGCAGAGGGCTTAGCGGCTTATGGAATGCTTCAGGCCATCCGGATTTTTTCTCTTTTTTATCGTCAAATCTGAGCTTGAAGTAGCGTGGGCAACAATCAAAACGGATAAACTCAGCTATTCCCGAGGCATCAAGCGAAGGCAACTTCGATTCAGGCTCAGTTTCAAGTGCTGATTTCTCTGTCAAGGTTAAAGCTTCCTTTCCACCAGATTCAGTTTCACTCGAATGCAGCGAATCGTCCTCATTAAGACTTGACTTGCTTGCTTTCTCTTCCAACACCCGCGCTCCCAACTTCAATGCATAAGCAGACTTGTTGCTTAAATGCTGCACTTACGTTAAAAGGCTTATCTAAACTGCCCTTTTTCAAATTTTGTTTTTGTTTTGGCTTGTTTTTTGTTTGCTGTTTGTTTCGTTTGCAGGTGTGTGCTTACGCGTTTTACTGCGTTTATACACGTACGTTAGGTTTCTAAAGACGACGATTCGGCACTTTACATTATAAAATCAGGTTACTGTTTGGTTCCAGTAAAAAACTTTAGTGTAATTGTTTAATGTTGGCTCAATAATTGATGGGTCATCATAAATAATGTTCAATTTGTCGCCGTATGTGGCTAGTAAGAATTGCGTGTCGTTCCATATTTTTTGGGTTGACGTGTAGTTGTCAGCTGGGAATAAACCCCAGATTATATCGTTTGCGTTGCGAAAACCAAACCCGAAATCTGCAGGAACAACATACGCTACCTCGGCGGGGCTGGAAGGAAAGCTGCCTGGATTTGTATGGATGGCAGTCCAGAATTTTTGTAAAGCTTCGAAATCGGGCTGCGTTAAAGTGCCGTAAGTGGAAGTGGTGATGTTAGGGTAGCTGAAAACTATGGCGTAAGTGGCTCCGGCGCTGTAAGCCAACGATAGGTCAGAATATAATTCTGTGCTATTCTCAAGGTACGGCGGCTGGTCATACTTCCAGTTAACTATAACTCCCCAATCCTCGTTGAAAGATTGTGCGGCGCCTCTTTCAAGTGCGATAATGCGTTGTCTGCTTTGGTTTCCAACGAACTCGGCGAAAATAGTGCTGTATGAAGCTTCGTAATCGAACCAGTAAAGTCCATAGTCAGAAGTGAATATTTTAGCTCTACCTAAGTCAGTAGTATTACCGAAGGTAGCATAATAGTTCACAAAAGTTGACAGGTTCCCGACATACTCCTTAGCTATCTCAGCGTAGCTGAGAGCATTGTTTCTGATAAGCATAGACGGTCCATCGTCTAACTGGTTTCCGCCTGGTTCATCAAACCTATAGAAGCCCAATAACTGGTCGCCATATCTCTGCGTTGCATTATACATCCACTCAAAAAAAGTATTACCGGGCCACCCGTCAGAGGCATTGTACATGGGATAGCCAGTGATGAAAACGATGAAATTTAATCCTGAGTCAAAAATGTATTGGCAGGATTCGTCCAAGGCTGTTCTGTTAAATGTTAAATCAAGTGAGCCTATGACAAAGAGATTCGTGTAATTCTTAACTTTATCCACTAAGGCTTTAAGTTGACTGAATTGATTGCCGTAAGCAAAATCAACGCCAACATAAAATGGTCTAGTTGACGCTTGTTTCCTAAGCAGGTTGACAGTTAAAAAAAGTGATAGAGAAATCAACACGATAAGCAACACTGCAGCCAATATAACGTATTTTCGGTTCAAAGGTGCTCAACCAATGCTTCAATAATCACTAAATAACTTAGCATTTGAATAGGTATCGTTAATAAAACAAAAAGAAAAGCTTCAAGCCTAAACTTACACTTCAACGTACATCAAAACTTTTCCCAGCAAGTTTACCTACGGTACAGCCCCATTAATTCGCCCTTAGCGAGAATGTGGCCTTGCATGGCTTTTTCGACATCTTTCTTTTTTGAGCCGACCCTTAAACTAAGTTCCGTATCCAAAGCGTAAACCTTAAAGAAATATCTATGCGTACCTGAAGGTGGGCAAGGACCAAAATACCCCATTTGCCTTGCACCGTTCATCCCTTCTGTTCCCGGCACCGTGTTTTCACCTATCCTACTAGCTGAGGGGGGAATGTTCCAGACAATCCAGTGATCAAATGTGCCGCTTGGCGCATCAGGGTCATCTACTACTAAAACAAGCGTTTTCGCTTCTTTAGGTGTACCTTCGATGGTTAGAGGCGGATTGATGTCTTGTCCGTCGCAAGTGTATTTTTTAGGAATAAGCTTGCCTGATTCAAACACTGGGCTTTTTACAGATAAATCTTTCATAAATGCCACCAAAAAACAAATGTTGTCTCTGCTAGATAAAAGTTGCCGCCGCCTAGAAATTAGGGTTTTGGCTCTTTCCATTTCTCCACGATTAACTTGCCATCATTAAGGCTAAAACTAATTTTGACAGGCATTGAACTATTACACTTTAATGGGAACATGCTGTCATCTGCCACGCGAACAGGCAGATAAAGCAGGTATCTATCGTCTTTTCGCCTAAATATCGTTCCCTTCCCCTCATTGCCCACAGCGATCACGCAGCCAAGTTAACGTTGTCTCGCTATAAGCATTTAAATTTGACTGTTCTTAGCGAAAATGTAGGCAATTTTGAGCCGCTTGAACTGATTTTTTTTAAACCTCAGCTTTTCTCAAGAACTCCCGTGCACTACTAATATTTATCTGATAGAAAACTGCGGTAATGATTAAAGAAATTACTCCACTGCTAAAAACGGAAATGGCAAGGTAAAATGAATTACCTGCTAAACCAGGAATAGAAGATGGAATAAGCGAAGCTATCACATAAGGTACCAGGGGCGCCAGTATCGCGGCTCCAGCAATGGCGGCGGCAAAGAAACTTACCAACGTCCATTCTTGACGCACCATTCTTGCTCTACGAGTTTCCGAGAAGTCAGCGCCTCTAAAGCCTATGTAAAGTGAAATCGCGCCTATAGGAAAAATTATGAAAAAACCTTCAATGAAAGCTACAATCGTCTCTCGCAGGGAAGGATGGTAAAATGCAATCCCAACAATTCCAGCTACCAATAAAATAATAGTTGAAAAAAGTGTTACAAAGAAATATTTGCTTTTAACCAGGTTCTTGGCTGAAATTGGTGAAGCGTAAATTCTCCATACCGCTTGCCCTTCTTCACCTATCATAATCTCTCCTAACAGCATAGCCATAGCTGCAGCAGGCAACAGAAAAATCGTTCCTACCAAAGTTAAGCTAGTTTGGCCTGTTGTGGCTCCGCTTATTACACCCTGCGATTCTAAGAGAGGTATAATAATTATAATTATCGGCACGATAAAAACAGATATCAACTCCCGACGTCTAGTGAACGCTCTAAAATCCTTTCGGATTATGGCTGCTTCAACACTGGAGAAGCCAAGTTTGCCTAACAGCCCAGTTTTCGGCGTGTAGATGCCGCTTTTTTGAACCGTTATTGCGGGAGGCTCGTAAAGCCCAAACTCCGTGTTCAACCATACAGCAAGGTAATACAAGCCTGCAATGAATAATGCTGATAAGCTGATAAATAAGCCGCCTTGCAAAAACAACCCATTGAAAATGTAGGAGAGAGCTATGGCTAGCCATACGAAAGGTACGTACCAAATAGTGCTCTGAACATGATTTAGGTTCTGAAGGAATGATTGAAATCCCGAAGTTACATAGAAATACAAGACGTAAAAAAAGATGAAGAACAATATTGAACCGACGAATCTCACCCATATAGCCGCTCTGCCGCTTGACTTGTAAACTGCACCAATAAAGCGCACCTGTAGAATTCTCAAGCTCTCCGTTGCGGCACTTGCCAAGAAAGCCGCTGCAAACAAAGCCAGCGCAGTTAGTAGTCCCTGAAGAATTAAACCGTTGGGGATTGAAAAGGTAACTACTCCAGCTGCTAAGCCAACTACAACTGCAAGTGGGAAACCTAGTAAGTTGGCAATGATGGAAGCGAAAGTGTGCTCTTGCCAAGTTATTGGTAGCCAATACATAACCTGAGTTGATGCCTTAACGCCGCTGAGCTGGATTTGCTGCAGCAAGGTAAAGACTAAACTGAAAACTACAACAATCGTTGGCAAAATAACGAAGACGCTGAGTGTTGCATGCCCTAATGAAGGCAGGTTAGGAACCGCCGCCTGTGAATAAACGAGGGATACAATATAGTTAGCCAATAAAGCTGACAGCACACCGATGATTGCAGCCGTCCAGTAGGGCCAGTAAGCGAGGAAACCGTTTTCTCTATATCTTGTGGCTTTTATTCCCCTGATTAGCCTGCCAGACTTACGTTCGACTCGCACAAGGAAGAGAACGTTCTTCCAGTTCATTTCATGAGTTCCTCAACAACAGCTCTTAAATCCTCAGTTCCAGTTAACCTCAAGAAAATGTCTTCCAGTCCTGAGCCGGGTAGGCTGGCTGTTTTTCTTAACTCTTCCATGTTGCCGAGAGCTAATAATTGTCCTTGATACATTATGCCTATTCGATCACATATTGCCTCTGCAATCTCAAGCACGTGTGTGGACATTATTGTGGTTACACCTTGCCCTTTTAGTTCGTGAAGAAAATCTTTAACTATCCTCGCTGAGCGGGGGTCTAAAGCGTTAAGCGGCTCGTCAAGGATTAAGAGTTTCGGTTTATGAATAAAGGCTGAAATCAAGCTGATTTTCTTTTTCATGCCATCCGAGTAACTGTTTATCATGTCGCCTTCGCGTCCTTCAAGCTGCATGGCTTTAAGGTACTCGGTTATACGCTGTTTTTTCTCAGCCGGGGGGACACCGTAAACGTCAGCTATAAAGTCCAAGTATTCGATTCCAGTTAAGAACTCGTAAATGTTCGGTGATTCTGGAACGTAACCAACAAGCCGCTTAACTTCCACTGGCTGTTTTTGAACATCTAATCCCAAAACGTTAACTGATCCAGCGGTAGGTTGAACTAAACCTATTAGCATTTTTAGAGTGGTTGATTTCCCTGAACCGTTAGGTCCTAGGAGACCGAAGATTTCACCCGTACTTAAAGTTAAATTAAGGTTGTTTACGGCCACTATTTCATTGTAGCGTTTTGTTACGCCTTTAAGTTCAACCGCGAATTGAGAGTACATGCTTAACGGTGCCACCGACTGCAAATAGAAAAAGCCTCTGTATTTAAGGCTAATGCGTAATCTCTTCAATTGTAAGTATCTTACAAATGATAGTTTTCAAAACTAAAAAAGAAAAACGGAGGTAAATTAAATTATTCAAAGCCTACTTAAAGTTAATTTCAAAGCTTATCGGAACGGCTTCGCCCCAAGACTGCCTAATGGGACAAATCTTCTGAGCCATCCCATACACAGTGTTCGCTTTTTTACGGTCCCATTCATTATCAGTTTGCAGGCCAACATCCATGATGAAATGCACGTCTGTGAAAATCATCTTCTCCATGCCTTCGATGTTCATTTTAACAATCGCTTTTGTGTCCAAATTTTTAAGCCCTAACTGGCTATTCCTAGCAATCAACAAAAACAGCGTGTTCATGCATGAGGCTAACGCAGCGGCAAAAATGTCTTCAGGTTTACAGTAGCCCTCTTTTCCTCCAAACATCGGTGGTGGACTGACCGAAACAATGTCCTTGCCCTTAACCGAAAGTGCGCATTCTGTTCCGCCTTCCCAAGTTGCGGTTCCTTCAAAATTCATTTCTGGCATAAAATCACCAAATTAATGTTATGGTAAAAGTAGAAGTTTAATGTTACGGAACCAGCAGAGTGTGTAAATTTCCTCGTCGATCTTCACCGCTACTTTTTTTGGCGTTTTTCTTACTCAGCGAAATAAAAAGTATTTTTTAGCTTTCAACATGATCGAATTGTTCCACGAATTGTTTCCAGCAAAAGCATTATATCTACGTTGCGTTTTTAAAAACAGTTCTATAGTCTGTTCGCAGTGTGAAAAAGATGGTTAATGTTATTGAGACTAATCAATTAACAAAAAAGTTTGGCTTATTCACTGCCGTTGATGATCTGAATATTACCGTTGAGGATGGCGAAATCTTCAGCTTGCTTGGCCCCAACGGCGCAGGAAAAAGCACCACCCTATCTATGCTGGTCACCATGCAGAAGCCTTCTTCCGGGACTGCAAAGGTCAACGGCTTTGACATCGTTAAGGAACCTATGAAGGTGCGAAAATCGATAGGCATAGTTTTTCAAGACCCAAGCGTTGACGACAGAATGACTGGGCGGGAAAATATGGTCATGCACGCTAATCTCTACGGAGTTCCACCAAGCGAACAGAACGACCGAATCAATAGCGTTCTGAAATTGGTTGAGCTAGAAGACAGGGCTGACGATCTTACGCGAACTTATTCCGGCGGGATGAGGCGCAGATTGGAGCTTGCCAGAGGGCTTATTCATTATCCTAAGGTTCTTTTTTTGGATGAACCTACGATAGGGCTTGACCCACAGACTAGAGATCACATTTGGGAATACATCCAAGACTTGAAAAAAATCCACGACATAACTGTGGTCTTAACTACGCATTATATGGATGAAGCAGACAAGCTTTCTGACCGCATCGCCATAATGGATTACGGAAAAATCATCGCTCTTAGTACTTCTTCTAAATTGAAAGCAACCCTCGAGGGCGACGTGATAACGGTTAAGGCAGACAATCTTGAAGCACTTCGCTCAATCATAACTGAGAAAATGGGACTTCAGAAAACTAAAATGGTCGACGACACGTTAGAAATCACGGTGCCGGACGGAAAAGACCTGATACCAAGGATTGTGGACACGGCGACTCAAAACAAAATATACGTTCAATCCATCGATATACGTGAGCCAAACCTTGAGGACGTATTCTTGCATTACACAGGCAGAACTATACGCCCAGACACAACCAAGGAACTTCATGGCTTAGCCGAGGCACGAAGGAGAGCGGCTGCGAGATGACTGAAATCAGGGGCCTCTACACTCTTTGGATTCGAGAAGTCAAACGTTACCTGAGAGACCGAGTCAGAATATTGAGCAGTTTCATCACGCCCTTACTTTGGCTAGTTATATTCGGGACGGGCGTCCGTTTGGCTCTGCCATATGCAGGACTGAATTATCTGTCGTACATTTTTCCAGGCATAGTAGGGCAAACCCTGCTTTTCACTTCCATGTTCATGGGAATTTCCGTACTTTGGGACAGAGAATTTGGCTTTATGAAAGAAATATTGGTTGCGCCCATAGCGCGCATATGGGTCTTTATAGGTAAGATGTTTGGCGACAGCACAGATGCCGTAATTCAAGGAATAATCGTTTTCGTTCTTGGTGTACTGTTAGGGATAAAGCTTAACATATTTACGTTCCTCGAAGCCTTGCCCCTCATGCTGCTTATCACCTTTGGCCTGGTCAGCATAGGCTTAACGATAGCCAGTTTCATGGGAAGTTTGGAAGGCTTCGGCTCAATACAGAGTTTCATTAACCTTCCTTTGTTCTTCCTCAGCGGTGCTCTTTTCCCCCTTAGAGGATCAGGTATTCCGACTTGGTTGCAGATCGCCTCAAGATTAGACCCGCTAACTTACGGTGTTGACGCGTTAAGAAACGTTATTTTGGCTAGCGCATGGACACCTTATCAGATTCAATCTTTATGGGTTGACATCGGAATCATTGCCTTATTCGATTTGATTATGATGACAATTGGCACCTGGGCGTTCACCAAAATGAAATAAACGAATTGGCTGCTGAACGCTTAATTTCCTCCAAAGGCTTAAAATAAACTGTTTTTTGCGTTCTTGCATAAATTAAATTAATAGTTGGATTATTTTTTAGGGAAGTTTTTGGGTCAAAAAACCTTTAAGCAACTTTCGCCAATGCAGTTTCGGTGATAAATATGCGAAAAGTGAGAAGCATCATTTATCTTGTTCTGCTTGGAACGGTCGGATTAATAGCTGTTTTAATCAATCCGCTCTACATGTTAGCGGTAATCGGTATGTTTGCTTTCTTGGCGATTTCTAGGCAGATGAACTTCAACAATATTTTTATGATGATAAAGCGTTATGCAAAAAATGTTTCTAAAATACGCTTTGAAATTCGAGCGAAGCTTCACACGGGCTTCAGAGATTACAGTGAACCTATAGACAGCGAAGAATCACACAGTAGCAGTAGAAACCGCGGATTCATTAGATAACCAAACTTTTTTAATTTTTGAAGATAAAATTGGAAAAAGAACTAAAGAAAAATTAGCTTTACCGCTTATTGGTCATTTCGTTGATTTGCTGTTCCATCGCATGGCCACGGCAGAAAACAACGGCTTTTTTCACGCCTGGAACTGATTTTGCCGCGGTTTTGATGTCTGCTGCAAGTTTGAATGCTATGGGGCAGAATGGGCTGGTTGGTATGAATTCTACGGTGACTGTGCCTGGTTCAGTTTCTTTCACGCTTTGAATCATTTGCATTTCTTCGAATGTTTGTCCCGTTTCTGGGTCTTGCACTTTGCCTACTTCTTGGCGTACTTTATCTTCTAACTCGGTCATTTTTTTCAACCTCGGTTCAGTGAAAGAAATATGAAGTTGCCTTAACATATAAACTGATTGCAAAAGTACTAGTCGTTTAAATGGTGACTCGGCTTGACCTTTGACGAATCCTGCATATTCTGCAAAATAGTGAGAAAGCAAGCTCCTGCAAGCATCATTTACGAGGATGAAACAGTGATGGCTTTCCTTGATATACGACCATTAAACATGGGACACACCTTAGTCATTCCAAAAGCTCATTACGTAGACATTTTTGAGACCCCAGAGACCGAGATCAGCGACGTTTACAAGGTCTCCAAAAGAATTTCGATAGCTGTCAAAAAAGCCACTCGTGCAGACGGCATAAGCATTATCCAGCAGAACGGCAAAGCAGCAGGCCAAGACATAAGTCACACACATGCGCATGTGGTTCCAAGGTTCGAGGGGCAGAAACTGCTGGGTTTTAGCGAGCTCAAAGAAGTTGAAAGAGCCAAGCTTGATGAGATGGCAAAGAGAATAAGGCAAGAGCTGTAAAATGCTGTTGCACTTTGGAGTTAGGATTAAAATTATCGGTTAATAAAATTTAATAGTGAATCTTGTGATTTACTACTTCTGGCGAATCCAATTGAAAGCAACAATGGACATCTCACTTGAAAAAATTCAGTTTAGGTTCAGACAAGTCAGATGCAAAATCTGTAACGGCACAGGCATAGATCAAACAGATTCCCCGATGGGCGTAAGATGCGAAAGATGCGATGGAACAGGTTGGCGCTTGTTCCCGGACGGACCAGTTGAAAGCTGCTTGTCTTGTTCAGGCAGAGGCAAAGATTACCGATTTTCTCGCAGGGGGACAGTATGTCAAGAATGCGATGGCTTCGGTGAAGTTAAGTTGCTTTAATTCAAAGAAAGCATTTTCTTGAATTTTGTGACTTGATAATCAAAATGGTTGGGAATTTGTTTATTTGCTGGAACCACTCAGCGAGATTCAGCCAAAAGCCGATTACATAATTTTGGATATTTTTATTAGAAAGTTTATCACAGTATAATATAGCGATAATTTAAAGCAGGTGTAAATTTTTGGCAATTAAGAAAGGCGACAAATACAAATGTGAAGAATGCGGGCTGGTAATCGCAGTTGAAGACCCATGCGGTTGCGAAACATGCGAAATAGTTTGTTGTGAAAAACCGATGAAACCTGTTAAGAAACAGCAAAAAGCAAAACCCAAAGCAAGCCCAAAAACGAGCAAATAAATCTCCAAATCCCAACCCTTTCTTTTTTTTAAGCTCCATGGTTTAGGGGAAGCTCTGCTTAATAATTAGAATTCATGTGTGTATTTAGCTGGCGTCTTTTTAGTCAAGAACCAGTTATGGTTTGGCTTTGTATTTTCTTAAGGGCATTGTTGTGTGGAGAAACGGGCAAAAATGATTCCCCTTCTTGTTTTTTGTTTTGGGTTGTTTTTTAGTTTAGGTTGTGCTTGCGGTTTGAGTCAGCTGTACTCACTGTTCGAAATAAATCTCAATATGAATTTACTGTTAGGGGGACAGGCGCGCGGTGTGCGCTTTCAGTAACATCTCCGCTATCAACTATTCGTTTGCGCGGGTTGCTTATGAATCGATGTCGAAATAAGCCAAGCTGAAACCGCCAAGCATACGGCGGCGGTTATGAAGGTTGTATAGAACCCGAGATAAAATGAGGAGTATCCCGAAACTAGGGATCCAAGCATCGTGGCGATTGCCACCAGTGCACTGTAGACCCCCAAGGAAGAACCCTGATTTGTTTGTCCAAGCGCGTTGAACACCATGGTGTTCGATGCGGTGTAGTATATTGAATAGGCAAGTCCAGCGGCAAGGGGATAGAAGATTAGTACGGGAGCTAGGAACCAGATTCCGGCTATGAGGTATACGGAAACACCCATTAGCCCGTAGCACGCTGATCTTAGGATAAGGCTTGCGACCGTTGCCTTAACAGGCGATTTTTTCTCGGTGTAGGGTCCAGCAAACCTGAATGAAACTACTTGGACCACCATGCCGATTGTTGTGACTAAGAAAATCAGCAGGTTCGAAGCATGATTCGTCTGCAAAGAGGGAACGAGTGAAGTGTTGAAGATTCCTGACCCCAGATAGAACGCGAAGATGGAGAGATAAAGAAGCGGTACCTGTCTTGTAAGTTCGTATCTTAATGCTCTGAACACCCTTCTGAAATCGTTTAACCTCGGAATCCTCAAAAACATGTATGGTTTGGCTTGAAGCCTCTGAAAGAAGCTGGGCTTAGTCAAGGCTATTATACGCCGCTCGAAAATAACTTTAGGCTCATTTATCATCAGAACAGAAAGACCAGCAGAAATCAACGACAGAATTGCCAAAACCAGTACAATATAAATTAATGGAAAAACCAAAGACCAAGCCAAGCAGAGAACCAGCCCCACAGTGTTGCCGATGCTCATAACCATAGATAATCTTGCAAACGCACTAGCCCATTTTTGTTTGCGCTCCGTCTCCATGATGAGAAGATTCAAAGGCGTTGTCGAAGCGGTCGTTGCAAAAGAGAACAAAGCATACAGTAAAGAGATAGAATAAAAAGTTCTTGCAACGAAAAACAAGACAAAAACTATGGCCGTCGCCACGTAACTCACAATAATAATAGGTATCCTTTTGCGGGCTCGATCAGTGACAAAACCCCAGAACATAGCAGCAGGAATGCTAACCGTATTATACAGTGTAATCGCGAGACCGACTTCAATGACCGTTCCATGCAGGTTCAAAATAAAGAGCTGAATAAGGGTCGAAACAGGCCCCAAAGCAATGCTAATCGGCAACACCGAATTTATCCAAGACACGTTGTTCGCCTTCGCAGCGACAGCTGGACTATTCTGAACTTGAGAATCAGCCTCAGGGCTTCCGCTTGATGGTTCCTGCATCGTTAGACCTCCTTTTCGAGTTCAAAATGAACCTCTTCTTCTCCGGCAGCGGTCAATCCACTCAACCATTTTAACGCATATATCATTACGCATGTCTTAAAATTAACTGAACGCCGAAGCATGCGGCGCGCATGGGGGTTCCTAAAATGGTGAAAAACAGTTTTAAGTCCGCTCCTTAAGTCAGCGTCTCTTTTCGAGGCATGCGCGCTCATTTTTTTCGTGTCTCTTTTATTAGTGAGGAGCCTCTCTTGAGATCGAGGTGAGATCGAGGATCTTGTCGTTTATCATTTCCCAAAGGTCTATTTCTGGGATGGGTCTAAAGCTGGGACAGAATTGTTCCTTGGCGATCTCATAGATTGCTTGGTTAATTGGCATTGGAACACCTGCATTGCGGGCTAATTCAAGCATGTATCCGCTTAATGTTTCAAGTTCTGTGGTTGGTTTTCCGCTGAACACGTCTTGTGTCATGCTGGTTGGTCCGACCCTGTTGACGATAAAGTCGTGGAGAGGATTTGTGGGTGATTCTGGCATGTTAACTGCTATTTGGATATCGTTCCAAGAGGGCATGCTGCCAAGGTTGTGCTCTTTAAAACCTGCTGCTTGCAGCACCTGAATTCCTTCGCCTAGCAGTCTTGTTGTCATGTGGACAAGGATCTTTTCTGACTCGATTGATCGTTTCTGGAATCCTACTAGCGCCATTGATGCGTTTATGAGGTTAATTGCCAGTTTGCAGTGAACTGCATCCTGTAAACGCTTGGTGATTGTGCATTCTAACCCGGGTTCGAGGATGCCTTTGACGCTTTGGAGCTCTAGTTGAAGATCGTTGGTTGATGTTCCGATGATCATGTGCCCTGGTTTTACGTATGTGACTTTCCCGGCGCCTTCTCGCCACGCGTTGTAGCAGACGACGCCGTATATTGCTCTGGAGAAGTATTTTGGCAGTATCTGCTGGTTTTCTACACCGTTCTGAAAACTCGCAACGATTGGCTGACAATTTCCAAGTTGGTGCCGAAGCGTCTGTGCTGCCCCATCGAGATCATAGTTTTTCACGGTAATGATTATAATGTCTGGAGGCGGAATCTCGTCTAGTGATTCGATTACTTTCACAGGTATTGGAGCAGTTGTGGCTTCTTGACCTATTTTGTAGAGCCGTAACCCGTGTCTTCTAATCGCAGCAACGCTTTCGCATCGTGCTAGAAGATTCAAGTTTTCATTGTGAGGAAAAATCCAGCCTGCTACGCTTAAACCGATTGCCCCTGCTCCGACGATTAGAACATTGGGTTTTTCTTTCAAGGGATCACGCTCGTTGATCATTCTTCTGTTCTTAACAACACTTTGTCCAGAGAGCGAGGTAATTATAATTTGCTAGAGCAAATCGATAAATTAATGGCACCAGATGGAAAGACTCGTGCATGCCTTCGATCATTGTTGAAATTGAAACCTGCCAAACGCCAAAATTAACCTTTAAAAATCCATGGATACGATGGGAAGATCATACTATAAACCTTGGTAATCTACGGATGCGTGTGTTTGTAGCGCCAAAAGCCAAGGTACGGCGCATCAAGGTTCATCTGCCAAAAAGCCGCGGATAATTCACCATAGTGAATCATGTCTTCCATGACAATTTGACAAAGAGCCGTTTCGATGCTGATTTTTGTGCCCGGCTTATCGCCCCAAGGGACTACTATTTGCCTATTTAATTCTTCAGCTAAAAGCTCTCCCAGGTAGCTTTCAGTCGCACCTTTCACATGCTCCATATAAATTTTCAAAGCGTCCATATCCTTGAAAGCGTCAAAGTCCTGGTCAATCCACTCCTTGAAGCGACCTGGAATAATGTAGTTTATCCATCTGTCCTCGACAAACGTTAAATGCAAAAACACGTTACGCATCGAATCAAAACTTAACCCTTTAGGCTCAACAACCACCGCCCAAGGCAACTTTGCCATAGCATCAAGGTAGAATCCGCGAACAACATGATTGTAGCGCACTAAATCGGTGACTTGCATGAAATTGTATTATGTAAAATTGATATTTAAAATTTGGCAACTTTTTGGAGATTTTTTCACATGCTAGGCAGGCGGTCTTTTTTGAGCGTATTGGTATCGGCGTGGTTTGCCTATGCGTGTTAGTATGTTGTCTTTGACGAGGTCTACTAGTGCGTGTGCCACGGCGGTCCGGTCGTAGTGGAAGCCGCGCCTTGCGAGTTCGGTGTGGACGTCGTCGAGGCCTTTGGGTTCGTTGAACCAGTTTTCTTCCCAGAGTTTCTGGATTATGCCTTTGCATGTTTCTGCTCTGGGTGGTGGGGCTGGGCGTTCGGCTACTTGGGCGAGGTTTGTGTTTTTTAGGTGTTCGGTGACTGTGGCGAGTATTTTGTCTACGGTGTTTTGGATTTGGTCTTCTTGGGATTCGATTTCGAATTCTATGTCGCCGATTTTTATTTTTACGTGTATTGGTGGTTTTTGCTGTTTTTCTGTCAAGTCTTCACCTATTGGCTATTGTATTGTGCAAGATGCGCATGCACAATATTTAAATATTTCACCAATAATTAGTGCATATTGGTGAATCATGGTGATTGAACAATATACAATTACTGACAAATATAACTTTCCACAACCAACCATCGACACAACACTCCCACAACGCTTCCTAGAACAAAGCCTCTACTCACTCAAGCAAGCACAACACCAACCCTTCCAACTAAACCCCCAAACCTTCCACCAACTAAACATAACCGAACAATACCCCTCCAGCATACAACTAAAACCACAAGCAATCCCCATAAAACCAGACCACCAAGAAACACTAATCGCCGCCGTAGACACCTCAACCATAAAAATCGGCGAAACAAGCACCGGCATGATAATTGCCGTCAGAGGAGCAACCACATGGCGCCAAAACCGAGCATACAAGTACACGCGCCTCGGACCATTCATATTCCACATAACGGAAGAGAACAAAAACGCAGTTTACAACAGTCTGGAACACGCTTATTTCAGCACCAGCGACGGAGCCAGCCACCAAGCGGCACCGAACATCTTACAAATGCCCATGCGCCTCGCAAGCCTACTGGAGCGATGGCTACAAACCATGCTCGCCAAAACTGTTAACCACGGCGTAATCCTCTTCGACGGCTCCTTAACCTCAGGTACTCTCGATACGCCAGTTCAGCGGCTCAGGGAAATTCTAAGTTATGCGAGAAGAAACGACAGCACCGTACTTGCCTTCTCAAAGGCTACAACACTTAGAGCTAACGGCATCCTGATAACCGAGCAGCTTCCAAACCATGACCCGCCATACCTGCTTGAAACCGCAGGCATACATTCGAAACCGCCGTTAATTTTGTTAGGCGACGTTTACGTGGCACGACTTAACAAGTCAAACTTGGCTTTTCGCCTGGATATCGATAAAGAAACGCCTGTAGAGCAGAGAATGGCTGCCTTACAGAAACTAATCGGAAACGACCTGTACACTCAAAGCTACCCCGAGACTCTGCGGCTCTCACATATCCTGTGCACTTTCACGGCTAACGAAGTCTTAGCCATCAAACACTTCATAACCCGCAACCACGGCATACAAATAATCAACCGGCCAGACATGCACCGGCTGCTTTTCGGGCCATTCAGCAAGGGGGAAATCTACGCATGAAACTCTACAAAAAAGAAGGCAACATCCTGCAAATCATCAGTTTCCCAACGGAGAGCGCTGAAAAAGGCGACTACCTACTCGTTGAAGACCAAGACGCCGCTAAAGCCTTAATCGCACAAGTCATCGACGTACAGTTCGCGGCTGTTCCAGGCGTGCTTGAGGAGCTTTTGCGGACTCTTCCTGACGGAGGCGAACCCTTGCAGGGCGAAGACATCGACCCCATGGAAATTGCCCCACACATTACATACATTCAAGACGCTAGCTTGCTGATCTGCAAGATTAGGGCAACGTTGGAAAACGATATGCTGAGCCCGAGCAGCAGTTGGCTTCCCAGCCGTTCACAATCAACCATCAAAAAACTGTCCATACCTATGCTTATGAAACTGGCAAAAATCGACGGGAAACTTCCCATAATTTTGGGAGGCACCAAAGACTCCTCCCTCTTAACGATTGACGCTTCAGCAATAGACGGAACCTTAAACATTATAACGGGCAAGAAGGGCTGCGGCAAATCCCACTTATCTAAACTGTTGATGGTTAACCTGGTCGGTTATAGGGCAACCGTCGTCATTTTTGACCTAAACGGTGAATACACGAGCTTAGGCATGAGTAACGATGGCAAAAGAAACATGTACTACGACAAAATCCACACCTTAACCCCTGGGCAGAACTTCAAAGTAGCCCTCGAACAGCTTCACCTAAACACCGTAATGGGCATACTGATAAATGCACTGCACCTGCCTGGAACTTCAGCGCGTGAATTCCGCCGGATATGGAAGATGCTTAAAGAGAAAGGAAAATTAAACATGCAAGAACTGGGTGAGGCCATTCGCGATTTAAACTGCAACCAGCATGTCCGCGACGCGTTAGCCTCACGCTTCCATTCTCTTGCTAATTCAGGCTTCTTCACCGACTGCCCAGGCGAAGCAACACTGCTGGATGAGAGCATCTTAAAAGCTAAGGACCAAGGCGGCGCCATCGTCATAAACCTGAAAAACACCTCGAACATCGACCGCCAAATCGTAGTCGAATACGCTCTTGGAAAACTCGTTGATTCCCTCTCGAATTGGAAGCTGAAAGCAGTTTTCCTCTTTGCAGAAGAAGCCCATCTCTATCTAAGAGAGACTTACTGGGACGACATCGTAACGCGCATGCGGCACTTCGGCATATTCACAACGTTCATTACCAACCAGCCTGACACGATACAAGAAAACATTTATCGCCAAGCCGACAACATTTTCCTCTTCAACTTCACCAACGAACACGACCTAGACGTGGTCAGCCGAGCCGCCCGCGTGGACGCAGAAACAGTGCGCTCAATCGCCCGCGACCTGCCGCCCCACCACTGCCTCACACTTGGCAAAGTCGTATGTGACTTCCCCATAGTTGCCCGCGTCAGAGCTTTAGACATTAAGACGATGGGGGAGACAAGACTGTTCTTTAAAGATATGAACTAAATTGAACGTTTAAGATGCGATGGTAGCATGTATCAAATTTGGATATATGTTGGCTGTTGAAATAAGTGATTTATTAAGAAATAATATTTCTTAAACGTGGGTAAAACAGAAATGAATAAATCAACAGTTAACTTGCTTGAACTTTCGGATTCTCAAAAAACCAAGTTTTTGGAACAAGTGAAAGCTTACCTCCAACAGCGAGTAGAAGAAGAGAGATACTACAGGTCCATTTCACGTCAAGTTTAGAGAAAGACAGCATGGAAAAAGAAGCCCAGCCCTGCTAAAAAACTATGAATGAATTTTGAACCAGACTTAATTAGGCGGCAAAGACAATTTCCGATTCGCATGACGCGGATTTAACGGAGCAAGATATCGAAGTTCGACCCTAAGAATCAGGCTTAAATTCAGATTCACATTGTCATTTTTCTCACTATAATTGTCGAATCAAGAATTAATAATTCGCAAACATCTTACGATAATAATTATACATGATAAGGAACGGCTTATCCTTGATTTCGACGATGCTTAGTGCTGCAGGACGAGGAGCGAGAACGTAGTATTTCTCGGTGCTGACTTTTCTTTCGACCACGCCTTCAAGCATAGCTGTTATCACGTCGCCATGGGAAACTAATATTACGTTTCCTTCAGCTTCCTTTTTGATGATTTCAATGGCTTTGCCCGTTCGCTCTAGCAGATCGCTGTTCGTCTCTGCGAAGGCTTCAGGGGTGGTCAACATGTGATGTCTTCCCTTTTTGCCAACGAATTCGGGTTTGATTTTCGCTTCGGTCAGCTCCTCAAGGGTTTTTACCTTCAACTTATGAGGGCACGCCAGAATTTTTGCTGTTTCTTGGGCGCGAAATATCGGACTGCTGTAAACGGCGGTTATCTTTATTTTCGAAAGGGTCTTGGCGATGAATAAAGCCTCTTTCACGCCCTGCTTAGTCAGGGGGTAATCCAGTGGACCTGCCTCTATTTCTTTTTCGTTGGCCTCGGTTTCTCCGTGCCTGACTATGAAAAGATAGTCTGCGGTCATTATTTTTCCCTCATTCAGCCTACTCTTAATTCTCTTCAAGTTATTTAAGAGCGTATTACTGAAAGACAGAATCCGGGTCAGACTAAATTTTCTGGTTCTTTTCGGTTTGTTTTAAGTTTAGGGTTTGATTCGTTTGCAGCTGCGTCTTATAGGTCTCTAAACGACACTAAAAGTCAAGTTGGGGGTTGATGTGGATTTGGAATTCACAAAGATTAATTTGTTGAGGCAAGAGAGCTTTTAGTTATGAGATGTCTTTGATTCCTGTCGGGTGTGTGTTGGTTTGTTTGAAGATTTAGCTATGGAGCCTTTGGTTGAAGTTTCTGATGTTTCTGTGAAGTTCGGTTCTTTTTTGGCTTTGGATAATTTGAGTTTGCGTGTGATGCCGGGGGAAGTTTTTGGTTTATTGGGTCCGAATGGCGCGGGGAAGACTACGACTATCAAGGTCTTGATGGGGTTGGTGGTGCCGTCTTCTGGTAAAGTAAAAGTTTGTGGTTTTGATCCCCTTTGCGAGTCGGTAGAGACGAAGGCGAGGATTGGTTATGTGGCTGAGAACCCTATTGTGTATGAGAGTTTGTCTCCGAGAGATTTTTTTGAGTTTGTGGTGTCGATGCGGAGAATTGATCAGATTGCTGCTAATCGGGTGGTGTCTCGGTTGTCGGATGTTTTTGATTTGGTGCAGTATTTTGATTCGCCGATTGCGACTTTGTCGATGGGGCTCAAGCAGAAGGTGGCTTTGATTGCTTCGTTTATCCATCAGCCGCCTGTTTTGCTTTTGGATGAGCCTTTGAATGGGTTAGATGCT
>Ga0326728_10007473_pt1 | contig 27993 bp, 19 predicted proteins | sample MB3enrmetagenome_FD_207602 | JGI IMG/M metagenome (GOLD analysis project Ga0326728, IMG submission 207602) | Lab enriched peat soil microbial communities from McLean, Ithaca, NY, United States - MB31MN | ecosystem: Environmental > Terrestrial > Soil > Wetlands > Peat | place: USA: New York...
AAATGGAGGGATGAGCGACTTATTACTTGCCTCAAAGACCTTGCCCTTGGCCTCAATCTTCCAGGGCTTGCGATCGTACTTTTTATCGAAGCGAAAAGGCCGGATACGGATCACTCTTCCATTTTTGCAATCAACTTCTATCAGGTTCGAGTCTTCGGTCACACCACAGAAGGCCAACCCTTTGACAACCGTACTGTTTTCATCAGATATCCAATCAGACATACGTTTGCTCCTTGTGCGCCGGCGAAACCGGCGAGGTGTAGTGAATGAAAGTTTCATGCGGTAAAGGAATAGGCGTAGCGATGCTGGCTGGTGGTCCAGACAAAGAACCAATGCCCGGTTGGGAAACTTCCGCCATCTGATGGTCCGTTACGATCGCAAGCTGTGCATTTACCAGGCGTTCTTCCACATCGCCTGCTTCATGATCGCCTTGCGGAGGTTATGAAACAGCTTCTAAGAACAGATCCCCAAGGTTTACATCGTTGCTGGTGTGGACCTTCAGGCTGATCGTCTTGTAGCCTGCAGCCGCAATCTCCACGGTGAACGGCGTATTGCTCTCCAGACCTTCGAACCAGAAGTCGCCGAAAGCATCGGTCACGTAGCTCTGATCGACGCCTTCGCCCTTCAGAGTTACGGTGATGTTGTCAGCGCACCGATCCGTCTCCTTGAAGACCACAGTGCCGGCGACAAACTTCTTCGGAACGTTCAGATACAGTACCTTATCGCTCAGCCCATACTCCGGATGCATCGCGTACGGCTTCTTCGATGCAACCAGCTTGGATACTTCGCTGTTGGGGTCGTTCAGATCGCCGAAAATCATGCAGCCCGTCGGGCACAATTCAACGCAGCGGGGCGTCTTGTATCCCTCGTCGAGCAGGTGCGCGCACATCGTGCACTTCTGGGGAAGGTTCTTCTCTTCGTTCCAGAAGATCACACGATACGGGCACGAGTTGACGATCTGCTTCTGGCCGGCGGCCTTCACCGGGTCGATCATCACAATACCGTCTTCCCGTTTGTAAACCGCGCCATTTTCCGCGGCCTTCAGGCACGCGGGTTTCTGGCACTGCGCGCAAGTCACAGGTATGTGATTCAGCTTGACCTTGGGGTAGGTTCCCCGTTCCACTTCCACCAGATTGATCCAGTGCTGGCCGGTCATGGGCTGTGCCGCGGAGTATCCAGGGAACTCCTCGCCGCAATGCTCGTCCTTGCAAGCCAGAAAACAGCTATAACAGCCGTTGCACTTCGCTACGTCAATGACAATTCCGTAGTTCTTCATCTTAGGCCCCCCATTTCTCAATTTCGACACAGGATGAGTTGATGGCCATACCCGGAGCGTTCTTGGACATGAATCTCGATGGTGTCAGCAGATTCACGCAGCCGCCACGATCGATGCTTCCCGGTTTCCCGGGCTCGAGCGGATCGTACTTCGCCCCGGCTTGGTACGTTAAAATCGTTCCCTTCTTGACTCTTTCGGTCAACCATGCAACACCGAGAATCGCGCCGCGATCGTTGTAGAGCTTGACGATGTCGCCGTGCTTGATGCCGCGCTGCTTGGCGTCCTCGTGGCTGATGCGAATCGGCCAGTAAGCGTAGCCATCCTTGAGAATGCGATGCGCTGGGATCTCGTCCAGCCACGGCGATTTGTTGTCATGATGGGTATGAAAGGAGTAGCGCATGTGCGGGCTAACCATAACCAGCGGATACTTCTTGGCTTCCGGAGAAAACTTGCCTTCCCAGGGTTCGAGATAGGTCGGCAGAACCGCCCGTTCCTTATCGTCGGGGAAATGCTTTTTCAGGAACTCGGAAACGAATTCGATTTTTCCGCTGGGCGTTCCCATCATCTTCCCGCGCGCGGTCCCAATCTGCGGATTGCCAGGATCTGGAAGGTCGCATTCCCGATCCTCGTAGTACCAGCGGTTCGACACCGTGCGCTTGCGGTTCGGGTCCGGCGGAGGAACCACGAAGTAGCCCTTCTTCTTGAAATCCTCGAAGCTCACATACTCGGGCAGCGAGGACTTGTCGAAGATCTTGCGGATCCAGTCCTGCATGGAGTTGCCTTCGGTGAACCGGTCCTTGAAGCCCAGACGATCGGCCAGCTCGACATAAATGTCGTAGTCCGCCCGCGACTCCCAGAGCGGCTCGATGCACTTGTGCTGGTAAAGAATGACGCGGTAGTTGGCGCCCATGTCGTTAGCGCCGTATCCGCCCGGCGCGCCCAGCTCGCAGATGTCCTCGCGCTCAAAGCCCGTGCAGGCCGGCAGAACGATATCGGCGAAACTCGTCTCGCTCTGCCAGTGAATGTCGGAGGTGACAAAGAACTCAAGATTGGGATGCTGGAACATCTTCGGCCAGCGATTGGTGTCCGTCATCGTCGAGATGTAGGACCCGCCCTGGCGGTAGAGCATCTTGATCGGCGCACCGTTCGGTCCCGGCTCGGGACAGATGTTCTGCGTGCGCTGCTGATCGAGCGACCGGCCGCAGAAGCCCTCGCCAATCCACTCGGTCTTCTCGTTCATCACGCACTCCGGCAGCAGCAGCCGGTAGGTCTTCTGCGTGATGGTGTTGCGGGCAGGCTCCTTGGCCACCAGGCCGAACGTATCCCAGCCGGCATCCGAGTAGCCGAACATCTTGAAGTTGAAGTCGATCGGCGGGGCCATCGACGCGCCGCCCCAGGTGTTGACGCCCGGCTTGCCAAAGCCCTGCATGGCCAGCAGGAACACCATCATGCGCGCCCAAACCGTCGCGTACGGCTGGCGGCATGCGCCGCTCACACCGTAGATCGAGCCGGTGGCCAGCATGGTCCGCTTCTTGGCCCACTCCCGCGCCAATGCCCAAATGTCACGCTCGGGAATCTCGCAGATCTCCGCGGCCCACTTCGGCGTGCGCGGCTTGCCGTCCAACTCGCCCAGAACCTGCTTCTTGAACTCCTCGAAGCCCTGGGTCTTGTTCTCGATGAACCAGTGGTCGTAGGTATCGTCCTTGATCCAGACGTAGGCAATGGCCTCGGCCAGCGCCGCATCTGTCGCCGGCCGCGGCGCAATCCACTTGTCGGCCAGCATGCCGGCAGTAAAGTTGCACCACGGGTCGATGAAGATCATCTTCATCCCCAGCTCTTTGCACCACACACGCCACCGGCTGCCGTCCAGGCCGTTGTAGCCGCCGGCCGAGGTGTTCGGGTCCACGCCCCAGAACAGAATCTGCTCGGTGTGCAGCAGCGCGTCCTCGAGCATGTCGAAGTTGTCGCTGATGCCCAGCTTCCAGTAGTAGCCCCAGGCGTGCGTCGCGCCCCAGTGCCAGCCTTCCCAGCTGTCCGGGTTATCCATCAGCACCGAGTAGCCAAGCATGTTCCAGAAGCGGCCGAAGGCGCCCATCTTGTATTGCAGCAGTCCGAAGTCGGCATGCGAGCTGGTCGACGCGGTGATGGCCGCCTTGCCATAGGTCGCGTGGATGCGCTTGATCTCATCGGTAATGATGGTCAGCGCCTCGTCCCAACTGATGCGCTCGTAGCCGCTCTTGCCGCGGTTCTGCGTGTTGCGCTCGCCCTTGGGGTCGAAATCGACGCGCTTCATCGGATACTTGATGCGCTTCTCGGAGTAAATTCTCGCCCGCTGCGTGATGATGAACGGGTTCAGCGAGGTCTGCCGCGGCGGCGAAAACTTCTTTCCGCGTGCCTCAATGGTCCACGGCTGCGCGTCCGTTTCATCGAATACGATGGGGCGGACCTTGGTGATTCGGCCGTCCTTGACGTGCACGAACGTGGCTCCGCCGACCGTACAATTGGTCAATACCTTCTCTTCGCTCATCGCGATCCCCCGCCTCAGGATGTCTCTCAGATGTCAGATCGAGCAACGGCTCGCCGATACCCGGCATTCAGCCCGTGTTGCTCATTTCTAAATCACTGTTCCGTATTTCTAAATTTGATCCTCAATCGTTATAAACCATGGTTCGACCCTTGTCAAGTGTGAACGACAACTCAAATCGATCTCCCCGGGGGCGTCTCCCGGCGCTGCTGTCCGGCTCCGGAGTCGCGGTCGGAAATGGAATTCGCTGTCACATTCTTCCAAGCGCCGGCCGCATCTTCCCGTGTCGCATCCGGCAGCGGACGGCAGTTGCCGTTTGCAAAGCTACTCCGCGCGTTTCGCGCAAATGCCACAGGGACGAAAATTTTGAAAGTGTATAATGACGCCATCGACTCAGAAAACCAACAGCTCTAGAGACCGGCGTCTCAGCGAACGACGAAAAGTGCGGCGATGAGCTTGTAAGGCCTGTGTTAATGCCTGATTGCTTTTTCCAGAGCAGGCTTATCTTACAACGCGCACAGGTGCAAGTTCCCGAAAAAGAGAGGGTAGTCATGTTTAAGATGCAACTCAATAACGTCTATGCGATAGACAGCATGATGTTCGGTTATCGCCACTATGCGTCGTGTTATCTGATCAAGGGCAAGGAACTCGCCATGGTCGACACCGGCATGCCCGAGCGTCTCGACGATGTGCTCGCCGGAATCAAGGCGAATGGCTTTCGCGTAGAAGATATCACCAGGATCTTTGTCACCCATTGCGAACATCCCGACCACTCGGGAAACGTCGCCTCCATCCTTGAGCTTGCCCCCAATGCCAAGGCCTATTGCAATCCCATCGGCGAGAAGAACCTGCTCGACCCGGGCATTCAGCACCGCGAGCGAATGAAGACGCTTCCTCCGGAGATGTGGCAGCGTTTCGTGCTTCCCAAGCCCACTCCCAAAGAGAAGATCGTTTTGCTGAAGGACGGCGACACCTTCGATCTCGGCGACGACGTCAAGCTAAGGATCAAGATCATCGACTTCCATCAGCCCTCGGGCCTGGTCGTCTATGACCTGAAGAACAACGGCCTCTTCTGCAACGATCTCACCGGCAACTACTTTGCCGATTGCGGATACCACATCGTTCTTCATCCGCCGGACTCGCAGTTCTTCGTCGAGTACGAGTACATCAAGGAGTTGCTCAAGAATCCGCCGGCGCATCTCTACCTCGGGCACTTCGGCATCATCGAGGACGCCCCAACCTACCTGAAGGAGACCTTCGACCACGAGACCTGGATGATCGAGGAGTGCGCCAAGGCCGTCAAGTCGGGCCACCCCGAGAAGGTGATGGAGATTATCCGCGACAAGAATCTTGAGTCGGCCAAGAACCTGCTCAAGAGAGGAGACCAGAAGCTCTACGACTACTGCACCAAGGAGCACATTCCGCCCCAGGCGCAGACCTTCGCAGACCTCTTCCTGTCCAAGTACGGCAATTAGCCTTCACCGCCTGCATGTCGCCTTGGACGCGGCATGCAGGCGCAACCGCGTTTGGGTGCGTTTGGCACCGGAATGCGAAGTATCAGATGCGGCATTGCGCGGCAGTCGGGCTGCCTCAGAATTGTTGATGCCGGCCACGCGGCCAGGCGGCAGTAATTTTCAGGCGCTTCCCGCGCCGGCCTCGGTTTTCATTGCATCGCAATCTTAACGATTTTCATTTCGATCCGAATTCATCGGCTTCAAGGAGGAAGCACCAATGGCTCTGCAACCCTGGGTCCACGTCGAAACATTTGAGGAGTACAAAGAGCGGTTCAAGGATTTTGCCTACATGGAGCGCACCGAGGATGGCATCCTGCTGGTGCGGTTGCACTGGAAGGGCGGCCCCGTGGTCTGGAGCTACCAGACCCAGCACGCCTACGGCCATCTCTGGACGGCGATCGGGCACGACAAGCAGAATGAGATCCTGATCCTCACCTGCCAGGATCCGTACTGGCTGTGCCAGCACAGCGACCCCACCTCCTTCGACGAGGTCGAGGATTCGCCCGGTTCGGATCTCAAGTACGACTGCAACGTTCCCGACACCATGAACTTCGTCGAGAACTTCATCAACGACATCGAGATTCCAACCATCGCCGCCATCAACGGCATCGGCCAGCACTACGAATTCGCGCTGATGAGCGACATCACGCTCACGGTTCCGGAGTTCTTTTTCTCCGACGCGCACTTCTCGCACTCCATCGTCCCCGGCGACGGCATGAACTTTGCCTATCGCGTGGCCGTCGGTCCCAAGCGGGCCGCCTACATGGCCTACATGGAGCCCAAGATCGACGCCAAGACGGCGCTCGAATGGGGCCTGGTCCACGAGATCGTCGAACAGCCGAAGATCGTCGATCGCGCCTACGAGATCGCCCGCCACATCATGAAGACCGAGCGCTCGGTGCGCCGTCTCACTCACGAGCTGGCCATCCGGCCCTGGAAGCGCGCCCTGCAGGACGACGAGCGCGTACACGTGCTGGCCGAGATGTACTCCGTGCAGTTGACCGCGCGCCGCCACAACTTCGACAAGATCGCCGCCGACTTCAAGGGAGACCGGCAGCAGCACAAAAAGTAAACCACAGCGGCCGGCCATGGGCTTCCATGACCGGCCGTTTCCCTGTCTGGGAGCCGCGACCGCCGCTCCGGATGTACCATGAAGACGATGCCCGCACAACTGGACGACGACCGTACCGGCAAATCCGCCGATAGCAAAGCACTCGAGTACAGCTCTGTCCAGAAGGCCCTCGGCATCCTGCTCTCCTTCATTCCCGACAACAAGCCCGCGGGAAACTCCGAGCTCAGCGCCTCTCTGGGGCTGAACAAGTCCACCGTGAGCCGCCTGACCCACGTTCTGGCCCACTATGGACTGCTGCAACAGGACGAGAAGACCCAGAAGTACGAGCTGGGCCGGACAGTCGCGCATCTGGGAATGGCCGTCGAGGTCTCCCAGCACGAGCGCATGGCCCAGATCGGGCAGCCCTACGTCGAGTACCTGCGCGACGCGGTCCATGAGAGCGTCTGTCTCGATGTCCTCGTGCCCACCGGTCACGTCAAAGTGGTCTGCGGCGCGGTCGGTCCCCCGCCGCTCAGCATCACCTTTCCCGAGTCGCTGCCCATGCATGTCTCCGCCGGCGCCAAGGCCATCCTGGCCTTCTCCGATCCGGCATTTACCGAGCACATGCTCAACGGAACCTTTGTCCGCATCACCGGCAACACCATCACCAACGCCGACGTGTTCCGCGCCCAGCTTGAGAACGTCAGGCGCGATGGAGTGGCCTTCGATCGCGGCGAGGCCAACGCCGGCGTGCATACGGTCTCCGTTGCCGTGATGAATCACATGAAGAAGCCGGTCGCCGCCCTCACTCTCTGCGTGCCCTCAAACCGGGCCCACAAAATCACCGATCCGGCCAACATCCTGCTGCTGACCAAGGCTGCATCGATGCTCTCCGCCCAACTCTTCTACGAGGCGCCAAAAAGGTAGGCTGCGCGATCCCCTTCCCTCGCGCGGTCTTCAACATCTCTAGAAGCTATCTCATAACCGTGCTTTGAAAGGGCACGGCTTTAGCCGTGCCGTACAAGCGCCAATATGGTCGCGGGCTTTAGCCCCTGAGGGAAGAGGTTCGGGAAATCGAGAAGCGGTAATGAAACAGCCTCTAGTAAACTCGTAGCAGTTCAGCGCCTGGAGGCCTGTTCGCATATGCCCACGGTTACCACGCCGCAAACCACCATTCATTACCAGTTCGATGTCGCACCCGGAAAGCCGGTGCTGGTGCTGTCGAACTCGCTCGCCACCAATCTCTCCATGTGGTCCCACCAGGTTCCCGAGTTTTCGAAGCACTTCTCCCTGCTACGCTACGACACGCGCGGGCATGGGCAATCGGCGGTTCCAAAGGGGCCGTACACGATCGAGCAGCTTGCGCGCGACGTGCTGGCGCTGCTCAATGAACTGAAGATTGAGAAGGCGCACTTCTGCGGATTGTCGATGGGCGGCATGGTGGGCCAGTGGCTGGGAGCTCACGCGCCGGAGCGGCTGCTATCGCTGGTGCTCTCAGACAGCGCGGCGGAGATCAGCGCGCCGGATTTCTGGAATCCGCTGATTGCCACCGCGCGCACCAGGGGAATGGACGCGCTCGCCCGGGACTTTATCAAGGGCTGGTTTACCGAGAGCTTCTTCGCGCGGCGTCCGGATGAGACCGAGCGCGTGCTCAAGATGATTCTTGGCACTCCGGCCGAGGGCTATGCCTCCTGCTGCGAGGCCATCCGCGACATGGACCAGCGGGCGACTGCGAAGACGATCACCGCGCCGACGCTGGTGGCCTACGGCCGAAACGACATGGCGACACCGCCCGAGCTATCGAAGTTTCTGCTCGCCGAGATCAAGGGTGCGGAGGAGCTGGTGTTTGACTCGGCGCACGTGTCGAACATCGAGGATGCCGAGGCCTTTACTCGGGGAGTGCTCGAGTTTCTACTGCGGCAAGATCCGAAGGCATAGGAGAGTAGCTGGTATTTTCGGCACAAGAAGAAAAATGGCCGGGCCCTTCGGGCCCGGCCATTTGTCTGTCCGCTACCGCGGCGTAAACAGCACGCAATGCGGCTTTGCTTCCATCTTTGCTGCCAACTCCGGCAGGGTGCCGAAGTACATGCAGGCAGCCTGGCAGTGCTTGACGCAGGCAGGCTGCTGGCCCTGCGTGGTGCGCGTGTAGCACAAGTCGCAGTAGGCGGTGGTGAAGGGGATGTAGTCGACACGGATGCGGTCGTCGGGCAGCGGTGTCATGATTTCGACGAGGCTGATGCCGCCCTTGCCGACGGGGTAGCTGTGCTCCTGCTTGCAGGCCACCACGCAGGAGTTGCAGCCGGTACAGAAGTCGTAATCGATCATCAAGCCGTTTCTAGTTGCCATAATTGACCTCCTCGCCGTCCTTGACCTTCGAGATGCGGCACAGCATGGTCTTGGTAAAGGCGCCGCCAAAGCCCGACTTGCTGTTGTGGCCCATCGGGATGAGCTGATTTACGTTGATGTCCCAGACCTTGTAAGGGTTTCCGTCGCCGTTGTAGGTGGCCTCGGGAATCCACCATCCGTGCTGGGCCATCACGATCTTGGGATGCATGATAGGCGTGATCTTGGCGCGGCGCTTGGCCTTGCCCATGGTGCCTTCGATCAGAACCCAGTCGCCGTCCTTGATGCCGTACTCCTTGGCGGTGTCGGGATGCAGATCGATGGACGGATGGGGGTTGAGCTCGCGCAGCCACGGAATTTGCCGGTGCTCGGAGTGGAACATCACGCCGACGCGGCGGCCGGTCATCATGATGAGCGGGTAGTCCTTGTAGATCTCCGGCGTCTTGAAGGGGCTCTCGATCGGCTCCTCGTGATAAGGCAAGGGGTTGAGCCCGTACTCTTCAAACTTTTGCGAGTAGAACTCGAACTTGCCCGAAGGAGTGCGGAAGCCCGGCTGGCCATCGGGGCGCAGCAGGCCTTTCTCGTGACGGTTGTAGGGTGTAGTGGCATCGCCCTTGGGAGCCATCACGTAGCCGGAATCGATCAGCGTTTCGAAGGTTTTGCCGATGACGGCTAGGCGCTGATCGAAGAGGCCGCGGACGTTGGCCCACGGCACGGCCTGCGGGTTGAGGCGCTTAGCCAGCTCGAAGTTGATCTCCCAGTCGGGGCGCGCCTCGTCAACCGTCGCAACCTTGTAGATCGGGTTGCAGGGTACGCCGGTGGTGAAGACCGAGTCCTTCTCAGAGAGCGCGGCAGCGGGCAGCACGATGTCTGCAATGAGCTGAGCCGTCGGAGTCATGAAGGTATCGACGACGACGTTGAACTCGAGCTTGCGGACCGCCTCCCAGTGGCGCTTGGGATCCTGCGCGGTGCCGGCGATGAAGTTGTTGGTCTGGCACCAGAGGCCCTTAACGGGATACGGCGTGCCGGTCTCCATCTGCTTGAGCACGTCGTCGGACATGGCCCAGGAGCGGAAGTTCTTCACCAGCGGATACTGGTCCGCGCCGATGCGCTTCAGGTTCATCTTGTTGACGAACTCCTGGCCGTAGAGCTGAATCACTTCTTCGGTGGAGTACGGATAGAGCGTGACACCCTTGGGCGGGCGCGTGATGATGTTGCCGCCGGGGTTGTCGATGTTGCCGGTGAGCGCCCAGAGGCTGGCCAGGCCGTGAATGGTGGCCACGGCTTCGGCGTTCGAGTCCAGCGGCTGTCCGAAGCGCATCGAGGCCGGCTTGGCCTTGGCGTACATGCGGGCAGCCAGAATGATCTTTTCCTTGGGCACCCAGGTGATCTGCGAGATCTCATCCAGCGTCATCGTGGCCACGTGCGCCTTGAGCTTGTCAAAGCCAAAGGTCCACTTGTCGACGAACTCCTTGTTGTAGAGGTTCTCTTCGATGATGACCTTGATCATGCCCAGGGCGAGAGCGCCGTCCGCGCCCGGACGGATACGCAGCCAGAGTTCGGCGCGCGATGCCTCCCAGCCGTTGACCGGATCGACCACGATGAGCTTTGCGCCGCGCTTCATCATGTCGGTAACGTAGTGGCCGCTGAAGTAGTGGTCGGCGCACTGCGAGCCCTGAAGGTTGCGGGCCCAACTGACGATGACTTCCGGGCACTTCCAGTCGGGATCGTCGTAGCGCTCGGGGAAGAACTGCGCCGCGTCGGGGAAGGTCATGTCGCCCATGACCTGGAAGCAGGCGGCCAGCCGCGGCGTGAAGCAGGCGATGCCGGAGAGGCCGAAGAGCGTCCAGTTGGGGCTGCCGTAAGCGTAGGCGAGGAAGAGAATTGGGCCGCCGGAATCGCGTCCCGTGCCCTGTCCAAAGACCATCGATTCCGCGCCGTACTTGTCGCGGATATCGCGCAGCTTGCTCTCGCAGGTGTCCAGCGCCTCATCCCAACTGATGCGCGCCCACTTGCCGGAGCCGCGCTCGCCAACGCGCTTCAGCGGCCAGCGCAGGCGGTCGGGATGATTGATGTACTGGCCGAGCGCCAGGGCGCGCGGACAGAGACGTCCCTCGTGATAAGGGTGGTCAACATCGCCTTCAATCTTGACGAACTTGCCGTCTTTGACCGAGATCTCTACGCCGCAGCCGCCATGACAGCCTGGACCGGGCGACCATGCGCCCATCTTATAAACCTTTGTGTTCTCATCGATCCGCATCTTTAACCCTCGATTCCCGTGACGACAACGAATCCATCACGCAAAAAACAGCACGTCGCGCCGCACGACCCGGCGCACAAACTTGCCCACTTCCGTTTCTCTTACTAGCTTCCGGAATAGTGTAACGCGACCACGACAGCGATACCAGAACTATAGTCAAAACACAGGACGCGATGCCTGCGGGGCATCAGTCGATGCCTTAGCGGCATTAGGCCGCAGCTCCACACTCATCGCTCGCCCACTCCAACGCGGCTAAAATGAGGTTGGATCGAGCGTTTCACGCGAGGCGACAGGGAGATGCAAACCGGCTCCATCACGCGGCGCAAGTTCGTTGAGCGCTCTGCGCTCGCCGCCGGCTTTTCGATCGCCGGCTGCCGGAGGCGCAGCTCGGCCAACCGCGCCGTCAAAATCGGCTTCGTGAGCCCGCGCACCGGCGAGATGGCCGCCTTCGGCGAGGCCGACGCTTTTGTCCTGCGCGGCATCCGCGGCGCGCTCGCCGGCGGACTCACCATCGCCGGCATCAATCATCCCGTCGAGATCGACGAGAAGGACTCGCGCTCCGACTCCAACCGCGCCGCCGAAGTTGCCGCCGAACTCATCAAGCGCGATAACGTCGATCTGCTGCTCACCGCCGACACTCCGGAGACCGTCAACCCGGTTGCCGACCAGGCTGAGATCAACGAGGTCCCCTGCATCACCACCGACGCGCCATGGCAGCCCTGCTTCTTTGGCCGCGGAGGAACCGTTGCCGAGCCCTTCGACTGGACCTACCACTTCTTCTGGGGCTTGGACGACCTGATGAACGTCTATGTCGATCTCTGGGATTCGCTGCCGACTAACAAGCTGGTCGGGTTCCTGTGGGCCAACGACACCAACGGCATGATCATGGCCGACCCCGCAAACGGATTCCCGCCGCTGCTCAAGGCCCGCGGTTTTCAGTACATCGATCCCGGCCGCTTCGAAGGAGAATCGAGAGAGTTCTCGGCTCAGATCGGCATCTTCAAGCAGGCCGGCGTGGAGATCGTGACCGGAGGGCTTCCAACTTCCGGCTTTGCCGCCTTCTGGAACCAGGCCGCGCAGCAGGGCTTCAACCCCAGGATCGTCACCATTGCCAAGGCGCTCCTGTTTCCGGCCGATGTGGCAAGCCTGGGCCGGCGTGCCGCCAACCTCACCAGCGAAATCTGGTGGTCGGCCCATCATCCCTTCCGCTCCTCCGTCACCGGCCAGACCGCCGAACAGCTCTGCATGGACTATGAGCGCGAGACCCGCCGTCAATGGACACCGATCATCGGCTTCAAGCACGCGCTCTTCTCGGTGGGCATTGATGTGCTGAAGCGGACGCAGAACATCGACTCGCCACAATCCGTCGCCGAGGCCATCCGCGCAACCGATTACGACTCGATCGTCGGCCCCATAAGCTGGCGGAACGGGCCTGTGAAGAATGTCTCGAAGACGCCGCTGGTCGGCGGGCAGTGGGTTCCGGGCGCAAAGCACCCGTTCGATCTGGTGGTGGTCAACAATCAGGGATTTCCCCGGATTCCGGTCGAAGCGCAGATGAAGCCTATCGAATAATCTTTGACGGGCGCTGCTGCCGGGCTTTGCCCGCTGAACTGGCAAAGCCCCGGAGCTTCGTTGTTAACGAGCGCCGGGGCTTTGCTGTCTTTGGTTCGATCTGTTTACTTTGCCGCCGCCTTCAGCGCCTGAATCTGCTCTGCCGTCCGGAACTGAACACGATCCACCGTGTCGGCCTGGTCGCACGGAATCCAAGCTTCGTTCAGGTTGTCGTCAAAGCTCATATGCCGCGAGCTGCAGCCATGCGTCGGCAGTTGGAAGTACGTCCACTCCTGCTTAGACGGGTTGAACTTGTACAGTCCATCCCCCACCTGCGTGTCCGTATAAACGTTGTGGAACTTGTCCACGATCGTCTTGTAAGGATGCATCTGCAGCGGCATCTCGTGGTACGTCACCTTCATCGTGTGAATGTTGATCTCGGCGAGATTCGTCTGCGCCCAGTCGGGAACCCAGACCGTGTCCCCGTTCTTGTCCGCCGCCAGCCGCCGCGGAAACTCGCCGTAAGGCAGCGGAGTTCCCGAGGTGCCCGACCAGATCTCGCCGCCGATCGACTCGTAGAACTCGAGGTCGTCCTTGAACATCGCCTTGCGCGCCTCATATCCGGGATCGCGCATGTCCAGCTCGGTCACCTTGCCGGTCTTCATGTTGCGGGTGGCCACCTTGCTCGAGTAGCTCTCCGACCACCACGGGTTATCTTCCGAGTCGACGGAGATGCCGTAAGTCGTGGTGTTGCCCGGCGTCGTCTGCTGGTAATAATGCCAGCCGGGGTACATCACGCCCTTCTTGTCCAGCTCCGAGGTATCCAGTTCCACCGTTCCGGAATGGCCGTTGGCAAACACCCGCCCTTTGGAGTCCGGATCGATCGAATTCATCGTGCCGCCATACACCCGCGGGATCGGATACGCCGTCAGTGTATCCGTAGCCGGGTCGATGCTCACAAAGTCGCCGCCGCCATGCATCCAGATCAGGCCCTTCGGATCGGGCTGGGTGATCTGCTCAAAGTAGATCGGCCCGCCGGTAGCGCTGCGGACGTTGATCCGCGTCATCGCTCCGGTCCTGGGATCGAGTTTGACAAGCTGGCGGTTGGTCTCAAAGGACTCGCGGCTCTGCGTGATCCAAACCTTGCCCAGGTTGTCGGCGACCACGTCGTGGAGGCCGACCTGCCCGTGCATGCCGGTCGACGGGCCCAGCTCCCAGTCGCTGCCATAGTTCCGTCCCATCTCGGTCGGAACGATCTCATTGGGCACATCGTACTCGGTGATCACTGCCCGCGCCGCCTCGCCCGTGGGCCGCGCAAACGGCTTCAGCTTCATCGGCGAAGGCCCCGGCCCGCGCATCTCCGCCAGATACTTGGCCAGCTCGTCGCGGTGATGGCGGATGATCTGGCCTTCCCAGCCCAGGTTCGCCGCCGGCATATCGTCTGCGCCGCGGTATCCGCGGTAGTCCGCAGACTCCATCGACTTCACCTGCAGCCGCCAGCCGTCCTCGTCGAACCGGTTGTTCAGCACCAGGTCCAGACCGTGACAGCCCGAGCACGACACGTACAGAACCTGCTTCATCTTCTTGTGCTGCGGCGTGTCTTCCGGCAGCGCCGCCAGCCACTCCGCGCCTGTCAGTTGCGACTCGATGTTGTCCGTCGCCTTCATCGCAAAGTCATGATGGCCGGTGGCAGCCTCGTCCAGCTTCACCTCGGCCCGCTCCACGGCAAAGCCCTCGGCCTGTGCCCAGATCTTGTAGCTTCCCGCGGCCAGCTCGGGGAACACATACTCCCCGCTCTCATCCGTATAAACAGTCGTGGTAAATGTCAGCTCCGACGAGCGGGCAGATACCGCTACGCCGCCCATCGCCTTTCCGTCGGCGCCGTGAATGGAGCCCGTCAGGGCCGGGTGCTCCGTGGCAGCTTCGGCAGTTCGAACGTAGGCAGCTGTCCAGGCTGCAAACCCAACCACTGCCAACGCCAGAATGAGTGCGCAAACTTTCCTCTTCATAAAGCCTCTCCTGTGTCAGAAATCTGGTTGGTTATTCGGCGTTGCTGCCCGGGCCGGGCAGCTTTCCGGCCAGTTGCGCGGCCGTGGGCTTCAGCGTGGGCGAAACCGTCTTCAGAAACTCAACAATGGCGTCCGCCTGTTTGGAGTTGATCTCGTACTTGAATGCCGGCATGCGATCCACTCCATCGGAGATGAACGTCTTCACGGCATCTGCGCCAAGAGCCTTGACCATGTCGGAGTCGATCCAGCTTCCCATGGTCTTGTAGGTGGGCTGGCCCATGCCGTCGTGGCAATAGGCGCAACGCTGCTGCCACAGCGCCCTGCCCGCGGTTGCGTCCGGTGAGAGCGCGGGCGCGGAGAGCAGCTTCTTGATGTCGTATTCCTGCTTTGTGACCTTGATGGGAACGGTCCTTGGGTTGTCGGGTACGGCAAGCTGCGCCGGAGCAGGCAGCCCGTGGGTGTCGACGGTCTGTGCTCCTGCGCTGCCAGGAATTAGCACAAGCGCAAGCAGCACAAACGGCAAAGCTGCGAACCTTTTCAATGGTCTAAGCATTCGGTCCTCACAATTTGGATTCGGCGCATGGGCACAGGGACGGGGAAACGATCCTGTTCCAGCTCTTTTGAGTCGAGGAGCCGCCTGGTCGGGGATGTAGCTGCTCAGGGGAAGACGGCCACTTGAGTCGGCTCTCATAGTAACTGAGATCGCCTATCGACAGTCAACGGAAATCCCCGGCGGGCCAGGAGGGTGCATTCTCCCGGGTCTCGGCCGGGAGTGGCCCCTGCCCATCCGCCCCAAAATCGGGACTCGCCGCCAGACAACCCGAGCCCCGATCTGTGGCAATTCGTTTGAGTGATGCGCAGCACATCTGTTGCGCATTTTCCGGGCGTAAACCAACTAATGGCAGCTACTATACGTCCCTCAAGCAAAACCCCAATCGGGCAAGATGCACGGGAGGACCACGATGCATTCCTATCTTTCGCCTTTTGCGGACAAGCAACCATGCAAATACCTGGCAGTGGCAGCGGCGGCGTTGATGCTTCTGGCCGCGCCGGCCTTCAGCCAGCAGGGCAAGCCCAAGGCAAGTTGCGAGAGCCTCGCCAAGCTTGCGCTTCCCAACACCACCATCACAATGGCGGAGACAGTTGCAGCCGGAACATTCAAGTTCCCGGCGAGAAACACCCCGCCAGCGCTGCAACCGGTGCCGGCCCCGCAAGGCGCACCCGGCGCACCGGCTGCATTGCCCGGTCCCGGCGCACCCGGCGGCCCCAGCGGCCCCGGCACGCCCGATACCAGCAAGTGGCCGGCGTTCTGCCGCATCGCCGCCACTCTAGCGCCATCGAGCGACTCCGACATCAAGATCGAGGTCTGGCTCCCGGCCGATAACTGGAACGGCAAGTTCATCGCCGCCGGCAACGGCGGATGGGCCGGCTCCATCTCCTACCAGGGAATGGCGCAGATGCTGGTGGCCGGCTACGCCACCACCTCAACCGACACCGGACACACCGGCAACAGCGGCGCGTTCATCATCGGCCACCCGGAGAAGTTCATCGACTACACCTGGCGCGCCGATCACGAGATGACACTCAAGGCCAAGGAAATCATCAAGGCCTTCTACGGAACCGGCCCCAAATTCTCCTATTGGATCGGCTGCTCGCTGGGCGGACAGGAAGCACTCATCGAAGCCGCGAAGTTCCCCGAGGACTATAACGGCATCGTCGCCGGCGCTCCGCTCAATCCCATCGTGATGTTCAACGCCGATCAGATGTGGACTGCATGGCTGATCAACAAGAACCCCGAAAAGCTGATCCCCGGCCCCAAGTGGACCATGATCCACGACGCGGTCATGAAGAAGTGCGGCGCGCCGGTGGACTTGAAGCTGGGCTATCTAACCGACCCCAATCATTGCGACTTCCAGCCCAGTTCGCTCGCCTGCAAGGGCGCGGACGCGGCCGACTGCCTCACCGCCCCGCAGGTTGAATTCCTCACCCAGTATTACGAGGGCCCGAAGAACCCGCGCACGGGCGCGCACATCTACCACGGCCAGCCCAAGGGCGCAGAACTCGATATGGTCCGCGGCGGCGGCGTCAACCCCGCCGGCGTGGCCGTCGACATGTACAAGTACGCCGTCTTCCAGGATCCGAACTGGGATTGGAAGACGCTCGACTACGACAAGGACATCGACAAGGCCGACAAGGTCGTCGATCCCTTGTTCCGCGCCTACCCGAACCAGATCGCCGAGTACCTGAAAAAGGGCGGAAAGCTGCTCATCCACATGGGCGGCACCGAGAGCTTCGACGGCTCCGACATTATCGACCTGGTCAACGACGCGGCCAAACAGGCCGGCCCAAAATACAAGGACTCGATCAAGCTCTTTGAGATGCCGGGCATGAACCACTGCGGCGGCGGCCTGGGCTGCGACCAGTTCGACAAGATCGGCACCATTGACTCCTGGGTCACTGAGGGCAAGACGCCCGAGCGCATCGTGGCCTCGAAACTAGCCAATGGCCAGCCCGTACGCACTCGGCCCATCTGCGCTTGGCCGCTGGTCTCAAGATACAAGGGCTCGGGCAGCGAGGACGACGCCGCCAGCTACGTCTGCGCCAAGTAGCCTCAACAGCATCGCCGGCAACAACGGCGAAAGGGAGTGGTAAGACATGAGCACAAGAAACTCGAGAAGAGACTTTTTGAGAAACGTCACCCTGGGCACCGGCGGCGCAGCGGCAGCAAGCATGCTGGCGGCAACTCCGGCCGCGGCGCAGGGCAAGACCGATGGGCGCGTCACCAAAGAACTGCCCATCCCCGACACCTACGAGGCCGACCGGCCCAAGCAGACCGAGTACAACGTCGATGTTCTCGTCATCGGCGGCGGCTACGCCGGAGTCAACGCCGCCTACTCGGCGAAAAAGGCCGGCAAGGATGTCCTGCTCGTCGACAAGGGCCGCCCCGGCTACTCCGGCCAGTCGCCCTGGCCCGGCACCTTCAACTTCTTTGACCCCGAACTCGGCGACGACGCCCAACTGGTCCGCGAATCCATCCGCTACGGATCGGAGTACATCGGCAACCTCGACTGGATCGAAATCTGGATCAAAGAGTCCAAAGCCATGTACGAGCGCATCAAGGGCTGGGGCTGCCTCGATATGTATCCGCGCATGGTCGAAACCAAGTACATGGCCACCCGCGACTACTACGGCTACCGCGACAACGTGGTCAAGGACCACGAGCGCCGGCCCAAGTTCGTCGAGATGCTCGACAAGAACAACATCCCCTGGCTTCAGCATGTGATGGTCAATCACGTCATCGTGCAGGACGGCAAATGCGTCGGCGCCATCGGCTTCCAGTTCACCACCGGCGTCACCATCACCATCCACGCCAAGGCCGTGGTCATGGCCATGGGCAACGGCTGCATCATTCCCACCGGCCACCCCATCGGCGACAACACCTTCGACGGCGAGTTCATCGCTTACAACCTGGGCCTGCCCATCGCCGGCAAGGAGTACGAGGACTTTCACACCCATCAGTCCTTCGCTCCCGGCAATAACTGGATCGGCTCCGACGCCCGTTACTTCGATCCCAACTTCCTGTGCGGCGGCAACACTACGCTGGAAAGCGTCAAGCGCGCCAAGCAGAACGCCGATAACAACATCGTCAAGAAGCCCACCAGCCCCGACGGCCTCGGCTACATCGACTCGGAGAAGATCTCCCATGCTGTGCCCGCGCGCGGCGGCAACGGGTCTCCGAACTACGGCAAGAATCCCAAGGAACCCCGCATCGGCAAGGCCATAACGCCCTACATCGAGTTCGACGCCCCCGGCGCGGCCGTGGCCATGTGCATGCATCTCTCCAGCGGCGTCTACTGCGGCATGGACGACGCCGAAGGCCACACCGGCATTCCCGGCCTCTACGTTGCCGGCGACGGTATTCACTGGACCGGACCCGGCGGCGGCAACTACCCCATGGGCAACGGCTTCACCTCCTGCTTCGTCTCCATCGAAGGCGATCACGCCGGCAAAGCCGCCGCGGCCTACAGCGCCAAGGTCTCGCTCACCAGGATCTCCGACTCGAACATCGCCAAGGCCAAAGAGGAGATCGAGCAGCCGCTCAAGCTCGACAAGGGCTTCAGCCCTACCTGGGCGCGCGACGTGCTGCAGGGCGTCATGGCTCCCTACTGGGTCATCAAGAACAAGTCCGAGGCCTCGCTCAAGGCCGCGCTCACGCACGTCGAATACATGCGCGAGCACGTCGCTCCCAAGCTGCTGGCCCGCAACGGTCACGGCCTGCGCCTCTGCCACGAGGTCAAGCACAAGATCAACGCCTGCGAACTCAAGCTCCGCGCCTGCCTGGCCCGTACCGAGAGCCGCGGCTCCCACTTCCGCGAGGACTATCCCGCGCGCAACGACGCCGAGTTCCTCAAGCTCATCATCCAGAAGAAGGGCCCGGACGGCAAACCTGTAATGAGTTCCGAGCCCGTGAAGAAGGAATGGACAGCCGCCGGCATTCCAGCCGACCTCAAGCTCTGAAAGGATCTATAAAACCATGGCTATTGAGAGATACGACCTCAACGCTTGCATCGGCTGCCGAAACTGTATCAACATCTGCCCGATGGATGTGTACCGCTTCGATGAGACCGCCAACAAGTCCATCATCGCCTACCCTGAGAACTGCCAGGCCTGCGGCATGTGCTACTACGCATGCCTCGGCCAGTCGCTGCAGCTCACCCTGCACAGCCACATGTTCCCCGTCGTGCCCATGAGCGCCACGCACGGCATGGACGCCAACTACTTCATCAGCGCCGCGCCCAACCTGCCCAAAGTGGAAGAGCGGCTGGGCAAGTACGGGGAGTACGCCTCCGAACCGCAGAAACCGTCCACCATGCGGGTGGGCGGACCTCCTGCGCCGGCCGGAATTTCGCCCGGCCAGCAGGCTCCGCCTCCACGTCCCGAATCCTGACATTAAACTTGTTTCTGAATGCTTGAGGCCCGCGTTCTCCGCGGGCCTCTTTCGCGCACTGCTTCCGCCCTGCCGATCCGGAGCACACCGTGACCGCACGACTTATCCAGCCCGACTTCCTCCTCGCTTTCGACTGTAAGCGCTCCGCTTGCCGCCGCACCTGCTGCCGCGACTGGGAGGTCGTGCTCACCCGCCAGGAGTTCGAAGCCCGCACCAGCCCCGAACTCGACCCGCTCGCTCGCGCCCTGGCTGCAAAAACCCTCATACCCAACCCCAACGCCCAGGGCGACCAGGACCACGCCCTCGCCGCGCTGCGCCCCGACGGCTTTTGCTCTCTCCTGACCGAAGACCACCTCTGTAGCTGGAAGAACCTCCGTGCCGAGGGCCTCTGCGCCGCCTGTAACGACTTCCCGAACACCTCCATCTCCTTCCTTGAGGACGAGTATCTCTTCCCGTCGCTCTCCTGCGAGGCCATCGTCGAGCTGCTGCTGAACAAGGCCGATCCAATCCGTCTAGCCGGCGAGGCGATCGCACAGAAGCAGGATCGCCATCTCGCCACGATCGAAAACGCGCACTTTGCCAAACGGCCGCTGCTCGAGTTGTATCCCAAGCTGATCGACTGGGGACTTGCGATCCTCGAGGACCGCCGCTTCCCGCTCGACAGCCGCATGACGCTGCTGGCCAATGCCATGAGCCTGATCGACTGGATGGAACGGCAGGGCCGGGTTGCGGAAGTGCCCGATGCGATGGAAAAGTTTCTGGCCCCCGAGAGTCTCCACGGTGTCCTCAAAAAATTCGCGCAGCATTCGTTTGGGCCGAGAGCGGTGCTCACCGTGTGCGGCAATGCGCTTCTTCGCCTGGCCCAGCACTCCGCATACGGAACCCCCGCGAGACGCGCCCTCGATGGACTGGGATTTGAAGAGGTAGTGACCGGGGAAGACGGCGAAGAGAGAGTCGCGCTGAAGCTGGCCGACAGCGAGAAGTACCTCAACCGCAAAGAGAAGCTGCACGATCTTCTCCGCGAAAAAGAGACCCTGCTCGAACACGTGATGGTCTGCCAGTATCTGCGCAGCATGATGCCCGTGGCCGCGGGAGGCGTGTGGGAAAACTTTGAGTTCTTCAACGTCTGCTATGCGCTCGTGAAGGGTATCCTTGTCGGCAGCTTTGACGCAACGCCGGACGACGCCGAGCTGGTCGAGGCGATCGTCGTGATCCATCGCATGTTCGTGCACAACTACGACGCGTACCACGAGACTGTGGAGTTCCTGAAGACGATGGGGCACGCCGACCTGCTGTCGATGGTGGCGCTTGCCAGGGGATGAACCGCAATCGCCCCGGCGGCAACGTTTTGTTAACATTTCCGGAAAGATGGAGTCGAGATGAAATCGCGGATAGCGGTGGTTGGCGCAGGCTTGATGGGCCACGGTATCGCCCAGGCATTTGCCACGGCGGGTCACAACGTAAAGCTTGTGGATGCCCATAAAGAAACGTTGAAGGCTGCGCCCGGGCGCATCGCGGCAAGCCTGGCGGAGCTGGGCATAGAGCCCGGTCCGGTACTCGATCGCATCGAGTTGAGCGGATCTCTCAAGGATGCCGTGAGCGGCGCGGATGTGGTGATGGAGGCCGCCTCGGAAAAGCTCGAACTCAAGCGCGCGATCTTTCGCGAAGCGGCAGAGGCGGCGCCCGCCGATGCGCTGCTGGCCAGCAACACGTCGTCCATACCCATCACGGAGATTGGGCGCGAACTGCCCGAGAGAGCGCGCCGCCGCCTGGCCGGGGTCCATTGGTGGTTTCCCCCGGTGCTCATCCCTCTGGTCGAGATCGTATCCACTGAGTTCCTCGATCCGGAGTACTTCGAGCGCGCCTACCGCCTGATTGAATCCATCGGCAAGGAGCCGGTGCGGGTCTATCGCGACGTTCCGGGGTTCATCGGCAACCGCCTGCTGCACTCGCTGGTGCGCGAGGCGCTGTCGATGGTGGACGCCGGCGTGTGCGACGGCGAGACCATCGACAAGGTGGTAAGGTCGAGCTTCGGCAGGCGCTTCTCGGTGCTCGGCCCCATGGAGGGCGTGGACCTGGTCGGCCTCGAACTGGTCCGCGACGTACACAGCTATCTGTTTCCATCGCTGGAGAAGTCCGGCGAGCCGTCGCCGCTGCTCGACCGGCTGATCGATGAGGGCAAGGTGGGAGTGCGCACACTCGAGGGTGTGCGCAAGTGGACTCCGGAGCAGGTGGCCGAGACCCGTAACAGAGTATCGTCCGGCCTCATTGCGATGGCCCGCAAAGCGAAGGGCTGAGATCGTGCCCGTCGCTGTCTCTGCCTGAGGTTATGCGCGGCTGTCGGGGTAGGTGTAAAAGCCTTTTCCCGTCTTCCGTCCCAGCCAACCCGCGCTCACCATCCGCACCAGCAGCGGGCACGGACGGTACTTGGGATCGCCGGTCTCCTCAACCAGAACCCGCAGAATGTCGAGGCAGACATCGAGGCCGATAAAGTCGGCCAGGGTCAATGGCCCCATCGGATGCGCCATCCCCAGCTTGAAAACGGTGTCGATGCTCTCCGCGCTGGCGACGCCCTCCATCAACGCGAACATCGCTTCATTCAGCAGTGGCATCAGCACGCGGTTCGACACGAAGCCCGGAGAATCGTTCACTTCCACCGGGGTCTTTCCGAGCTGTTCGACGAGCGAGACGACGGCGCGCGCAGTCTCGTCCGAGGTCTCGATGCCGCGCACCACTTCAACCAGGGTCATTATCGGAACAGGGTTGAAGAAGTGCATCCCGATCACCCGGTCGGGCCGGGATGTCACCCCCGCCAGTCGCGTGATCGAGATGGAAGAAGTGTTCGAGGCCAGGATCGAGTCTTGCGGCAGGATGCGGTCCAGTTCCTCGAACAGTTTGCGCTTGGCTTCAAAGCGCTCATGGATTGCCTCAATCGCGATGGCGCAGTGAGCCAGAGAGTCCAACTTTGCGCTGCCGCGGATTCGCGCAATCGCCGCCGCCCGCTCCTGCTCCGTAATTGCGCCGCGATGGACCTCGCGCCCCAGGTTCTCGGCGATCGTGGCCGCGGCCCGGTCGAGGGCGCCTTCGGCGAAGTCGCATAAGGTGACGGAGAATCCGCTGCGAGCGAAGACGTGGGCGATTCCCGATCCCATAGCTCCTGCTCCGGCGACTCCGATGTGCGTCGCTCGATTGCCGGAATCGAAGGTCATGGCAAAGCCTCCCGCATTTGAGTCAGGCCGCTCGGGGATTCAGCGGCGCCGAACCAACGCGCACGTGGATGTTCGAGGTGTGCGGCTGGTGGCTCATGATTCGTCTCCTTCCGGGGAACGATCGTCTTCCCGAACCTCGAAGTTTTCGGCCAGCATAGTGTAGCGCAGTGCTCAGCGGCGCGCTGTGGCCTCTTTCACTCGGCCTGGAGCTGGCTCAACGGCGGTTAAAGCCGTAGCGGTCCTGAACAAAGGTGATCGCAAGAGCAGAAACCAGGCAGGGAGCGGCGAAGGCCAGATAGCTCACGAACTGCGTGGCGTGGATGTTCAGCAGCAGGCCGCCCGCGATGGGGCCGAGCAAGCCGCCGAAACGCCCGACCGAGAGTCCCCAGCCCATCATGGTCGACTTGACGGCGGGCGGAAAGTAGTCGGCAATGTAGGCGTGGGTGACGTTCTGCACGCCCTGGGTGCAGACTCCCACCAGCGCCACGGTGAGCAGGGTAAGCGGCAGGCTCATGGGCACGGAGAGCAGCAGAATAAAGACGAATCCCGATACAAAGCACAGGATCGAGATTCGCTTGGCGCCAAAGCGGTCGCCGTAGTGCCCGAGGATCGGGCTGGCCACCAGAGCCCCGACAAACAGCGCGAGATAGATGGTAAGACTGGCCTGGATGCTGTGCCCGGAGTTCATCATCAGCTTCGGGATCCACGTATTGGTTCCGTAGATGGCGAAGATGTTCATGAAGTAGACGGTCCAGAACAGAACCGTGCTCAGAGCACGCTTCTCCGCGAATACCTCGGTGAGGGTAGGCCGCTCGCTGGACTTGGGATAGGTGAACCGAGTGCCGGGGCACTCGGCAATCTGTTGTGCCACGTCGGGCCGCAGTTCGCCTATCACCTCGCGGAGTTCGCTCCACCTCTTGCGCAGCACAAGAATCCACGGCGCCTCGGGCAGATAGCGGACGAGAGCGGGAACCAGCAAAATAGGCAGCGAGCCGAAGTAGTAGGCCGAAGTCCACCCGTAGCGCTGGACGAGAACGATGGCCACCAGCGCCGACAAAATTCCACCCAGTTGCATTCCCGTTGTAACCGCGGCCACGGCGGCCTGGCGCGACCGGGCCGGAAAGTACTCGCTCACCATGCCTACTTCGTTCTGCAGCGTCATGCCCATGCCGATGCCGGCAACCACGCGGAAGCAGGCAAACCACAGCGGCGCGTGAGTCAGCGCGCAGAGGAACGAGCCAAGAGAGTAGATAACGACCGAAGTCACGATGGTGCGCTTTCGGCCCCAGATGTCGCCCATCGAGCCGCCGGCGATGGCGCCGGCGACCGCCGCGGCAAAACCAAAGCTCGCGATCAGGCCGGCATAGCCTGGCGTCATGTGCCACTCGCGCATCAGCAGAGGGAGCGTGGCGCCGTAGACCACCAGGTCGTATCCCTCAAAGGTGAGCGACACCAGGCAGCACAGAAAGATGCGCAGGTGAACGGGCCGGAGACTGGCCTCGTCAACAAGCTGCTTCACGTTGAGAGCGGGCTTGAGTTCGGAACTTTGCGCCGGGGCAGTGAGCACAGTCCAGCGTATAACACCGGGGCGCGGCTTGCAGAGGAGAAATGGCGCGCTCCGCCTCCTCTTCCGGCAAGATCGTTTGAAAAAACGGCCGGAAGCCCTGGGGGGGCGTTCCGGCCATTTGCGCTACTGCTTATCTACTTGTACTGTCCGCGCCACGAAGGCAAGATCCCATCGTCGTCGTCATACGGACTGCCGCGATCCCTGCGCACCAAATCGTCGTTCTCCCAGCCGCGCCCCTGGCCTTTGCTGAGTCCTTTGAGCTTGGGCGGCAGGAACTCCGGTACAGTCGTCACCGTGGGAACCGTCTCTGCAGCTCTAGGTTCCGGCTGTGGAGGAGGCGTGGGCGGTGGCGGCGGCGCCTCCCGGGCTTCAGGCCGCTTCGGCGCCGGCGGTTCCGGCCTCGGCTGTGGGACCGGCTGTGGGATAGGCTCGCGGAACTGCTCTCTCGCGACCGGGTCCGCGGTCTGGCTCATCGTCCTCAGACCCTGCTCAAATTCCATGCCCCTGAGCCCGCTCAATCGTGAGTCAAATGGGCTCGGAACTGGCGCAGCAAGTGGCATCCGCTGCTGCTCCGCCGGGTAGCCCGGCCGAAAAGGCGCGGCGACAGGCGGAGAATACGGGATGGGCGGCGGCACAGGCACATACGGCTGGGCCGCCTGGAGCGGCGCTGCCATCTGCGGCATCCCTTCAGGCGCCGGTGACGGCGTCATCTCTTCGGCAACCGCCTCGCGCCAGGTCGGTTCCATCTGGCGAACTCTCACCCGGCCCCTGCGTCGTACGTTCTGCTCGGCCTCCTGCACAACGTCCTTGTAAGCCTGGTCGGCTTTCGCCACGTTGACGCGGTTAAGCACAAACCCGGCCGACGGCACTCTCAGACGCTGCAGCGCTTTGGCCGCGGTGCGGAGCTGCTCGCGAGTCGTAACTCCGGATTCGATAACTACGATCGTGCAATCGACGTATCGCGCCAGGTATTCCGCCTCGGCTGAGCTGACCAGCGGTTCCGCATCGTTCAGCACAACGCACTCCGGATTCCTGGCCGCCGCATCGGCCTTCTGCAACTGCGCGGATGCCTGCTCAGACTTCGGGCCCCGGCGTCCGAAGCCTCCCTTGACCGCATGAGGCATTGCCGAAGGATCCACTTCCACGGTCGAGGAATCGACCAGCACCGCCGGCCTGCCCATGGCCTCGAGCAGGTCTCTCACGTGCCGTGCCACCGTCGACGCACCCGCCCCGGGTCCGGCTCCGGTAAACACACAGCTCTTCAGTGTCCCCTGCTTGCAGCCCTGTTCGATGGGCGCGGCGATACGCAGCATGAATTCGTTTGCCGTTTCATCTGAGATAAACCGGAAGTCGGGAATCACCGCCATCGGAGCGACGCCGAGCACCTGTTCGACTTCAGACGCAAGATAGATCCTGGGATCGAGATTGCTGGCGATCAACGCCGCCATCAGCCCCAGCAGAATGCCCGCCAGGGCGATCGGCAGCGTGGGCTTCACTACATCCATGATGCTCGGAAATCCCGGCGCCACCGCCGGAACCGAAATATGCAGTGCTCCCGGCACGATGTTCTGCAAGCTGAGGTTCTGAATCTGCTCGTCCACGGTCGCGTAGCGGGTCTGCAGCCGGGCGATATTGGCTGCCAGATCGCTGGCGCGCTGCAGTTTTGGCGAGGCGGTGGCCGCGGTACCCACCATCTGGCGCAGCTCCCCGTTCAGCCGCGACTCGACCTCGGCGGTTCGCTTCAAATCCGCGCGCAGACCCTCCTGGATCCTGGTGGATGCCTGGGTGCGGAGATCGGTGGTCATCGAATCCAGGCTGCTGTTGGTCTGGGCCAGCTCCTCGGCGTCCTGCTTGTAGGACGGGTTGTTGGGCGTCAAGTTCGCCATCTGCGTGATCAACTGCGCCCGGCGCTGATACAGCCATTGCTTCATGCTGTTCAGCCCCGAATCGGTAGCTACCATTGCATCGGCCTGAGCCCCGAGCGCCCCCGCGGACTCCGGTCCGGCGGTCATCACGTTGAACCGGGCCGCGGCCTCATCGTGCTCGGTCTGGGCCTTGATCAGTTCCTCCCGCGTCTTTTCAATCGCGTTGTCAATCAAATCGGGCGAAGTGGCGCCGACGGCGGCCATGCCCAACTGCATGTTCAACTGGCCCTGCTCGGCGCGGTCGCCGTCCAGTTCCTTCTGCACGCGGTCGCGCTCTTCGCGCAGAATCGCGACCCGTTGCGTATTCCCCGCGTTCGCCTCGCCCGTGGCCCAGTCCACGATGCTGGCGGCAACGGCGTTCGCCGCCTGGGCGGATCGCGCCGGATCTTTGGTGCGGGCCGTAATCTGCATCTCGTAGCTGGTGCCGATGCGTTCGGCCTTGATTGCCGCTCCCAGCCGCCCCGCGGCTGCTTGCTCGTCTTCCCCGCTGGCCTGCCACGCGCCGCCCATCTTGTGCACCGCGTTGAGCAGCACCGTGGGGTTTGAGGCGCTTTGCACCTGCTGCTGTACAAACGAATCGTAGGTATTCGAGTCGAAGGGCCAACTGGGCTGGTAGGACTGCTCCAGCACATGCGGCGATACCGGCTGAACATAGATCTGGCTCTGCGCAATATAGACTGGCCACTTCCTGGCGCCGAGCACGAGTGCACCCGCCACGCCGAGGATGACAAACGTCCACACCAGCTTGCCGTGCGATTGCAGGCTGCGCTTCAGATCCATCCGGAAGATGGGGCTGTCATCGCCCGCAAAAGCCTGTGCGGACCCTCCGGGAGGCTCCAGCACTTCAGCCGCTTCGTTGATCCGAAGCTGCGCCTGTTGCGGTTGAGAGATTCGCTGAAGACTCATAAAATGCCCCCATAATAGGCCATCGACATCACGCTCACCAGGGGATTGAGACGTTCCATGACGTAGGTCGCCTTGTAGAAGCCGCTGCGCGGCACGTACACGATCTCTCCGGGCTTCAGCGTGATCTCCAGCATCTTCCCGGGCCGCATCAAATCCTCGTACTTCATGAACTGAGACGTCCCTGTCTCCGTATCTACAATCTGAATCCGCGGGTTGTTCCCGGCGTGGTCCGTGATTCCTCCAACCTCCGACAGAACACTGGCCAGCGTCGAATTGTGCATCAGGGCAACCGGACCGGCGTGCTGCACTTCGCCCAGCACCGATACAAACCGCTCCTGAAGGCTGGGCACGTACACCACGTCATCCCGCCTCAGTCGCATGTTCGCCATTGCATTTCCCGAGGCGATCAGCGAGCGCAGATTCACCCAGGCCACCTGGTCGCTGCCCCTGTAGATCGCGCACTCCTCCGGCAACTGCCCGATGCGGTTGGTGCCGCTCTGCATCACGCCCACCCGGGTAATCGCTTCCAGAAGCGTCGGCGTTCCCTCGAAGGAAACCACGCCCGGATGCTCGACCGCGCCAAGCACCATAACCCGGTTCGACGTATACTGCGTCACCGTAACGTGCGCGGACATGTTCTTGTAGTAGGCGCCCATCGCCGCTTCAATCGCCTGGCCCGCCTCGCTGCGGGTCCGCCCATCCAACTGAACTTCGCCGGCCAGCGGCAGTGAGATTCGCCCGTCGGGACCGACCACCAGCTTGGCCTGCATCTCCGGATGCCCGCTGAAGTCCACCGTGATCGCATCGCCGCGGCCAAGATGATACTCGCTGTCGGCCGAGGGCTCAAAGTCGCGCAGCACCGTCGTGGGGTCCGCCTTTAACTCCGGCTCGGGAGGCTCCGCCTGTGGCG
>Ga0326728_10007474_pt1 | contig 27991 bp, 31 predicted proteins | sample MB3enrmetagenome_FD_207602 | JGI IMG/M metagenome (GOLD analysis project Ga0326728, IMG submission 207602) | Lab enriched peat soil microbial communities from McLean, Ithaca, NY, United States - MB31MN | ecosystem: Environmental > Terrestrial > Soil > Wetlands > Peat | place: USA: New York...
CGTCCACTCCAGCGGCCAGAAGGGCCGCCGTGCGTTCCTGACGGTCCGCCCCTGGACCGATCGCGGCGCCCACGCGGAGCCTTCGCTGGTCGTCCTTCACGCCCTTCGGATATTTGTCGGCCTGAAGCATATCCTTGATCGTGATGAGACCGGCGAGTTTGCCCTCGCCGTCGACGACGAGCAGCTTCTCGATGCGATGCCGGTGGAGCAATCGCTTCGCCTCCTCGGCGCTCACACCGGGGGGCACGGTCACGAGGTCCTTCGTCATGAGCGCGTGCACCGGTTGGTCGAGATTCTGCTCGAACCGAATGTCGCGGGCGGTCAGGATCCCGACGGGGCGCTCCTTGTCCACCACCGGCACGCCGCTGATGTCGTGCTCGCGCATGACCTCGAGGGCATCGCGCAGTAACTGCGACGAACGCACCGTCACGGGACCCACCACCATGCCGCTTTCCGCGCGTTTGACGCGCTCTACCTCGCGAGCCTGCGCCGCGATGGAGAGGTTCTTGTGGATGATGCCGATGCCGCCCTCGCGCGCCATCGTGATGGCCGTGCGGTGCTCGGTCACCGAATCCATCGCCGCGCTCACGATCGGGATGTTGAGATCCAGGCCGCGACACAGCCGTGTGCGGACGTCCGCATCCTTGGGGAGAACCTCGCTGTACGCCGGCAGCAGGAGGACGTCGTCGAACGTCAGGCACTCGCGAATGGTGTCGTCGAGCATGGCGCTATATAGCGTGGTCGCGAGCACTTGCGCACGAGCAACCGTCCTGTCCGGCAAGGTGCTGGTCCGCCAATGCGACGCCAGCCCACACGGGAAACAGGCCCATGCCCGGACCTCGGGGAGCAATTGCCCTCCCGACCGCCTTGGCGCGCTTGATACGCTCGGGCCATGTCCAGTGCCGATCTGCGCTGCCCGCGTTGTGGTGCGCCCATTCCCCCGAACACCTGGGCATGTGGCTATTGCGGCGCCACCCTCGAGCCGCCGGCTCGAACTCCGAAGCCCCCGCGCATCCCTGCGGCGGGCGCTGACGTGGCCCGGATCCTGGAAACCGTCGCGCGCGCACGCGCCGCCCGACCGCCTGCCGCCAAGACTCGGGGGTGCGGCTGCCTGATGACACTCGTACCGATCCTGGTTCTCGTCGCCGGGGGATTGGTCTTCATGCTCGGACATCCGCTGCCCACGCCCGACCTCCTGGCCCCGGCCCCGTGGATACGCATGTGCGGATCGAGCACGCTCGGTTCTTCGCTCGCGCCGAGATTGGCGTTGGCGTTCGTGAAGAAGATGGGAGGCGCGGACGCTGCACTCGCCGTGGACAAGAATCGGAGTCAGGCGACCGTCACGGCAACGGTGGCAAGCCAGCGCATCTCCGTCGTCGTCGACTACTCGGGAGGATCGGGAAGTGCGTTCGATGGCCTGTCGAACGGGAACTGCGACGTCGGACTTGCGTCGCGCGCCATTACGGCCGCCGAGGCGTCGCGGCTGTCGACACTCGGCGATCTTCGCTCTCCGGCCGCAGAGCACGTGGTGGGCATGGACGGCATCGCCGTGATCGTCAATCCGGCGATCGCGCTCGAGCGGCTGAAGGTCGAACGGCTCGCCGAGGTGTTCCTCGGCAGCATCACGGACTGGTCACGTCTCGGGGCGCCGCCCGGGAGCATCCATCCCTATTCGCGCGACAAGACCTCGGGAACCTACGACGCGTTCGTGCAGGGCGCGCTCGGTGGACGGGACATTCCCACGGGCCGCGCACAAGTCGTCGCCGACAACGACGCGGTCACCAGCGCCGTAGCGCGCGACGTTCTCGGCATCGGCTTCGTGGGGCTTCCTTTCATCGGAAAGAACCGCCCGCTGGCGCTTCAAGCCGGCGACGCTCTGGCCGTCGCTCCGTCGGTGTTCTCGGTGGCCAGCGAGGACTACCCACTATCACGACGACTCTATATGTACACTCGACCGAGCGGGGCTCCGACTCAAGTCGGGCAATTCCTCGATTTCGTTCTCTCCGACGAGGGCCAGAGAACGGTTTCCGATACGGGCTTTGTCTCGCTCGGCGCCACCACGTCCACGTCGCCGCTGCCCCCGGAGGCGCCCGCCCCGCTGGCAAGGGCGCTCGGCCAGGCGCGGCGGTTGTCCTTCACCTTCCGCTTCCGCCCGGGGACCGCAACTCTCGACTCTCGGGGGCTCGGCGACGTCGGCCGCCTTGCCAGCACCATTCGGACGTCCGGGGGCCAGCTCCTGCTCGTGGGATTCGCCGACAAGACCGGCTCGGAACCGGCCAATGTCATTCTCTCGAAGCAGCGGGCGCAATCCGTCGCGGAGGCGGTGCGCAAGGACTCGGTGCAACCGGTTTTCATCGAGGGTTTTGGCAGCACGCTTCCGGTGGCGCCCAATGACACGGAAGAAGGGAGGGAGCGCAATCGACGCGTGGAGGCGTGGGTGAGGTAAACAGACTGGCCTGGCCATTGCTTCGAGCGGGGTCATGCTGGAGCAATTGCCACCATGGATCCAACTGACCCGACCCGCGAACTTCTGCTGGGCATTCGCGATTACGTGAAGACCGTCCGCGACGATATGAACATTGTTTGGGACAACGTGAGATCCCTTCGCGACGAGGTGCGAAACACGGATGTTCGTCTCGATTGGATCGATCGCCGCCAGACGGAGAGCGGGATGCGGGTCGCGACAGAGCTCGTCGCTAGATGCGGACGTCCTGCTGGAAGTGCGCGACGCCGTGATTGACAATCGGAGTTTGCGAACTCGAGTGGACGACCATGAGCGACGCATCCTGGCCATTGAGGAACACAGGGACTAATTGTCCATTTGACGCGACGGCGTAGCCGCGGCGTAGTGGCTCTCGCTGGGCGATCGATGGGCCTTGTGGACGGCGTGCAGCGGGTTTGCAGTCGGGTAAAGCCGTTTCGCCGTCGGGTAAAGCCGTTTCGCCGTCGGGTAAAGCCGTTTCGCCGTCGGGTAAAGCCGTTTCGCCGTCGGGTAAAGCCGTTTCGCCGACGAGTAATGGCGGTTGCTCGGCGGCGATTCGCGGTTGCTCGACGAGCCAACGGTTCCTCCAGGGGAGTCACCGCCACATTCGTCGGGAGAGACGTGCTTACGCAGCCGGTGAGGAGGACCGAGTCGGGATGTGCCGGGAAGCGAAATTCGAAAGAAGCACGCGCCGGCCATCCAAACGCACATCGTCGCCCATCCATGACCACGCAGTCATGCATGGCACAGGTTGGCACGGACTTCGGGCTTCTTTCCCCGGACTCCTTCCGTCCTATAGCCAGTTTGTACCGGCTCGAGCCATGCATCAGCGCCACTGACCCCATGAGAACGACGATTGCCCTGTTCGCAATACTGTCAGCAGCCTGTCATGCCCAGGCAACGCCTTCCGACGAATCGTCGGCGCCGGTCACGGTCGATGCGGCGACGGAGCCGCCCGACGTCCGGATAGGCGCGCCAATGGACTCATCCTTAACCACTGACTCGGCCTGGGTCGACCACGCGGTCGCGACCGACTCGGGGGCGTGGCGTCCAAACGAAGATGGCTCGACCGACGACGCGCCCGAAGGCGACGCGTCGGACGCGTTGCCATTCATCGATTCGCCAACCGATTCGCCAACGACGTGCACCGTGGCATGTCTGGATGCGGCGACGGAGTTGCCCGACGTCACCGACGGTGGTCCAAATGACGTGGCCCGGATCACGGACGGAGCAGACTCCGATCATTTGATTTCGGCAGAATCGGGGGCGCTCCGTGAAGCCGGAGAGGCATCGATGGACTGTGCGTCGCCGCCGGAATGCACGCCGGGTACGGGGGGGTGTTCGACCCTTGACGCGGTGATGACATGCAACGCATGTGGCCAGTGGGTCGACGCAGGAGTGTGCCCTGGCGGCTCTATGTACTCCTGCATCACAACTCCTGCCGGCGGCGGCGGCCCAGCCTGTTGCGGCTTTTACTATGAGGTTGACTACTGGGTGTGTGAGCCGTGAGCGTTGGCTCCGGTGTACACTCCGGGTGAAGACCATTGTCGGACTCCACAGGCGACGACAGCGCAAACGGCCCCGGATTATGATTTCGCCGTGGTTCGCGTTCGGAGTGGCGGGCGCCGCGGTCGGCACCGTGTGGGCTTGTGCAAGTACTTCTGTCCCTGCCACTCCTCAATCAACAGCAGACGTTCCGGTTCAAGGCAATCCGCCTGGCGCGTGCATCACGCCGAAGGTGGACAAGGGCGACGGCGATGCCAACCTGAAGAGCGTGTGCGTGGTCCCCATCGCGGGTGGCCGCGCCCGAGTCACGTTGGACCTTCAGGACAACCAGCCGAACGGCTGCTTTCGCGTCTTTAGCCGCGGGCTCGCATACGATATCGGCGAGGACAAGACGAGCCGGGACCAGCTCGAGCTCGATTCGCTGGGCCGAATCTCCTTTCTCGTCGACGCTCCGTCCGAGGTGTTCGTTCGCGATGACGCCAAATGCGATTGTCTTGGCCATCGCGGCCCACATGGGCGTCGACTTTCGCATCGAGAGTACCCTCCAAATGTGCGCCAGTACTTGTCGCGGTGTGCCCGGCCAGGAGATTCTCACAGTGGACTCGCCGACCGACGTCAAGCTCGTTCGTAATGACCGCTCTGAGCCGTGTGTCCTTCTGTCGTCGCGCGGTTCCGCGTCGGACGCCGGTGCCGATGGCGCCACAGCGCATTTTCCCGATGCGCGGATGAATGCGTCAATGCCTGGCGTCGACGGGTCTTCCCGTGTGGACACTGAGGCGGCGGTCGGTCGAGACGTCACGACTGGCATCGCTGCCGACGGCGCGGTCCCGACGAGCCCCTGAACGCCGTGTTTCCCTGCGTCTTCTGGCGACGCGACGCCAGACAGGTCTCTCTCGAACGCGCTGGGCGCCGATCGCCCAGCAGCAGGCGTTAAGGCACAAGCGGCCCACACCTGGTGGCAGGCGCACCGATACCCCACCGCCGAGATGCAGAGGACATCGGCCTCAACTATACTTCTCCGCACTTAACCCCGCAGAGGCGCCGTGTGCGGGTGGCCGCAAACGCCTTCGGATGCCGCGACGACTCTGGAACGAGGAAGAATCATGATTGGAGGACGATCTCGTCTCTAAGCTTCAGTGACGAGCGAGCGACGTATTCTGTGTCGCCCTCTGGCCACAATCTAGTCAATTCGCTGGTCACTTCGGGGGCGTGCTGGAGACCAACATCATCATCGCCGACCCCACCAGTCTGAATCATCAATGGGGCGGACCGCGCACTATCGGTGACAGCATTTACACGTACGTTCCTCCGCTCCATCCAGGCGTCCGCTTCGTCCATGGAGTGGGACTGGAGGGCCGGGAGCTTGCCGTCTGGCCGACCACGGATCAGATCGTCTACGCAGCCAACAACACGGGCACGGCTGCAACGCTCGGTACGAAGATCGCCCAACAGTTCTTGGACGCTGGCTTCATCATCAATATGGCGATCATGAAGAGCCATAACGATGGCCCCACCGGGTGCTTCAAGAACCACTACGGTGCCATCAGTGGTCAGCGACACGGCCCTATCTACGGCAACAGCACTCCCAACTATTACGCCAACACGATCGAGCCCATGGGCCATCAGGAGCTCGTTCAGAAGGAAATGCTGTTCATCATCGACGCCATCTATGGCAGCCCGACTCCCAACGCCGACCCTGTCAAGTGGACCATGGCGCCGTTCAATGGCAGCTGGCCAAGCAGCGTCTTTATGTCCCAGGACCCCGTGGCCATTGATTCCGTGAACTTCGACTTCTTGAACGCGGAGTTCGGGCTGCCGGCGAACACGGACAATGACCTATACGAGGCCGCGTCCGTCACCAACGCAAAAGGACAGAAGCAGTCCGGAACCGTGTACCAACTCACCGCTGGGAGCACGGCCACTCTTGGGAGCCTGGGGGTTTTCGAGCACTGGAACAATGCGACGGCCAAGCAGTACTCGCGCAACCTCAATCCGGCGACCGGCACGGGCATCGAACTCGTGTCTGTCGCTCTTGATGCGGTGAGCGATGGCGGTGTCGCTACGGATGCTGGGACCATGGTCGACGCTCGCGAGGACCAGGGAACCGGGTCGAGTAGTGGCACCGGGTCGAGCAATGGCACCGGGGCCAGTAGCGGCACCAGCTCGAGCAGCGGCACCGGTTCGAGCAGCGGCACCACGTTATCGAGCAGCGGCACCACGTTATCGAGCAGTGGCACCGGCTCGAGCACTGGTGGTACCGGGTCGACCAGCGGCAATCAGCAGGTCGCGGACGGCGGTGCCCCCACCACGACGGACAGCGGCCAGGGCTGTGGCTGCCGGCTGGCCGATGCACAATCCGAGCGTCCGACGGCGCCCCTCGCCATGGTCGGAGTCATGCTGGGTCTCGCTCTTCGTCGCCGAAAGGATCGTCGGTAGCGCCCGCCGCGCACTCCTGCTCCGCTGTGGAGCTGTTCAGACCTCTCAGTACGCTACGTAAGGCCCGGTGCCGCCGGGTGTCGCCGCGTCCTGGATGGCGATGTAGACGTTGCGACCGATGAAGAACGGAAAACCCCACGCGAACGTGCCGGAGCTCCCCGTGTCGCCCAGGTCGTCGAAGACGCTATAGGACGCGTTCTCGAACAGCGTCTTCGCGTTCGCGACGCTGAACGTGACCGTCGATGTCACATCGTTCAACCCAATGTTCTCGGCCGTGAGGCTCAAGGTCGACGTGGGACAGTAGAAGCCCTGCAGATCGGTCCCCGGACACTCGGCGATCGAGCTATCGTTGAACGACAAGGCGTTGGTCCCTGTGTCGAGGTAGCTCTGGTCCAACGTCTGTCCCCTGTAGATCGTCGTGAAGTTTCCGTTCTCGTCAATGGTGAGAACCTGCGCTCCGCCGGTGAGTGCGTTGTTGGACGTCGTGCCGATTCCGAAGACGAGCGATCCCGTTAGCGTGGAGGCACCCGCCGCGGGGACCGTGGGGAACTGGAGAATCGAGCCGTTGCTGTCCCTGCCAAAGTAGACGATGGGGTTTGAGAGCTGGTCGGCGTCGGCGACGGCAACTGCAGTGCAATCGCTGCCGCTACACGAATAATAGGCAGCCGTCGCGGGTCCTTTGGTGTCGGCGCAGGGGCCGCCGCAATCGGGGACGATCTGATTGATGCCGATGAGTGCGTACGCGCCGAAGTCGACGACCGTGTTCTCCGACAAGCCGCCGCTGTTCGCGCAATCGGTCGGCACCTTGGCGACGATCGGATCGCCGATGATCTGGACGGGAATGTCGGCGGCCACCTCTCCGCCGATCTTGACGTCGGCCATCTTGACCGACCCCCAAACGTAGCCATCTTCAAACGTGTAGCACTCGGCCAGACCCTGGCCGGTCGTCGCCTTGGCCTGCGGGAGGGCGAGGGTCTGCGAGAGGACCGACGAGATGATGCGAAGTCCGGTCGACCCTGTGTCGACGCTCACGTAGTCGATGTCCTGGCACTGGCTCGTGCCGGGCACGCAGATCGTGAGGCTGATGAACGGAACGTCCTGCGAACCCTCCGCCTCCGGAGGCCCACTGTTAACGACTATCGGGACACTGTTGTCCGCGGGGCCGCTCGCGTCTTGCCCTCCCACTTCGGAGCTCGCGTCGGCGCCGGTGCTCGCGTCGGCGCCCGTGCTCGCGTCGGCGCCCGTGTTCGCGTTGGGTACCGTCATTGCGTCGTCCTGACTCGACGCAGCACCGTCTTCGGCCCCCCCCGCCTCGCGTGGGCTTTGCGGGCTCGAGGCGCCTCCACCGCAACCGAACGCGAGCGCCGGAAGAAAAGCGACCCAGACGATTCGTGTGCGCGTCACGCCCGACATCCTATTCGAGTGCGCCGGGGCTAATGCCCGAGGGGACCAGCGACGGCACCCAGGCGCGTCCTTCGAATGAGCGCGGATGACCGCTCGATCGCACCATGAAATCGGGCCCGACGATGGTCAGGCGATGGTGTCCCGAGGAGGTGCGGATGTCGCGCCGGGCGAGCTCCGCGAAGTACGCGCCGAACAACTCGCGCATGTCGGGCATCCGGGGGCCTCGCCAGGTCAAGGCGTAGACAGCACCCCCCGGCGCCACATATTCGTGTACCACCGTGCCCGACGGGAGCACGAGGTCGTGGCGCTCACCCTTCGCGAGGGGACGGACTTGCCGGACGGCGCCGAGGTGCTGCTCGTTGTCAAGGATGGACGCGACATTGCCCCCGAGCGTGGCGTAAGCCTCGATGGGAGCGCCCAACGACAAGCCGAGCACAGTACTCCCGACGACCCACGCATGAACCTTGTTCTGGACGGGCCTCACGTGGGACATCCTACGATCCGCTGAACAAGACCGCTCTCATTATCGGACGGAAGCGACCGAGAGTTCACGCCTACCATGCGAGCCCGAGCAGAGCAACGTCGGCTGCACGGTGTAAGTCGCACGATGGGGCACATAAGCCTTGGAAGGCTTGCCAAAGAGCATTCGCACTACCCGCCATCGGGAAGGCTCGCGCACATCGAAATGGACGCTCCTTCCACAGATGCTGCGGCCTCGCATAACGTGCCGAAGAACTCTGCGCAGTCGGCGTCGATGTTGCACTCGGGAGCGCATAACGGACCGGCGCAAGTCAAAGGTGGAGAGCGTGGCCGCAGCGACCGCCCAAGGATCACGGGGGTTCGCTGCGTCCTCCGATTTGAGAGAATGTCAATTTGTGTACGCACAGCAGTAAAGCTGCGCGGAATTCCCTTGAGCGTCCGTTCCCGGGGTGCCGGTGCTGCAGTTGAGATTCGAGTAGTCCGACCCTGGTGCGTCGCTGCCCGTACACGAGAATCCGTAGGACGGATTACCTGCCGAATCCGTTTGGCATCCCGCCACGCTCGCGTCTTGCGAACACGTGCTTGCGGCGACGACGGCCGTGTTGGTGTAGCAGCAGTACTCGTCAAGACCGTTTGCCGTCGTGGGATCGCTGCAAACCAAAGAGGGGTCGGCGGCTTCGGGCGGTTGGCTGCCCGAAGTACAACTGTAGCCTACGCTGCCCGACTCGCATCCGACGACATTCGCGTCGTAGCCACACGTTCCCCCAGAGACACAGCAGAAATTGCCGGCGCTGTCAGTGCTGCAAACGAGGTTCGCGGTGGTGTCCTCAGGCTGGGCCGAGCCCGAACACGAGTAGCCGCTCCCAGTCGTGCAGCTGACACTCGAGCTCGCTACGCAGGATCCGGACGCAGTCGACGCCGATACAGTCCCTGACGCGCTCGCGGTACAGCCGCTCATCGCGAGCTGCGTAGCGATCGCGGCGAGAGACACGACGCGACCGAATGAGGCCACGCTGCGACGGACCACGTTGTCGTGTAGTGACAGACTCGTCTTCATGAAAAGTCCTCCTCGGTTTCCATTCGCCCCACGGAATACGCCAACGATCATTGCGCCCGACAGTGCCGGGCGCACGCATTACCGACGAACGCCCAGGGACTGTCGACAGGAGCATGGTCCTGGGGCCCTGGCCCGTGGAATTGCCTTCCATGGTCGATGCCCGCCGCTCGCATGATCGAGCCTGCGCAGGCCGCTACATGGCAGTCTGTGATGTGCGGAGTGAGCCTCTTCGTGAGCCGCTGCGACCCTAGGTCCCGTGACGCGCGGGTTTCCTGAAACCCTGTCGCATGGATGAGCTCCCGAGGACGAGCAACGACTCGTCGTCGCCAAACGACCCGCAGTGCATAATCAAGTGCCGGCTGTCCGATTGTTCGGGCGTGATTGCCCGAATTCGGACTTTCCTGACGGTCGCCGACGCATCCCTGGTGCGCGGTCGTCTCACGAAGGAGGAAGTCGTGACCAAGACCACGTCTCTGTTTGCTGTCGTGTTGACCGCTGAGATCCTCGTGTTCGCGGCGGCCTTGGACGCGCGGGAGCTGCGCGAACCGCAAGCGCACATGATCATCGACGTGCCCGACGACTGGCGGGTCGAAATGGACGGCCGCTACCAAAGGGCGGAACCGCCGGACCATAGCTTTCACCTCCGAATCGTCGCAAGCGACCACGGCATGCGCGGCGAACAGGAGGGAGAGCAATTCATGATGCGCGTCCTCCAGGAGAAGTTCTCGAACATCCAGGTCGACCGACACGCACGCCGCAACGACTGGGGCAACTACCACTCCTACGAGTTGTGGGGCCACGGTATCGAGGAGAGCGGGAACGCGGGCAAGTTCATCCTGCTGCTCGTAACCGACGCGCGCAATGATCGCCGTGGCATGGTCGTCATGGCTACGGGCCCGAACGAAGGCTTTGAACGGCACCAACGAGGAATCTAGGACGCGACGCACTCCATTCGGGCGTGGTGAAGCAAGTCACTTTAGTGGCATTCGATCCGAGAATGACCCAGCGCAGGAGAAATCAGAATGCTTCAGATTCGATGGTTCGAGGGAGCAATCCTAGGATTGGTCCTGCTCGCAGGGCTGAGTTGCGAGAGTAAGCCTCAGTCCGGTGGACAATCGACAGTCACGTCGACTCCGTCTTCCTCGGCGAGTTCGGTCGCCGTAAGTTCCGCGGCCCCGGTCGCGCCACCGCAGATGGTCGGTGCGGATGATTCCGTGAATGAGGCTCTCCGCAATTACCATCGGCACCATCATGGCGGTGTCACCATGTTCATCACCATGGCGATCGACACGCTTGGTTTGGACGAGGCGAAAAAGGCCTCGGTCGAGAAGATTCAGAGTGATCTTCGCGCCAAATTCGCGCCCACCCACGACGCGGAGCACGACTTGCTCTCGGCGATCGCCGATGGTGTGGCATCGGGGAAGATCGACTCGGCGAAGGTCGACGCAGCAGTGGAGAAAGTTGCCGCGGCTTCCTCGGGTATCCATGCTGCCACCTCCGATGCCCTGACGCAGCTGCACGATGCCCTGGTTCCCGCAGAACGGGCGGCTCTCGTCGACAAGGTACGAGCGCATTGGGAGGTGTGGCGCAAGGTCAATGTCGACGAGAAGGCAGGAAGCAAGGAGAAGGGAGCCCGTTTGGCCAAGCTCGCAGAGTTTCTTGGGTTGACCTCCGATCAGGTCGACAAGATCAGCGCAGGGCTCGCCACGGATACGCCCATTGCGCCAAAGAACGACCCGAAGACGGTGGATACGCACATCCAAGCCTTCGCGGCAGCATTTCTGGCAGACAAATTCGATGCGAAATCGCTCACCCCCGCCGCGACTGCATCGGCGGGCCACGTTGCACGGCATGGCGGCTCCCGGCTGGTTCGCTTCTACCAGGCAGTCACGCCCGTGCTGACTCCCCAACAACGGACCATGCTGGCGGCGCACGTCCGCGAGCGTCTCGAAGACGATCAAGTCGTGAAGTGAGTGAGGGATTCATGAACAACAGTCGAACGACGCGATTCGAGCGGTTGACGCTGGTTGCGGCCATCGGTGCGTTTTCCGCATGCCTGCTCGCCGCGCTGCCCGCAGCTGCCCAATGGGATCCGCCACCGCCAGAATTCATAGCCACCACGGAGCCCGCGTACTACGAGGGCCATTCCGCATACTGGTATAATGGCCACTGGTTTTGGCGCGACGATCGTGGCAACTGGAGTCATTACGATCGGGAGCCGCCCTATCTCGCGGATCGGCGGGCACACTTCCCCCCGGCTCGGCGTTCCTGGCAGGGCAGGCGCTGACGGGGCCATTGATCGACGATGCGACTGTCGTCGAGAGAATCGTAAGCAGCGATGCAAGCTTGTTCACGGTTCCCGTGGCTCGGCTAGCGTCCTCGTCCTGATCAGCCGGCTTGAGGATCTGCCGTACCTCGAAAATTCAACCAATGAGGCCGCCCGAGCGAACCTGTACTCGGGTTTGGGCGTCCCCCTTCTTTGGGCGACCCATCCTAGCAACCAGTCCACGCGGCTGCGCCGTGCGGCGTTATGTCATGACCCTTTCTCGGGAGCACGGGAGGCGGTACATCGCGAGTCTGGGTGAGCCGAAAATTGGACGGCGTGGCACTGCCCCATCGCTGCGAGGCACCGGCACGGTCCATGACCGTGCCGAACTGAACCCAAGAAGGGAGCCAACGGCGCCATGTGGACCCGCTCACCCGTTTTCTTCGCATTGCTGATTGCCGCGTCTGCAACCTCCGCGTGCGGAGACAACTCGACGGGGGAAGCCACTGGAAACTCCGACAGTGGATCAAGCTCCGGGGCGAGCTCGGGATCGAGCTCCGGGACCACGTCGGGGTCGACATCGAGTTCGGGCTCGAGTTCTAGCTCTGGTTCGAGTTCTAGCTCTGGTTCGAGTTCTAGCTCTGGTTCGAGTTCTAGTTCCGGCTCGAGTTCGACCTCTGGCTCGGGAGCGAGCTCCAGCTCCGGGTCGAGTTCTGGGTCTAGCTCGGGCTCGGGATCGGGCTCGAGTTCCGGAGGCAAGTCGAGTTCAAGCTCCGGATCGAGTTCAAGCTCCGGATCGAGTTCGGGGTCCAGTTCGAGTTCGGGGTCCAGTTCGAGTTCGGGGTCCAGTTCGGGAGGGCGCTCCAGCTCGAGCTCAGGGTCCAGTTCTGGACTCGTCGACGCAGCACTCGATGGCACCGATGTCGAGGACGCTGGCAAGGACGCAACCGTAGATTCGGGCGGCACCGCCGACGCGACCGAGGATGTCGGAATCATTACCGGGGACGACAGCAGCTTGTCGGATGCGGGCGACACAGCGAGCTGGCATTGCTTCAACTGGGCCGATCAGGGCGACAATTTCCAAACCGGAGCGCTCGTGCTGACTGGAATGACCGCCACGGACTCGTATGCCACCGTACTGGCCAACTCCAACGCGATCCTCACGGGATTCCAATCTGTACTGGGCGCGAACTCCGTCCGCATTCCGATCAACGAAACAACGGCGACGACTGCCACTACGTGGGCTGCCTACAAAGGCATCATCGACGCGGCCATCAGCCAGAACATGAAGATCATGATTGGGTACTGGTTGAAGCCCGGTGTCAATCACATCCCCGACATGACGTCGTGGTACGCCATGTGGCAAGTGGTCGTCGATGCCTACGCCACCAACAACTTCGTCTATTTCGACGTTTTCAACGAGCCCTCGGGATACAGCGCGACGGACTTCATCACCCTCGTCGTCAATTGGAAAGCGCAATACCCGACCGTTCCCGCGGACCACATCGTGGTGGCCGGAACGACCACGGACATCGACGTCAACGTTCAAGGAGCCGACCCTCGTCTCGTCAACAGCTATCTCTCCATCCACATCTATGACAACGGGACGGAAACTGCGGCCACTGCCGAGGCCAACCTAAAGACGCACGTGGGACCGTACTCCTACCGAACCATCGTCACGGAGTATGCGGGCGGGACTGCCTTCCTCACGGGCCTCACGACCCAGATGAAGACTTGGGGAATGGGAAGCTGCTTCTGGGCGGGACTGGAAGGCACCAGCGGCGTCGCCAAGCTGAACGGTACGGCCCCCAACTATACGCTCACCGTAAACGACGCTTCCGAGCTCACGTTGATCCAGTCGGGGTGGACCAACTAGCCTACATACTTCGCTTTGCCCGACGTGTCCGGCATTCGCTCTCCGCACCCTCGCCGTCGCCCTCGGTGCATCACTCCCCTTTTCTGAACGAGCTCAGGGAGGCCAAGGACTCTTTAGCGCGGCTCGGGGCAGCAGGGGGTTCTGGACGCTGAGTCGCGTTTTCTATCAGGTCGTGCTTCTCGCGGGATACGGGTGCGCGCGTTCTTGCGCGAACTTGCGCGAACTTGACGCTTGAGCGATCATCGCACTTGGCGATTCCGAGCGAGCTGAGGCCAGGAGGAGACTCCCCTTGACTGAACCGTCTGCGGAGACGTCGCTCGACGCGGCGTTCTCCCTCCTCCCATGGTGGGTTCGCTTTGGAAATGTGCTGGTCGCTTTGGCCTTCGCCGTGCTTTGGGGTCTCGTCGTTTCGGCAATCGTCGGGTGGCTGACTCGAATTCCGACGCGGCACCTCCCGCAAGACGCATCGTGGTACGAACGCGCGCGAGCCGAGTTTCCGGGGCGGATCGGATTGTTCCGAGCGGCGTGGGTCGCCGCGCTCATCGTTCCCGTCAGCTCCATCGCCGTCGGAATGCACGGACTCATCGCGGCTGGTCCCGTGCACGCCATACCGGCGAGCGTCGTCTTGTCGCTCTCGTCTGTCGCCACGTTTGCGGTCATATACCGCGCGTATTCGAAGAATGAGGCCCGCGTGACCCAAACGCCGCACTCTGGCGCGAACGTGGCGCGCGATCTCGCCTCACGGATTGTGATCCACCACTTGCCGATCGGTTTCGTAGTGGGAACTTGGCTCTTGGTCCAGACGCAGTCGACCCCGTCAGCAGCCATCACGGTAGCCGTCGCGACACTCATGTATCTTGCCGTGGTCTTCGGCGCCGGCCTGAGCCTGGCCCGCTGGCTTGGACTCGCAAGTCCCGCGTCCCCTCGCCTCGCAGCCATTGTCGAGGCGGTGGCAAGTCGAGTGACTTCGAGGCCATCGACCTGGGCTGGCTCGCAGACGCGAATTTTCCCCCTGCGGCCCCGTGTTCTCGAAATCGCGCTCACTCAGGCCAACGCCGTCGCGTTTCCCGCGGCTGCGACGGTTGTCTTTACGGCAGGTGCCCTTGCCGTTCTGACTGACGAGGAGCTCGGCAGCGTCGCGGCGCACGAGCTCGGACATCTGACCGAGGCGCGCCGCGTCAGCCTGCTTCGCGTCTCTGGCGGCTTGCTCTTACTTTTCGGCGCTGTCGGCGAGCGGGCGCTCGCGGCAGCACTGCGGTCGCAAGGTCCGATAGCGATTGCCGTAGCTATCGCCACCGCCCTTGCTCCGTGCTTTCTCGCCTTGTGGTTCATCGTCCGTCCCCTTGCGCGTCGCATGGAGTGGCGCGCTGACCAAGTTGCGCGCGATCTCGTTTTCGACGGGAGGGTGTTCGCGGAGGCGCTCGAGCGAATCTACCAAGCCAATATGGTGCCACCCGTGGTGGGCAGGAAGCGCATGCCGCACCCTGAGCTCTACGACCGCATGATCGCCGCGGGTGTTTCGCCGGGATATGCGCGGCCCATGCCGCCGAACCTCCGCCTTGCCCAGCTCGGCGTCATGGCCACAGTTGTCTTGGGATGCTCCATTACGGCCGTCGGAACATGGATCCACGAGACCGTGCGAAGACATCCGGGTCGAGATGGGCCTATCGAACGCGATCGCGCCTCGCTCGCGATGACGGGTGAGACGTGGGACCTGGGCGAACTTGCCCGCCAAGAGAGCGAGGAAGGACACTTCGAAGAGGCCATCGTGTTCTATCAGGCCTGTGAGATCCTCGCTCCGGATTCCGTCTACTATCCAGCAAACAAGGCGATCGTTCTCACGTACGTAGGTCGATGCGATGAGGCCCGAATCGCCCTTGGCGATGCGCGCGAGCGACTCGATGAAGACGAGTCTCCCGACGCGACCGAGAGTGTCGTGCTCTGGGCCGCGGAGCGTGCGATGAGCCAATGTCATCTCGACAAGCGAAGCCCCTCAGAACAATTGCCATAAGTCGTACCCGATCGGCATCGTTGCGTCGGCATTCCGGACGCGGAGGACGTCGAGCACCCGCCCATCCGACCGGGGGGCTCGCGTGCCCGCCGGTCGAACGTGACCAATTGACCTTACCCCTGGGACCATGTTAAGGGTGCCACGTGCAACATCAGCGTTCGTGCACTCGGAAACCACGACGCGTCGTGATTGCACTCGTATTATCAATTCAAAGATAGGCACCGATGGAGGAAACAATGAAGAAAGCATATGTCGCGTCCGGCCTTGCCGCAGCGGCGATCGCTCTGTTTGCCGCGAGCGCGTTCGCAGGCGAGAAAAATCACATCACAGTCGAACTGAATACAACGACGCGTACCGCATACGGATCCATGGGCGATGCGCGCGCCTCGTCCGACAGCGCTCAATATATCGGTTGTAGTCTCAGTGAGAATGGAGGAGTCCTCACTGGCTTGTGCGAGGTCGAGGATTCAGGACAACACACCGCCTCCTGTTACATCCCGTCTGCGCAGCTCAACGCATTCGCTCAGGTTCTCGCGACTCAGACAACGGCCGCGTACTTCTACTTCCAGTGGAACGCGAGCGGCCAGTGCACCTACGTATACAGTAGTTCCGAGTCAGTCTGGACGCCCATGGTTCCGTGAGAGTTCTCACGGATTCTTTCGTGGATTGATAGGATAACATCGAATGTGCGTTGGCCGATCGGGGCCGACGCTCGGAGGGCGCCCCGAGAGCCATGCAAGCCACCACCACTCGCTTCTCTTCTTGGTTAGTGATTTTCCTGAGCGCTGCGGTCGGGGCGGCCGCCGCGCTGGGCCTGGGCTCGTGGAACGAACCGAGGTGGGCCCATGCGGTTGAGCAGCGCCTTGCGGAACAGAGCGCTCTCTTGGACCGGGAGCGTCTGCTGATCGAGGCGCTCTCGGGCTCCGTGAACGACCTTCGTTCGCCTCGGCCTGAGTGGAATACAGGTCGAGCCTGCGTGACACTCGAGCAACTTCGTAGCGCGCTTCCCGCCGCAACAGGCGAGGCAGGTTCCAAAGATCTCCCGCCGAGCGGGGATCCGAAGGCCGCAGCGGCGGCGGCTCAGGCGGGAGAGCACGCGAAGGACGAAGCCGCGCGAATTGTCGAAAGCGCGGTATCGGCGGGGAGCTGGACAGATCAGGACGCGACGGAATTTCACTCCTTGCTCGCCTTGATGACGCCAACCCAACGCGATGAAGCGCAATCCGCGCTGTTCAAGGCGCTCAATGAGCGCAATCTCAAGCGGACGGGGCACTCACCACCTTAGGTGGAACCGATCATTTCAGTTCCGCAGTTTATGCCGAGCACGGCAAGGACAGAATTGTCGGCCTCGTCAAAAAGAACGGGTCCACGGCTCGACCTTCTCCAGGAAGGGCCGTCATGGTGAAAAGAACCGTGTTCAGCAGAGATCGCGGACATGCGGAGCCAACAAGCCTAGCCGAATGCAGGATCCGATTCGACAGTGACTCTTCGATCGAACTGAGCGACCGTGACGGCGTGCTGGCGATACTGATGGCAATCTTCGGAGCCGCGTTTGCCGCGCTCCGTCCCCGGCCAATCTGATCCTGGAAAACCTTGTACTTCGCCAGCAGCTCGCGGTTCTCCGTCGCGAGACACCTCGCCCCCGCCTGCGTCCAATCGACCGGGCCTTCTGGGTTATCGTCTCCCGATTGTGGGGACGTCGGGCGGATGCCCTTGCGGTGGTCAAGCCGTCGGCGGTCATCGCCTGGCATCGTGCCGGCTTTGCGCGATATTGGGCGGCGAGGTCGAGACCGGTCGGTCGCCCGCCGATCGGCGCCGAAGGCACCGCGCTCATTGCGCGAATGGCCGCGGAGAATCCGATGTGGAGTCGCAGGCGAATCGCCAACGAACTTGCGAAAGTTGGTCATGCGGTGGACAAGAACACAATCGCCAAGTACATCGAAGCGATCGGCGGGGACATCGTGCCGACGTATCTGATCCGAGATCGCGATCGCATCTACGGTGCAGCATTCGACGCGCGCGTGACACATTTGGGCATAAAGCAACTCAAGATTGCTCCGCGTTCTCCGTGGCAAAAAGGGATTCGCCGAACGATGGGTCGGGACGCTGCGTCGCGAACTGCTCGATCATGTGATCATACTCGGGGAGCGGCATCTCCTCCGCCTCGTGCGAGAGCATGTCGCCTGTTACAACCAGGATCGGCCACATACGGCGCTGCAGCGCGATGCCCCCGTCGCGCGCGCCGTCGAACCACCAAGTGCAGGCAACGTCATCTCACTTTCGCGAGTGGGCGGCCTTCACCACCGCTACTCGAGAGCAGCTTGATATCATACTGAATGAGTTTCTCGCCACGACAAGAAGGCGGGCGGGCGGCATGCTGCGCGATGGGGCGAGGAGCTTCGCCGCCGATGCCGCCTACGGTACCCGGTTCAATCTCCCTCGCTGGACCGAGCGAGACGCACGCGAGGTCATCGCCGCCCTGGACCGGTTGGGCAAGACGGTGGGCGTCTTCGCGGCCGACCATGGGCTTGATGCTCAGCGTGTGTATCTGCGGATCGAATTTGCGACTTCCTCGTCGTCACGCAAGGCGTCTTCCTCAAGACCATGCCCCGGGAGGACGTCGCAAGAAACACGGCCCCTGTGCTTCTCATCGCCGTGGTCACACTCAGCGCAGCTGCGTGGCCCATTCGCCGGCGGACGGAGTGACCTCTCGACGGACCGGCCGTCGGTGGGCGGCTCAACCCTCACGAAGGCCCAGATTCCAGGGCGCTCTTCATTTTGTCGTCGCTGTCGCGATGCGTCTCTGGGATTCGGTGCACGACACCGACCCCGCCCGGATCACGTGCACGCTCGGGCACGCCATAAAGCGAACGCGCTTGGTGCCGTTCATCCCTGGGGCTAGCTCGGCGGATGCCCGCGGTCTGCAATCCTCGCGACCCTGGTCGAAGCCGAGTCACGTGAAGGGACGAATGAATGCTTCGACTCACACTCTCGCGCCTCGTTGTGGTTCTCCTGACACTCACGATCGTCGGATTCGTCAGCTGCAGCGGCAAGGGCGGTGTGGCCGCCACGGTCAAGGCTGCGAAATACTAGGCCTCTTAGCAACCCCGAAGGAATCGGACACGCCATGCGATTCGCAGCCTTTGTACTCGTTTCCGCGCTCCTCGTACCGACGGTCGCGTTCGCAGACCCGGTGACGCCGACGTCGGTGACGTTCACCTTCGATCAAATCCTGCTCGCTTCCGGACCGAACTACGCGACCACGATCGCATCGTCCGTCGGCCCGAAAACATTCAGTCGCGCAGACCCCGATTTCGAAGGCACGACCCTCTCGAACGTCACGATCCCGTACGGCCGCTACACCGGTCTCAACGTTTGCTACGACGCCACCGTGCAGATCTTGCTCGACGGCGTCACCTATCAGGGTTATGCCACATCGACTACCGGCACTCTCCCACACGGTCAGCCCCTGTGGACGACCGCGTCGGGAGTGACGACGACCAACCCGGGAAGCGCACTGCCCTACACCTACGTTCCCGGGGGCCCCAACACTCAGTACTGCGCGCAGGATGTGTTTCCGTCGGTCCTGTGCGTGGTCGATAGTCCGAGCGACGTCGGGGAGGATTGCAAACCCGGAGACGAAGTCTATACCGCACAAGGCAAGGTCGTCCCCTTCGGCGATGGCGGCCAGACGACGGTCGATGCGGACATCACGTTACAGATCTACCTATTGGTGGATTTGTACAATTCCGTGAACGTCGATCCGTATATGCTCATCATCACCGGGATTCCGTCGATACACGTCACGGTTGGTCAACCCGGAGCCGCAGTGCATCTCACGGCGACCGACGGCGTACGAAATACGGCGGACGTGGGCTTTTTGTTCGGTCCCGACAAAAGCCTTCTTTGGGCCGAGTATGCCAAGACCGATGATATGGCATATCCAGGGATGTGCGCGGGCCAGAGCAGCGTGTACCTCACGGCGCAGCCTCCGTCGTCGTCGTTCCTATTGCCCAACGTATACCCGGTCGGTCAGTTCGACGCTTCGGAGGGTGGTGGAGAGGTGGTTGGCCCCATTCTGGGTGGCGAATGTGAGGACACGAACGACCCCAACCAGTGCCTAGTCATCGGCGACAACATGACGACGGGGGTTCTGCAGAGCGTCGACCAGCAAGCCCAGCTCACGTGCATTCCGGATTCGCAGGGCCCCTTCGAAGCGATGGGTTATCAGTATAGGTCCGCGTCTCAGACCGGCGGCGACGGAAGCAGCGTCGCCTTGACGATCTCGCGTATCGTTGACCCGGATGGCCTGCTGGGAACGTGCACGAGCAACTTCGTACAAGACCGCCCGGGGACTTGCGCTAAATCCGGCAATGGGGCCGACGGTTACCCGCAGTGAGTCGCACGGCGCAGGGCTAGTTGCATGGCGACCTCGGCGCGGGAGGCTGCGCATTCGCGCAGGGACATCGCCAATGCGGCGAGGCCAGCGGTCAGTCATCCCGATTAATCTCGTCCTCGAGCTGCTGCACGATGTTGGGATATCCCTCGCCCGGCGTCTTCATCTTCTTGCGGAGGAGCGTTCTTGTCGGCGTTCCGATCGAAGACGAGTCTGGTCGTCGAAAACCTCTTGCTTCGTCAGCAGCTGGCGATTCTCCGCCGCACAAAACCTCGGCCGAGACTCCGCCCGATCGACCGGGCGCTTTGGGTGACGGCGTCCAGGCTGTGGTCGCGTTGGGCCGACTCGCTTGCGATCGTGCAACCGGCGACGGTCATCGCGTGGCATCGGCGCGGATTCGCCCGGTGGTGGGCATGGAAGTCACGGCCGACAGGTCGGCCACCGCTTGCGCCCGAGCTGGTGAGTCTCATTGAGCGGACGGCGCGCGAAAACCCGCTTTGGGCCGCCGCAGAATCGCGAGCGAATTGGCAAAGCTCGGTCATCCGGTCGATAAGGACACCGTGGCCAAGGATATGCCGAGGCCAACTCGGGGGCCGCGTCGTCCTCCGTCCCAGACCTGGAAGACTTTCCTTCACAATCATCTTGCAGGATCGATTGCGATCGATTTTCTGACGGTGCCGACGGTAACGTTCAATGTCCTGTACGCGTTTTTCGTGCTTTCGCTCGAGCGCCGCCGAGTGCTGCACGTCAACGTAACTGCGCACCCCTACGCTGGGTGGGTGGCGCAGCAGGTCGTCGAGGCGAGAGGCGCGGACATTATGCCGGCGCGTGTGATCCGGAACCGCGATGGCGTTTACGGTCGCGTATTCGACGGACGCGTCGAACACATCGGAATTGAGCAAGTCAACCCCGCGCCACGCTGCCCTTGGCAAAACGGATACGCCGAACGATGGGTTGGCACCCTATGTCGCGAATTGCTCGATCACGTGATTGTGCTGGGAGAGCTGCATCTGCTGCGGTTGGTCCGAGACCATATGGCCTATTACAACCAAGATCGATCACACGCCGCGCTCGGCGGTGATGCGCCAGTCGCGCACGCCATCGAACCGCCGAGTGCCGGCAATGCGGTCGCACTTTCGCGAGTCGGCGGACTTCGCCACCGCTACTGGAGGGCAGCGTGAACACCGCGAATCGGTTTTTCGTCACGACAGGTAGGAAGCTGACAAAGTACGTCCCCCTGCGATCCTGCGCCCGTCGAGGTTGAAAGGTGTACCCGAGACATTCGAATGTAACATGCTCGAACTCCCCAGGTCGGCCGTCTTTCTTGCAATAGACAATCCTGGTCTTTTCAGAGTGACGTTCCAGACCGCATCGCTCGAACCGGCCCCGTATGGCCTCCAATACCGCGCGGGCTTGTTGCTCGGGTTTGCAGTGGACGATGGCATCGTCCGCGTAACGTTCGAACTGGACATTTCGGAATGACCGTTTCATCCAGAGGTCGAACGCATAGTGCAAAAACAAGTTAGCCTGGCGAGGTCGCCCCGGCGCTCGGCGATTCGCGGAGCCGTCATACCCGCGGCTGTCGAGCTGGCGAAACCACGCGAAACTCGTGGCAGGGCGGACGATCTGGCAGCACTCAGTGCGCTCGGTCGGCGTCAGCGCCTTGCCCGCAATCGCGAGCCGTCGTCGCTACTCGGGCGTGAACCGAATTCGCGTCGTGCCGGTTTGGTTGGTCAGAGTCTCGCGAAGCACGCGGACCTCTTCATGGAGGTACATGGCCCGTTTCGACATCCGATCGTTGATGGCATACGCAACCATCGAGACGAGGAACTGGATCGTCAGCGGACCATTGAAGCGCTCGCACCATACCCGGTCGGCCGTTCGAGACCCAGACTGGGCGGGCGATAACGATCGTGGGAGAATCCCGAGCGAATGAGTATCGGGACATTACGGGGTTCATTGCGTCGTCGGCGCCACGGCCTTTGGCGCCTGATCGAGTAGACCTTGCCCCGGCGCTCACCGCCCCAGGTGGCCGCCCATGGCGCCACTCGGACGCGCCATCCAGTCCAGCGACACCTGCACGTTGTCGTCGATCTTCTTGCCTACCCGCTCGAGAGCGCCATTGAGAAACTTGCCGGCCACGTCACGCGGTTTGATGTCGTGCTCCTTCAGGGAGACGCCAAAGGGCTCGTCGCTGACCACGTGAACCAGGACTGGAGTCGCGACGGGACCGGTGAACGAGGCGGTCAGCTTCACCGTCTTGGGTGACATGACGCCGTGCAGCCAAAGTCGGCCGTTCGCAGTGATCTTGACCATGCGCACGCCGTCGATCTCGGGGGCATCGGCCACGCGGTTCGGGGTCGCCGAATCGACCGACCCGATAGTGAACCTCGCCCACCGATTCTGCTCGCGCGCCTCGGCTGGCACGTCGAGTCCGATCTCCAACCAGTTGTGCGAATGCCCAGTCTGCGCCGCGTTCTTCTCCGCATCGCCGAAGGTTTCGGTCTTCAGGGCCGCGAGATCCACGTCGACTTCTCCGCGGCTCTTGCTCAAGTCGCTCGGATCTATATCCAAGTTGCCGCGGAAAACGACTGACCGCCCCTTGATCTTTTCGAGCGGCGCGTCGATGAAAAACCGAGCCGTCCCCGCCTCGGTCACTTGATAGCGCGTCGCTCCGGACGCGATCGGCTCGGCGGATGCGATTTGGGGCGGCGCCGCGCGCGTTCCGACATACGATACGTCGTTGCGCTGCGTTCTGAGAAAGAACCAGCCGCCCAATACGAGTACGACCAATCCCACTCCCACGATTGCCGAGTTCCTTCGAGTCATGTTGCCCCGTTTGCCGAGTGGTCTTTCCGAGAGGTTACACCATGACCGAGAAGCCGACCGGCAGCCAAGCGTGCCCGCCACACTCCGCGTCCCAGCCTCTCGGCGAATTCGACGGCGCGGACCTCGGCCGGCGTACGCACGAGTCCTAGCTCGTCGGCGAAACAGCGAGTGTCCTCGCCAAAGGCGTCGCCACGGGCGAGCGCATGTGCGCGGCAGCCCCCACAATTCGAAAGCAACTCACAGCGCCCGCAGCGGCCTCCGAACTTGCGCTCGCGAAGGCGTTGCATGGCCGGAGAGTCCCAGGCGGCGCGTAGGTCGCTGACGTGCCCCACGGCAAGGCGCAGCGGGCGGCACGGATAGACGACGCCGTCCAGGTCGACGCAGAAGTGGTTGCGTCCGGCGACACATCCACGACGCCCGCTCGCATAGTCGGGTGACACCGAGCAGTGAATGGGATCCTCCACGCCGACCGTCGAGGCGCCCGCCCACCCGATCGCCCACTTGAACAGCCGCCGCCGTTGCTCGGGCGCAAGCGACGGAAGTCTCTGTCCGCCGCCGAGCGGCAGGACTTCCCGCAAGTGAACGTGCACATCGGGTGCGTCGAGGCTCTCGATGAACGCGAAAAGACTATCGAAATTGATCGCGGTGACCGTGATGCTCACGGTCAGGCGGAAGCCGTGCTCGCGCAGCATCTGTAGCGTCTGCATGGCGAGCGCGTAGACGCCACGGCCGCGGATCGCGTCGTTCAGGTCCTCGGGGCCCTCGAGACTTACTTGGACGAAGCGCAGTCCAGCGTCGTACAGCGCACGCGCAAAGGGTGATGTCCATTGCGTGCCGTTCGTGAAGAGCAACGCGTCGCCGCTCTTGTCGTCGAAGATATAACGGACGATCTCCACGAGATCGCGACGCAACGTCGGTTCGCCGCCGGATAGGTGGATGTCCGGGACGACTCCGAGCTGCGCGCCGAGGCTGTAGATCGCATCGATGCGTCGCCGAATCTCCTCGAGCGGTGGGGTACCGCTAAGTAGCACGTCGCCGCCATAGCAGTGCGCACACTTCAGATTGCACGCTTCCAGTAGCTGGAGCTGTACGGAGAAATACGCGGGGGCCCCCTCGTACTGCACTGATCAGAACACTTTCTTGCTTCCGCACGATCCGGCGCCACAAGCGCCGTCGCCCTTCGTCACAGACTTCTTTCTAGGTTTCGCCGCGGCGGGCTGGGCGGACGCGCCGGAAGCCGGGGCCGATGCGGCCATGGCAAAGGACGCGGCGTCTGCCGGCGCGCTCGAAACCGACGGCGCAGAGGCCGGGATCGACCCGGCGCCTTGCGGCATCGGGGCTAGCTTGCCGCCGCAGGATCCCCCCGCCTCCGCGACCGTCTTCCCACCGCAGGACCCAGTTCCCTTCTTGGCCCCGCACGACCCTGAGTCCATCACGCTCTTGCCGCCGCACGACCCTGCCGTCGCGGGCGCGACAGTGGAACCTCCGCAGCCGGCGATCCATGCGGCATTGATCATGAGAACGAGCTGCCTGACCATACGAGCGGCGTTCATGTCGTCTCTCCTAGTGTCCCGTCCGCGAAGTGCTGGGCATAATCAGTCCTGTCCGTGGGCTTCGAGGGTGGACTGAGCAAAGCGAGCGATCTTGCCCAGAATTTGGTCGGCGGTCTTGGTCCAGACGAAGGGCTTGAGCTGCTCGTTGGTGAAGTCCAGATAGGTGCGGATCGCCGTCTCCAGCTCGCGGACGTTGCGATGCGAGCCGCGCTTCACCGCCTTCTCGGTGAGGCCCGAGAACCAGCGTTCGACCAAGTTCAGCCACGAAGCATAGGTCGGGGTGAAGTGCATGTGGAAGCGTCGGTGCGAGCGGAGCCAGCGAGAGACGACCGGAGCCTTGTGCGTGCCGTAGTTGTCGCAGATTACATGCACATCGAGCCCCTGGGGCACATGCTCGTCGATGGTCGCGAGGAAGGACTTGAACTCGATGGCGCGGTGGCGCCGGTGCATCTTGCCGATTACTTCGCCAGTCTTGGCGTTGAGCGCGGCAAAGAGCGTCGTGGTGCCGTGCTTCTGGTAGTCGTGGGAGCGTCGCTCCGGCGCCCCCGGCCTGAGCGGCAGCAGTGGCTGCGTGCGTTCGAGCGCCTGGATCTGAGACTTCTCGTCCACGCACAGCACCACCGCATGGTCAGGCGGATTCAAGTAAAGCCCCACCACGTCGCGCACCTTGGGCACCAGCAGCGGGTCCTTGGACAGCTTGGACGTCTCGCTACGATGAGGCTGGAGCCGAAACGCACGCCAGATCTCATGGACGGTGCTCTTGCTGATGCCCATATGTTTGGCCATCGAGCGCGTGCTCCAGTGCGTCTCACCACGCGGCGTTGTCTCCAGCGTCACGGTGACGACACGCTCGACCTCGGTATCCGAGATGCGGCGCGGAGCACCGGGGCGCGGCTCGTCGTAGAGCCCTTCGACGCGACACTCGACGAACCGCGCTCGCCACTTGCAAACCATCTTCTGCGAAACCCCAAGCAACCGCGCCACGGTCTTGTTATCGTCGCCGCGGGCGCACGCCAGCACGACGCTCGCCCGCTTCGCGATCGCCTGCGCAGTTCGATGCCGCCGCGTCAACGCCAGAAGTTCGTCTCGTTCCTCGTCCGCCAGGATCAGCTCTGCCTTCGGCCTCGCCATGGTGGTGAGACGACGCTAGCTGAGATTAATTCACCCCATTTCAGGGACGGGACACTAGTAGTGGGTGGGCGCTCGAACGCCCAGAGACGGCTCCTACCAGCAACAGACGACCAGGACAACACCTCATTTCGGCTGGTGGCTTCACGAGATGCTCTGCTGCTATTATTGAAGTACGCGGCCACGCCACTCACCGCCGTGGTCGGACGCCACGGGCGTGTTCGGGGGTTGTACCGGGGCTACACTCCTACGCTGGCAGTGCGCCTCGAGCAGGAGCATGTCGATTCTAGAACCCGATCGACAGGCACGTAGGCGTGCAATGGGTCTGGGGCAAGCAACACGCCGACGGTCACATAAAGCCTCACCTTCGGACCACGATTCCCGACTGCATGCAGGATTCATCTGGGCCGATAACCAAGGCGTTCTATGTGACCGCGGTTGCTTGGTCGCCCGAGCCCTCTTGCACCGTCTAAATGCCTGCACCGATCGCCTTGAATCGCGGACCCATACCCAGGGATGAGCGCGTTGATACCATTGGATCCTATACCCATGAAGTGGGCTACGATCCTCGCTGCCGTGGCCTTGCGCACCGAGCGCCTGAAGAAGCTCGCTCGCGAAACCCCGGACCTCCAGGCCTCCGTCGAGTTGTCGTCGACGTAAATAGACGCCCTCGTGCTTCCCAAGCGGCAACAGAAGAAAAGAACGGAAATCCTTCCGGATCGCGTCCCTACGATCGGCGAAGCCGTCCGCTGGATCGCCGAACTCGGAGGTTACCCCGGCAAATCGTCAGGTGCCCCACCCGGCTCGGCAACCATTGCACGGGGACTCGAACGGCTCGCAGTGGCCACCGAACTCCTTCATAGTTTCAAACTCAAATACGAAATGCGATGAATGCTAAGTCGCTGCGCTCGCTCAGGGACCGGTCCACGAAACCTCACGCAGCTCTGTCCTTCCGTTCCGAGATCGAAACTCTGCGCTTTTTCGGGATCGTCTCCGCCTTTGGCTCCGCGCGAAAGCTGCTCACCTTCACGGCCACCGGACAGCCATGATCGACGAGGCGATTCGCGCCGAGATGCGACGGCTCGTGCTCGGCGAAAAGTGGCGTATAGGCACTGTGGCTCGCCGCTTTGGTGTCCATGTCTCGTCGTTCGGCGGGCAAAGTCCGACGCCGGTAATGAGAAACAGCGATTCGCCACAAGCGTGCTCGATCCGCACCGGGCGTTCATCATCGAGCGGCTCGAGAAGTACCCGGAGCTGACGGCCACGCGCCTTCTGTGGGAGCTTCGCGAGCGTGGATACACCCACGGTGTCGCTGCCGTTCGTCGCTACATCGTTCATCTGGGAGGCCCGCGCTCTCGCAAGGCCTACCTGCGTGTCGAAGTGCAGCCCGGCGAGCAGGCCCAAGTCGATTGGGGCTCCTTCGGGTCGATGCGTATCGGAACGACCCACAGGCCGCTGAGCGTGTTCGTGATGGTCTTGTCCTGGTCGCGCGCGCTGTTTCTCGACTTCTCGCTCGACCAGCGCATGGAAACGTTCTGCACCATGCACCGGCGCGCCTTCGAATTCTTCCAGGGCGTTCCGCGCAACGTGGTCTACGACAACCTCAAGAGTGTCGTGCTGCACCACATCGGATCGACAGCGCAGTTCAATCCCACGTTTCTGGCCTTCGCCGGCCACTACCTGTTCGAGCCCACCGCCGCGCCCGTTCGGTATCCCGAAGCCAAGGGCCGCGCCGAAGGCGTCATCAAGTACATCCGCCATGCCTTCTTTTATGGCCGTTCGTTCACGGCAATTGAGGATGTGCGCAGCCAGGCCACCGCCTGGCGCGACCAAGTGGCCAATCAGCGCCTTCACGCCACCACGCGCGAGCGCCCCTGCGATCTCCTTCTGCTGGAACGCACTCGCCTGCGCCCTCTGCCGGACCGTCCAGCCGAGACTGACCTGATCGTGTCCTGTATTGGCTCCTTCGCGCGCCCGTGGACTTACGCCGCGACAACGTAGTCGTGATGGAGACCACCGAGCACAGGGAAAGCGACGACCGTTGCGCTGCGGGCGAACGAACGGCGGTTGGGTGGAACCGGAATCCGCTGCGATATCCCCTGGTGTGGTCGAGCCACGTTGAAATAGCCGTGCGCGTACTCGTTGAGCGCGCGCTGCAAATGCGCTTCACCCAGAACGATCACATGATCGAGACACTCCCGCCTAACACTACCCACGAATCGCTCGCATACGGAGTTCATCAAAGGTGCCCGTACCGCCGTTCGCACGACGCGAATTCCGATGCGCTTCGCAACACGATCGAGGTCGGCGCCGAACTTGTCGTCACGATCGCGAACGAGCACTTGCGAGCCTGCTCCGAAAGGCGTTGCATTGCGCAGCTGCTGCGCGGTCCACTGTTGGCTTGGAGCGCGAGTCACTCCGACATGAACAACTCGTCTGATGTCTTGATCGACGACGAAGAAGGCGAAGATCGGACGAAACCAGATGTCGTAGGTCTGAAGGAACTCGCAGGCCCAGACCGTGTGGTTGCGCAAGAACGTTCGCCACGACTGACCGCGGTGCGGCCC
>Ga0326728_10007475_pt1 | contig 27991 bp, 24 predicted proteins | sample MB3enrmetagenome_FD_207602 | JGI IMG/M metagenome (GOLD analysis project Ga0326728, IMG submission 207602) | Lab enriched peat soil microbial communities from McLean, Ithaca, NY, United States - MB31MN | ecosystem: Environmental > Terrestrial > Soil > Wetlands > Peat | place: USA: New York...
CTTCCTGGCAGCGTCCAAGTCGATGTTATCAAGGCCACTTCCATTACGGCTGATTACGCGCAGAGAGCGGGCCGACTCCAGAACCTTTGCAGTCACTGGCTCGACGCCAGCCAGGAAACCAACGCAATCGGGCAACAATTGCGTAAGCTCACTTTCAGTAGGAAATCTCCCTGCCGGGGACAACACGACTGTGTACCCAGCCCGCTCAAGCCTTGACAAAGATACATGCCCGTTCTCTGTTACCGACCTCGGAGTAACAAGTATTGTCTTCGTTTTAATCCTCCATCATACGCAGTCTGCGTCTGCCCTACTACTCTATTACTATCGCATTCTCTCTTTGTGCTAACCCTCTGGGAAATCCCTCGGTTGCGATATCTCCGTAGTTCCGACCGGCATTCCCAGGGTAGTCGCAAACTATCGTCTCCTGGTTTCAGTTTGGCTAAATTTCTCCGTTTAGCGGACGCCAGCGGCGATTCGCGACAACTCATCAAACACCAGGCCCGCTGTTGGAATGTGAACATGAAAAACCTCAGCAATCACGCGTGTCCACCCATGAAGAAAATAAATCCACCCATCTTCAACTGTGAGGTGTCGCCGTTCACTCTGTGCACGCGCCTGATCTAAGAACAGCAGATCGCCGCGATAGTTAAAATCCCATGCTATGCCGTTTTCAGGAAATTGCGCAGCGTCGGTCAGGGGAGACCCTGGAGCGTCTTTGCCAAGCCCCGTTGCGTTAATCACCAGTGAACCGGGCTTCAATTGACAACAAATGTGATCACTCGTCTCCGGATTGGGAGTGTGATGGTATTCAACAGGGATATTGGCTCCCAACCTTTTGTGTATGTCCTTCATTTGTTCAAGACGCGGTATTGTTCTGTTGGTCACAATAATTCTCGCCGGGCGATTATTAGCGTGTGTTTGTTTCATTAGATACCAGGTAATAGCGATGGATGAACCGCCGGCGCCCAAAACCAGGACTTCCGCCCCCGTCTCTTTCCAATAGTTGGCAGGCAGAAAAGCTTCCAAGGCCAAACCGCAGCTGATCGGATCCTTTGCATGTCCCACCAATTTATGGTCTCGCTTTGAAATACTGCTGATCTCTTCCATGAGTTCAGCGTATTCATCCACAATCTCAAACTGGTCACGGCAGGCTTTAAGCAGATCAAGTTTATGTGTAGTAACCAGCGAACCGAGTGAAAGCGGATCTTCCTTTATGAACTGCACAGCGCAGCGATACCTTTCAGGCTCGTCATGCCATTTGAAATCCATTCCTTTTATTTGACAGTCACCCAACTGTAAATACTTTGCCCATTCGGGAAATACCTTCATAATGGACGATTTCAACGTGGTGACGCCAATGAAATATATAGTTGGTTTGTGCGCAGCTTCATAGATCAACTGTGTCATTTCGAGCTCTATGTTGTCTAGTATTCCGGGCAAGGTCACAGGCATGAGGAAAGCCAGCACAGCGCTGCTGGGCCAGAAGACTCAAGCGTTGTCCCCTGCCGCCAGAACTCATCTCCGCTGAAAACGAACGGCAAAACGTAACCGGAAACTCGGAATCCCCTGGTACAGCAAAAAGAAGCACCTCACCTGCAATCAGGGGACGATCGCGCATGTTATTCATAAGCTGAGACAGCCTTACTTACACAGGTGCTAATATCAAACTGGCGGCTCCGATGGCCTGCCCTTCCGTGCCAAGGGATGAAAGTTCAATACCATCAAAGTGTTCGAGATACCAACGGCTAGCAAGCCGATTCATAGTTCTGCGAATAGGCTCGACCAAAAGGGAACCTCCTTGAGCGACTCCTCCCGCAAGGACAATCACATCAGGGCGAAAAATATGGAGATAGGATGTGAGAGCGACTCCAAGATAAAAACCAACTTGATCCATGATGTCTTTGGCTACCACGTCACCAACCAACGCCGCTTCAGTAACATCACGCGCTTCGAGGTCGCCCTTTTCAGTCTTGATCTTGGCGAGAAGTGTAGAACTGCCTCGTTCAATCTCAAGCAGGGCGCGGCGCCTGATGCCTGGCCCTGAAACCAACGGTTCCAGGCAACCCCGGCCGCCACAGGAGCACTCAACGTTACCGTTTGGATCCACAATGATCATCCCGGTATCCCCTGAGCCATCCCATGAGTAACGCAAAAGGCCGTACTCTCGTGTGACAAAGCTAGTGCACACCCCCGTTCCTATAGCCATGAGCAGCATTCGCTCATGGTTACGCCCACACCCAAATCGAAATTCCGCAATCCCGGCCGCACTAAGGTCATTTATTATTGTGATCGACGACCCAAAAGCGTCACGAAGGGGGGGATACATCGGAAACCCTTCGAGGCTACGCATGTTATTCGTTTGCCGTTGTACAAAGTCTTTACCTTCGCAGAATTGAGGAACCGCAAACCCTACCCCCTCTATGTCGAAGCCTGCACTGAGGGCCCGATCATGAAAGGCGCGGGTCTCTTTTATGATAGTCTCCACAATGTTCTCTGCCTGCGATCCTCTTGGAGTAAGGAAGCTGTCACGCAGATGAATCTTTCCATCCTCGCTAATAAGGACCAATTTTGTATTTGTGGCCCCTATGTCCACCCCGATTGCATAGCATGACATATTCTTCTCGCTTATGGTTCAACCTATGGAAAACAACGCAAACCTAAGAGGTGAAAGAGCCTAAAGATGACATACTATTTGCAATTTCCTTCTTAAGCATTTGCCGCCCGTTCGTCCCTTCCATTCGTGGGCCATTCTGGTAATGTCACGCCACACGTCAAACTTCTTTCCGATCAATCGAAAGTTCCGGCGGGTCAGACGATCTACTGACGAAAGTCTAAAGGGTTGTACAGGGCAGTGTAGTGATGGTTATCACTGCTACGTGTGATTCTCCAAAGGAGCGGAATATCCTGGCGCCGCTCTCGCGGCGGTGGAATCTCGATCGGAAAGACGTTGAGTCGGGAAGAGAGATCCTCGCGGAATTTTCCCTCGCGAATCATCTCGGAAAGATCCCGGTGGGTCGCGGCAATCATCCTTACGTCGACATGGATTGTTTTGGCGCTTCCGAGACGTTCGAACTCCTGTTCCTGCACGGGCGCGCAGCAACTTTGGCTGTAGTTCGAGACTGATATCGCCGATCTCGTTCAGAAAGAGCGAGCCTCTGTCGGCGAGTTCGAATCTGCCCTTCTTCTGTACGGCAGTACCCAGTTTCACAGGCAAACTGCCCACCGGCTCCAACGGCGAATGGGAAATTCCCGCGAGTCGGCGGGAACGCGAGCAGGAACATGCCTCTCCACGGCCTCGACGAATCCTTTCAGAAATTGTCGTCCACCGCGCACTGATCCCAATCGAGGTCGCGAATCTCGCGGTCGATCATCTCCGTCAGACTCGTCTCGATGTCATCGCCCAACCAACAAACGACGAGGCTGGAAAAGTCGGCGGCGGGATCGGACACGGGCTGGGAGACCAGCGCAACCATGATCAGGTAACGGGGCAATTCTCCGTCCGCAACGGGCTTGATGAGGAAACCGCCGTGTCCGGGAAACTGATCCATCACTCTGTCCGGGAGATGCCTGATCAGATCGGCACGAATGATAGCCTCGGTTCCGACAAGGTATCCGAGAGTTGAGGGGGCGATGCGGATTTCTTCGACCAGCGCGTCCCGACCGCAGTTCAGGCGAAACGCCAGACGGCGGTGACGTGGATCGTGTTCGACCTTGGCTTGAACCCGCATTGCGGGATTCTGTCGCGTGACCGTCGTTGTTGGTGCTGCTTCAGTGAACGTCTTCACGGGCCCTTCTAATCATTGACTTTGAAAGTTCAAGAACATCGGGTGATTGTCGATGAACGTCCCTGAAGAACGACTTCAGCGAACCGGGCGGCTCACTACATGGTCAGGGTCACGCCAGCGAAGGTCTGATCGCCCGATGCCCTGACCCATAGGCATTCCATCCGGCGATCCGTCCAGCGATTGACGGACATGGCACAACTCTGCTCCCGCTGCCATATGGGGCATCCGAACGCCTCGATGTACAAGGGGTCGGGGTATTCAGACAACGCCCAGCTAAACTTGGCGCACGCCAATATGTCCACCATCTCCCGGTGGTTCAAGTCCGTCGCACTGTAGGGACGGACGGATGCATTCAAGTATGGCGGGTCAAGATATGCGAAATCATTTTCGCCGAGTTGTTCGACTACCCGCTTCCAGTCCCAAGCGGTGAATCTCGCCCCGCTCTGCGTCAGAAGCCGTTGCCCTGCGATCAGCCGCTTGCGGTAGGTATTTGGGCAGACGATGTTCACGTCGGAGCCAAACCCAGCAGCCCACCCGCCGCCGCTGTATGTCATGCGGGGCTCGTTCAGGATGGCTTCTGTGGATTCAGGAGCGGCGGACAACCGTTCGTAGTTGGCACGGGTGCGTTCCACCACCTCAACCGTGTCTCCGCACATGAGCATGTTGGTGAACCATGGGATCGTGCGGATGTCGTTGATCCACCAACTGCCGTATTGCAATGTGGAGGCGGCGGCGAAGAAAACATTGCCCCGTCCGCTGAATACATCGCAGAACGTCCCGCCTGTCTGCGGGAAATAAGGAACGAATGTCCTTGAGAGTCTGGCCTTGCCCCCCGGATATGCGAAGACTGGTGCGGTTGCGGTTGAGGTTGTGGTCGCCCAAGACGGATAGGTAGCTAGAGTGGTTGTTTGGCAAGTATGATCTGTCATGCAGACTAATACTGATTTTCTGGGAATTTCCTATTGGTTTATTGGTGATGGGGATAACGGCGCGGATTTTTCTTTGCGGGTTTATTTTTCATTTAACCCAAGTCTTCCTCAACCTCGAATACTGCGCGGGTGGGCTCATGGGCGTCCCCGAGGACGCACGCAGCACACTTGCCCCACCCATCCATCTCTTCAGCTATGGGTTCACCGCACTCACAGATCGGGGAAATCCTCTTGTTAGGAAGGGGGGCGGCGGAACTGGGGGATGGTGTCGGCAGGGGCTTAGCTGAAAATGACAGGGGACGCTCAGGTAGGGGGTGATTACAGTTCAGGACATCTTCATGACAGACAGGACACAAGTCTTCAGGGTCAAGAGGACGAGGCTCAGGACGGGAGACCATCTCAGCCATGCTCTTAAGTTTGGCGACAGGGCTCACCTTCACTTCTTCGCCGACCGTGAGTTTAAGCGGCTTCACGTGGTCGGGGAACACATTGTAGCCGTAGCGGGATTTCCAGCAGCGAAACAGGTCGTAGGTCATCTCGCCAACGAGTGCGAACGCTTCCCGCACGGTAGGCTTGCCGAGGCGCTTTTCTTCCGCCGTGTATTGGTCTTTGAAGCGGTCAACGATTTCTTGGCCGCAAATAAGCAGACCAGCCATGTCCCGGCGGAAGTCTCCGTGGGACGTTTTTGTTTTTTGCAGTTGTTCCTTCGTCTGCGCAATCAACTGGTCGTCGGTGAGATTGCGCACTGTGAGAGTGTTGATTTCGTCGTGTGTAGCGTCTGCAACACACGGTGGGATTGTTGCGTTTGTTCCTGTTTTTGACATTGGTTGTTTCCTTTCGCCTATAAGCCCTAATACCCACTTTTTCCGAAAAATAAGTGGCGAATTTTCGAATTTGGACTCGACAAGGCGAAAGCGCCCCGAACGGGATTTGTATACAGGCAGGAGAGGATTTGGACGTTCTAAGGCGCGATGGCCGAGGGACCGACGGCCCCCATCGCGGCGCGGTGCCGCTTTGGAGGCGATGCGGGAGCTGCTTGGTCCCCCCAAACGACGGAGCAAGCGGTGGGGACGTGTTCTTTACTCAAAGCCCGAGCCCAGCGTGGGTAGCATTGCAGATGTCACGCACCTGCTCACTGGTGTCGTCTATAGTCGCCAAATATCGAAGTGTCGTTTCCAAGCTCGAATGCCCCAACCATTTTTGGATTTGGCGGGCAGAGACCCCGGCTTGATGCCTGTCCGTCGCGAAGTTCTTGCGGAACCGGTGAAGTATCCAATGCTCACAGCACGGGGCGTCGGCACATGAGGCGGGCTTGCCGTTCACCGTGCCTCGACACTTCCCACAGTTCAAACCACCCTTGAATGCAACCATCTTGAGCCTGCGAATCAAATGCCCATCGGGCTGGCCGTGCTTCCCGAAAATCAAGGACGACCCGTTCTTACGTGCCGCCAATTGGGCGATCAACTCGTCGGGGATTGGGACGACACGCTCTTCACAGTCTTTAGGTTTGAAACCGAAGTAGGGCTTCTCGACGATAGAAATTGTCTTTTTCTCGGCGTTGATGTCTGTGTGCTCGCCAACGCTGACTTCCGCCTCTCGCATCCCTGTACCGAGGAAGAATCGCCAGAGGAGTTTGTCGTCTTCAGAGGACGCCCGAAACAAGTCTTCCAGTTCTTGGCGGGTGTAGGCTTCTGGCGGCTGCTCAACATACTTGATCCTGATGCTCACATCGGTCACTGGCGGGCCCGCACGGCGTCCTTCTTTATTTCGCAGAAACGTAACGACGTGCTGGATGCGGTTTGCACGGGTGCGGTCTTCGTGTCCCTGCTTGAGCAAGAACGAGTCGAACGCCTGCAAGTCCTGCTTCGTGACCTGATGGACGAAGATTTTCGAGCAGGATTGTTGGAACACATCAAGCGTCAGCTTGTATGCGGCGTGCGTCTTAGGTGCGAGCTTGGCGACGTTCGACAAGTAGGTCTTGACCTCATCATCCAAGCGGTGCTTTGCTGGTTCCGCTTCTACGGGATCGGGCTTGTGTTCATCGACGATCCGCTGCGAGAAAGCGTCATGTGGGTCCGCAAGTTGCGACTGCCGTAGGGCGGCAAGGTCGGCTGCTGCGTAAGGGTCATCACCGACGCAGACCTTTTCCCAGACGGGCTTGCCATTGACCCGGTAGCGGACGTGGTAGACGCCCTCAGAATGATGCTCAGGTTTGCCACGCACGAGACACCAGTGGGGACGGAGCCGTTTCTTGGACTCCCAGATCGCAGGACAGTAAGGTTGGGAACCGTCGGTGAGACGGATGCGGATGTATACGGAGACTTTCTGTAGCTTTTGCTGTAGCTTTCTTGCCATTTCTGATTTCCTCGTCTGTCTAGCACTCCGAAAGTCGAGAAAATCAGTGATTGTCGATGTAGCTTTTTTCTGTCTCCTGATAAGCCCTTTAATCGTTAGGGCTTAGAAAATATGGCGGAGAGAGAGGGATTCGAACCCCCGATACCCGTAAAGGTATACACGCTTTCGAGGCGCGCGCCTTCAGCCACTCGGCCATCTCTCCGCGCCGTTAATTTCATTTCATTTTATCAGGGAAGCCGTTAGCTCGACTTTTGCACGCCCATCTCATTGAGCACCACGACCAGCACCTCGTACAGGAAGCTTAACGCGACCTGGGTGGTGCCGTCGGCGCCGACTACCTATGATGGCCAGACGGTATATTTATTTCCGGGTCTGGTGGACTACAACACGGACGAGACGATTATTCAGCCGGTGTTGGGGTGGAATTCGTTTCTTGGAGAAGTGTGGACGATTGCCAGTTGGAGCTGCTGTCCGAGCGGAACCGCAAACTATAGCACGCCCGTGCAGGTCAATGCCGGCGACACCATCTATGGCATTATCAAGTCCACCTGCGCGGCAGGAATAGAATCCTGCTCGAAGTGGAACATTACTACCAAAGATAAGACTACGCACAAGAGTACAACGCTAGGCAAAACACCAAGTGAAGGGCAAACGTTCAATTGGGCGCAATCGGGCGCCTTGGAAGTCTATGAGATTGTCCAATGCAGCGACTACCCCCCGAATGACGCCACTACATTTTCCAAGGTAGCGCTCTATGACTATAACTTCCACAAGATCGCAAACCCGGGATGGTCGATCACGGATTACTACACCGGCCTCTCACCCCAGTGCAATTATGGTGGACAAACGACGGCAACCTCGGTGACCCTCGATTACTGATCGCAATCTTGAGCTTCGAGAAAATCACCGCGGTGCAATGCCGCCGAAACATAGGTACTTGATCTCAAGGTATTCTTCGATACCGTACTTCGAACCTTCGCGGCCCAGTCCCGACTCCTTGACTCCGCCGAAGGGCGCCACCTCGGTCGAAATCAGACCCGTATTGATACCGACGATGCCATACTCAAGTGCCTCAGCCACGCGCCACACCCGAGCGATGTCGCGCCCGAAGAAATACGCGGCCAGACCGAACTGAGTATCGTTGGCGAGAGCGATGGCGTCCGCTTCTGTCTTAAACCGGAACAGCGGCGCCACCGGCCCAAAGGTCTCCTCGCTGGCAATCGCCATCGCCGGCGTGACGCCGGTCAGAATTGTCGGCTCGAAAAAGCGTCCGCCCAAGGCATGACGGTGTCCCCCAACCACAACCGTCGCGCCTTTCGACGTCGCGTCGCGAATGTGTTCCTCCACTTTCTCCACCGCAATGTCGTCGATCAATGGCCCTTGTGTGGCGCCGGGCTCGAAACCGGGGGCGGGCTTAAGCAACTTGACGGCAGCCGCGAGCTTGGCCGCAAAGGCATCGTGAATGCTGTCCTGAACCAGAAAGCGGTTGGTACAAACGCAGGTTTGGCCGGTGTTTCTGTACTTCGAGGCCACCGCGCCCTCGACGGCGGCGTCCAGATCGGCGTCGTCAAAGACGATGAACGGAGCGTTGCCGCCAAGTTCAAGTGACAATTTCTTCACCGTACTCGAACACTGCGCCATTAACAGTTTGCCGATTTCCGTGGAGCCCGTGAAGGAGAGCTTCCTCACCGCAGGATGGGAAGCGAGTTCGGCCCCGACTTCGCCGCCTTTCCCTGTAATCACATTGAATACACCCTTCGGCACTCCGGCGCGTTCGGCAAGTTCCGCCAGCGCCAGCGCGGAGAACGGGGTCTGGGATGCCGGCTTAAGCACAACCGTGCAGCCGGCGGCCAGTGCTGGGCCAGCTTTGCGTGTGATCATCGCCAGCGGAAAATTCCAGGGCGTGATGCAAGCCACCACCCCCACCGGTTCTTTCACAACAACAATCCTCTTGTCCGATTGGGGGGCGGGAATCGTATCGCCGTAGACGCGCTTCGCTTCCTCGCCGAACCATTCGAGAAATGACGCCGCATACGCCACCTCGCCGCGCGATTCGGCTAACGGCTTTCCTTGTTCGAGTGTCATCAGATGGGCAAGGTCTTCCTGGTTCGACATCATCAGATCGAACCAGCGCCTGAGCACGTTGCTGCGTTCTTTTGCAGTCCGCTTGCGCCAGGCGGGAAACGCTCGAACCGCCGCGTCAATCGCCTGCCGCGTCTGTGCCGCCCCCATTCTCGGAACTTTACCTATCACTTCGCCGGTCGCGGGATCGTCAACGTTGATTACCGCGCCGTCGAGCGCGCTTACCCACGTTCCGTCGATGTAGCAAGCCTGCCGAAACAGCAGCGGATCGCGCAGCGTGATTGCAGTCGCAATGTTGGACATAACCTATCTCCTAAAGGCAGTAACTTGCCGGTTGCTGACCCGGATCCACGCTCTGCGACGAAAAGTCGCCGTTGACGAGTCTTCTTTCATCTTGCCTCTTCTAATTCCGAATGGCAACGGCAGCCGGTGCAGAGACCGATGCTAGCGCAGCCTCTAAGACAGAAAACCCCTCTTCCAACTGGTCGTCGGTAACCACCAGAGGGAGGAGCAACCGAATCACATTGCCGTAGGTTCCAGCTGACAAGATGATGAGGCCGTGCTGCCAGCAATACTTGATAATGTTTTCTGTTTCCTCCTTGGCTGGTTTTCGCGTGCCCCGGTCGCGGACCAGTTCGAATGCGCGCATCGCTCCCATGCCGCGAATGTCGCCGATCAGAGGGAACCGCGCCGCCCACTCTCGGGTGCGGTGAACGATCCACTCGCCAATCTGAACCGCGCGGGCAACAAGTTGCTCGTCGTCGAACATCTTCAGCACCGCCAGCGCCGCCTCGCAGGCCACCGGATTGCCGACGTAAGTCCCGCCCAGGCCGCCGGGGGTGGCGGCGTCCATAATTTCCGCGCGGCCCGTCACCGCCCCGAGTGGAAGACCCGCGGCAATTGACTTCGCGGAGACGATCAGATCCGGCTCCATACCCAATTGCTCGCAGGCAAACAGCGTGCCCGTGCGGCCGAAGCCGGACTGCACCTCGTCGGCAACCAGCACGATGCCGTGCCGGGTGCAAACTTCACGCAGCACCTGGAAAAACTCCTGCGGCGGAACCACAAAACCGCCCTCGCCCAGGACCGGCTCGACCACCACAGCGGCTACGGCGCTGGCGTCGACAGTGCGCCGGAACACGTCTTCCAGAGCGTGCGCGCAGCGAATTTCGCACTTCGGATAGCTAAGTGAGTACGAGCAGCGATAGCAATAGCCGTACGGAACCCGATAAATCTCGGGAGCAAACGGGCCGAAGCTCTCCTTGTACGGATGCACCTTGCTCGTAAGGCTCATGCCCATGAGCGTGCGCCCGTGAAACGCATCTTCGAAGGCGATGACCGCAGGACGGCCGGTATAAGCGCGGGCAATTTTTACCGCGTTTTCCACGCCTTCGACGCCGCTGCTCACCAGCAGGGTCTTCTTCGGAAAACTTCCCGGCGTACGCCGGTTCAATTCTTCCGCCAGCCGAACGTAGGCATCATACGGGGTCACCGCAAAGCAAAGATGGCTAAAACGTCCCAGTTGTTCCTGTGCCGCCTGGCGGACTGCGGGCGCGCAGTGGCCGACATTCATGCAACCGATGCCCCCCGCAAAATCGAGAAACGAATTTCCATCCACATCGTGCAACACGGCGCCTTCAGCCCGCGCGATGAAAACTGGCGCCGTCCAGTGCGTCCCTCGCGGTACAGCATTCTGTTGCCGCTTTCCCCAGCGCACCGAGTGCGGTCCGGGTATCTCCGTCTGCAGGTTGATCGTCTTCACGTCTATTTGTCCTCGTCTATTTGTCCTCTAGGAATGGAGGCGGGCGCCAGTCCGCGCCCGCCGCCAGCGTTAGCTCAGAACATGATCTTCAAATCCAATTGCAGCTGTCGTGGGGCGAAGGCTGCGGTCGACTGCCCAAATTGCGGGCTGCTCAAGTCGCCAATCGGGTTATAAAGATTCACCCGATTGAAAATGTTAAATGCTGCCGCACGGAACTCGACGTTGATCCGTTCGGACACCGCCGTTTTCTTGAGCAAAGTCAGATCGACGGTCTTGTTCGCTGGCCCACGAAACGCGTTCCGGCTGAGATTGCCATTCGTGCCCACTGGGACGCATTGCGAGCCTGGCCCGGAGTTGACGGGTCCATAATCCAGAATCGAGTTTTCCCCGTAAGGACAAAAGACCTGCAAAGCCAGTGACGTCCGGCTGTCGCCACTTGGAGAGAAAGTCAGCGTTGGATCGCCGAAGAGGCCATTGACAAACTGCGAGTTGCTGAAGCCCGAAGTCTTGATCCCGGCCGGACGGTTCGGACGGTCGTAGTTCAGACCATCCATGTTGAAATCGCATCCGTTGTACCAGGCCTGACCGCAGTAGACATCGAACGGACGGCCGGACTGTAGCGAGACGATCGTGTTCAGCCCCCATCCCCCAAGGACCTTATTCAACGCTCCCTTGCCCTTTGGACCGGGGATATTCCAAACGCCGGTTAAAGTAAGTCGATGCCGAGCGTCAAATTCCGAAGGGCCATAGTCCAGGTGGGGCTTTTCAATATCGGAAACGCCGCTATAAAGGAGACCGTAACCGTTTGTGTTTTGGTAATCTCCTAAGCCCCCTTCGGTGAGATTGTCGAGCACCTTCCCGAAGGTGTAGTTGGCGGTAAACATCAAGTTATGAGAGTAATTCTTGCGCAACTGCGCGTTCAACCCTTCATAATTGGATTGGCTTTCATTGGAGATATAAGTGATCGGTCCCCAGCCGGGGTTGAATCCATGGAATGTATAGGAGCACGAAGTCTGGTTGCAGATATCCCCGTCGAAACGGTTGTAGTCTTCCCGCGTGTAACCTCCCACACCTCGCGTCCCAACATAATTGAGAGCGAAACCATAGTCGTGGCCAAAGGCGTGCTGAACCCCCAGGAACCATTGCATGGCATAAGCCGTGCGCAAATGGGGGTCGACGCCGTTGGGGTAGATTTCAATATTGCTGCTCAGCGGTCCGATCCCTCCGTTGGCCAGGGGGGCGCCGGCGTAGTCTGGATCTTGATTGAGTACGAATGGAAACGCGTACGGGATGGGCGTGGTGCCGATTCCATAAACGGGCTCGAGAAAGGCCGTGTTCGCGTCGGGCGGATCCAAGCGCGAGGAGTTGGTGTACAGATTCGAGTAAGCCTCGTTGTATGCGATGCTGAAGCCGCTTCGAACGACGGACGTCCCCTTTCCAGTTGGATCCCAGGAAAGGCCAATGCGCGGCGCAAAGTTGTGGTAGTCGGTGTCCCAAAGCTGTTTCACGCGGCCTGCGGTAGCGCCGGCAATTTGCTGAAATATGTTGCTCCCCGAGCCGAGAATGATGTTACTGAGAATGCCGTTGGTCTCACTTGGACCTGGAAATACATCCCAACGCAGGCCAAAATTCACGGCGAAGCGCGCTGTGATTTTCCAATCGTCCTGCGCAAAGGCGGCCCACCGGTTCCACCGGAAATGGCGTGGAGTATCTGTGAACTTACCGTAATTCGCGCTGCCGTAGTCGGCGTTCACCGTGGCCTCTTCGAGGTAGGGTGAGTCCGTCACGAAGGCGAGGATGCTGCTGAACTCAAACCACGGATCACTATAGTACCTGTAGTTGCTGTTTTCTTGAATGCGGTTGAACTCGAACCCGAACTTGAACGAGTGCCGCCCCACCGTGTGCAGCAGGGTGTCGTTCACCTTAAACGCGTTGAAAATGAAATCTCTTGGCACAAAACCTTCGCCGCCGAACGCCAACGTGCCATCGTCCATATAAAGCCAACCAAAATCGCTTGCTGGCAAGCCCGCGCTCTTCAGCATGCCGGCAGTTTGGCTGTCGCTGGGCATGCCAAACGAGATGTGACTGACGCTCCGGCTGTAGGAGAAGCGGAAGTCGTTGAGCGTATTGTTAGAAAATTGATGAGTGTATCCGGTAGCGAGATCGCTGTATACACCGTTAAAGGGGGAAGTGAAGCCACGAATTCCCGCGGTGAACAATTCGCCGCGCGCCACGTCGCCGGACGCCAGGTCAGAGTCCCAGCGGGCAAAAAATTCGTTCTTGGAATTGATGTGGTGGTCCACTCGGACAAGGTATTGGTCCGATCGATTGGGTTCCGTCTGCGGTGACTCCGCCTTGCAGGTGATGTCGGTGGGGCCAGGCGTTGTGAGACATGCGGGTCCGGGAAAATCCTGAAAGAACATCGCTGCCAGACTGCCCGGCGCCGCAAGAGTACGGGTGTAAGGGGTCTCGCTAATCACTTCGATGGGAGCGCTATCCGTCAACCGCGAGCCGCCGTAGTCCATAAAGAAAAAGGTTTTGTCCTTTATGATCGGGCCGCCCAGAGAAAAGCCGAACTGGTTCTGCCGCAGGGGACCCTTTTCGACGTTGTCGAAAAAATTCCGGGCGTCAAGGGCGGTGTTCCGGCCGCTGTAAAACAGCGAGCCGTGAAAGTCGTTGCCGCCGGACTTCGTAATGATATTGACAATCGCCCCGTTGTTGCGCCCGTACTCAGCCGAGAAATTCAGGGTTTGAACCTGCACCTCCTGAATGGCGTCGAGCGAGGGGTAAATCAGCGGTGTTCCGCCGAGCCACTCGGCATTATTCGACGTGCCATCCAGCACGAAATTGTTGCCGCGGGGCGTGGAACCGTTGGCGATGAATCCGAAATTGAAGGTCACGGAGGAAGTCGGCGAGGGCACGCCGGAGACCACCGGAGCATTGGTCGCCGTAACCCCGGGTTCCTCTGTGACTAATTGGTAAACCTGTCTGCCGTTGAGGGGAAGATTCTCAACCTCGCGGGTGCTGACGGTATTGGCCAGTCGGCCTTCTTCCGTTTGAACTAAAGGAGCGCCCGCGGCGACCTCGACGACCTCACTCGCCGTGCCCACTTTCAATACCGCATCCGCCGGAGTCGTCGCACTGGCATTGACTTCCACTTCATTCAGCACCGTCACCTTAAACCCGGCCGCCTCGATCCGGATCCGGTAAGCGCCAGGAGGAAGGTGGTGCACATGGTAGTAGCCGATCTTGTCGGTTTGCGTTCGGTCCACATGCGCGGTCTGCAAACTGGTGATTGTGACCGTCGCTCCGATAATCGTCGCGCCGCTCGGATCGGTCACCGTCCCCGCAATATCGCCGTCCGTGAATTGCGCATGCACGCTGGCGGCGAAAGTTAGTAACCCGAATATCAATAGCGATTTCCTCCATCTGCCGAAGCTTTTCATGGTGATACCCCTCGTAGTCGGTATCTCGAACTCGGGCCCGTGTTTCACGATCGTTCCACCGGAGAGCAGGCAGCCTCTTAGCGGGTTCAGCCGCGAGCCGCCCCGGATGTTTGCATACTTTACTATGATTCCTGTAATGTTTGTCAAGCGAAAACTTCGCGCCTCATCGCCGTTTCAGAATTATCCGTAAAACAATAGATAGATTGGCTTTATGGGCAGTTCGGACGGCCTGATTCTGTTCTGTAAGGTTGTAAGGTTTGCGGTAGATTCGGATTTTGCCGTAAGATACAGGCCGGCCAAGATTGCGCCGTATCACACCATGGCTGGGAACATGCCTGGGAAAAAGACCGCCGTTTATTTTCGCATCAGTGAAGCGGCCCGCATGCTCGGGATCAGTGCTTCTTCCCTGCGCAACTGGGAACGGATGGGCCTGATCACCGCGGCTCGCAGCCAGGGCCGCTACCGCCTCTACTCCCGCGAGGGGCTGAAAAAGCTGCGGAAAATCAAGTATCTGAGAACCGTACAGCACGTCAATCCGGCTGGAATCGTGGCCATCCTGCAGGGCAAACGGCAGGACGAACCCGCCCCCTCCGCCGCCAAGCGTAAACAGAAAGCGATCGCGCAAAAGTTGCTGGAACTGCGGCGGCAACACGGCCTGACTCTGGCCGCGGTCGGCCAGAAAACGGGAGTCAGTGTCAGCTTCCTGAGTTCCCTTGAACGCGGGTATTCCAATGCCTCCATCGCCACCTTGCAGAAGCTGGCGCGTCTTTATGACACCAACGTCCTGGCTTTTTTTGCCGACGAGGATGACTCGCGCCGCATGGTCCGAGCGCGAGAGCGGAAGATCCTGATGCCCAACCCCGGGGTGCAAATGGAACTGCTTGCCTTCGGTAAGAAGGTTATGGAACCGCACCTCTTTCGGATCGCTCCAGGCGCCGACAGTGGCGGCTCCTACAGCCATGAAGGGGAGGAATTCATCTATGTTCTTCAGGGCAAGATCGAGGTTTGGATCGATGAGATTGAGAACTACGTCCTGGAGGCTGGAGACAGCCTGTACTTTGAGAGCACCCACGCGCACCGCTGGCAGAGTCTCAGCGAGAAGGAAACGTTGCTGTTGTGGGTCAACACTCCGGCAACCTTCTAAGACTTGGAGCCCGAATGCACCAGGGATACCAATGAAACGGCGGCACAGTACTACAGGAGAATGACCACGGAACTCTTCAACCACTTCCCGAAAGTTTCTCCCAACGGCATGCCGGCGCGCTTCTTGCTGGCCTTTCTCGCGACCGCCGGATTTTTCTATGTCAACATCATGCCGGCGCTGGTAGACGGTCTGAAAGTAGGACTCGGCTTCAGCAACAAGCAGGCTGGGTTGGTTGGCTCATGCAATGTTTACGGCGCAGCCGGCGGCGCATTCCTCATTGTATTTTTGGTTCGACGCATCCATTGGAAATCTGCCGCCCACCTGCTTCTGTTCGGGTTGATTGGCATGGACCTGCTGTCGATGCTGATCAAGAACCCATTCGGGCTCATGGGTGCCCGATTCTTGCACGGTTTTATCGGTGGGATGCTGGTGGGGATCAGCTTTTCGATCTTCGCCCGCACCACCGCCCCAGACCGCACCTTTGGCGTGTTGCTGCTGGTACAAGTTTTTGCTGGCGGCCTCGGCGTAATGACCTTGCCCCTGCTGGTACCCAGGTTTGGCACCAATGTACTGTTTGCGGCGTTGATTTTGTTCAGCGCAACGACATTGGTGATGCTGCAGTTTTTGCCAGATTATCCGGTCAAGGCGCCCATGCCACGCACTCCGGGTGCTGCGCTCGATCGATTGCAATGGAAGCCGCTCTTGCTCGCGCTGTTCTCCGTGTTTCTCTTTCAGGCCGCCAACATGGGACTATTCGCCTTCATCATCGGCCTCGGGAAGCACCATGGCTTGGAGGTGGCGTTCATCAGTGGAACGCTGGGCATTGCCAACTGGTTCGCCACGCTCGGCGCAGTATTGGTAATCGTGCTTTCCACCCGCTTTGGGATTTTCAAACCGATCGTCGGGGGCATGCTCTTGACCATGGCTGGCACCTATGCATTGAACTACTGCGGGGTGAAGTGGATCTGGATGGCGGCGAATATCGGCACGGGCATCACCTGGAACTTCGTGATTTCTCACCTGCTCGGCATGTGCGCCAGGTTTGATCGAACCGGCCAGACCGCGGTATGGGGCGGTTTTGCCTCCAAGATGGGCTTGGCGTCAGGCCCGATGCTGGCTTCGTTCATCGTGGGAGGCGGCAATTACTCAGCGTTGATAGCGGTGGCGCTCGTGCTCTTGACTTGTTCAACCCTGGCGTCGGCGATCCCCGCATGGGTGCTGGATCGAGGCGCCGTCAACGATTGATCGGACAGGCAGAGTGCTTGAGGCCTTGAGTAATCCACGCCCTGCATTCGCGCCTCGAATATATGGGGACAATCGCTTCCCTTATGGTTTGATTGGAAAGATCGGATCATTACTTACCTTCGGAGTTGAACATGTCATTCTTTTCGATTGCAGCCTTACAGGTTGAGTTGCCTTACGGAGATAATCGCGATCGTCTCGAAAAAGAAACCGCCAGGGTTCTGGCCAGATTTCCGTGGGTCCAAATGGTGGTGCTGCCCGAGCTTTGCTCATTTGGACCTGGCCTGAGTTTTGCCGAAACCATGCCGGGACCGACCGAAACCCGGTATCAAGCTCTGGCGAAGAAACATGGTATATGGCTTGTTCCCGGATCGATTTATGAACGTGTGGGAGAGGATGTTTTCAACACCGCGCCTGTCATCAACCCGGAGGGCGAGATCGTCGCGCGCTACCGCAAGATGTATCCCTTCCTGCCTTATGAAAAGGGAGTGAAATCCGGAACTGAATTCGTCGCCTTTGATATTCCAGAGGTTGGCCGTTTTGGCGTCTCCATCTGCTATGACGGGTGGTTTCCAGAGACAACTCGCGCCCTGGCGTGGATGGGCGCTGAGATCGTGATCCATCCCACCATGACTGGAACCATCGATCGAGCCCAGGAACTGATCATTGCCCAGGCCAACGCCATAGTGAACCAATGTTATTTCGTTGATGTAAACAATGCAGGTCAACTGGGCAATGGACGATCCATAGTCGTCGGCCCTGAAGGCGAAATCATCCATCAGTCGGGTGAAGTCGGGGAACAGGTTCCTTTCACAGTAGATCTCAATCGAGTTCGCGAGGTAAGACGGTCTGGCACCCTCCGGCTCGGCCAAATTCTTAAGTCATTTCGTGATACGCCTGTTGACTTTCCTTGTTATCGAGGCAAGTACCAGGAATCTGCTCCGATGGCCGCATTAGGACCTCTAACCATGCCCAAGAGATAAAGTTCCGGAGGAGGCTGCGAAATGAAACTTGCCAGTCTTATCACTGCGCTCCCGCTCTGGGCAGTTCTGGGGTGCACAGCGTTCGCACAGGTTACTCCTATGCCGGGCGATCCACTTACCGGCAGCGGTATTGTCAACAGGACTCTGAATACCTACACCACACTAATGGGTAGCGCGCAGCCGTCGGCCCCCGTGGATGATACCGGCGGGTTCGGAATTCCCTCCACAGCTGCCGCGCCCGCAAATATTTTTGAAGGAACTCTGAACCTGATGCTGGTAACGACTACAGGCAACTTCACCAGCATCTACGACCCCTTTAATTACAATGGGGACACATCATTGTGGAAACATCTGCCGCCGACCACTAGCACCACGCTCAGTCTTCAATTCGTCCAGAACGGCAGTTGGCTCATCCCGGTTGTACAAGGGCTGGATTACACCGGCTCCTTACAGTGGAACATCATTATTGGCGCGGGAAGGGTCTGGAATGAAACCACCGACAACGGATACACGCGTGCCTCGTTCCCCTTTGCGCTGGCCGAGTACAACCAGAACTGCACCCACAACGGCGAAATGACTTTCCTGTTCAACCCCACAAAAACTCCGAATATTTCGCACGTCTTCTACCAGATCACCCAGGAGACCTGTGCCTACTGGTACGCCAACTTCTACGGGAATCTGGCAGCCACTTATACGCCGTCCGCGATCGCCAACGACACAACCATCGAGAACAACGCGGCGGCGGAAATCAAGAATCGCTTACCGACGGAACCCTTCGCCAATTTGGCCACAGACTATCCCAATTCCGGTGTCAGCGTTGCAGCTTTTACGCAGGCCTTTCACAATCCGGCGGACATTACTGGCTATGGGCTGTACATCAACGGCGTCAACTATGTCAGCACCTGCCAAACGCGTTACGGCACATACGCCTTTTGCTCGGAGATGCGCTGGCCATCGTACTCGGTCGCAAAATCTGCCTTTGTCGAGACCGCCATGAGCCGCCTCGGCCAGCAATTTGGGAGTGGAGTCTATAACCTGCTGCTGAAGAATTACATTCCGCAATACACCATCGGCGGTACTTGGACCAATACCACCTTCGATAATATGTCCGACATGGCCAGCGGGAATTACAACAGCGATAGCTTCGAGGCCGATGAGAACAGCACAAACGAGATTAGTTTCATCGACGCGGTTCCCTACTACAACTACAGCAGCCCGGCGAGCGCCTCGAAAATCTATGATGCGTTCAACCTTTTTGAAACGCACACCACTACCCCGGGAACCCTCTGGGTGTATCACAGTCACGACGCCTTCCTGCTCACTTCAGCCATGCAGATCTACGCACAGCGGCAACTGGGCGGCACTTCCGACATTTTCAACAAAATCGTCAGCGATGTGTACTCTCCCCTTGGCTTGAGTCAGGGTGGACTAACCATGATACGAACGGCCTGTAACAACCAAAGCACGTCAAGTAACTGCGATTCCAGCGCCAAGGTTGGACCTGCCGGTAATCCTATCGGCAGTTATGGCATGTACTTCATCCAGGATGACATTGCCAAGCTCGGATATTTTTTTGACAACAATAATGGCGTGATAAACGGTACCCAGGTCTTGGATCCGGCCCGGGAGGATGATTCCATGGTCCGCACTTCAAACCTGGGCCTGGTCGTTCCGGATTCCGGCTTTTACTCCGGCACGCCTCCCGTGCCGAACACCTACCACTACAACAATGGCTACTGGGCCAAGTATTGGACGACCACGGAATTTCCGGCATCTCGCTGCAACTTCTGGATTCCGTTCATGCTCGGGTACGGTGGGAATTCGGTCGTGCTGCTGCCCAACAATGCGGTTTATTACATTTTCAGCGACGGCGGAGAATTCCATTGGAATGACGCTGTCTCTCAAATCAATCTGGTAAAGCCGACGTGCGGCCAGGGCATCAACTACCCAGCCCCTGGCGCGACGCTGAAAGGCAGTTCACAAACTTTCCAGTGGTACATGTACAACACCGCCACCATGTCTTCCACCACTCCAACCGCACCTGTTCCGGCGACGGCCTACCGGCTCGATGTCGGCAAAGAACAAGGTGGCCACGAATACTACCAGTCGGGCAGCCTGGGGACAGCGCTGTCGGCGACCGCCCATTCGCTGCCAACCGACGGCAGCACCATCTGGGTGCGCTGGTACTACTGCGTGAATGGGGGATGGCAGTACAAAGATTATAGTTACACGGCTCATAACTGACCTGGATACGCCAGACCGCGAGGCCGGCAACTAAGCCTTGGCGTAGCGCTCGCTGTTCGGTTTCGATCCGCTCACGGCGAAGAACAGAATGTAGAGATAGCAAATCGTGGCCGCGATAAGTGCGTAGTGAATACCTGGACCCCAACTCGTCTCACCTTGCACCATGGCCGGGTAGTAAGCGCGATTGATCAGGTCTGCAGTTTTGCCGACCAGCCATGGAATGATGGCCCCGCCCACGATCGCCATGTTCAAGATCCCGGAGCCGTCTCCGGTGAGCGGCCCAAGTCCCGCGATCCCCATGGTGAAAATACAAGGGAACATAATTGAGTTGAATAAGCCCACCGCCAGGATGGACCACATGGCCACATGCCCGCTGGTCAGAACCGAAACGCTAACCAGCAGAGCGGCCATCACTGCGCACAGCGCCAGCAGTCTGCCGGCTCTGACCTTCTGCAGGATTGCCGACCCGACAAACCTCCCAATCATGGCGCCAAGCCAATACAGCGATATGTACCTGGCCGCCTCGCCCAATGCGGCGTGGTAGCGGAGAGCGGGGTCGGCGATGCTTGACGCGAATCCACCAATGCTGGGCAGGGCCAGATAGTTGGCAATGGAGCTCCCAATCGCAACTTCGCCGCCGACATACACGAAAATCCCAATCGCCCCGAAGACGAGATTCGGGTGTTTCCAGAGAGAGTCGTTCACCTTTTCGCCGATGCGGTGTTCGGCGGATTCGATCTTGGGCAGTTTCGACAGGCCAATGCCAATCGCCAGAATGCATAACGCCACCGCGAAGAAGTACACGTACAACCTGACGATGGCGGTCGCTTCCTGCGAAGTACTTTGGGCAATTGCAGCCGATGTGGTCCCAAGAATGACGCGCGCCCCGACCCAGGGGAACACCGCCGTGCCCAGCGAATTGAAGGCCTGCGTAAGATTCAGGCGGCTGGAGGCGGTTTGCGGATTTCCCAGCACGGCCACGTAGGGGTTCGCCGCCACCTGGAGAATCGTGATTCCGGTCGCCAGCACGATGAGAGCCGCCAGGAAAAACGGAAAAGAAGGAATTCTTGCCGCCGGATAGAATCCAAGACAGGCCACGACCATCGTCAACAATCCCACGACGATCGCCCTCTTGTATCCGAGCCAGTCGATGATCTTCGCCGATGGAATCGAAAAGACAAAATAGGCAGAGAAGAAAGCTGTCTGAATCAGCATGCTCGCGGCCAGCCTGAGATTGAAGACATGTTGAGCGTACGGAATCAGCACATCGTTCAGAGAGGTAAGCGAGCCCCACATGAAGAACAGGGTGGTTACAATGGCGAGCGGCCCTCGATAAGATGTGGGTGGCGCCTTCATGGACGTTTGTGCTTGCGTTCCTGTGCTAATCGTCTCAGTCATCGGCCTCCCTTCTTCTCTGCTCCCGAGTGACGGCGTTGCCCGGCAGGGCTGCCATTGGACAAACGCCATACCTTCGCAAACCCTCAAAGTAACACAATCTGGGACAAGAGGAATCGCCGCTGAGCTCTGTCCGATCGGCGGTTCGCTTCCAAACAGCCATGTATGTACAGATCTATTGATACACGCAAACCAGACGGATACAATATTTTTGTTGCGGCCCAGTTATGCGATTTGAGTGGGACGAGAACAAGGACCGGCGAAACCTTCGCCAACGTGATGTTCGTTTTGAAACTGCCGTACTACACCCGAGGCAATCGCAATATCGTTCCATAGCCCGGCAAAGATAGAAATCAAAAAGAAGGTACCCTCGCCCGTGAGCGCTCCTCTCCAAACCCCGTTTGACAGTGTCGAGAATGCCCAGCAATACGTGCGCCTGCTGGTCGAGGCAATCGCCGAAGCCAAGAGCGAGATCGCCGCTGACCTCGGTTCGGCCATGGCGGCCAGGTCCGAACGCCGGGTACAGGCTCTGCAAATCGTGCAATTCAAGTTGGATAAGCTGGAACACCACCTGAAGACCAGCAGCCGGCTGCTCAACGACCTGCGCACCTTGCGGCGGCTTCTGTTGGACGAACGTCCCGAACCTGCCACGGCCAGTTCCGACCAGGATTCCGGGAAATAGCTCTGACCGGAATTCGAGCGCGGTCAACGTTCCGATTCACGCTCGCAATTTTTCGGCAAACTGCTTTTCCAACTTCGCCAGCTTCGGCGAGATCACAAACATACAATAAGGCTGCCGCGAATTTTCGTTGTAGTAGTTCCGATGGTAGTTTTCAGCCGCGTGAAATTCCCCGGCCGGCTCGACCGCGGTCACGATCGGTTCCGGGAATGCTTTGGCCGCTGTCAATTCCGCAATCGTATTTTCGGCCATCCTCTGCTGCTCCTCATCGCTGTAGAAAATCACCGAACGATACTGCTCGCCAGCGTCGTTTCCCTGCCGATTGAGCGTGGTCGGATCGTGCACCGCGAAAAATACCTCCAGCAGTTCGCGATAGTTGATCTGGCCGGGATCGAAGGTGACGCGCACCACTTCCACATGCCCGGTATCGCCGTTGCACACCTCACGATAAGTGGCCTGGTCGGCGCGTCCGCCCATGTAGCCCGACTCGACGTGGCTGACGCCCGTCAGGCGTTGAAAAACCGCTTCAATACACCAAAAACATCCACCGCCGAAAACTGCTGTCTGCTCGTTGGCCATGGTCGTTAGATGCGCCCGCTAGGAGAAAGTACCCAGTATCCAGCCTTCGCGTTTCTGGGTACTGGATACTGGGTACTGGGTACTTTTTCTACACCGAAACCGTAAACGAAGTTTCCGTCCGCGTAACTGGCCGGTAGAGCGTATCGCGCTCGATCGGCTCGCGCCCCGCTTCCGTGATCAAGCGCACCAGGTCGTGCCGTCGCAAGCCTTGCGGAGTGGTCGCTCCCGCATCGTGGTAAATCTTTTCCTCAACCACGGTCCCGTCAATATCGTCGGCTCCGAAGCGCAGTGAGATCTGCGCAATCTTCGGCGTCATCATCTGCCAGTAAGACTTGATGTGCGGAAAGTTATCGAGCACCAGCCGGCTGACCGCAATCTGCTTGATGTCCGTCATGCCCGTGGTAGTAAAAAGATGCTGCAGCGGCGTGTTCGCCGGATGAAAGGCCAGCGGGATAAAAGCCTGAAAGCCGCCCGTCTCATCCTGCAGCGCGCGCAGTTTGAGCAGGTGGTCGACGCGGTCTTCGTCGTTTTCGATGTGCCCGTAGAGCATGGTGGCATTCGCTTTCAGCCCGATCTGGTGCGCCAGCCGCGCCGTATCGAGCCATTGATCGCCGTCAATCTTGTGATCGCAGATAATGTGCCGCACCCGGTCGGCAAAAATTTCGGCGCCCCCGCCCGGCAGCGAGTCCACTCCCGCTCCTTTCATCCTTTGGAGCGTCTCGCGGATCGTCAGCTTAGCCCGCTTCGCCAGATACGCGACTTCCACCATGGTAAAAGCCTTCATGTGGACCAGCGGAAAGCGCTCTTTCAATCCAGAAACCAGGTCGAGAAAATATTGCAACGGCAAATCGGGATGCAGCCCCCCGACAATGTGAAACTCGGTGACCGCTTCCGTATAGCCGGAAGCCGCCGTCGCGAAAGCTTCTTCAAGCGCCATAGTGTAAGCGCCCGGAGTATCTTTCTTGCGTCCAAAAGCACACAGCCGGCAAGCCGCCACGCAAACATTTGTGGGATTGATATGCCGGTTGACGTTGAAATAAGCCTTGTCGCCATGCATCCGCTCCCGCACCCAGTTGGCCAGCCAACCCACGGCCAGGATGTCGCCCGTCCCATAAAGCACAAGCGCATCGCCCTCGTTCAGGCGTTCACCCGCAAGGACCTTATCTTTGATCGGGACGAGGCGCGGATCGTCGGTCTGGAATGGGTGCGAAACAGGCATCAATATTGATGATACCGCAGGAAGGGATCTATCAGGCTGCGAAAAAACTACAATTCACGCAGGTTTTGGGAAGGACACGACTTCAGTCGTGCCGTTAATCGCTGAAAATGCGCGCGCTTCAGTGCCTGCGGTGAGCTTTTTGGCGGCTGGATGTCCCACAATCTCACTGGGCGCCAGCGGCAAAGGTGTTGAAGCCCTGCTTGCGCTGCTCGGCTTCCTTCGGATAGTCGCCGAGCCAGACGTACTCGGGTTTGGTTTTCATCAGTGAAAACTTGCGCAAGTAGACTTCGGGAACTCCCTTCACAAAATTCTTTTCCTGGACTGCCTCGCGCATTTCGCCGACCGCACGTTGCATCTTGTCGATGTATGCCTGGAGCGTGTCGTCATTCACGGGAGAGATGCCGAGGTCAAGGCAGACCTGATCGCGCATCTTCAGAAATGCTTGCAGCAGTTCCCCGGTCGTGACCTCGGGCATGCAGATGCCGAGCGCCTTTTTCCTCCGCAGAAGCGATCCCGCCGCTTGCGGCTTGCGATCCGAAAAAGAAATCGTCCAGCCGTTTTGCAGGCAACTCTGAATGGAACACTTCAGCGGCAACGGAGTTTTCCCTTTGGGGAAAAGCTGGCTGACTTCTCCAAAACAATGATGGCGGGTGTGCGCAAACAGGCGGCAGAAGCTGGGCGGATTGCTCCCCGCATCGGAAACGAGCGAGAAATCCAGCAGCCGCGTGAACCCCATGCCCTCAAATTCACGCGTGTAACGCTCGAGCGCGTCGAGATCGAGCATCGGGAACTGCGCCGGGGTCGCCGGCGGAAAAGAATACGACGTAGGCATCTTCTTCAGCACCCGGCTCTTCATGGTGGCGAAGGTGAAGAGAACGTGGATCCAACTCCCGAAGCGCCATAGCAACAGGAAAGCAAGCAAAAGCAGCCAGACAAAGGCCGGGAACGCTGTGCGGGTCTGGCGGCCGTACTGTCGTTGCAGGTCTTCGTAGTCCTGCTTGGAAATCTCTCGCCAGCCAGACTGATTCCAGAGCGTCTGTGGGCCGCCGGAGAGTTTGTCCCCCGTAAGGCGAATGCTCTTGTTGCCGATCGTCATGAAATCAAAACGCGCCGCCGAGCTTTTCGTCAGCGGAAAGCTTTCGACCGTCAAATTGAAGCCGTTTCCCCCGAGCATTATTGGTAATGTGGCCGCGGAGCCCTGTCCGGCATATGCACTCAGAAACTTGTAGTGCCAGCCCGCGTCTTTGAAGGACTTCCGCTCCGACTTCGCCATCAAGCCGGAGTCCTCGGCCTCGTCGTCATTCTCCAGGCCGTCTTCGGTCAGGTTCACATTGGGCGCAGCTGTGGGCTTGGGTGGCACGCTGGCTGCGGCCGGAGTGGAGAGCGGGATGAACTTCTCACCATCCCAACGGAACCCTTTACTGTCCGCGCCACGCGACGGCGTCAATTGCAGTTGGCCATCAGCCAGTCCCCAAGATCCGTAGGCAGCCGTGTGCTCGGGCAACGCGAAGCGGTCCAGTTGTCCCGCGGAAACGAGATGATAGGCGATGGTTTCCTGTTTGGACAAACCGCCGTACCCGCCAAGCAGGAGCGTCAGATAACCATATCTGGTTCCGGCGAGTTTCTGCTGAAATACATTCTGGGAGCGCCCGGTTGTGTTTTCCGCGAGGAAGAGAAACGCTTCGCGGTCGTTCCAGAAGACAGTTGTCTCCGATACGTGCTGGCCCACGGAGTACTGTTTTGGCCATAGGACGAAGGTTGCGACCACGACTACAAACAGCGCCATGACGACCAGAATTGAGATTGCTTTTTGCTTCCCCAATGGCTGCTCCCTTGCAGAGGACAGTAGCATGGCCAGCGAGCGGGAAGCAGAGTACTTTGGTGAGCGAACTGCTATTGTCCGTAAGTCATTCTAAGACCTGCTCAGCCCGGTGCCCCAGGGTTCGCGCCCGTCCTTTGGGCGCTAACCTGGGCGCAGTCGGGCACACTACCTTTCGCATCTTTCGAAAGGTACCGGGTGCGCCACTTCTCGCGCTTTTCGCAATGCCTGTTTTGCCGAAGCTCTGTTCGAAAATATTTCATTGACTTTCACCCCCGTTATGCCAACATATAATTATCAGACAATCATCAGCGAGGACTTCCATGCTCGATACCCGCGAAATCCACTCCTTGACCGATTTCCTGCGCAACCATAAGGCACATGTCAAGCGCCTCAAAAAGACGCAAGCCCCGGAAGTGCTGACCGTGAACGGCAAGGCCGAAGTCGTTGTCCAGGACGCGGCCAGCTACCAGCAAATGCAAAACCGCCTGCGCTACATGGAGACCCTTGCGGCCATTCAGGAAGGAATGGCGAGCGCGGAACGCGGCGAACTGAAGCCCGCCGCTCAGGTCTTTGACGAGATGCGAACCAAGTATGGCCTACCGCGTTAGTCTCGCCGCACCTGCTGAAGCGGATGCCTATGCGGCCTTTGAACGCATACGCGCCGCAGCTCCCAGGCACGCCGAGCAGTGGCTGATACGGCCTCCCGCGGCGCCATCACCATCGCAGATGTCGAAGAATAATGGAAATGACATTTTATGATATTTTATGCCATTTCTTGACATTCTCTGGGCGTTGAGGCATAGTGTCCTGAGGAGCACCCCGTGAACATTTCTCTTACCCCCGAACTGGAACGACTGGTGGACGACAAGGTAAAGACCGGACGCTACGCCTCGGCCTCGGAAGTCATTCGCGAGGGTCTGCGCCTGTTAGAAGAGCAGGATGAGGCGAAGCAGATGCGGCTCGCCGAAGTGCGGCAAAAAATCGACCGCGGGATCGAGCAATTGGATCGCGGCCTCGGCATTCCCGGCCCCGAGGCCCGAGCGCGACTGCGGCAGCGGAGAACCGTAAAGCAGCGGTAAATGTCCGCCCATGTGCTCTCTCCCGATGCGCTGCAGGATTTGCAGGACATTTGGGATTTTGTCGCGCTCGAACGCGACGTGCGCTTCTGGCCGACTGGTTCCTATCTGATTGTCTACCGCGAACGTCACGATGCGCTGCAAGTCTTGGCCGTCCTTCACGGATCGCGTGATGTTCCCGAAGTGATGCGCAAAAGGGAATATCCCCCAAGCTAACGTCGCCACAGCAGATCTCCCGCCACAAAGAAAAAGAACACCACTGAAATCACTCCATTCATCGTAAAGAACGCCGCGTTCAGCTTGCTCAGGTCGTCATGCCGCACCAGCGAGTGTTCATAGAGCAACAGCGCAGCCACCGCAATCACTCCCGCAACCGCCAGCTTGCCTAAGCCGAAAGTGACGATCAGCGCGACCAGCAGCCCAATCATCACGATGTGAAACAGACGCGCGATGACCAGCGCATTCCTGATTCCGAGATGTCGCGGCATGGAGTGCAAGCCACGGCTGCGATCATAGTCGTAATCCTGACACGCATAGATCACGTCGAATCCGCCAACCCAAAACGTCACTGCGGCAGTGAGCAGCAGTATCCGAGGATCGAGCGACCCACGCACCGCGATCCAGGCGGCAGCCGGAGCAATGCCGAGAGCGAATCCGAGAAGCAGATGCGACCAGCGCGTGAATCGCTTGCTGTACGAATAAAGCAGGATCACCCCGAGCGCCACCGGCGAAAGCATCAGCGTCAGCCGGTTCAACTGCGAAGCGGCGAGCACAAAAATCCCGCACGAGACCAGAACGAACGCAGTCACAAACGACGGCGTCAACTGTCCGACCGGCAGAGCGCGAGTTGCAGTACGAGGATTGGCCGCGTCAATCGAGGCGTCAGCCAGGCGATTGAAGGCCATCGCGGCCGACCGCGCCGAGACCATGGCGACGACGATCCACCCCAGTTGCCGCCACGCCGGCAAGCCTCCCGCGGCCAGCATGGCTCCGCAGAGCGCAAATGGCAGTGCGAAGATCGAATGCTCCCACTTGATCATCTCCAGCGTGATCTTCAGATTTCGGAGAAAACCCACAGCCTGATTGTAAAGCAGCGGCCAGTGGATAGTGATTGGCCATCGAATCGCAGAGCGCGCTGAGCCCGCTGAGGATTAAGGGTAGACCTAGTCAAGCGTCTTCTCGGCGTCCTCAGCGTACTCTGCGGTTAAAGATTTTGGTCTTCGCCCACCGCTCCCTCCACCAGCGGCAC
>Ga0326728_10007476_pt1 | contig 27990 bp, 21 predicted proteins | sample MB3enrmetagenome_FD_207602 | JGI IMG/M metagenome (GOLD analysis project Ga0326728, IMG submission 207602) | Lab enriched peat soil microbial communities from McLean, Ithaca, NY, United States - MB31MN | ecosystem: Environmental > Terrestrial > Soil > Wetlands > Peat | place: USA: New York...
TAGGCGCGAGACCGAGTTGGCGCGCGCCTATTACCGCGGCTATCAGGGCAAGACCGCTAAACAAGAGAATCGAAGAAGCCGGCTCCGGGACGCCGGTATCGACCTCGCCTTGAATATAATCGTTTCCGCAATCCGCCGAGGACCATAATATCCCGAGCTGCTCGGAGTCGATAAGGGTGCTGCTGCTGTTGAAACTCAGCGTAACGGCGTATTCCGCGCTGTTGGTCCCGTCGCCGTATGCCGCAACAGACACGCCTTTTCCAGCGGCCACCAGCGAACCGGAAGTAAACAGCTCTGGCAAATTGGCCCGATAAACTAGATCCGGCGATCCGATCGCCTGCGATGCTGTTTCAATGCTAGACGTGTCTACCTGATAAAGGTCGCCGGCGATCAGCCCATTGTGGTTCACGAGCGGTACGGCGTATGTCAGGTACGGCTCGATGTTGGACTGGGGGTCGGCGAAATCCGTAACATTGGGGTCCACAAAATTACTGATGCTGTTTTCGCTGGCCGCCGCATAGAAAAAGAGATCGCCGGGAATAAGGGTCGGGCCCAGGCCTGAATCGAAGGATCCCAGCGCCAACTGCCCGTTCTGCGCAGTCACGCCGCCGAGGTTGCTGAAAAGGGTAATCGTCGTGAACCCGTTACCGGCGACCGTCACGCTGGCCTGCTGGATGTCGTAGACGCCGGCACTGCCGATGACGTCGCAATCGCTATACGGCGGGGTCTGACTGTAATTGCAGTTGTTCTGGGGCTGGTTGAAGAGATCGCTTATTGTGCCAGCCGAGCAAAGGGCGGCGCCCAAAATCAGAAAAGCCAGCCCATATCTCATGCCCCATAGTTATCTCGATTTTGTTTTCAAGAGAATAGGCCTGGAGGATCAAATAAAATCAGATCCACCATGACCTTGGTTCTCTGAGAGTTCGGTAACGTCGTTTTAGGCTTGAGGCTAATAGGTCCTACGGATTTATCCGTGATTATCTACTTGACAACAACAAGCCCACAGAACCACAATGGGTTGTGGTGACAGGCCGGTGAACAAGAGACAGAGAAAGAAGGCCGCAAAGAAGGTGCTGGCCCGCTTGGTTGGCGGGCCGAGACGCTAGCCGCGCTTCTTGGCCGCCCGCTTCGCCTTCGGTGCCCGCTTGCGCGGTATATCGGCCAGCGGTATGGGCGGCGTATTTAGTAGGGCGCGGATGACGGCCTTAAACTGGTCCTTGGGGACCTTTAGTGCGTCCATTGTGACTAGTATAGCGTAGGTGTTTTTATTTTGGCCCGGTACTTGCTATCGGTGTCCCGCACGTCATATCATTAAGGAGCGGACTATTTTCACCTTTTGTTCGCCATGGGTGATAAAATGCGCAAGAATCAGATCAACGAGAACCTGGAGCGCTTCCGCGAGCTGGTCTTGTACATCAGCCAGAAATGCGCAAATGACCCGCGTTTTGGCGCTACCAAGCTTAACAAAATACTATATTTCTCGGATTTCGTCTGCTACGCACATTACGGGCAACCACTGACAGGAGTTGAGTACCAGAGGCTACCGAACGGGCCAGCACCGCGGCGCTTACTGCCGATTCGTGAGGAAATGCAGCAAGAGGGATCACTGGGAATCCAGGAAGTCCCCCTCCGGAACGGAAGGATGCAGGTTCGGACTGTGAATCTTCGCCAGCCCAATCTGGATATCTTCAGCGCGAAGGAAATCGCCCTGGTTGACTCGGTTATAGAGGCGCTCTCTAACGAAACCGCTCAGGGCGTGAGCGACCTGAGCCATAACATGGTCGGATGGAAGGTGGCGCGGGATCAGGAGAATATTCCCTACACAACGGTTTTTCTCTCCGACGCTCCGTTGAATGATATCGATATCCAGCGAGGTAGAGAGGTTGCAAAGGAATTCGACCTGGTTGCTCAGGCTTAGGACAATCCGCCAAGAGCCGAAGTTCGATGAACAACTTCGTGAGCTTGGGATCTCATGCCGACGACTGGATGAAATCCTTGACGGTGTTTGCTTCGGCCTAGCTCGCGACCCCGAGTCGTTTGGGGTCGTCCCAGGCACGCACCTTTCAATTCTCAAGACGGCCGTGTTTCCGCAAGCGCCTTCATTACGGATCTTCTTCACCTATACCGACAATGAAGTTTGCTTGCTGTGGGTTGAATTGTGCGAAGACGACGTGCCACCATTCGTTCGATATGAGGAGTAGCCGAGTGAGCGGAGGGCGGGGGGATCGGACCCCATGCCCGGCAGAGCATTGCGGTTTATAAGACCGCTCCTAGCGCCAGCTAGACGCCCTCCGAAGTTGGCGGGAAGCCTGCCCGAACAGGCCTCCCGGTTGGTTGAACGGTTTTGATTTTAGCGTCCCTTACGGATCGGAAATGCTTTGAATCCGTAATCGGAAGCGTAGAGATAACACTTCTTTCGCCAGTGCCATATACGGGCAGCAAACAAGTCCGTTTGACCTTCTGGCTGAGGTTTAGGCTTTGTGGCCATTTCAACCTCCTATGGTTGTAGGGTCCACCATGGCCCGGTCTGGTGAGTTTACGAGGCTCGCTTCCAGACCGGGCCTTCCTGTTTAGGCCCTCAGTGCCGGCGGCCGTGAGCGCTGGGGGCTATCGTCCTCCTTATCATCGCTTCCGTCCTTTAGTCACTAAACCCTGCATACGTCTACAAACCTATTGCTCCGTAATACCCCCAGTTCACGCTGTCGGCTCTTCCGCAGCCCGAAACGATGGTATTTCGACGGGATTCCCTTCGGGCTGCTTATACCCGTCGAGTTTGTCAATTAGATCGAACACAAACTTCCGATCCTCTGGATTCAGGGCAAAGAGATCAAGGGTTGCGGAAAGCGTAAGCGTTCCTCCGCTTTGCAGGCGCACCGTCTTTGAGGTTCCAGATTTCGCTTGCTGCTCAATGGCAGCAGGTGCGCTCTGGCGGCGTGGTGCGCGTTTTCGTTGGGCGGTTGTCCGCCCCCCGTTTGCTCCCTTCTTAGGCAACAACAGTGGCGACAGCTCGATTCCGGCATACTCTGCAGCCGAAACAAAAAAACGCACCGCCTTTTCCTTGGTGTCGCCCACGTTGCCGTAGGCGTCCGCAATCTTCTTTTCGACCTCGGCTGGGGTAGCCTTCTTAAGGTTGATTGCGAACAGTTCGGAGTACCGTCTCTGGAGAATCTCAGACAACTTCTCTTTGCGCCGGCGTTCTACGGAGTTGCAGAGTTCCGCAAGATCCGGGAGCGGTTTGTTGTCCTGATCAATCAGGCCGAGAAATCGCAACGCCGTGAAGAACTGGTTTTGGACAGAGTATGCCATCCCTGGAAATACGCTCTTGTCAATGACGTTGGGGATTTCCCCCTTCGAAAGTGCCGTGATGGAGTTCTCAAAGGTCTTCCATGATACGTAAACTGCCGCGAGCTTCTTTTCGGCGTCCGCCATAATCATCTCCGCTGTACCACTTCGGTACAAGCCAATATTACCGTAGAATTTTTTCTACGGCAAGTGTTGGCGTAGAAAATTAGCGATTGCAGTATATGCCTACGAGTCGTAATCTAAGGACATGGCAGAGCAACTCCATCCCGGACAATTAGTTACGGTTAACGCTTACCCCCGAAAGCGTCCTACCGTAAAAGTGGTCGAAGACCGTGGAGATGTCGTACTGATTTGCAAATCGGAAGAATACGACGCTGCAGTGGCCGAAAACCGCGCCCCAATTGCGGTGGGTTTTCACCGTGAGGACGTACTGGAAATCGTCACCAAGAAGGACGCCTCTTCCGAGGTGCCGATTGAGCGACGCAGTTCAATGGCTGGCGACTAGCACTTAAAGCGGCTCGTCTTCCAGCGTCACTTCCGGCCCGTTGCCCCGTTCTCCTTCCAGCGGTTCGATGAGCTTCGCGTACGGCAGCGTGGACCCTATCAGAAGCGCCGCAATCACCGGCGCCCACAGATTCTCTTCTTCTCGGTTATTGAACCGGTATGTGAACTCGGCAAGGTACCGTTGCAGGTGCTTCACGCTGACCTTGTGGAACGAACCTATCAGGCCGCGCTTGAACAGGCTCCAGAAGTTCTCTACGCCATTGTTGTGGACTTGGCCGTTCACGTACTCGCCCCGGCTGTGAATCACTATCGCGTGCTTGCGACCGGTTGTGCGGAGGGAACGGTACGCAGCGCCTTCGTCCGTGTAAACCGTGGCACTCTTCGATACGCGATCCTCGATAACGCCCGTCACTACCTGCCTACTCTCTATCGGCACGGGTTCGGCATGAATCTTTGAGTGCTGGCCCTTTGTCCGACGTTGCAGCAAGCCAAACACGGGCTGTTTGCCATATTTCGCCCGTTGCCGGCGCGGGTCGTACTTGCCGCCCACAAACGTGGCATCGGCTTCAACGACTCCCTCAAACACGGCGGGAGCACTGCCGATCATGGCTTCCCGAATGCGGTGAGAGAGATACCAGGCTGTTTTGTAGGCCACGCCCAGATCACGCTGCATCTGCTTCGCGCTAATTCCCTTCTTGGCATTTACCATTAGCGCCGCCGCCATGAACCATTTTTCGAGCGACAGGTGGGAGTCGTTGAAGATCGTTCCTTCTGTGACAGAGAACTGCTTGCCGCATTCCAAGCAGACGTACAGAATGCGGGCCGGAACCGGCTGCCCTTTCCGCGCTCCGCTCTTGCGGACGCTGGCTTGTTTGACGTACTTCGAAACCCGCTTGCTCTCGCAGGCTAGGCAGGTAATACCATCCGGCCAGCGCATCTTTTCGAGGAAGTCGTTGCAGGATTCAGCGGTGGCGAATTGTTGGGCTACGTCTATGAGGTTCATGTGCGGCCTCTAGATGTAGTATGCCGCTAGTCTCGATTGTTGTCAAGTAGATAATCACGGATTTATCCGAGAGAACGGCCTCATTTTCGGCTTCAGAATACGAAGCCCACTCGCGCTATCAGGGTACGCGGCTGCAGGAAGTGCGTTCCGCTGAACGTCGAGAGGAAGTTATAGAGGGCCACCTTATCGGCCAGGTTGGCGATACTAATGGACGCCGTGATGCGCTCGCGTTTCTCGGTGTGCAGCAGGTTGTCCGTGCCGATCCCCATATCGAAAACGTTGCGCGGCTTGACGCGATCGGGGTTGTGGTCGTCGTTCTCCTGTCCGGTTTGCGGCAGCGTCAGCAGCGTGGAGGTGCCCACGCCGTTACAACTGGTGATCGGGGTGGTGAACGTCGCGTAGACGCCGTTGCAGGCGAAGCCGATGGTGGTCTGCTGCGCCGGGGTGAGGGTTAGCGCGGCGGCCACATCCGGCACGCCGCTCACCACCATCCCGCTGTCGAACCGCCAGGTGAAAGCGACCCACTCGGCCTTCTTGTGCTGATACCGGAAAACGCCGGTCGATTGAAACGCCTGGTCGTGGTCGATGCGGAACACGCCGGGCGCCAGCGGCGCGCCTTGAGGGACCAGCCCGCCAACCTCCGGAGGGAAGAAACGGGCGCGCGTATGACCGAACGTCCAATAGGCCTGGAAGCCGCGCAGATCGGTGGTGCTCAGGCGGCCCGTGACGCCATCCAGCTTCGAGTTATGCCAGGAGATCGGGAACGTGATGGTGGTGTTGAGCAGCGTGCTGAAATCGTACGCGCCGTGCGTATATTTCCAGAAGTAATCGGCATCCAGCATGAGGTACTTCCCAATCGCCTGCTGTACGCCGGTGTTGAACTGGTTGCGCCGCCCCGGTGCGATGGGCACCGAGGAACTGCCGAAAACATTCTGGGCCAGGCCGCCGGTCCCCGTCGCGCTCGAAAGCAGCAGGTTCTCGTTGAACGGCGTCTCAAACGTTCGCGCATAAGCCACCCGCAGAACCGTTCCGGTCTGCTTGACGTTGTAAGCGATGCCCAGGTGCGGCTCCGTGCCGTTGTTGGTGGTGAGGCCGTTGTAGCGGTCGTAGCGGAAGCCGACGGTAAACAGAAAGCGCCCGGCGGTAATGCCATCCTGCACGTACGAGGAATACTCATCGATATTGCCGGTTCCGTGGAACTCGAATAGAGATCCGCCGCGCGTCAGGTCGAAAGGAACCAGTCCCGGCTGCAGATTCGGATTGGGAGTGAAGCCGAGGCTCGCGCAGCTATTGGGATTAAGCAGCGTGAGAGGTCCCGCGGCATTACCGCTCGAATTCACGCAGATGGGGTTGAACGTCGGATCGGTGATGCCGAAAGCGAAGTCCTCGAGCAGGCGCGTCTGCTTCACATCCACGCCCGCCTTCAGGCTGTGACGCCCGGCAGTCAGGGCAATATCGCTCTTCACGCCCCAATTCAGAAGTTGGCGGGCCTGGCTTTGCGTGGCTGGCGTGTCGTCGAAAGGATCGCGGCTTGGGTAGTAGACGAATTCGTCTTTGCGTATGTACGGATTGATGGTGAAAAGCGTGCGTGGGTTGATGGTGTGCTGGTATCCCGGGGCCACGCTCCAGGTGAGCACCCGCTGATGCTGGTCCTGGCCCAACTGGTCGTAGTCGTTGGGAATCTGAATCCAGTTGCGCGCCGCAAACAGGTTCAGGTGAAAGACGTCGCTGGTGTCGGGCTGGTAGTCCAGACGGTCGAAGAAGCTTTCGTTATTGCCCTTGTCGTGAAAGGCCGTGAACTCGGGAGTGTCCAGGAATCTTCCGCTGCGCGTGGTATCCATGGCCAGGAAGTTTCCGATCTTGTCGTTGCCGAAGCCGAGACCCGTGCTGATCCCGGCCGTGCCGAAGGAGCCGTACTCGGTATCGAAATCGCCGAACAACCCTTTGGCTCCCAAGCCGGATCGCGTCGTGATTTGAGCCACCAGGCTGGTCTTGTCTCCAAACTCGGCATCCGGAGATCCGGTCGTCAGTTCCATGCTCTCGATGGCGCTGGTAGGTAGCTGCGTCGAGAAAACCTTGCTCTGCTGATCGCTGATGGGTTGGCCGTCGATCACGAAGCTGGTCTGGGCGTGATCGCCCAGCGGGTGAAAAAGGCCATTCCCATCGGCGGCCACTCCTCCAGTGGTGTAGGTGATTGCCTGGCTGAGCCCGCCTCCGGGATCGAACGAAGGAAGCTTGTCGATGAGAGACCGGTCGGCATCGCTGTGATCGGAAGAAGTCACTTCCAGCAGGTCGGCGCCGGCCGCCTCGACCGTTACGGTGGTGTGCCCTCCCGCCAATTGCAAGGTGGCTTTGATCTCGACCGGCAGCGCATTGCGGATCGCGATATCCTGCGAGAAAACGTCGAAGTTGGCGGCTTTGATTTCCAGGTGGTACGGGTTCGGCGGAATGTTGACCAGGCGGAAGGAGCCGGTGGTATCCGTGGTGGTGGACTGGCTGTAATTGGTAACGGGATTGTGCAGCGTAACCACTGCGGCAGCAACAGCCGCGCCGGATGGATCGACAGCCACGCCCTCAATCGTGCCGGCGTTTCCGAGCGATTGTCCCTCCATGCACGGCGTGAACGTGAGGATGAACACACTCACAGCGGTCAGAGCGAGGAGCCTCTTCATGGGATCAGTATCGGAAGAAAGCGGCAGAACGGCCAGAGAATTCGCACCGGCGAACTGGCGTTGGCCGGGAGCGGGCTGAAAATGCCCATGAACGGATTCGTCGCCTCACACGCATATGCAGGTGTTGTAAGATCGCAAGCGTGAGCACAGCGCTGGAGGTAATTCGCACTTTGATCGTCGATGATGAGCCCATCGCCCGCCAGGTGCTGCGCGACGAACTTTGCCGCATCGAAGGCGTCACGATCGCCGGAGAAGCCGTGGACGGCCACGATGCACTGGCGAAGATCGAAAGCCTCAGGCCGGACGTGGTCTTGCTGGATTTGCAAATGCCGGAACTGGACGGTTTCGACGTGATCCGCTGCCTGCCTTCGGACGCTCTGCCGGTGATCATCATCGTCACCGCCTATGACGAACATGCCATCCGCGCCTTCGAGGCCGGGGCGCTCGACTACCTGCTCAAGCCCGTCGCACGGGAGAGGCTCGAGAAGGCTCTCGACCGCGCGCGCGCCCTGTACGGCCGCAAACGCGAGGTGGCCGAAACGCTGGAACGTCTGAGCGAGATCCCCGTGGCGCCGTCGTCGGGCCCGCGGCGCCGCAAGATAGTGGGCCGCTCTGGCGAGGAGTACCATCTGCTCGATATCGACGACGTGCTGGCTTTTCAAGCCGAGCGCGAGATCGTCTGGATTATCACCTCCGGCCAGCGCTATATGGCCACCCAGCCGCTGCACCAGATCGACGCCCGCCTGCGGGGCCCGATCTTCCAGCGCGTGCACCGCAACGCGCTGGTCAACGTGAACCACGTGCGGAAGATGACGCCGCTCACCAGCCAGCGCTGGCTGCTCACGCTCAGCAACGGCCAGGAGCTGATTGTGAGCAAACGGCTGGCGCGCGATGTCCGGGAGATGCTCCAGTGGTGATCTGGGGTATCCACGAGCCGCTGCTCGTCAATATCCTCGGACACGCCGCGGGAGCGCTGATCTTCGCCATTTTCCTGCGCCTGCTGTTCAGCGGCCGGGGATGGTCCGGCGCGGAGGGCCGCAACCTGTCGGGTTTGGCGGCCGCTCTGGCATTGGGGTGGAATCTGGGATCCCTCATCGTGCTGGCCTGGCCCGGCATGCCGGAGCGGCTATCGAATCTGGTGGTGGCCGTCAGCTTCTCGGTTCTGAGCCTGCTGCCGGCGGTGCTCCTGCACATATCGCTGAAGGAAAGCCGGCCCGTGGTGGTGTGGGCCGGCTACCTGCTGAGCGCGATTGCCGTGGTGATGCACTTCTCGGAGATTTTCGACAGCCGCGCCGCGCTCCATCAGCCGGCATTGCTGCTGATCACCATTGGGTTCCTGGTTCTAACGGCGGCCGCGGTGGCGGGCCCCGCCTTCAGCCGCTCCGCGCGAGGCGCCGGAGGCGTTCGCATCGCGGCATCCATGTGCCTGGCTTTGTTTGCGATGTCTTTTCTGCATTTCGGAACCGGCCACGCGGATCAAGCCTGGTCGGGCGAACTGGTGATCCACCACGCCGGCATACCGCTGGCCCTGTTCGTTCTCCTGCAGGATTACCGCTTTGTTCTGCTGGATGCGTTTGTCCGCTTCCTGGCCAACGCGCTGCTGGCCGCCGTGCTGACCTGGTTCGTGATCGAAGCCGCGTTTCGCCTGGTCCTGGTGGAGCGCGCCGCTCCCCAGCCGCTGCAGGAGGCGCTGCTGCTGATCAGCGTCTGCCTCTTCCTGGTGTTCTTCGCCTGGCTGCGCAGCCGCGCGCAAGCCTGGCTCACCCGTGCCGTTTTCCGGCAAGGCACGGTCTCGAGTCTCATCGCGGGCCTTAAGGACTGCCCCGCACTTTCGAGCGAGGAGCAGTACCTGGATTGGGCGGCCTCGGTGGTTGCCGCGGCTTTCCGAACCAAGAGTTACGTCGTGATCGGGCAGCACGAAGTGGAAGCCGGCGCGAGCCTCCACGCTCCCGTGCTCGTAACCGTGCTTCCAGCCTTCGATCCCGAGGGGCGCTGGAGCTGGGCGCAGGCCCTGGTGCCCATCCGGCTGGGACAGGGCAAGTCCAAGTTTCTGCTCCTGGGCGGCCGGCAGGGCGGCCAGCGCTATCTGGGCGAGGACCTCGAGGCACTGGCCCGCGCCGCCGCGGAAATAGCCGAGAAGGTCGAACTTCTGCGGCAGCAGGAGATGAACCGGCTGGTCAGCCAGGCGGAGCTGCGGGCCTTGCAGTCGCAGATGAATCCGCATTTTCTCTTCAACGCCCTAAACACGTTGTACGGCACGATCCCGCGGGAGGCCGCGGACGCCCGCCGGATGGTGCTCAACCTCGCCGGGATCCTCCGCTATTTTCTGCAATCCGACAAGACGTTCGTTCCCCTCGAAAAAGAGATCGAAATCGTGCGCGCCTACCTGGAGGTGGAGCAATCGCGGCTGGGCGCTCGGCTGAAGGTCGAAATTCATGTGGATGACGACGCGTTGCAGGTGCCCATCCCAGTGCTTTCCATCCAGCCGCTAGTGGAGAACGCCATCAAGCACGGAGTGGCGCCGCGGACCGGGCCAGGCTACGTACGGATCGAGGCCGGGCGCGCAGCCGGAAACCTGCGGATCCTGATCGAGAACAGCGGCGGCGGCGGGGGCCCGGATAGCGCCGGGACCGGAATCGGCCTGCGCAATGTCAAGCGGCGTTTGGAGATCTGCTACGGGCCGCCGGCGACCCTGCGGTTTTCGCCGGCCCCGGATACCACCAGGGTCGAGCTTTCCATCCCGCTGGCGAAGGCCGTTCCTGCCCGGTAGCGGAGTTCATGGCGGAATCGCGGCTGGTTTCAGCCTGGAGGTCCGGCAGGCCTCGCCGATTGAGCTACTTCCCAAATAGCCTGGAGTTTTTCCGCCACCTCCGGCGATAGCTTATCCCTGGGCACGAAGCGAGCCAGCCGATGGTAATCCGTCTTCAACATCAGATTGCGGATGCCCAGGAGATCGAAGTATCGCTGGAAAACGGGGTCGAGAAATTCGTCGCTGGCTTTCACGTCCGGGCCAAATGCGTCGGGCTTGCGCAGCACCCTAATGGCTTGGGAAACCTCGCCGATCGCCGACTGCATAGCGGCCACCCGGCGTTCTCGCTCCACCGCCTCGAAAAGCGGTCCGGCTTCGCCGCCGGCTTCCGCCGCATACTCCAGCAGGGTCTCCGGGAAACACAAATAGTTCTCGATCTCTCTCTTGGTCCATTTGACTTCACACAAGGGCCCGCCTGCCGGCAGCTCCTGCGCGATTGAATCGAATAGCGCGATTCCCACCAGGTCCGGCTTGGCTTCTCGCAATCCCCAGAAATGCTCGCGCGCCTTCTGGGGCTGATTTTCCACGTAATGAACGAACGGCCTCTCGAAGGCCGCTTTGACGGGGTGCTCCAGTAATCCAGCGAAGGCGCGCAGAATGGCCAGATCCGTGGAGCCTTCGAGGTACAGCACCCATCCAGTCTGTTCGGCTTGATAATACTGGTCGAAACCGATACTCTTCAGCGCCTTCAGCAAATGGCTGCCCCGATCGTCGATGCGGTGCGGCCTGCCGACGAAAGCCACCACCACATCGCGATCCGCGGCTTCGTTCAGGATCACTTCCGAGTGGCTGGCCGCAATCACCTGGCAGCCCTGAGCTTCCGCGGTTTGAGTCAGAATCTGATAGATTTGGCGTTGCCGAAGGATCTCCAGATGGGCATCGGGTTCATCCAGAAGAAGCACGGTTCCACGATGCGTATAGAGGTGCGCAAGCAGCAAAAGGATCTGCTGCAGACCCCTTCCGGAGGAGGCCAGGTCGAGCACAACCTGGGAATCCTCGATGTATGACATAGTGATCTGGCCGCGCTCGGCCACATACTGGGGTGGGTTCAATGTGACGCCGAAGAGGTTCTCGATCTGAGTAACCAGAGCATTCCATATGTCCCCGTTTATGCCCGAGTAGATCTGATAGCAGAGGTTGCGCAGGACCTCGGCGGTACGCCCCTCGCCGATCCGGACGTCGATAGCGCCCGCATCGAGCCGGTCCTCGGTGGCGGCCAGCCCTGACATCGGTGGCAGAAAAGCGACCCTTACACCGGCAGCCGCGGGAGGTACTGGCATTCTCCGGGGCTGTTTGTCCTCGGTCATCCGCAGCGGGCGGCAGTAGAAGGATTCCCCGTTGGCATAATCGAATTCGAAGCCACAGTCCCACTGCTTGTCGTCGCTGACGCCGGATACCAGGATGTCGATCCGAATGTTGCTCGTGTCCGGTTTGCCGTCGGGGCGCCGGCGGACAGCGCGGACGTGCAGGTCTTTCCAGAGCAGATTCGCATCGGCAACCGGAGCGGCGATCAAGTCCTGGCGATTGATGGTGACCCCCGGCCGCTTCTCGGGTGCGTCCTTCGCGCTTCGCTTCTCGACCCACTTCCGGAGGCCGGTCTCCCACAGCGCCAGGGCCTGCAAAGCCGTGGTCTTCCCCGAGTTATTGGGGCCGATCAGCACGACCGTGGGTCCCAGCTCGATCTCAACATCGGCCAGGCGCTTGAAGTTCTTAATACGAATGCTCGTAAGCATCTACTGGGATTGATCTTACCGCGCCAGCCCGTCCCCCTGAAGCGTCACCGTGGCCCCCGTGCGGCAGGAGCGGTACACGGCGTCCACGATTTCCAGGGCCTGGCAGCCTTCTTCGCCGGACACCAGAGGCCTGCGGCCCTGGGCGATGGCGTCGCCGAAATCCCGGAACTGGCGCTCGAAGGGCTCGAGCGGGATGGCCATGGGGTCGGACGCGCCGGACGCCACCTCGCGAGCCAGCGGCGCCGGCTCTCCGGCATCGTCGCGGACGTCCCAGGTGGTCAGCCTGTCGCCGGAGATAATGGCCGTGCCCTGGGTGCCGTGAAACTCCATGCGCTCGCTATAGCCAGGCCAGCAGGCGGTTGAGGCCTGGATCACGCCGGTCGCTCCGCTGGCATAGCGAATCGCGGCGTTCACCACGTCCTCGGATTCGATGCGGTGCAGGGCGCCCAATTGCCAGCACGCGGATACCTCGGCCACCGGTCCGGCCAGCCAGCGCAGCAGATCGATCTGGTGAATGGCCTGATTGATCAGCGCTCCGCCGCCTTCGGTCTTCCAGCTTCCCTTGATGGGGCGCGCATAATACTCCGGCGAGCGGTACCACTTCACGTAGGCGTCGCACTCGATCAGCCGCCCCAAGCGCCCGCCGGCGATGGCCCTGGAAAGGAACAGGCTGGCATCGTCGAACCGGTGCTGGCTCACCACGCTGAACAGGATGCCGGCCTGCCGCGCGGTTTCCACCATGCGGCGCGCGGTCTCGACATTCGTCGCGATGGGCTTCTGCACCTGGATGGGTTTGCCGCTTTCGGCGCACGCGAGGAGCGGCTCGAGGCGGAAATCCGGAAACGTGCACACGTCCACGTAATCCACGGCCGGGTGGCGGCACACTTCCTCGAAAGTGGCGACGAACTCCGCGCCGTGCTGCTCCGCGAACTTCGCGCCCGCCTGGCGATCGATATCCGTGCACACGCTAATTCGGTATCCGATGTTGCGGTAGGCCTGCGCGTGCTTGTGCGAGATCGCGCCAGTTCCGATCATCCCGACATTCATAGTGAGAAAACCATTCTAGCGGGCATTCAGCCGTCGGTACATTTCGACGAACCCTTCAAGCGGAATCTGCTCCGCCCGCAGCCTCGCTTCGGGCCAGTTTTCCAGGACTTCTTGGCCGTAAATCTCCGCCAGGTTGTTGCGGATGGTTTTGCGTTTGTGCCGGAAGCAATGGCCTACAAACTCCAGGAAAGCGCAGGGATCCGCCAGGCCGGAAGGGCGCTCGCGCGGCTCCAGCAGCACCACGGCGGAATCCACTTGGGGAGGCGGACGGAACGCGGCGGGCTTCACCTCGAACAGCTTGCGCGCGTTCGCGAACAGCGCCGTCTGGACCGTGAGAAACCCATACGCGCGCTGGCCCGGATGCGCCACCAGGCGGTCCGCCACTTCCTTCTGGATCAGAAAAACGGCCCGCGCCGCCGGCGACCGGACGGCCCTCTCCAGAATCGGCGTAGCGATGTAGTAAGGCAGGTTGCCGGCGATGGGCGCGCGGCCCCACTGGTTCAGATCGGTGTCGAGCACATCCGCCTGCATCACTTCGAGGCGCGGCTCGGAGGCGAAGCGTTGGCGCAGGCGCCCGGCCAGCCAGGGGTCCAGTTCCACCGCCAAAACTCTATCCGCGCGCTTCAGCAGCTTTTCGGTGAGCGCCCCGCGGCCGGGGCCGATTTCGATGACGAGCTCTTCGGGGGCTGGACAGGCAACTGCCGCAATACGGTCCAGGATCGCCCCCTTGATGAGGAAATGCTGCCCGAGTTTGGGATGCGCCACGCGCTGCCGCTTATGCCCGGCCGGTCCGGTCGATTGCCTCCACGACCTTCACCTTGCCCGTGGTCGGCAATCCCAGAACGGTGGCCGGCAGAAACTGCGAAAACATGATGATGTTCTTCAGATCCGGCGTCAGCTTGCCGCGTGCCACCGAGTAGTCGCTCACCCGCCCCGTCGCGTCGATGGTCAGCAGCACCACGTTGCCTTCCGAAGGGATTTCCGCGTCGGCCGGTTCGATCCGGAAGAGCGATCCCATCGGCTTCACCACCGAGCCGACCTGCTCCACCACCAGCCCCACCGGATGGGTAAAGAACGATTGGTCCGAGAAGTTGTGGGCGAAGCTCAGGTTCGGCACCAGCATGCTGAACAACACCAAAGCCGAAACCAGGCCGCCCGCTATGGGCAGCGCCACCGGCCGCATGAGGTTGTCGAACCACAACTGCGCGCGCCCCATCCAGTGCTCCAGGCGCGCCGCAACGCTGACTCTGGTAAGCTGCCGGGCGCGCTCGTGAGAGGCGAGCACGCGCAGCTTTTCACTCAACTCCGGCGGTATGTTGGGTGCGGCCAGGCTGCGCAGTTCTTCGCGAAGGTTGTGGATCGATTCGCAATGCGCCGCGCACTCCCGGCATCTCCCCAAGTGCGCCAACACGTCCTCCCGATCCCCGATCGGCAATTGCAGATCGAGCAACCTGGAGGCCGTTTCCTGAACGCGATTACAACTCATAATGCCACGCTTCACTCTGCCGTTTTCGGCACCAGTCGCAAGGCCGGCCTGGATGTGAGGCTGCCTGCGAGCTCCTCCCGCAGGGCTTCTCGCCCTCGCAGGATCCGGGACTTAACAGTCCCCAACGATACTCCCAAAACGTCCGCGATATCCTCGTAGCTCAGGTCCATGACGTCCCTGAGCACGACGGCATCGCGAAACGCGGGATTGATGCGATCCAGGGCTGCTTCGATCATGACGTGCCGCTCGCTGTCGAGCGTCTCGTCGTATGGCGAGCGGCCGTTATCCGGTATGCTCTCCCTCCAATCCTTGTTCTCCGGCGACCCGGTGTCCAGATCCAGTTCGCGCTGCCGGTGCCGGAAGAACCAGCGCCTGGCATTATGCGCTTCATTGACCGTAATCCGGTACATCCAGGTCTTCAGCGAGCTTTGTCCCCGGAAACTCCCCACGTTGCGGAACACCTTCAGGAAGACTTCCTGCACCACGTCAGAGGCGTCGGACTGATCGTTCAGGAGCCGGAACGCCAAGGCATACACCGGCTGCTGGAAACGGTGCAGCAACTCCTCGTAAGCCGATTCCGATCCCTCGCGCAGGGCCTCTACCAGCCGCAGATCATCGCAATCGGCGGCTTCAACCGTTCTGTCCGGGCTCAACTCCAGGATCGAAGTGGCCACCGTCAGCCTCACATTCAGCCTTTGACTTCACGGTACCAGGGAACTTCCAGCCTTGCAAATAGCCTCGTAAATGTAGAGACACCGCCCGGCCGAGGAAAGTTCCCCGACAAGCCCGTCGTCAGGGGTGAAGACGCGCCACGGGAGTGCGTGACGCCGCCGCGGGATATCCGACTAAACTGGAACTTCATGCCCTTGATCTCAGCTCCCCAACTCACCCGCTTTGTCCGCGAGATCCTCGCCGGCGCGGGGGTTCCGGACCATAAGGCCGTCCTGGTGGCCGAATCCGTGGTGGCTTCCAACCTGCGCGGCGTGGATTCGCACGGAATTCAGCTCATCCCCTTTTACATGGAGAAGCTGCTGGCCGGCGAAATCGACGCCGCCGCGGATGGCCGGGTGGTCTCCGAAAACGGCGCGTGCCTGGTTTTCGACGGCCAGAATGCCATCGGACAGTGGGTGGCCGAGACCTGCTGCAGGCACGCCGTGCGGCTGGCGCGCGAGCATGGCCTGGGGATGGTGGTGGCGCGCGAATCCAATCACTTCGGGGCGGCGGCCTGGTGGGCCGCGAAGATGCGCGCCGCCGGCCAGATCGGCATCGTGATGTGCAACGCCTCCGCCATCGTCCCGCCCTGGCAGGGAATGGAAGGGCGGACGGGCACCAACCCGATCTGCGTCGCAGTGCCCGGCCCCTGGCTGCTGGATATGGCAACCACCACGGTGGCGGCGGGCAAAATCTTCAAAGCCATGATCAACAACCAGCCCGAGATTCCCGCGGGCTGGGCCTTCGACCGGCGGGGCGTGCCCACCACCAGCACCGCGGAAGCCTACCACGGCGGCATGCTGATGCCGCTGGGCGGCTACAAGGGCAGCGGCTTGGCCATGCTGGTGGAGATTCTGTGCGCCGTCGTGGGCGGCGGCGCCATGGCTATCGACGTGGGCGGCATTCGCACGCGCGGCCGGGCCATGCGCACCAGCCAGATGTACCTGGCCATGGACGTGGCCCGCTTCATGCCTATCGAGCAATTTACCGCGCGCATGGAAACCCTAGTAGCGCAGATCAAAGGCACGCCGCCGGCGCCGGGCTACGACGAGGTTCTGGTGGCCGGAGACCCGGAGTGGCGATCGGAAGCCGAGCGCCTCAAAAACGGCATCCCCCTCGCCGAGGGCAATTGGGAGACGCTGTGCCAGATCGCCGCCCGCGTGAACGTCGCGCCGCCTGCCCTACAATAGAGTAAGGTGCTGATCTCCATCGCCCCCAAGCCTGAACGGCCCCCGTGGCTGCGTGCGCCCGCGCCCGCCGGCGAGAACTACAGCGAACTCAAGGGGTTGATCGGACGCCTGCGCCTGCATACCGTCTGCGAAAGCGCCGCCTGCCCCAACGTGGGCGAGTGCTGGAGCCATCGCACCGCCACCTTCATGATTCTGGGTAATGTTTGCACGCGCCGCTGCGGCTTCTGCGCCGTCCAGAAGGGCGCGCCCATGCCCGTGGATTACGACGAGCCGCGGCGGGTGGCGGAAGCTATCGAGACGATGGGGCTGAAATTCGCCGTGATTACCAGCGTGAACCGCGACGACCGCAAGGATGGCGGCGCGGAGCTGTTCGCCCTGACCATCCGGGCCATCCGCGAGCGCGTTCCGGGATGCGGCGTGGAGGTGTTGATTCCCGATTTCCAGGGCAGCCGCGAAGCCCTCGGCACGGTGCTGGAAGCCGCTCCGGACGTGCTCAACCACAACACCGAAACGGTGCCGCGCCTCTACCGCCAGGTGCGCCTGGGCGCGCGCTACGAGCGGTCGCTCGAATTGCTGCAGCGGGCCAAGCGGATGTCGCCCGCGACGCCGGTCAAATCCGGGCTGATGCTCGGGCTGGGCGAAACCCTCGAGGAGGTGCTCCAGGCCATGCGCGATCTGCGCGCGCACGCGGTGGATATCCTGACGCTGGGCCAATACCTGCGGCCTTCCCCCAAGCACCTGCCGATCGTGCGCTACGTGCCGCCGGCGGAGTTCGACGCCCTGGGAGCCGCGGGCCGGGAAATGGGCTTCGCGCACGTGGAATCCGGCCCATTGGTGCGCAGCTCGTATCACGCGGCACGGGCCGTCACCCCTTGCTGACGGCCGATAGTATTGCTTAGGAGCCGATATGTGTTACAAGAGGAGTAGGGTAACCGGGGATCGGGGTCCCCGCACTGAGCGCCATGAACGCTATCGTATTTCTGCTCTTTTTCGGCCTGACTATACCTACAGGGAGAATCCTTACCTTTGATCGGGATTCCATCGGGAAAACACCGCCCGGCTGGACCGTCGCAATGACCAACCGTGGAAATCCTCCACAATGGGTGGTTCAGAACGACAAGACCGCTCCCACCCAGCCCTACGTGCTGGCGCAGATCTCGCAGGATGCTACCAGCAACCGCTGCCCGCTGGCCATCCTGAACGACGTGAGCCTTCGGGATGGCGATGTGAGCGTCTGGCTCAAGCCCGTCGCGGGCCGGGAGGATCGCGCCGGTGGACTGGTTTGGCGCTACCGCGACCCCAACAATTACTACCTGGTGCGGGCGAATGCGCTGGAACATAACGTTGCCGTGTTCAAGGTGGAGAACGGCCAGCGCACCCAGATTCAAGACGCCGTGCCGCACGATATCCCTTCCAACGCCTGGAGCATCCTGAAGATCTCGGTGCGTGGCAATCGCTTTCAGGTGTACGTGAATCACCGGCGTATCTTGCAAACCTGGGACAGTACCTTTGCCGGCTCCGGCAAGGTCGGGCTGTGGACGCTGGCGGACTCCGTCACCTACTTCGACGATTTCAGGGTGGACCCCAAGTAGCCGATTTCAAGTTGCCGCGCCGGAATCATCTTGACGGATCGCTGACATTCCAATAGCATTGTTCTTCGACAGCAACCGAGCTCCAACTAGAAAACTGCCGACGAACAGAAGCTGTCTGCGCTTCGGGGTTGCGCTCAGCCGCGCCCGGGCAGGGGCAAGGCCGGGGCGATCAGCCGGTGCGCAGAAACGCGAACCGATTTCCGCGCTGAAAGGAGATGCGTAATGTTCCGAAGGTCATTCCTGAAGTCGCTGGCCGTCGCGCCGGCCGCCCTGTTGGTAAGGCCGCCCCGGCTGGATGCGGCGCTGCCTAAGGCCAAGGTCACGAAAGTGAATATCTACGAGCCGCCGAACGTCAACCGGCTCTTCAACCAAAGCAATATGGTCATTACGGTTGAGACGGATATCGGCATCACGGGAATCGGCGAGGGCGGGAGCAGGGACACGCTCGAGCAGTGTGCCGGTAACCTGGTCGGCCAGGACCCGTTTCATATCGAGCGGCTTTGGCAGGAGATGTACGTCTCGTGGTTCTATCCGCCGGGCCGGGAGAAGATCCACGCGGTTGGCGCGATGGACCTGGCGCTGTGGGATATCAAGGGCAAGGCGCTGAAACTGCCGGTCCACGAGATCCTGGGCGGCTCGGTTCGCAATTATGTGGAGTGCTACGCCACCGGCAATGTTCGCCCGGCCGGGGATCCCGCGCCGCCGGAAGGTGGGAGGGGTGGGGGCGGCCCGGCCCAGCCGGCCGGCGATCCGTTCGACTACATCCGCCGGAGCGCCGAGGCCACCATGGCTGCCGGATATCGCGCCTACCGTATGGATGCCTCGGTTGGCGGCCCCATTCCCGACAACGTCTTCAACCAGCGCGAGCGGGTGCACCTGGTGGCGCAATCCTGCAAAGCGGCGAGGGAGGGTGTCGGTCCAAAGGGCGACTTCAACATCGATTTCCACCAGAAATTCGACTACATTGACGCCTTGCGCTGCTGCCGGATGATCGAAGAATATGAGCCCTACTACGTGGAAGACCCGGTCCGGGACGAGCACTTCCTCGAAGACATCCCCAAGTTGCGTCAGATGACCACCTGCCCCCTGGCCCCCGGGGAAGAATGGGGTCAGCGCTGGGATTTTAATCGCCTGGTGGAAAATCACGACATCGATTTCGTCCGTGTACCGCTGCCCAATGTCGGCGGCATTACCGAGATGATGAAAGTGGCGGCGCTCTGCGAAACGCACGGCGTCGGCATCGCCCCGCATTTCACCGGACCGATTTCGACGGCCGCACAGGTGAATTGTCTATCCACGTTCTCCGGTCCCGTGATATTCGAGTACAACTATGGGAACCGCCCTATCCCATATTTGCCGGAGTGCCTGGACTTCAAGAATGGCAAGCTCTACACAAACGACCGGCCGGGTCTGGGTGCGACACTCGACCTGAAGCAGGTCAAACTGATCAGCGAAGTCACCCAGGTTGGCCGGCGCCAGTTCTACTTGCGCCCAGACGGTTCGGTCACTCACTGGTAGTCCAAGGAGGAATACATGGGCCATTACTTCAGCCGCCGCGAGTTGATATACCTCGCCGGCGCAGGCACGATGGGGCTGGTGGTGGGCGCGCCGCTCGCCTCCCAGCAGCCTCCCGAACCGCAGTTGAAGCTTCCGCCGGACCCCATCGTCCCCATCGCCCGCCGCTCCACCGTGTCGCTGGTCAAAGGGGATGACCGCCGCAAGAACGTATACGAGGCTCTGCTGGCTATCGATGCCGAACTGCGGCCTGCCTTGCAGCGGAAGAAATCAGTCCTCATCAAACCGAACTTGACCAGCGTCACCTTACAGCTGGCCTCGACGCACACGGATACGATTCGGGGTATTCTGGACTACCTCGCTCCGCGGTTCAAGGGGCCGGTGGTCATCGCTGAGGCGGCCTCCGGCGACACCACACTCGGCTTCGAGAACTTCAAGTACGGTCAACTCATTCAGGAGTATCGCGCCCAGAGGATCAGCCTGATCGACCTGAACGACGAAGGACTGTACATCCCCGCGGGCATACTGACCTATAACGTTCATCCGCAGATGATCCGGCTCGCCAAACGGCTGTTCGATCCGGACGCTTTCATCATCGACCCCTGCATCCCCAAGATGCACAACGCGGTGGTGATGACGGCGGCGGTCAAGAATATGGTGGTCGGCGGCACACTGCGTAGCGGCCGCAAGGACGCGCAGTGGACCGACAAGATGAAGTTCCACGCCGGTCCTCACCAGATGCACTACAACATCCTGCTGGTGGCGCAGAAGATGGCGCCGTTCTGGGGCGCGACCGTGGTGGACGGCTACGAGGGTATGGAAGGCGACGGGCCAGTCTCCGGCACGCCGGTTCCGCACCGCATCGCTTTTGCCTCCCTGGACTACGTGGCTGCGGACCGTGTGGCCACCGAGCTTATGGGCATCGATCCCCGGTGGGTCGGATATCTGCAGTATTGCGAGGAATTCGGCCTGGGCAACTATGACATCGCCAAGATCGATGTGCGGGGCGAGACCATCGCCTCTCTGCAGAGAAAGTACCGGCTGCATCCGGATACCGACCGCCAACTGTTCTGGATGGGTCCCCTGACGCCCGACCCGGGGTTCGGGCGCGGGCAGAGGCGCGGGGGCGCGTAGGCATCCCATGAGATCGCTCCTGTTCTGCCTGCTACCCTGCGCGCTTTGGGCCCAAACACGCCCCGCGCCGCCGATTCCGAAGTACGAGGTGAAGCGCGCCACGTCGCCCATCGTGATCGACGGGAAACTGGACGACCAGGCGTGGGCCGCCGCCAACACCGCCGAACTGACCTTCCCTTGGGAGTCGCAGACCGGCGCTAAACAGAAGACCGTTGCCCGTCTGCTCTGGGACGACGAGAACCTGTACGTCTCCTACGAGTGCGAGGACGCGGATATTACCGCGCAATTCACGCAACGCGACGACCCCACGTGGCGCGACGATGCGGTCGAGATTTTCATCAACCCGATTCCGGCCCAACAGACCACCGCTTACATAGGCCTCGAGATGAATGCGCGGGGGGTGCTCTACGACTACCTCAGTGTGGCTTTGACGCCTTCCCGCCGCGTGGTCTTCAAGCGATTCAATCTCGAGGGCGTGAAGGTGGCGAGCTCGATCAACGGCACCCTCAACGATAGAAGCGACAAAGACCGCGGCTGGAGCCTCGAGGTGTCCATCCCCTGGGTGAACTTCGAAGAGTTCTCCAGGCGGCCGACGGCCGGCGCCGTGTGGAGCTTCAACTTGAACCGATGGGACGGCGTCGAACCGAACCGCCGCATGAGCATTTGGTCGGACTCTTTGTTGCAGCAACCCGGGCCGCACGTCCCCGAGCGGTTCGGCGAAATGCGCTTCGTAGAGTAAATCCCCGAGTTATAACGCCGTCCTTAGGCGGAACGCCATCGATGGACGCGGGCAAGCTCGCCCGCTCACCTGTCAGATCCAAAATTACACCTCAAAATACACGATTTTGATGTGTTAACAGATCTGAAATGTTTTACAATTCAAGTTCTCACAATAGTTGACTGACGGAGGCATGGGTGGATAGGTGTGTCGGTCATGTTGACGCGTTTCAGTCCGGCGTGATTTGGGGTTGGGCGCACGATCCTTGTGCGCCCGAAGACCGCTTGCGAGTCAGGGTTTTACTGGATGATCAGCTTGTGGAGACGCTGCCCGCGAACGAGTTCCGGCCCGATCTTCTGGTGGCGGGAGTAGGCGATGGCTCGGGCAGTTATGCCTTTCATTTCGTAATTCCCGAGCCGCTACGATCGCAGGCCGTCTATGCATTGCGGTTCTGCGTGGATTCGGCGCAAGGGCGGTTGGAACTTGACGGAAGTCCTCTGTTGGTAAGTGGGCAATATCCTTCCCAAGGTCGCGTCGCCGCGGGCGAATTACCGCCTTTTACAGAGCGCGTTTCCATTTTACCGTCATCCCCCAGCGAAGGCGGCGATCCGCTACTGAATAGCGGTCTGGCAATACTGAACGAGCCTTATCCGGATGCCGAACGAACGCTGATCGTGATCGGCCACGCGCGCAGCGGCACGTCCCTGGTGGCGCGCGGCTTGCACGTTCTCGGCTTGCCCATGGGAGTCCCTCCCGGGTACAGCGGGACTAACTTCGAGGATGACGATTTTCTGCAAATCCTGACGGCCGAATGTGTGAATACGCGCCGGCTGGACCGGCTCATTGCGCTCCGCAACCACCACCACGCCTGTTGGGGCTTCAAACTCCCCGCCGCTTTGAATCATCTGCCGTATCTGCTCCGCCATACCCGCAACCCGCAGTTGATCTGCGTCTTTCGAGACCTCCTGGCGATCGCTGTGCGCGAACATCTGGCGGTGGGAGTGGATTTTGAAGCGGCGATCGATTCAGTCTTGTCGTACCAGCAGAAGATGCTGGACTTTTTGCGGGATACCGCTGTCCCCTGCCTTCTGGTCTCTTACGAAAAGGCTCTCTTGAATGCGCCGGGCTTCTGCCAGCACCTGGTCCATTTCGCCGGATTGGAAGCAGACGAGTCTTTGATCGATGCGGCGGTATTGCAGATCAACCCGAACCAACCGGACTACGTTGAGCAGGTCGGCCTCGAGCGCGCGAGACTGGGATTGGGGGAAGTTCGACGGGGAAGGGTCGAAATGAGCGCCGCACCGCAGTCCCTCCTCAAATAGCCTTAAATAGCCGTCCCGGCCATCATTCGCCGGCAGGCATGAAGTCGAAACGGCTCTCCGTCTACTGGGCGATCTCCGCGACGCATGCCAGTTGCGAGAAGTAGCCTTTCTGGAACACGGGCGGCGCCGCCCCCATGTCCAGATCGAACGCCACCGTGAGCGGATTGCCGTTGGGCAGCTTCAGCGGATCTTTGCCGATGCGGATCACCCATTGCAGCATGTTGGCCTGGGCGGGATCGGCCCCCTTCTCCGCCTCCGCGAAGAATTGGAATGCGGCCCACAGCCCTTCTTTGGATTGCCATGTCAGGTCCGTGCCCAGCCTCACCGTGGCTTTAACCTCCTGGGAAAGTCCATTCCAAACGAACTGCTTGGGAGCGGGTTTGCCGCCCGAGAAGCTGAGCGTCTGGCCGCCGATGGTTAACGTCTGGCTCTGCACTCCCTCGGTGCGCACCGGCGTCAGGGTGTAAGTGAGAGCCGGTTCGCCGGACCCGCCGCCGTACAGGGCCTGCGAAAATCCGGCGACGCGGTTGAAGAAGGCGACGAACGCTGGCGTGGGATGGACCTTGGCGTCCGCGGCTGGCGCGTATTGATTCCCCTGGCGCACCAGAAGTTTCTGAAGCTCCTCTTCGTAGAGCTTCCAGAGCGCGCCCTCCTTAGGCCGGAAAATGGCGTTCACCTCGGGCATGGTGGCCTGGGCGCTGGCGTTGGGATTGAAAGGGTACTTGTTCAGCAGCGGCCGGAGTTGTCCGCAAAACGCCTTGCCCTTGCCGTTCAGTTCCGCCGGCCCCACGTTGCGCAGCAGGGCCTCGGCATACGTGATGGGATCTTCCATCAGCTTCTGAACCACCGTCTCGATGTGCGCGTAGCCAGTCTCGCCGCGCTGGCGCTGTTCAGAGCCGTGGAGGCTGCGGTGTCGGCCGCCTGGGGCTGTCCGGCAACCCCCTCCAGGGAGGCTTGGAGGGCCATGAGAGCGTTTATGTAGTTCTGGTTGGGCGGCGCGATGAACCGGTCGGCACTGCCCGGCGGCACTACGGCCTGGACCGGCTGGAACAAAGCGGCCACCTCGGGCGCATCCACGGCCGTGTTCTGCGAGGCCAGCCAGAACAGGGACAGCAGCGGGGACTGGTTGCCCGATTGCAAATTCAGCTTCTGCACCGCGTCGTTCAGGCTGGCGTAGCGCAGCACCGTGGCGTTCTTCAGATAGGCGCGCCATTGTTCCGTGAAATCGGCAAAATAGCGCTGTTGCAGTTGCTGCTTAAGCTGCTGCCGGTCGATATTCGAGGTCGTCTGGTCGCCCAGCACCCATTGCTCGCCGCTGAAGTACCGGTCCGGGTCGGAGATGGCCTTGCGCATGAAATCCCACCCGCCCCGGGTGAAGGCGCCGGGCACCTCGTAGGCATCCGCGATGACGGCCGCGGAACCGGGAAACCGGCGGTTGAACTGTACCGGCTGCGCGCGGTTGCCCGCGTCGGCGATCATGGCCTGGTAGACGCGCTCGAAACCGGCGAACTGCGAGAGATAGCGCCGGCCGGTCCCGACGGCCACCGGGTCGCTTTGGGATGAGAATGGGTTCGCCAGCCGCAGCTCTTCGCTGTAAAAGTCGAACTGCTTCTGGGCCAGCTGCTGGCGCTCGGGATCGACGTTCCGGTTGGCGCTCCAGCGGCTCAGCAGAACTGGCGACAGAAATGCCTGCGTGCTCTTCTCGTGGTGCGACGTGGTGATGAGGTACGCCTTGAGCGCCTCGTACGTGCTCCGGTAATCGGGACCGGGGGTGGGCGGCAGCTCTCGCAGGAACTCCACAAGCTGGACCTGCGCCTGAGAGAACAGCAGCCGTTGAAAGCGCTGGAAGTACAGGCGGCGAACGTCGGGATAGGCCGCGCCGCCTATGTACAAGCCCCAGCGGTAGCTCGCGGGCGGGCCTTGCCGGTCGTAGGTGGCCAGAAGCTCGACGCACTCGCGCAGCGCCTCCAGGCGGCGAAGCGCGTCCGCCGAGGGGAGCTCGGTGGCGCCCAATTCCACCGGGGAGATCGCCGCGGTCGCCTCCCGGATGCGGGATTCCAATGCCCCGTTCCTGGCGTAAGACACGGTGAAACCGATCGAGAGGACCAGGCACACCGCCGCAGCCACCCCCAGGCCCACACGGCGCAGCAGGCTGGTCTTGGTGCTCGCGCCGCTGGCGCCCAAGGCCACTCGATCGGCCAGCAGCACGCTGTGGAAGAGATGTCCCAGGAACAGCCACTGTGGGACTCTGCGCCGGCTCGGCCTGCGGGGCGGGGGCGCCGCCGCCGCTACGAACGCGCCGCTCCGAAACATGCGGGTGGCGTCGCTGGCGCCCTCGAGGCCCAGCTGCTCCTGAACGGCCGGCATCGGACCCGTTTCGATGTCCTCGATCGTGACCGGCCGAACGCCCGAGAAATAGAAGCCGCGCAAGAACGGTCCCGCGGACAACTGGCTCGGCCGGCACAGCTCCACCAGGAACTGCACGACCGGCCGGCCCAGCTTGCGGAACTCGCGCGGAAGCTCGTAGGCCGCCAGGATCTGAGCGGCGTCATGTTCCCGGGCGAGGATTTCGATGCGCGCATCGCACAAGGATCGATGCAGGATGTCGAAGGCCTGCTTCAGGCGGGCGGCCTCCTGCTCTTCGTAGATCCCCTTCGGCTGCCCGGAGCGCAAGGGCAAGGTGGATCCCAGCACCTGGCGCGCTTCCTCGTTGCTCAAATTCCTCACGAACTCGGAGAAGAAAGGCACCCGGTCGGCCCGCGTGAACAGGACGTACACCGGCAGATTTACGCCGAATGCGCCCGACATTTCACCCAGACGCTGGCGAAGGCCCCGGGCTGCGGCGGCCGCGGCTTCCTGCCCTCCCGGCCGGAGGAAGGTCTCGGCATCGAAACAGACCAGCGCCGCGCGCGGCGCCTGGCCGCCCTTCCCCAGGACGCTCCGCAACCGGCTCGGGCTTACGGCGCTAATCAGCCGTTTCCATAGAGCGGCATCCGAGAGGAGCGTACCTCCAGCCTCGACGAATACCACCCCCTGGCCGAACCAGAGGTTGGCGGATCGTGTGGACGCGATGGCGTTTTCTTCGTAGATGCGCCCCGCGAGCAACTCGGCGTTGATCCCCGAGTTCACCAGGACGCTGGTCTTGGCGCTGCCCGCCTTGCCCAGCAGGAAGATGGCCGGCAGGCTGCCAATTCCGCCTTCCACGCAGGACCCCGCGAGCTTCCTCTGGGCCTCCCGCACCAGCAGGCCGATATCGTCGCCCGCGGCTGAAGCGTCGCCGGCCGGCGTGGCCGCCCCCTGTTCCAGTTTCTGTTTTTGCCAGATGAACCACAGGACGACGGCTGCCGCGGCGATCCCGATGAGCCACAGCGAAGCACGAAACATCCACAGCGTGGACCCGTGAAGCCCGAGCAGCGTGCCGCCGATGAATACCAGCACAAAGTAGGCCAGCAGCACGATCGCAGCGATCAAAATCGGCTTACGCACCGTATCCTCCCATGCCGGGAAGTCCCGAGCCAAGCGACACCTTATAGATCGCGAATAGCAAAACCGCCAGCAGCAGGCACCCGAGAGCCCCGTAAAGCAGCCGGCGCGTCCAGTAATCCCTGGGCGGCGCCACCGATTCCTGGGGTAAGGCCCAGGCGGGCGAGAAACCCGCGAAATCGCCCCGTATGCGGCGGATCTTCTCGGCCACTGCGTTCATCACCGGCAGGACCTCGCTTCCGCCGCGCCCGCTGTATCGGCCCCGGAAACCGAGAACCAGGCAGAGGTAGTGCATCTCAAGCAGGTCGGCCAGGTCCGGTGAATCATTACGCCCCAGCAGGCTCTCCAAATTTTGAAAAAAAACTTCGCCCGCCAGGTGGGTGCCGAACAGCTCCTCCTGAAGCGGTTTGCGGGGCCAGTCCGCAAAAGCGGGGTTGCGTGTGTCGAGCACCGTTTCATCGAGAAAGCCGACCACCGCCAGCGTGGCCATCCGGATGTCTTCCGTGGCGTAATCGCCCGTGTTTCTGGCTTCCTGGGCCGCCGCCTTCAAAGCCTCGCGAAGGCGCAGGCGGAACGATTCCGCGTCCGAAACGCTCTCGCGGTTCGATCGCAATCGCACGATGGCCGTGAGCACCTCTTGGAAGAACAATGCCAGGTTGGCCGTGCGATGCACCCTGGGATCGCTGCCGGTTACTTGTGCCATGATGGAGTCCTCAATTTTCGGGGATCACCAGCAGTTCCAGCTCGGCATTGGGCAGATCCCCTGGAACGTAAATGCCGATGCGCCGGGTATGCACGATGTGATCCCAAAAAGGCCCGGATCTAGAAATACTAAAATACTGCGCTTCCGCTTTGGCCGGTATGGCGGCGGGGGGCACCTGCAGGTGCGTGAGCGTCAACCCGGCCATGGCGCGCTTGACGAGTTCGCCGACGAACTTCGCCGAACAGATCTTGATCAACTGCGGCGCTTTCACGATCAGATCGGCCTCGCCGGCCGTGGAGCGGACACCCAGCAGCCAGCGCGAGCGGCCGAAGCAGCGCGCATCCCCAATCTCGCCCTCGTAGAAGAAGGCTGCCGGCTGGTTCAGCGGGATGGCAATGAAGGAGGTCGGGACCACGATTTCCAGGTGCGTCCGGATGTGCCGGTCCAGCGCCTGGAAGCACTCACCCGGAGATTGGTGGTCGTAGGAGGGCAGCGCGCGCGGATGGGACTCCCGGCCGAAAGTGCAGAGCGCGCCGGCCAGACGGGACATCTCCAGGAAAAGTTCCTCGGGATGGCCGCGCTTGGAGACCCACAGGTGGCGCAGCGCCACGGCCCCGGAATTGGCCGCGTGCAGCAGCCAGAAATTGGCAATCTCACGCGCCACGAATCCCCCGGGGCTGGCTTCCGCCGTCCCCCTCATCAGAGTGGCGCTCTTCTCATCCAGGATCTCGACCAGCCGCCGCAGAAGCAGCATCAGGCTCTCGCTGGCGCCGATCTGGAGGCAGGGGGAAATGAACTCCGGATCGTAGATCGCGCACCCGGAACCATCGCGGACCAGGCGGGCCACGGGGAGCGTAACGAGGCCCTCGCATGGCTCGGTTTCAAACAGCAGCCGGATGTTCTTCCGGCCCACGCGCACGGATCGCTCGTCCGCGCCGGTGGTTTCGTCCGGGAAAGCGCGCTCTTCGGCGATATAGCGCGCGTGGGTGTCGCGGGCGGTTCCGCAATTCAAGCCGTTGTCCTTGCGCTCCGGGACGGCCAGCGAGACGGTCAGGTTCTCCCGCG
>Ga0326728_10007479_pt1 | contig 27984 bp, 28 predicted proteins | sample MB3enrmetagenome_FD_207602 | JGI IMG/M metagenome (GOLD analysis project Ga0326728, IMG submission 207602) | Lab enriched peat soil microbial communities from McLean, Ithaca, NY, United States - MB31MN | ecosystem: Environmental > Terrestrial > Soil > Wetlands > Peat | place: USA: New York...
TCACTGAAAAATGGCGGCTTCTAAACTGCTCAGCCCAGTTAGGGACCGGGCTTCCCTTTAATCAAGCTTAAGTTCCGAGAAATAAACCCCTAGCGGTTTGGGCGTACGCTAGGGGCGAGGCGCTATGCACCTCGAGGCAAAGCAACCGTAGGTTGTTTGTTATCGCAAATCAAGCCGTGGGTTGTACAGAGTACTCGATGCCTGCTGTTTTCCCCAGCTTATCAACATACCGCGCGGCTAAGCCACACGAAGGCGCAAGCCGCCCGTGCACAGTTTTGCCGGCTAGCAGGCAAGAGCCAGCCTCCCGCAACGTGGAGCCTAAGCATCAAAGATTAAACCGGCTCCGAAGCTCTACACACCGCCGGCACCGGCATCGGCCGCGCGAATATCCCGCCACGCAGCGCCGAGGCTGTCCCGGTCGAAGGAGACAGATTTGACGATGGCGAAAACGGGCGTGCCCACGCGGATGGAGAGCCGCTCCACGGAATAGCGCGTGAGCCTGGCCACAAGCGCTTCGCCGCTGCAATCGAGCTTGATCTCTACGCCGGGCTCGTCCATCGGTCCGATCTCTGCAACTACGGCGGGGATCACGTTCAATGCGCTCACACTTGCCGGAGGTTCGAGCGCGATCATCACGTCGCGCGCTTTGATCTGCATCCGCACCGTCTTGCCCTGTGCAGCTTCCAGCCGCGGCACCCGCCAGGTTCCCGCGCGCGAAACGAGCAAGGTCAAGCCATAGGCATAGTCGTGGCTCTCCACCACAGCTTCGATCAGTGCGCCTGACTCGCCGGTTCCGGCTGCGTGGATAAGATCGAGGCGCTGCATCAGCTCGATGGTGGGGCCTGCTGCGCGGACTTTACCGGCTTCGAGGATGACGAGCGTATCGGAAAGCCGTGCTACCTCCGCCACCGAATGGCTGACATAGATGATTGGAATACGGGCTTCGTCGCGCAGGCGCTCGAGATAGGGCATGATTTCAAGCTTGCGCGGCTCGTCGAGCGAGGCGAGCGGCTCGTCCATTAAAAGCAGCTTGGGCGAGGCAAGAAGTGCGCGGCCGATGGCGACGCGCTGCATTTCGCCTCCTGAGAGGCGGTTTGGATACCGGCTCAAGAGGTGCTCGATGCCGAGGAGGCCCGCGACGCGCGACAGGTTTGCATTCGCATCGTCCCGGGCGGTGCGGGCGAACCAGGCCCCATACAGCAGGTTTTGCCGGACGTTCAAATGAGGAAAGAGGCGCCCTTCCTGAAAGACGGTGCCGAGCTTGCGCTTGTGCGGCGGCAGGAAGACACCGCGCGCCGTATCGGCGAGCACGGCTCCGTTAATGGCCACGCGCCCGCGCTCCGGCCGGATCAAGCCCGCTATAATGTTGATGAGCGAGGTCTTGCCCGAGCCGGAATGCCCGAACAACGCGATGAGCCGTCCGCCTGCGGCGAACTTGGCATCGAGCGTAAAGGTGCCCAGCCGGTGGGTGACGTCAACCTCGATCATGTTGCGGCATGGAGGCTGCGGCCTGCCTTGCGCGCAAGAAGCTCCGACAGCAGTAACGCGGCCATTGAAATTATGACGGAGATTGCGGTGAGCCGCAATGCGCCCGCGTCGCCACCCGGAACCTGAGTGAGCGTATAGATCGCGGAGGGCAGCGTTTGGGTTTCGCCCGGAATGTTCGAAACGAAAGTTATCGTCGCGCCGAACTCGCCCATTGACCGGGCGAAGGAAAGGATCATGCCTGCGATGATGCCGGGCACGATCAGCGGAAGCGTGATGGTGAGAAAGACCCAGATGGGGCTGGCACCGAGTGTCCCGGCGGCTGCTTCGAGCCTTTTGTCGACGCTCTCGGCCGAAAGCCGGATCGCGCGCACCATCAGCGGAAAGCCCATGAGCGCGCAGGCGAGCGCGGCCCCCGTCCACCTGAACGAGAAGACAATGCCGAAATGCTGATCGAGGAAAGCTCCCACGGGCCCCTTCCTGCCGAAGGTGATGAGCAGCAAATAACCGGTGACGACAGGCGGCATCACAAGCGGCAAATGCACAATGCCGTTCAGCACCGATTTGCCCCAAAAATCGCGCCGCGCCAGCAGCATAGAGATAGCCAGCCCAAAGGGAAGGCTCGCCATCATCGCCACGGTGGCAACCAAGAGGCTAAGCTTGATCGCCGTCAGCTCGCCGGCGCTGAGCGTCCACCATCCGTCCAATGTCATTTCTCCGCGAGCACCGTGAAGCCTTGCGCCTCGAAGAAGGGCGCGGCCTTCGCCGATTTTATATAGTCGAGGAAAGCTGCCGCAGCTGGGCTCGCTTTCACTGTGAGCGCGATGGGATAGATGATCGGTGGATGCGAGCCGGCTGGAAATGCCGCGACGATCTTCACGCTGGGGTCGGCCGCCGCGTCGGTCCGGTAGACCACACCGAGCGGAGCCTCACCGCGCGAAACGAAAAGCAGCGCCGCGCGCACGCTTTCGGCCTGCGCGAGCCTGCCGGAGACGCTCGCCCAAAGGCCAAGCTTCTCAAGGGCGGCTTTGCCGTATTTGCCGGCCGGTACGCTATCCACATTTCCCATGGCCAAGCGTCCGCCACCCAAGGCGTTGGCGAGAGCTGCGCCCGGCTTCAGATCCAATGCGACTGTGCTGTCCTTCGGCGCGACGAGCACAAGCTTGTTGCCGAGCAGATCGGACCGGGTGCCCGGCTTTATCAAGCCTTTACCGGCCACATAATTCATCCAGTCCTCATCGGCGGAAATGAAGATCTGCGCGGGCGCGTCCTCCTCGATCTGCTTTGCGAGGGTGGAACTGGCAGCGTAGCTAATTCTCGCTGAATTCCCGCTCTCCTTCTGCCAAGCGGTAGCGACGCCATCGAGAGCGTTCTTCAAGCTCGCTGCGGCAAAAACTATGACGGGACCGCTAGCAGTCTTTTCTTGGGCGAAGGCCCCCGGATTGCAAGCCGGGACGGCAAAGATGAGAGCGCCGGCGATGATCGTAAGGCGCAGCCGAAAGCGCATTGTTTCTTCCTATCGTTCAATGTGGTATATCCGTGCGTATATAGCGTTCGAGTTTTCCCGCGTCGACTTCTATATGTGACAAGGCCGGGCCAACAGGCTATTTTCTAAGGCGGCTAGCGATTCGGAGGCTCAAATGAAACTTAGCGCAAGAAATGTGCTCAAAGGTAAGATCACGAAAGTTACCAAGGGCACCACAACGGCTCACGTTCTCATCGACGTGAATGGCACGACGATAACGGCGTCGATTACAAACGAAGCGGTCGAGGACCTTAAGCTCAAAGAAGGCATGGAAGCCTCTGCCGTCATCAAGTCCTCGGATGTTATCGTCGCTGTCCGCTAAGGGCAGGAGCGTGGCGCTTGCCGCCGTGCTGAGCGGGCTTGCCTTCGCCGTTGCGGGGGCAGGACCCGTGGCTGCTCAGGACAAACCGGCCTGCGAGCAGTTCGCCTGGCCGGTCAAGCGCGAGCAGGTGTTGTTCGCCGCCCCGGATTTAAAGACGGTCCCCTCGGGGAGCTCGCTCGCCACGTTCGATCGCGGCGTTGCGCTGGAGTTGCAGCCCAACGCAACGGTGCCTTTCGTGTTGCCGCCGGCGCGGCAGCCCAAGACGGCTGACGGCTATGGCGGCGTGATTTTCTTCGCAAACCTGCCCAAAGCCGGCACGTATCAGGTCACCGCATCCGCCGAGGCCTGGATCGACGTTATCCAAAATGGCAAAGCCACCGCCTCGACGGCGCATACCGGCAAGCGCGATTGCGCCGGCATCCGCAAAAGCGTGCGGTTCGAGCTGGAGCCCGGCCCGGTCGCAGTTCAGGTCAGCGGCGCCGCCGCAAATTCCATCAAGCTCGCCGTGTTGCCAGCCGAGTGAGCGATGCTTGTGCACTCACGCCGGGCCCTTATTATCTTGCAGCAATCGTTCGACAGAGGCCTTTAATCTTGGGATTTCGTGTAGAACGATATCCCAAATAATGTCATCCGAGATGTCGTGATATTCGTGGCGCAAAATGTTACCGATGCCTTTGATCTGCTTCCACGGGAGATCGGGCTCGCGTGCCAAAACTTCATCCGGCAGGCGTCTGCTCGCTTCCGATATGATTTCGATGCCCCTCTCGATGGCGTGCTTGATGGCCCACTCGCGTTTAAAATCGTCGTAATTCCGGCCTGCAAGAGTCTACTCGATCCCCTGGATCGCTTTCATAATATGCCGGAGGGGAGCAGCAGGCTCTTTCATATCAAAATACGCGAAGGGCTTCCGCTTCTATGCGGCCGCGCATATCCGGATGCAAGCTATTGCGGGTCGTAATATGAACCTCAAGCTGTGTTGCTTCTTCGATCATGTCTTTTATGGCCGCCAGCTCGATTAATGAAAAGCGGCCTTTAATAGTCCGGTCGTAATCGACGAAGACGTCGAGATCGCTATCGGGGCGGTTATCGCCCCGCGCACGCGACCCGAAAATGAAAAGCGCTGTGGCGCCTTCCGCCCGCGCTTTTTCCTCAAGCCGGGACCGCATACCAGCAGCCAGCACCTTCGATAGCTCATCCGAGTGTGAATGGTTCACGGCTAAGCCGCCTTCCGTGGTTTGACCAGCCCGCGATTGATGAGCGTCTCGGCGATCTGAACTGTGTTGAGCGCGGCGCCTTTACGTAAGTTGTCGGAGACCACCCAAAGGTTCAGGCCGTTTTCGACCGTCGGATCCTCGCGGATGCGGCTCACATAGGTCGCATAGTCGCCCACGCATTCGATGGGCGTGATGTAGCCGCCATCCTCGCGCTTATCGACGACCAGCACGCCCGGCGCTTCGCGCAGGATTTCGCGCGCCTGCTTCACGGAGATCGGCCGCTCGAACTCGATGTTGACCGCTTCGGAATGGCCGACAAACACCGGCACGCGCACGCAAGTCGCCGTCAGCTTGATCTTGGGGTCGAGGATTTTCTTGGTCTCGGCCATCATTTTCCACTCCTCGCGCGTTTGGCCGTCCTCCATGAACTTGTCGATATGGGGGATCACGTTGAAGGCGATCTGCTTGGTGAAATGCTCGGGCGTGGGTGTGTCGGTGACGAAGATGCCTTTGGTTTGGTTCCAGAGCTCGTCCATCGCCTCCTTGCCTGCCCCCGACACCGATTGATAGGTGGAGACGACCACGCGCTTGATCGTGGCTGCGTCGTGCAGCGGCTTCAGCGCCACCACAAGCTGCGCGGTCGAGCAGTTCGGGTTCGCGATGATATTCTTCTTCCTGTAGCCAGCGACCGCGTCCGCGTTCACCTCGGGAACGATCAGCGGCACATCCATATCCATGCGCCATGCGCTCGAATTATCGATGACAACGCAGCCGGTCTTGCCGATCTTCGGCGACCATTGCTTCGAGATTTCGCCGCCCGCCGACATGAGCGCGAAATCGCATTTCGAGAAGTCGAACGTTTCAAGATCCTGGCATTTGAGCGTTTTGTCGCCGAACGAAACTTGCACGCCGGTCGAGCGGCGCGAAGCAATCGCGAAAACCTCGTTCACCGGGAATTCGCGCTCGTCGAGGATGTTCAACATTTCGCGGCCCACATTACCTGTGGCGCCGACGACGGCGACATTGTAGCTCATTGTCTTGTCCTAACTTTTGAAGTGGCGCGAATTTAGTAGGGGTTGGCGGCGCTGTCTACTGCCGCTTGCTGCGCAGTCCCGTTCTGCAGCTAAGAAAAAAGGCCGCTGCGTTGCGGCCTTTCCTAACCTATGGCCGCTTGCGTCTAAGCTGACTCCGTTGGCTAGGCCAACGGAGTCAGCTTAGGATCTGTTGTTTTCGCAGAGTTTTGTCGCAAAACCGGGAAGGCCACTTTTGCGAACTCTGCTTAGTCGTTAATCGCCGCGTAAACCATTGTCTTTACGAGACGGCGATAAGCCGCGCGGGTCGAGAACGGCCCTTGCGACATGAAAACGGCGGCGAGTTCTTCCTTCGGATCGGCCCAGAAGAAAGTTCCCGCAGCGCCTCCCCACATATATTCGCCCTCGGACCCCGGCACACCGGCGATGCCCGCTTGCGTCCGGACCATAAAGCCAAGGCCGAATGTGTAGCCCGGCACGCCCATGAAGAGTTCCCCAGGCGTGACGATCGAACTGGGCCGCGCGCCCAAATGATCCGAGGTCATGAGCGCAATGCTACTGCGCGACAATATGCGCGTCCCATCGAGCTGCCCCCCATTCAGAAGCATTTGGCAAAAGCGAAGATAATCTGCAGCTGTCGAGAGCCCCCCTTCCCCGCCGAGATCGTTCGCTGCCGGCACGGTTGGATCGAAGATCGTGATGACTTCATAGGGAAGAAGCGGCTGTGCGACCCGCGAAGCTTTCTCTTTGCCGATGGAGAAAGCCGAATCTGTCATTTTCAGCGGCTTAAAAAGGCGCTCGTCCAGAAACTTGGAGAGCGGCATTCCCACGGCCTTTTCAACCACCCGTCCGAGCAGCGCGGTGGACAGGCTATATTCCCAAACCGTGCCCGGCTGATTGGCCAAGGGCATTTTTGCCAGCTTTGCGGTAAACTCTGCGGGCGTCATCTCATCGCGCATATCGAGCCCTAGAGCTTGCAAGCCAGCGGACTGGTAGGCTTCCTTCACAGGTTGATTTCTGGTGACGAAATCATAGGCAATCCCAGATGTGTGCCGGAGAAGATCCTGCACGGTTGGCTCGCGGATTGCGGGTACGCTGCTGTAAGTAATTTGCCCTGTAGCCGTATCCTTTGTAGCCACACTGACTTTGAGGTCCTTGAATTCTGGCAGGAATTTCGAGATAGGGTCGGTGAGCTGGATGCGGCCTTCTTCGACGAGCATCATAGCTGCAACCGATGTCCACGGCTTAGTCATGGAATAGACGCGGAATATCGCGTCTTTGGTCATGGGTGCGCCCGCGGGCTTATCTTTGAAACCGATGGCCTCGAGATAAACGAGCTTGCCTTTACGCGCGATAGCGACAACCGCACCGGGCAGTTTACCGGCCTCCACGTCCCCTTGGAGGTATTTATTAAGATTGGATAGCCGCTCTGTAGAAAGCCCCGCAGCTTCCGGTGCCGCGGTCGCTAGCGGTTCGCCGAACACCGCGGTGACGGTGAAAAGTGAGAAAAGCAGAACAATCTGGCCTGCCGGTCGAACTGATCGCATGCTGACCTCCCTTGGTGGCGCATCGCGCACAGTGTTTGCGCATAAATAATGCCACGCCCGGGGCTGCGAATCCCAACGTTAATTCAAGGGGCCAGGGAAAGGACTTGGGATTTTACCGGACGTAAAACTCCAGGCTCCTCCCAATGGCCGCAAACAGCAAAAACCCACGCGCTTGGATGGTAAGCGCGTGGGCGTTCTTATTCTTCAATCTGAGCGCGAAAGCCTCAGCAAGAGTAGTACATATCGAACTCGATCGGGTGCGGCATCATGCGGTAGCGGTCGATCTCCTCCACCTTCAGATCGATGTACGCGTCGATCTGGTCGTTGGTGAAGACGCCGCCTTGCGTGAGGAACGCATGATCGGCCTTGAGCTCGTCCATGGCCTCCTGCAGCGAGCCGCAGACGGTTGGGATCTCGCGAAGCTCAGCCTCGGGCAGATCGTACAGGTTCTTGTCCATCGGATCGCCGGGATGAATGCGGTTCTTGATGCCGTCGAGGCCGGCCATCAGCATCGCGGCAAAGGCGAGGTACGGGTTGGCCGCCGGATCGGGGAAGCGGACCTCGACGCGCTTTGCCTTCGGGTTCGACGTGACCGGGATGCGGCAGGAAGCCGAGCGGTTACGCGAGGAGTAGGCGCGCAGCACGGGGGCCTCGTAGCCCGGCACCAGCCGCTTATAGGAGTTGGTGGTCGGGTTCGTGAAGGCATTGAGCGCCTTGGCGTGCTTCAAAATACCGCCGATGTAAAACAGGCAGGTTTCCGAGAGGTCGGCATAGAGGTTGCCAGCCATCACCGGCGTCGAGCCCTTCCAGATCGACTGGTGCACGTGCATGCCCGAGCCGTTGTCGCCGAATACGGGCTTCGGCATGAACGTCGCGGTCTTGCCGTAGGACTGGGCGACGTTGTGGACGACGTATTTGTAGATCTGCATCGAGTCGGCCATGCGGGTCAGCGTGCCGAACTTGACGCCGAGCTCGTGCTGAGCGGAGGCCACCTCATGGTGATGCTTCTCGGTGACGACGCCCATCGCCGACATCGTCGACAGCATCTCCGAACGGATATCTTGAGCGCTATCGACCGGCGGGACGGGGAAGTAGCCGCCCTTCGTGCGCGGACGGTGGCCGAGGTTACCCATCTCGTATTCGGTCGGCATGTTCGTGGGAAGCTCGGTCGAATCGAGGCGGTAGCCGCAATTGTAAGGATCGGACGAGAAGCGCACGTCGTCGAAGATGAAGAACTCGGCCTCGGGGCCGAAATACGCTTTATCGCCAATGCCGGTCTGCGCCAGATAGGCTTCGGCCTTGCGGGCAATACCGCGCGGGTCGCGCTCGTAGCGCTCGCCGGTGGCCGGCTCAAGAACGTCGCAGAAGATCGCAAGCGTCGATTGCGCGAAGAACGGGTCCATGTGAGCAGACTCGGGATCGGGCATCAACGTCATGTCGCTTTCGTTGATGGCCTTCCATCCCGCGATCGAGGAGCCGTCGAACATGACGCCTTCGGCGAAGGCCTCTTCGCCCATCTCCGTCGATTCCATCGTCAAATGCTGCAGTTTGCCGCGCGGATCGGTGAAACGAAGGTCGATAAACCTAATTTCCTCGTCCTTTATCTTTTTCACAACTTCGGTCGCGTTTGCCATTGTACTCCCTCGTGCAGTTAATTCGCGAGCTTGTTAAGACGGCGCGGACAGCGCCGGATAGACGGGACGTGTATGTCCGGCGCTATGCTTTTGTGAAAAGCAGGAAAGGCAGCTAGACTGCCTCAGCACCGGTTTCGCCGGTCCGGATGCGGATTGCGTCTTCTACGTTGATGATAAAGATCTTGCCATCGCCAATACGGCCCGTTCTGGCGGAGTTGCGGATTGTTTCGACCGCTTTCTCTACCATGTCGTCCGGCAGCACAATCTCAATCTTCACCTTCGGTAAGAAATCGACAACATATTCCGCACCGCGGTAGAGTTCGGTGTGGCCCTTCTGCCGCCCGAAGCCCTTCGCTTCCGTAACGGTGATACCCTGCAGGCCAATGTCCTGCAGAGCTTCCTTAACCTCATCGAGCTTAAACGGCTTTATGACCGCTTCAATTTTTTTCATAGCGAATCCTATCCTCCGGAACGGGGCGAATGGCAAGTTCAAAAGTAAGCACAGGCCATGCCAAAAGTCCGGTGCCCGCTCAGCCGCGCTAAAATGAGATGAGGCCGCGGTTGTGCTAAAATTTTTAGCGTGTTGCCGGTTATTTATGCAAATGCTGCCTATCGCGCTTGCGCCGCGGCGGCCTTACGCTTCTTGGTTTTCTTTCCCCTTCAAGCAAATTTCGGCTACATTCGCACGGCATCCCGCGTTATGAACGACTGACGCAACCCGCTTGCATACAGGGCCGCCCCTTGCTGGAACTCCTAACCGCCGAAGAAATGAGCCGAGCCGAGAAGCTAGCCGCCGATGCTGGCATTTCGACGCTAACGATGATGGAAAATGCAGGCCGCGCCGTCTGCGAAGAAGTTGTGCGGCGCTATCCACGCGGCAGCCGCGTTGCGGTGCTTTGCGGGCCGGGCAACAATGGCGGCGACGGCTTCGTTTGCGCACGCTATCTTCGCGAGCGGGGATATCATGTGCGGCTTGCCCTCCTGGGGCGGCGGGACGACTTGCCGCGCGATCCTAAAGAAATGGCTAGACGCTGGGACGAGGGGATCGAACCCATGACCGTCCAGTTTCTGGACGGTGCCCAAATCATTGTCGATGCCATTTATGGGACAGGTCTGCGCGACGACATGAGCGGCATAGCGGCGCAGCTCGTCGAGGAGGTCACGGCGCGAGCGCTTCCCGTTGTTTCGATCGACGTCCCCTCCGGCATCGATGCGACAAAAGGTACGGTTCACGGAGTAGCCTTCAAAGCTGCCTCGACGGTTACGTTTTTCCGGCGCAAGACCGGGCATGTCCTGCTTCCGGGGCGCCTTTATTGCGGCGACGTCCGTGCCGCGGACATCGGTATCCCGCAAACTGTGCTTGAGGATATCGCGCCGGGGTCGTTTGCAAACGACCCGGACTTTTGGCTTCGTTTCTTCCCGAAGCTCAAGATCGACGCCCACAAATACGACAGAGGCCATGCCGTCGTCGTTTCAGGCCCGATGGAGAGGACAGGCGCTGCGCGTATCGCCGCGCGGACTGCGCTGCGGGCCGGTAGCGGGCTCGTGACGGTGGCGACGTCCAAATCGGCTTTCTATATCAACGCATCGCAACTCACCGCGGTGATGGTTGAGCCCTATGAGGGGCCTGCGGGCTTATCGGAGCTCCTCGCGGACACGCGTATCACGTCCGTTCTGATCGGACCGGGTGCAGGCACCGACCCCGAAGTGAAGGACCTCGTTGCAAGTGTGCTCGCAAGCCAGGCCACCGCAGTGCTCGACGCGGAAGCTATCACAGCGTTCAGCGAGGCGCCGGCGGAACTCTTCGATCAAATCAAGGGGCGCTTGCCGGCGTTGACGATCGTGACGCCCCATGAAGGTGAGTTCAAGCGCGTCTTTCCCGGTCTCGCCGCAGAGCCTTCGAAGCTGGAGCGCGCGCGGCGGGCCGCCGAGATGTCGGGGGCCGTCATCATCCTAAAGGGCGCGGATACTGTCGTCGCACATCCTGGAAGCCTTGCAGCCGTGAACGAGAACGCTCCGCCATGGCTTGCAACAGCGGGCAGTGGCGATGCGCTCGCTGGACTTGTCACGGGCCTTGCCGCACAAGGCATGGCCGCATTCGATGCGGCGGCGGCGGCGGTTTGGATTCACGGCGAGCTTGCGCAGTCCTTTGGACCTGGATTGATTGCGGACGATCTCGCCGATCTACTGCCCGGCGTGCTTCAGCGGCTGGATAAGCGCGGGAAAATATACTCCTAACCGCTCTTGCCAGCGAGCGTGCTTGCCGCCAGGACCAGGCCTCGCTTGGCCTTGGTCGCGGTGCCTCTTAGAGCTTCACCTTCGGCATCCCCGCCCCATCCGGGCTGCTCGCGAGCGGGATTTGGCCCCAAACCCTCAACGCAGCTGGACCTATTTCCTTGATCGCGTGTTCGTGAATACACACGGCTGCGCGCATCGCTGCGCCATTTGCTCAGTACCCGGATCTAAGGAGAAGCCTTTACCGATGAGAATTGCTCAAATCGCTCCCCTGGCGGAAAGCTGCCCGCCACGTTTTTATGGCGGCACCGAAAGAATCGTTTCCTACCTCACCGAGGAGCTCGTGGAGCAGGGACATGAAGTAACGCTTTTCGCCAGCGGCGATTCGCAAACACGCGCGGAACTCGTTCCTTGCTCGGAAACGGCGCTTAGAATGAACCCGTCGGTCAAAGACCCGATCCCCCATCACATGATTATGCTGGACCGCGTGCTGCGGCGTGCCGCCGAATTCGACGTCCTTCATTTTCACATCGATCTTCTGCAGTTTCCCTCGATCCAAGAGTTCTCCGGCAAGACCGTGACAACGTTGCACGGCCGCCTCGATCTGCCGGACTTGAAGCCGTTTTACGAGGCCTTTCCGAAGATGCCGCTCGCCTCGATCTCCTATCGCCAGCGCCTACCCATGCCTGCCGCAGTGAACTGGGCGGGCAACGTCTATCATGGGATACCCAAAAACCTGCTTGTCTATTCCCCTCGCGCGGAGGGCGGCTACCTCGCGTTTCTCGGGCGCATCTCACCGGAAAAGCGTCCCGACCGCGCGATTGAGATCGCGTCGCGCGCAGGCTTGCCTCTGAAGATCGCTGCCAAAATCGACAAGACGGACGAAGCCTACTGGAGTGAGGTGGTTGAGCCCATGGTGAAGGCAAATCCGCTCGTGGAGTATATCGGTGAGATCGGCGAGGACGAGAAAGCGGGGTTTCTTGGCGGCGCACTCGCGCTTCTGTTTCCGATCGACTGGCCGGAGCCGTTCGGGCTCGTCATGATCGAAGCGATGGCTTGCGGCACACCGGTTGTCGCGTTTCCGTCCGGCTCGGTTTCGGAAGTCGTCGACGATGGCGAAACCGGGTTCGTTGCGAAAGGCATCGAGGAAGCGGTCGAAGCCGTCTCCCAGGCCAAAAGCTTGGACCGGGCGAGAGTGCGCGCAGGCTTCGAGCGCCGCTTTACGGTGGACCGGATGGCTAGCGCCTATCTCGACATCTACCGCGGGCTCCCTGGCGTTGCCCGCAATGCGTTCCGCACCCAGATGAATGGGCAGGAGGCCGCATTGCGGATCGTAGCTTCATAAGTGCCCGACCAAGGACGGGCACTTATCCGGCTTAGTCTTCTTGACCCCAAAGCTCGGCGATGGCTTCGCCGCGGAAGTCCGGACGGGAATGATAATGCATCTCGACCGCGCGGATATAACGGCCTTCATGCCAGCCCGTGCGCAGGTTGATCACAGCCTCGCCGCCGTCGCGGATGTGCTGCTGGAACACGACGTCCTCAACCTCGCCGTTGCCGAACAAAATTTTGATGCTGTTGAGTTCGATGTCGTTCTTGCGAACGATGAGCTTGATCCGCTTGAACTTGCCTTCATGACGGCCGACCTCGATCGTGTCGTGGTCGCTGATGAAGCCGACGTGACGGTCGCCGAGCCTTACCCATTCGCGCGCAGACGATGCGCTGGCCGAGAAAAGCATCGCCATAAACGCTATTGCTAGGATCCGAAACATACTTCCTCCACAGAATTCAATTGCCGAAGCGAAAGGTTGATACGTATGCAAACATGGCGTTAGCGCGGCGGTCGAAACGCAAAGATGTAACGTGCTGTATCGCTTATACTTTTCAGGCTCTGGCGAGACCATTGAGCGGGCCGTTCCCTTCTGAGCAGGCCTTTCCCTTCAAAAAGCGGCTCTGGCTGTGGAGACCGGCGAACCGTCAACCTAATCTTACCTATAGAGTCGTGCTTGCGCTTGCCTGCATCCCGCGCCGGCATTAGTTTGAAGCGCAATGGAGGCGGCCCGATGCGAGTTTTCAATCTTTTGCTCAATGCCGTTTTCGCGCTGAGCCTGACGCTTGCCGTCTTTACGGCATTTGCGGGCTCTGGCGCCTTCTCATCGCCAACGGGCAAGCCGCAAGAGCCGCCGGGGCCGGCCACGCCGCAAAACCCGCCAGTAGCGCCTGACGCCGGAACGCCGCAAGTGCCCGCGGTTCAGCCGGTCTCTGCACCGGTTCCGGTGCCGGCAGTGCCAGCCAGCGCAACTCCTGCGCCGGCCTCAGCGCCGAAGGCGGCGGCGAAGGGGAAGAAAACCGTAGCCAAGGACCTCTTCGGGGCCGTGAAAGAACCCGCCAATCTCGCCGCGAAGTCCATCGGCTTTTACGCCCATGGCTGCCTTGCCGGCGGCAAGCCTTTGCCCGTGAACGGCCCGGCCTGGCAAGTCATGCGGCTGTCGCGCAACCGCAATTGGGGCCATCCCTCGCTCATCAAGTATATCGAGCGCTTCGCCGCAGACGCGAAGGAAAAGGACGGCTGGCCCGGCCTTCTCGTCGGCGACCTCTCCATGCCGCGCGGCGGGCCGATGCCCTATGGCCATGCGAGCCATCAAGTCGGGCTAGACGTGGACATCTGGTACAGGCCTGCGCCGGGCCATGAGCTTTCGGCAAAGGAGCGCGAGGATATTCCGATGGAAAGCTTCCTCAGCGACCCCGGCCATGTGAACCCGGCGATGTGGTCGCCGGACTATGAGAAGCTTCTGCGCCGGGCCGTGGCGTACCCTGAGGTTGCGCGGGTTTTCGTGAACCCCGCGATCAAGAAATGGCTGTGCGACAATGTGAAGGGCGACCGCGCCTTCCTTTCCAAGATCACCCCGATCATGGGCCACCACGACCATTTCCATGTGCGGCTCGTGTGCCCCGCCGGTAATCCGGGCTGCGAGGGCCAGGCGCTCAAGGCCGATGAGGGCTGCGGCAAGGGCCTCGATAACTGGATCGCGGCCTTGATGAAATCGAAGCCGCAACCGCCTGCGTCAGCGGCGGCGGCTCCGCCTTCGCCCGCGCCGGTCGCAAAGGCCCGCTGGACGTACAAGGCGTGGAAGAAGAAAAAGATAGCCTCGAACGGCAAGACGCCGCTCACCATGGCACAGTTGCCGCCCGAATGCGAGACTGTGCTGAAGGCGCCGCCGGCTCCTGTGACGGCGGCGCGCTGAGCGCCGCCCTTCGGTGCGCTACGCTGTTTACGATTGCCGTGACCGGCCATGGCTGCTCCGCTGGCTCACTTGAGGCGCTAGCATCGGAGAAAGCGCCTTGCTAAAGCGTTAAGCGGCCTAACGCACGGATATCTCAGGATAAATTCCACGGCGGCAGCGCGACTGACCGAGCCGGATACCGCTTCCTATGGTTAATTCCGGGCTGCAAATATATTTAACGGATTTTTTGGAGTCGCGATTTGCGGGTGAAATCGCGAAAAAATCGCGATTTTTGCGGCGGGAAGAAATGAAAATCCACGCCGGTTTACCATTCCGGCATTAACTATAGCGCGGCGCGACGAAAATGACGGCGGCACGCAGACGCTCTCGCGCGCGCCGCGTAACAGTGCGTCCCGCCTTAAGCGCCGTCTGGCACTTCATACCAGAGGGCATGCTCGATGATCTCCGCCATCATCGACCGGCCTTCCTCAGCGTCTTCGGCGGTTTCAAACACGAGCCGGAAGCATGGCTTTTTCGACTCCTCGTCGAGCAGGCTGAAACCGTAGCCGCTTCCTTCGGCGTAGGTCACTTTTTCGACGCCGGTTATTGGACTGCTTTCGCCCGGACCGCTCGGGCCGGGGGGTGTTGCACGCGGATCGTCCATGACGGGTCTCTCCATAATTACAAATAGACAGACCCGTATGTTGCCTCGGCGGGGCGCTCGCGCAAGTTTAAATTTTCGCAGGGCGCGGTACCCGATGGGCTTTCCAAAGCTCGACAGCGCGAGCTTTTCCGATGTATGGATACAGATGGAGTTAGTTTTTTGATTTTGGTGACGCTAGCGAAACGCGCCTAAACAGAATATATTTCAGTCATGAACCTCAACCTTCCTACCGATCAACAGAAGTGGCTCGAGGCGCAAGTCGCGTCTGGGCGCTTTGCCACAATTGAAGCTGCCGCCGAAGCTGCCATCGTCGCGGCGATGATCGATAATGCCCGGATCGAAGCGGACGATTTCGACTGGGCCAAGCCCTATGTCGATAAGGGCCGTGACGACGCCCTGCGCGGCGATGTATTGACCCATGCTGAGCACAAGGCGCGCATGGCGGCCCGGCTCGAAGCGCTCAGGCGCTGATGGCCATTGTGCATATCACGGCATCCGCCGATGCCGATCTCGACCGGCTTGCCGAGTTTCCCGATATTGGCGCGCCACGGCCGAAGCTGGGCTCTCTTACGCGGGTTGGGATCGTTCTGCCCTATGTGGCAATCTACGAACACAAGGAAGATGTTGTGACGGTACTGCGCGTCCTGCACGGCCGCCGGAAGATTACAGCGAGGCTGATCCGGCTCTAAGGAGCGCGCTCATCCGCTTCCGAGATAAGCCGCCGCCACCTCGGGGTTCCGCGCGATCTCCGCCGCAGGCCCACTCAGCCGGATCTGCCCGTTCTCCAGCACATAGGCGTAATCGGAAATATCGAGCGCGGCGCTGGCGTTTTGCTCCACGAGCAGGATGGCCTGGCCCTCGCGCTTCAGCTCGGCGATGATCCGGAAAATCTCCTCCACGAACAGCGGCGCCAGCCCCATGGACGGCTCGTCGAGCAGAAGCAGCTTCGGCCGGGCCATCAGCGCGCGGCCCATGGCGAGCATCTGCTGCTCGCCCCCGGACATCAGCCCTGCGAGCTGATCGAGCCGTTCGGAAAGCCTTGGGAAGCGGGCCAGCACGCGCTCGCGGCGCTGGGCGATCTCGTGGCCGTCGCGGCAGAGGTAGGCGCCCATGCGCAAATTCTCGGCCACCGTCATTTCTGCGAAGACCTGGCGGCCCTCCGGCACATGCGCGATGCCGAGGCGCGCGATGCGGTGCGCGGGCGCGTTCAAAAGCTCGGCGCCTTCGAAGCGCACGGAGCCGGCGCGCGCTTTGAGGAGGCCCGAGAGCGCGCGCAGCGTTGTGGTTTTGCCAGCGCCGTTCGCGCCGATGAGCGAGACCACTTGGCCGGCGCCGGCTTCAAGCGCGATGCCTTTGACGGCGGCGATGCCGCCATAGGCGACGGCGAGGTCTTTCACTTCGAGGAGCGGCGCGGCCATCACGAGCGCCCTGCCAGCGAATGGGCGACCTTCGCGCCGAGATAGGCTTCGATGACCTGCGGGTTGGAGCGAACCTCGGCGGGCGCGCCCTCCGCGATCTTGATGCCGAAGTTCAGAACCGTGATGCGGTCGCAAAGCCCCATGATGAAATGCATGTCGTGCTCGACGAGGAGGATGGTGAAGCCCCGCGTCTTCAAGGTCTGCAACAGCGCGGTGAGCGCGCGGGTTTCGGCGGGGTTCATGCCGGCGGCCGGCTCGTCCATGAGCACGATTTTCGGGTCCGAGGCGAGCGCGCGTGCGATCTCGACGCGGCGCTGATCGCCATAGGAGAGATCGCCCGCGCGGCGGTATTCCGCGCCTTCGAGGCCGGCGAGGCTCAAAAGCGCGAGAGCCTTCGCTGCCGCCTCTTTCTCCGCATGGCGGAAAGAGCCCCCGCGCAGAAGGATCGAGGGCACGGCGCCGCCGGTCCGCACATGCCGGCCGGTCATGACGTTCTCCAGCACGGTCATGTCCTGGAACATACGGATGTTTTGGAAGGTGCGGGCGAGACCGAGCGCGGTGCGCCGGTAGGGGGGCAGCCGGCCGATGGGCTGGCCCGCAAGCTGGATCGAGCCGGAGGTGGGCCGCAGAATCCCGGAGATGACGTTGAAGGCCGTGGTCTTGCCGGCGCCGTTCGGGCCGATGAGGCCGTGAACCGTGCCTTCGGCCACCGCAAGATCGAGTTCCTCGATGGCGGTCACCCCGCCGAAGCGGACGTTCAAGCCTTCGACAGCGAGCAGCGGAGCCGCGGTCATGGCCGCGCCTCCCCCACCGGGCCGATGCGGCGGAAGCGCCAGGCCAAAAGCCCGCGCGGCATGTACAGCACGGCGATCACGATAATGAGCCCGTTCACGACGAAGCGGAAATCGTGCAGCGGGCGCAGCAGTTCCGGCAAAAGCGTAAGGATGATAGCGCCGAAGACCGGGCCGAAAGGCGAGCCGATGCCGCCGAGCAGCGCATAGCTCAGAATAGTCACCGCTTGGTCGAAGCCGTATTCGTTCGGGCCGATGAAGGAGGACACATCGGCGCTGAGCGCGCCCGCGAGCCCTGCGAGCACGGCGGAGGCTACCAAGGCCCCGAAGCGGTAGAGCGGCACGTTCACGCCCATGACGCTCGCGGCTGTCTCGTCCTCGCGCATCGCCTCCATGGCTCGGCCGATGCGCGAGCGCCCGATGGCCATGAAAACGAAAAGCGCGAGGGCGAGGCACAAATAGATGAGCCATGCCCCGCCCTGCTGCGGGATGCCTGGAAGGCCGAGCGCACCGCCCGCCGTTTCGGAATTGAGGTAGAAGATGCGCAAGACCTCGCCGAGGCCGATGGTGGCAAGGGCGAGATAAACGCCCGAGAGGCGCAAAGTGGGGACGCCGATGATCGCAGCCGCCAGGGCAGGCGCGAGCATGCCTGCCCCGAGCGCCACTGCGAAGGGCGCGTCGAGCTTCACGGTGAGCAGCGCGGAGACGTAGGCCCCGATGCCCATGAACGCCGCTTGGCCGAGCGAAAGCTGCCCGATGGCCAGCACCACATACATGCTGAGCGCGAGCAAGCCGTTGACGCCCACCCCATAGATGAGCGCCTGATAGGTGAAGAAGAAATCGTCGAAGGATGCCGGCATCAGGCCCGCCTTACCGATGCGCGCCCGAACAGCCCCGCCGGGCGGACCCAAAGCGTCAGAACGAGGAGGACGAAGCCGACGGCGTCTTTCCATGTAGACGCGGCGTAGCCGGCCGTCAGGCTTTCAAGCAGCCCGACGGCGAGCCCTGCGATGAGCGCGCCGCGGATGTCGCCAAGCCCGCCAAGGATAATCACGGCAAAGCCTTTCAGCATCATCGCCTCGCCCATATAGGGCTGGATGGCATTGTAATTCAGGCCCACGAGAACGCCGGCCAGCGCGCCGAGCGAGCCGGATATGAAAGAAACGAGCCGCATCACGGCGCCGGCGTTCACGCCCATGAGCTGCGTCGCATCGCTATTCTCCGCGAGCGCCCGGATGGCGAGCCCTATCCGCGTCCCTTGCATGACGAACAGCAAAACCGCGACAGAGCCAGCAGCCGTCGCCACGATCAAAAACTGGCTCAAGGTCAGGCGCACGCCCGCGATCTCGAAGGCGCCGCCCGCGAAAACGGCGGGCGGGAAGCGCCGAATGTCGGTTCCAAAAATAGCGGTCGCAGCGGAATAGAGAAAAAGCGTCGCGCCGAGCGTCACCATGAGCGAGGCAAGCTCCGGCGCCCTCGCCCGGCGAAGCCGGGTTAGGAGCACCGCATCGAGCAGAATCGCGCCAAACCCTATAAGAATGCTCGCCAAAGGAAGTGCGAACCAGACTGGAGCGCCGGCCGCCGTGAGATAGAGCGCGAGGAAAGCGCCCGCGGAAAAGTAGAAGCCATAGGTCAGATTGATGACCCGGAGCACGCCGAACATCAGCGTGAAGCCCAGCGCAAAGAGCGCGTATGTCGATCCGGCGACAATACCGTTTGCGAGCTGCTGGGCGAGCATGTGCCGAACTCATGAAGAGGGAAGTCCCCCTCACCCAACCCTCTCCCCAAGGGGAGAGGGCTCCTAGCTGCGGCCCTCTCTCCCCGAGGGGAGAGAAGACGCCTGAACTTCCTTCTCCCCTTGGGGAAAGGGCCTCAGCAGACTCCCTCTCCCCTTGGGGAGAGGGCTGGGGTGAGGGGGTCTTAGGTTAAAATCACCGAAGGTTAGGGTTACTGAAAGGCGTGGAACTTTCCGCCGTGCATTTCGAGCACGACAACGCCCGAAGTGTCGGCCGGGCTGCGCTCGGAGTTGAAGGAGAGCTTGCCCATGACGCCCTCGTGAGACGTTGTTGCGAGAGCATCTTTAATTTTCTCCGGGTCGGGTGCCCCCGCCGACGCGATCGCCTTCGCTGCGAGCTTCAGCGTGTCGTAGGCCTGGGCCGCGAATTGATCGGGATCGGTGCCATACTTAGCCTTAAAGGCGGCGACGAACGCCTGGTTCGCCGGATCGGCCTTGCCAATGAACCAGGGGCTTCCGACGAGCGTGCCGTCAGCCGCATCGCCTGCGATCTCGCCGATCTTCGGAGAGTTCAGACCGTTGCCGCCGATGACGCGGACGCTGGCCGGAAAGCCGAGCGCCTTTTTGCCGAGCAAAATGCCCGAGCCGGCCTCGACCAGCGCAGAGACCACGATGGCGTCCGGATTGAGCGACTTGATCTTGGTCAGCTGAGCCGAGAAATCGCTGTCTTTCGAGCCGAAGGTCTCGGTTGTCAGCACCTCGATGCCGAGCTTCTCCAGCGCGGCCTTCATCACGTCGTAGGCCGATTTCGTGAAGGCATCGTCGTTGCCGTACATCACGGCTACTTTTTTAACGCCGAGCTTTTCTTTCGCCGTTCTCAGCGTCACGGGCACCACATCGGCTTCGGGCAGCGAGGTCCGGAACACGTAAGGGCCGATCGCTGTGACGCCGTTTGCGGTCGTGGAGGTCCCGACGATCGGGATTTTGCGGGCGTTGGCGACGGGGCCTGCTGCGAACATCTCATTCGAAAGCGTTGGGCCGAGGATCAGCGGCACTTTCGTCGCGCCGATCAGCTGGCGCACGCCGTTGATGGCCTGCTCCTTGTTGCCGGCCGAGTCCTCATAGGCGATTTGCAGCGGCCTGCCGCCGAGCACGCCTCCGGCCTTGTTGACCTCGTCCAAAGCGAGGTCGAAACCGTTCTTGATGGCAATGCCGTATTTATTGTTCGGGCCCGTCAGAATCTCGACGGCACCGATGGTCACTGGCTCGTTGCCCTGGGAAAGCGCTGGCGTGCCGAACAGTGCGAGTGCCGCGCACAAAATTCCGCAAGCGGAAATAAAACCTCTCACTCCACGCATGGCGATCTCTCCCGGCCGTTGTATTAATCGATTGAGCTTTTGCAATAGCTTGGCGCCTCATGGAGCAAAAGCAACCATGCTGCTGTCTTAATGCATCAGGCCTGGGAATTGCAACACCCCGCGCGGCCCAAGTTTGCCGTCCAATAGTATTGCCCCGAGGGCTACAGGGCAAAGCTGACGCTTTGGGTGCTTTTGTTATACAAAGACGAATTGTTTAGGCGGGCCCTTCTTCCACCTATCCCTAGGCTGAGCATTGAAAAGTACGCCTAAATAGGAATATAAAATGCTTTGGTTCTGCAGGGTCTGCTTATATCGAATCATGGCCGGGTCCGATAGCTGGACAAGCCAAAAGTCTTCGCCGGAATAGAAAGTCTCGTGTGCGCAAAAAAATAAGGGCCCGGACACCGCCCAGGCCCTTACCGCCAAAAAGCTAGGTACGGTCTACCAAAGAGCGAGCTTGGCTACGCCGGCGCCGAGTGCAAGGCCCGTCTCGGACTTCAGGCTAACAGGTTGCAGCGAGATCGTGCCGCCGTTGCCGCCAAGGAGGACATTCGCGCCGCCGCCGATGCCGGCCGCAGCGTCGGCCGAAGCGCCCGTATAGGAGCCGGAGAGAGCGTGCTCTCTCAGCTCGGTCGGGGCGAAAACCGCCCAAACGACTTTGGCTCCGCCGGTGTATCCAAGGTCGAGGCCGGAGCGGCTCAGGCGGCCCCTATAGTGCTCGCGGTATCCGGTGGCGCTGATGAAAACGCAGCGCACTCTATGCGACGACCCAACAACATAGCTGTTCCCGCCATGAACGTGGCAGCGAAGCTCGCCGATGCGCACGCCGGCGCTTGCAGCGGAGTTCAATCCCAGCGCGAGTAGAATCCCGCCCGCAACAGTCATAAAAGCTTTCATTTCCCGTCTCCCTTGAGTGCCCCATAGGCTCTGAATGCCACATCTTCGCGGCAAAATTTCAGCCGTTCTGAGAGCGCGCAGATGCCAAGCGAATTAGTAGCAGAAATAACCGTCTAGTTGAGTCGCAGCATTGTGTCCATGCTCGCCTGCCGCGAAACCCCGCCAGCATATTAGAGCGCGCCTTCCATGGAATCAAAGGCGCGCTTCTCAAGTCTTCGCGTACGCATCATCCGCAAAACCGGTGCCGGCCGGGTCAAGTCCGAGGGGTTGCTTTTGCGGTTCGTGCTAAAACGCGAAGCGATGGCTACCGTGATAAGTACGCGTCCTGCACTAAGCGCGCGATCCGCTCCATTTCCCGAAGCGGCTGGTACGTCCAGCTCTCGATCTGCCCCTTGAACAGGCGGATGCGTCCGCTTTGCTCTAAGCTGCGATGGAAGCGCGAGAACTTATCGCGCAGACCGCCCGCGCGCCGGCCGAGGGAAGGCAATATGACCACATGGACGGGCTTGCCGGTGCTGCAGGCCTCCGTAATCATATTGACGGAGTCGCAGGTGACAATGAAGGCGTCGGCGTGTGCCAGCATCCCGAAATAGGGGTTATCGCCGTCCCCGCTGGAGATGAAGGCGGGGCAGCCGGCGAGCACCTGGCGCAAGGTCTCGATATTGGCCGCACCGGTCCGGCGCGACCCGGTTATCAAGAGCCCGTAGCCTTGCTGCGAAAGCGCTTTGAGCTGGCCCGCGAGCTCTTGGATCTGCGCCTCGCCAAACGCGTAGCGGGAGTTGGCGCCGCCGAGCAAAACGGCCACGCGCGGGTGCGGGATGCCGGCAAACCGCTCCGTCCAGCGCGGCGCTTCTGCGGCGAGGCGCTCGGGGTTAATCCGGTGGAGTGCGCCGTCCATGACAAGCACGTTACTTCCGGTGAGGCCGTCATGAGCCGGAACCACGATGCGGTTGAAGCGGTGGCGGAGCAAAACCGGGTCCTGAAGTTGCACCGTGAAAGTGCGGCCGCCGCTCTGCCTCTGTATATACATCGCCGGCAAAATGCTGGGGCGCCCGGTCGAAATGAGGATGTCCGGCCAAGGCGGCTCGATTTGATCGCCTCTCTTGCTGACGGCGTAGCGCTGGAAGGCCATGATGTGCGGGCTCAAAATGCGCCAAGGCGTCTTGAGGATGACGCGCTTGACCACCGGCGTCAGCCCCAGGGCTTCGGCCAGCCCCACCGTTTGGTTCTCCATGCCCGGACGCCCATCGGTCAGGGCCCAGCAGGAGGGAAGAGGATGCGGCCAGGATAGGCCCGCTACTGCCCCAAGAGGGCGCAATTCGGTCATGGCGTCTCGCTCGCCGATAAGGTTTGCCCCCGCCTAGCACGCATTAAGCGTTAGGAAAAGCTTCATCGCCGTTTAAGGCGAAGTTGCGGTTTTGCCGTTGAACGCAGCTTCAGTCCCGGCTATGACGTGGCCGGAAAGGACTTTCGCCGGCATGAGTACGGCTTTTCAACTGTAGTGCGGAAGAAGGACGAAGAATGACCACGGCGGACGGCAGAGTCAGCGCCGGCACCCTGAGCTTGAACGCAAGTGGGGTGGCTGAGGAGTCCGGTTTGCGGCTTGCCTTGGCGCTGGTTGGCCTTCTCTTTATCTTCCGGCTTGCACTCGCTGCGGCTGCCAATCTCGCCGAGGACGAGGCCTATTACTGGCTTTGGTCGGCGCATCTCGCGCCCGGCTATTACGATCATCCGCCGATGATCGCCTATTGGATCAGGGCGGGGACCGAGCTTTTCGGCCAGACCGCCTTCGGCATACGCTTCGTTGGACTTATGAGCACGCTGGCCGGGTCCTACGTCCTTTACCGGACGAGCCTTAGCCTGTTCCCCGGCCGCAATGAGGCTGTCCTCGCCGTTTTGTGGTTGAATGCGACGCTGTTTGTGAACGCGGCAGCAATCGTTGCGACGCCAGACACACCGCTTGCCTTTTTCGCGATCTTGACGCTGTTTGCGCTGGCGAAGCTCATCGAGACGGGGCGCGGCGCGTGGTGGTACGGCGTGGGCGCGGCACTTGGGCTCGCCTTTATGAGCAAGTACACGGCGGTGCTTCTGCTGCCCGGCATCTTATTATGGGTGGCCGCTTCGGCGAAGGGCCGGCGCTGGTTTGCGCGGCCGCAACCCTATCTCGGCGCTCTCATCGCCGCGGGCGTGGCCGCGCCCGTCTTCTACTGGAATTACGCTCACGATTGGGTTTCGTTCGCAAAGCAGGCGGGCCATAGCATCAAGGACAAGCCTGCGAGCGCGATTGCCAGCGTCGCGGAACTTTTAGGCGGGCAAGCGGGCCTCGCCACGCCCATCATTTTCTTGTTTTGCGTTTGCGGAAGCTTCTACGCTCTTTTTCGCGGATGGAAGCACAAAGAGCCGCGCTGGCTGCTGCTCGGCGCCATAACCGCGCCGGTATTCGTTTTCTTCCTCCTCCACGCGGCTAGCCAGAAGATCCAGCCGAATTGGCCGGGCTTTATCTACCCCCCGGCGATTCTGGCGGCCGTGCACAGCTTCCTTGCGCTTTCGAAGGAGCGCAAGGTTAAGCGATGGATCATGGCCAGCTTCCGCTTCGCGCCTTGGCTCGGCATCGCTTTCACGCTTGGCGCGTTCGTTCAGCTTGGGTTTGGCGCGATACCGCTCAAGTCCGGCCAGGACCCCACCTCGCGCCTTAAGGGCTGGTCCAAGCTTGGCGCAGAGATTTCGGCGCTGGCGCGCGCTGAAGGCGCGGCGGCCATCCTGACCGATCGATACGCCATCACCGGCGAGCTTGCCTTTTACGGCGCCAATGGGCTGCCCGTGCTGCAAATAAACGAACGCATCCGCTACGTGAATTTTCCCGCGCCCGATGAGACTAAGCTCAAGAACGGCCCAGCGCTGTTGATCCTGCGCAGGGGAGGGGATGCGTTGCGCGCGGCAGCTTTTTTCGAAAGCGCCCGCCTTGTGGCTACGCTGACACGCGAGGCTGGATTTAATTCCCGCGATGCCTATGATGTGCACCTTCTTACGGGCTATCGGGGCGGACTTTTCCAACAGGCGGGCGCGCCTTTTTGCGGGGCGGTATCAAAAGGGGACAGAGCATGCAATTAGAAACAGCCGGCTTCCGGCGGGCCGCTGAAGCCAACGCGCTGCAAGAGGGCCCCGAGCTCACCGTCATCGCTCCGAGCTTCAACGAGCGGGACAATGTCGAGCCGCTTATCGCGAAGCTTTCCGCAGCGCTGGCGGGCATCCATTGGGAGGTGATATTCGTCGACGACGATTCTCCGGATGGAACCTCGGAGCGCGTGCGCGAGCAAGCGAGGCGCGACGCGCGTGTGCGCTGCGTGCAGCGCCTCGGCCGGCGCGGATTGACCTCGGCCTGCGCCGAAGCCGTGCTCGCCTCCTCAGCGCCCTACATCGCGATCATCGATGCCGACTTGCAGCACGACGAGACCCTGCTCCCGCGCATGCTGAATGTGCTGCGCGGCGGGGATGCGGAGATCGTCATCGGCAGCCGGTACACCGAGCGGAAGCTTTCGGACGGTTTTTCGCGCGTCCGCCAAAAGATGAGCTTCATTGCAACAAGGCTTGCCCAAACCATCCTTCACGCGAACCTCACCGATCCGGTGAGCGGATTCTTCATGGCCAAGCGCGAGGTGTTCGAGGGCGCGATCCGCGATCTTTCCGGCATCGGCAATAAAATTCTTGTCGATATATTCGCGTCGTCCAAGCGGCCCTTGAAATTTAAAGAGCTGCCCTATCGATTCCGGGAGCGCCTGCACGGCGAAAGCAAGCTCGATACGCTCACCGTCTGGGAATACGTGGTGCTTCTGGCCGATAAGCTGTTCGGCAAGTTTGTCCCGGTCCGGCTCATCCTGTTCAGCCTGGTCGGCATCAGCGGCGTGTTTGTCCATTTCATCGTATTTTGGAGCGCTCTTCTTTCGGGCGTAGCAGCAAGCTACTCCCCCGATGCAGCGGTTCAGTTCAAGATGGCGCAAGCAACAGCGACGATCATTGCGGCGACCTCGAACTTTTTCTTGAACAATATCTTGACCTACCGCGACAAACGCCTTCGCGGCTGGGCGGTCTTGCGCGGACTCATCTCGTTCCTGGCTATCTGCAGCGTTGGCGCGGTTGTCAGCGTCTCCTTCGCGGGGCAGGTCTTGTCTTGGTTCCCGGAAGGCTTGCGCGCAAGCAAATATGTATTGAGCTTCGCCGCGCTCAGCGGCATCGCCGTGAGCACGATTTTGAACTTCTCGGCGACCGCCATATTCACTTGGAAGCGGAAGTAGTCATTGAAGCTGAGGAGGGGCGTCCAGCCCTTCCCCGGCGGGCCCGCGTGAGCCTGCTCAATTTTTGATATTCATACATTCAAACGTTTTGATATAATGCGGTTTCTTGCCAGCCGGAAATCCGATCGGCGGCAAAAGCTGCGGCTCCTTCGGCCGCGCTCACGGAAACCGGTATGAGGAAACGTCATGGCATACGAATTCGAGGGAAAAACGATAGAGACCACCGCGACTGGCTATCTCGTCAACCAGGACGACTGGAGCAGGGAACTGGCTGAGCATATCGCGAGCAAGGAGCAGATTACGCTGACCGGCCGGCATTGGGACGTCATCGGCTATCTGCGCGACGAGTATTTCAATAACAATGAAAATACGCCGAATACGCGCGCCATCCTCAAGGCGATGTCCGAGAAATGGAATGAGAAGATCGATCAAAAGACGCTCTACGATCTGTTTCCGCTCGACCCCTCGAAACAGGGCGGCCGTATCGCCGGCGTTCCTGAAAGCCGCCGCAAGGGCGGATATTGAAGTGAGCCTTCGGAACGCGTGATGCGCTGCCATGGGGCTGCCTAATACCAGCTCCGGCTGCGTACTTCCGCGTCATCCCCTGCGCGGCTCGCGGCATGAAATGACGCTGCCTTCTTTGTCATACCGGAACGGCGCTCGCGCCGTGTCCGGGATCTAAAAAGGCGCAGATGCCGGGCGACGGTGGAGAAAGTTTACCCTTCCAGCACAATGGGCGGTGGCGCTGGAAGGGCTGCGCTCGTGACGCTTGGTTTGGGGGGTGGGGCAAAGCGTCACGATCAGAGGTTGTCACTTAATGTTTGAAGAGTGGTAAAGGCGAGCTGCAAAAGCGAAAAATACCCGGCGCGTGAATAAGCCGAATGTTTAAAGACGTGCTTTTTGCGTTTCTCTTTTTTCCGGCGGCTTTACCGGCAAAATATTCCTTTCATTGCACTCAATCTTGCTGCTTAGTTGTAGAATATTTCTGTTCAATCGCCCGGATTGGCGGTTTAGGTCCATTTCCACTTAAGCGGCTTGGCGTGCAACCTGCGCTTATGGCAAGTATTTCATTTTGAGGGGGGATGCCAAAGGAGACAAGCGCTGGCACATGCCAGCGCCGTTCCAGCCTGCAGGCCCCCTGGAGCGAGAGAAGAAGGCTGCTGTGCCGGTCCTCTGTAGTGGCGATGCGCTAAGCGCTACGGCGGGAAACCCAGGACACAATATCGCGGACCACCTGCTGGAACGCGCTATTCAAAGCCTGTATCCCCGCGCCCGGATCTTGGCCTGCCGCCTGCTGGCGAGCCTGAAATCTCTTTGTGGTCACGACGGCGTTGTTGCGCTCATCGACCAGTTTGACGTAGACGTCGACAACGGCTTCGGCGCTGCCGGGCCCCGCCTCCACCTGAAAATCGCGGATTTCAATGGCAAGCGATAGATCGCCCGAAACACGGTCCTGGTTCGTCAGGACCGCGCGGAAGGCACCCGAATTTGCAAGAGATTCAACAAGCCTTGCCTGAAAAAGGCGCGGCAGCCGGTCGCCCCAAGCAACGCCCGGGTAATAGGCGACGCGCCCATTGGCGCCTTTCACGAGGATTTCCTCGGTGTCGATTGTCTTGACCGCGACGGGAGGCGAAATCATCAGCTGCACGCTGCGCGCGCCCCGCGCCTTTTCCATAGGCGGAGCTTGCAGATCGTAAGTCGCAGGGGCGGACGCGCCCAATAAGCCAGAGCAGCCGGCAAGCATACTCGCAGTCGCAAAAGCGGCTATTGCTCGTACCAGTTGCATCAGTTACCCCAGATTCGCCCGTGCCTATGGTTATCAAATTCATAGCTAACAGACAAATACTTAGTGCCAATTTACGACAGCGCTAGTATTTTGGAGATTGTTGCCCGCCGAGCAAAAAACTTGTCGGATTTCGTTCGACTTTTTGAACCACGCGATCGAGGCTGTCGGCTAAGCGCCTGCCATCCTTCATAAAAAGCTCGAATTCGCGGAGCGAGCGCTCCGCTTGCAAGGTAAGCTCGGCTGACTTGTCGCCGAGGGACTTGTCCAGTTTCTCCGCGAGCTGGCGAAAAGAAATCGCTGCTTGTTGCACCTGCGACACAACAGAGTCCGGGTTGTCCGAGGCTGCGCCTGCAACCCGGTCGACTGCGGCATCGACCTTGACGGCGATCTTGTCGAGCCGCTCGGTCAGCGTCCTAAGATCTCTGACGAACGCCGCGGCGTCATCCTTGCGCTCCGCCAAGGTGGCCGTGAACGATTCGACATTCGTGATCGTGTGGCGCAGCGAATCCTCGTTATTTGCGACGAGATTGTTAAGGCGCACCATCAATGCATTGGCTTGGCCAGCTGCGTCCGATACCCCGGCAAGAAGCCCGCCGGCGCCGGGATCTGCATAAATTACCGGATATTTTTCGTTCGTCTTGGCCTCAAGCATGGCTGCGTCAGGAGTGCCGGGGGTGATCTCCATGGCGATAAAGCCCGCAAGGCCTTGCTGGGAGATGCGCGCTCTCGAGTTGGTGCGCACGGGGGTTTCGCCGCGAACGGATATGAGCGCGCGCACCTTCCGTGTATCTTCGGGCACAAGCTCGATGGAGCGAACTGCGCCAAA
>Ga0326728_10007480_pt1 | contig 27983 bp, 22 predicted proteins | sample MB3enrmetagenome_FD_207602 | JGI IMG/M metagenome (GOLD analysis project Ga0326728, IMG submission 207602) | Lab enriched peat soil microbial communities from McLean, Ithaca, NY, United States - MB31MN | ecosystem: Environmental > Terrestrial > Soil > Wetlands > Peat | place: USA: New York...
GTTGCCGAGATGGCCAAGCCGTTTGCGTTGTCGTCAAGGATGACGAAACCGACGTCGGTTTCGTGCAACAGGTCAACCGGATGCATGGGAATCATCGATCGGACGCTGCTTGGTGGCAATGTGCCCTCCTGTGTCCTCGGAAGCCAGGCTTCGCTTCCTAAATGCCGCCTACCAAACGAACGGCGCACAAGCGGCACACGTTTCCATTCCCAGGCTCAAAGTTCAGGCTCGCATGGAAGGCTTTGCGAGCTGACCACCAGTCAGTCAACACCAGCGAATTTTGGCGGGTAGGGCGCGCACGCGCTTGCCTGACGGGCTTCGACGAGGTTGCGGATCGAGAAGGCCGTTGGCGCCGCCTGGTCAATATGAGGTCCTCCGCCTGATTTCTACGCTCGAGGATCCCAGCAGGGACTACGCACGGATGATCACGGATGACGTGCCAAGGGCAAGCGGAGACGAAGAGTTTGCAGCTTTGAGAACACCCTTTGCAGCTTGACGAATTCGAAAAGGTGGACGCTGAGAACGCGGAAACGCTTCGTAACGATCCGCTGGATTCCGCAGTCAGGACTCTGCACCCGCTCGATTCCGAAGTTATAAGCCGAAGGCCCGGTTCCCGCTTAGCACTACCATGTAGGCAGGCTTCGGCGTCGGCTACTTGCCGCCGCTGGTCCAAAACGTACCTGCTTGTCCGGCTCCCAGAAGCTCGCGTTTCGAGGTCGACAAATCCGGCCGCACCAGGACTTCCCCGGCGCAACCGTCCGGGAGCGATACATGTACCTCGTGGCCGCTTCTTGCCGCTCGGGCCTCGAACTGGATGGGGCCGCGGACAGTGTTCGCCGTCAGGCTCAAGTGTTCGAGGTCGCCCAGCTGGGGGCGGATCTGGCAGCGCGCGAAGCCGGGGGCAGTGGGGCGGATGCCAGCGATATCCATGAACAGAACGAATATCGGCGCCAAGGCGCAATGGCTCCATTGCGAGGTGGAATCGCTGCGTACAATCCAGTCTTCCTGTAGGGTGTTGTTGAGGGTCACCGAGGGCAGGATGGCCCAACGCTCGCGCAGATCCTTCAGCACCACGTCGGCGCGACCGAGTTTGGCGAGCGCCCAGTAGCGCCAGCCGGCGTTACAGGGGTAGGAGAGGCCCATCTCGGGCGGGCATTCGGCGAGGGCCTTCAGGGCCGCGCCGACTGCGCCCGCGGGGCACTGATCGAAGAGAATCGACGTCGCCAGCGAGCGATCGCACAGTCGCATCTCCTTCTCCTCTTGGGCCCAAGGCAGATTCGCCACAAACAGCTTGCGCCGCGGATCCCAGAAGCGGCGTGTCACAGCGGACAGAATCGAGGCGCTCAACTGGCGGTAGGTCCTGGCGCGATCGGGCTCTCCGAGAACGTCGGCCATGGGTGCCAGCGCGTGATCCAGCATCGCAGCTGCATATAAGTTGAACGCGCACATCTTGTGCCGCTGCTGCAGGTAGCCAATGTGATCCATCCACACGGTGGGGATGCCGAGATCTTCGACCGGCAAAAGGCCATCGGGCTTACGGATCGACTTCAGATATTCGGCGAAACGCACCAGCCGCGGAAAGGGTTCCACCAGGGCCTCGCGCTCGCCAGTGTCCCAGTAGTGATTCCAGCAATCGAAGTTGAAGCCGACGCCGTGATCGAGCAGCGGACCCCAAAAAGCGCCGTCCACCTGTTTCTGGGCGACGCGCGCCAGACGGTCGTGCGCCGGCCAACAATCCAGGAAGTAGCCGTCGGTGGAGAGTCCTTCGCTGAACGTGCGCAGGTAGCGGCGCCCGATGCGCGTCTCGCCGAAAGCATAGCGGATGGCGTGAAACTGATGGCCGCCGTCGCCGCTATACTGTTGCCGTTCGCGCGCCATGCCGTCCACCACGGTTTCAATGGAGGAGTTGTAGAGAGTGTTGATGCCAGCGTCGAACAGGCGTTGCAGCGCGGGTTCGGAGCAGGCTATATACGGCTTCACGGGCCAATCGTACAGGCGACGGCGCACACCCACCGCGGCGATCTTCACCGGGCGGGCCGAGTTGCGAACGTGCAATTGCAGCCAGCGCAGCGATTCGAAATCGAAACACTCGAACTCATTCACGCCCTCGCGGCAGACGAACCGCGACCAGGCGAAGAACTGGCTGTCGAGCCACGCCGTCTTTGACGGATCGTGCGACTCCTGAACCATGGCCTCGACTATCGTGCCGGCCGGAGCCTCGATGGTGAATCGCGGCCAGCCGACCACCTGCTCACGCAGTTCGAACGTCACCCAAATGCCTTCGCCGGGCGACGGCGCGCGCAATTCCCAGGTGCCTTCGTCGAGCGGTTTGGCGACCTCGGAGCGCTCCAACCGAAAACTACCGGGGATGCGCGACTCGAACCAGTCCTCCGGCGGTCGAAGCCACTCCACGCGGCCGGATTCGGCAAGTCTCATCGCCGGGACGGTTACTTCCCGGCACGGCGGGATCTGGCGCAGGCGCAGCGAACTGCGCGCGGGATTGGTGCGATCGACAGTGTCTCCGCTCCAGAAAGGCAGTACACCCGCGGCGGCGGGCTTGTCGGCGGGGGTGTCACTGGGGCGCGCGGCAAGCCACAGGGAGTCGGGGCGAAAGCCGGTCTGGTCCCAACCCTCGGGGTGCCGGCGTGCGTCGAACTCCTCCTGCAGCGCGCGCAGGAACCAGCGTTTGGGTTTGCCGGGCGTGTGCGCGCGGTCGAGATAGGTGAGCCACTGGTCGTCGCTCACGATGACGCGGCGTTCGCCGCCCGGGAGATCAATCGTCAGATGGAAGAGAAGGCCCGGTTTGCCGCCAGGCCAGGTGCCGTCACCGGTGCCGTAAAAGAGCACTTCGACTCCGAGGGAGTTCGTGCCTTGGTGAAGGGGCGCGGTGAGATCGATGGGGTCCACGTCCAGTTCGCGTGGATCGCATGGCGCCGGTCCCCATCCGGCACGCTGTCCGTTGGCGGTTAGACGGTAACGGCTGTCCGCCGCGATCAGGGCTGTGGCGCGCAGCGGTTTCGCCGGCAGGTCGATCTCGCGGCGGAACAAGACGAAGGTGTTGGGCAGGACCCGCCCGCAGGGCATCCAGATCCAACGCGCCGGCGCGAGGTTCACCTGGTGCGGTTGCCAACGATTCGCGGTCGATCCGTAGGCAAGATCGACCACCTGTCCAGCGTTGAGGACGCCCGCTTCAGGCGCGGCATCCGCGGACGGGGATGCGGCGGCAACGCCGGGGACAGCGGCGGCCGCAACCAGGATGGCGCGGCGGGTTAGTTCGTCCGACGTGTGGGACATCTTGGGGGAACTGGGACCTCATTGTATCTCGCAGCAGCCAGGGTATGGTCTCGACCGAAAACTGCCGACTGCGGCCATGCGGACTGAGGCCGGTTCCTCTCAGGGGTCCACTTCCGCGCCAAAGCGGTCACCGCACCCAAGCGCATCTGTCGTTCCTAATCATTCCCAGAGCGGGACTTAAAAGAGCAGGACCGATCCGGCGTCGCAGTTTCTTCGCCCCGTTTCGGGCTAGGTTCCGGAAAGCGCAACTGGGGCATGATCGCTCCCGGCGCAATTCGGGAAACTATACTCGCTCCTTGGACAGATGACTGAACCCAACTAGCGTTACGCACATTTTACTGTTACGGGAGGTTCGATCGTGCAAGGGAGCGGCGGGCGGCTGGTCATGCCATGCTTGGAACAGAATCCTGTGCGTATGCCACAAATCTGCGGACATCGAGATTCAGGGGAAATACAACGTTTCTTTACGTCGCGAAGGGCAGTGTCTCAATGAAGTACAGTGGAGAAACCTCATGACTACAATGCCTCGAAGTTCTTATGAAAGGCGTTTCGGCTGGATGCGCGCATCCCTCGGCATTTTCCTCTTGTTGCTGATTTCCGCGGGCTTCCGGTCAGCGCTTGCTCAGGAGCGCGCTGACTTCCCAGTCAACACCAAACACCTCGTCTATCACGATGTGAAAACGGAGGCCAGCGGAGCCATTGTGCCCTGGTACAACGACAGCCCGTCAGTTGCCTACGATCACAACGTGCGCCTGTTGTGGAAGTTCTGGCACGAGATGAGAACCTGCGGACAAGGCATTCCCTACTACTTGCAGCATCAGGTCTGGAAGGAAAAGGAGGATGATCCTCGCGGGCTCGGCGGCGACCAGATCAATATGGCGATCGACTCCTGGGATCTGCTGTATGGCTATCTTGGCGACCCCGCCCTGCACGAGAACATGGTCATGATGGCCAATTTCTGGTTGGCCCATGGGATGTCGGCCCCGGACCTTCTCTATGCCAACATGCCATATCCCTACAACCTCAATGGGTGCTCCGGCAGGTTCGACGGCGATATGCGGGGTGGCCCCGGCTACCTGCAACCGGATAAGGCCGGGACTTTTGGCGCCAATCTTCTGCTGCTCTATAAGGTGACGGGAGACAGGCGATTCCTTGCGGCGGCAGTGAAGATCGCAAACACGCTTGCCGCCACAGTTGCTCCCGGCGATGCGGATCATTCTCCGTGGGGTTTTCGCATCGACGCGGCGACGGGCAAGCCGGCGTCAGGAACCAAGGACGGTAAGCTCATTACGTCGTCATACACCTCGAATTGGACGCCGACTCTACGGCTGTTCTACGGGCTGCAGGCATTGCAGCAAGGAAACAGCGAGAGCTACCGGCGCACTGCGGCTCTGGTCGAGGCCTGGCTCAAGAAATATGCCATACCGGCGAGCAAATGGGGGCCCTTCTTCGAAGACATTCCGACGCAGGACTATTCCGACACCGAGATCAATGCGGACACGTTGGCGGCGTACATCCTGGAACATCCGGAATGGGGCCCGGATAGCCAGGCGCAGGCTTTGAAGATTCTCGAATGGACAGAGAATCGGCTGGGAAATCACAACTTTGCCGCGCTCGATGTGACGCCGATCAACGAGCAAACTCAATTTGAACAGCCCGGCAACAGCCACACTTCGCGGCACGCCTGGGTACGGTTGCTGTACTGCGAGAAAACCGGTGACTGCGCCGAAAAGGAAGAACAGGTGCGGCGGCTGAATTGGGCGACGTACTCGGTGAACGACGACGGCCGCAACCGCTACCCCAATGACGATATCTGGTTGACAGACGGCTACGGGGACTACGTGCGGCATTACTTGCGAGCCATGGCCTCCATGCCGGAACTGGCGCCCGATGACCAGAATCACCTGCTGCGGACGTCCTCGGCGATCCAGAAGATCGAATATGCAACCGGCTCGATTGCTTATTGGAAATTCGACCGGCATTCGGAGGAGCGATTCAAGCTCGGTGCTGGCGTTCCGCTGCGAGTGCGAGGCGGGACGTTTACTTGGAATCCTCAGACGAAAGTACTGATCCTGCATGCATCCGCGCGGGACGTGCTTATCTACTTGAGCCCAGCCGCACACTAGGTCATTTGGCCCTGTATGCGCCGGCAGGCAAAACCATTCGTTATGGACTTCCTGGACGATGCGATTTGGACGCGGGCCCACTGGGGCGACCCGAGTAAGAGAATATAGAGGCGTACCATGAAGACGATTCAACGATTGCTCCTGGCCCTGACGGTAGCTTTCTGCGCGGAGGTTGTGACCTTTGCCCAGAGTCCGATTTCAGAGGGCTCAATATTTGATGTGCGGACATTCGGCGCGCGAGGGGATGGAAAGACCTTGGACTCGGCTGCCATTTCGAGGGCGATTGTTGCCGCGAATGCCGCCGGTGGTGGAGTGGTTGTGTTTTCGCCGGGGACTTACTTGAGCGGAACGGTGGAACTGCTCAGCAACGTGACTCTTGAGGTGCGGGCCGGTGCCGTGCTGCAGGCGAGCCCTACGACGGCGGATTACGGCACCCTCGCTGGCTACGGTTTCGGACGGAACTATGGCGTCGACAGTTCGGGCGAAGGCTCCCTGGCCGGGCTCATCGTGGCGCGAAAAGCGGAGAACATTTCGATCATCGGCCGGGGCCGGATCGATGGCAATGGCGACTCTTTCTTCAACCTGAAATCGTTCCACAATACGCCGGACTTCGACGCAAAATACACGAGACAAGGCGCCGACTACGACGCGCCCCAGTACGGCACCGAATTCGGCCCCGTCGACACTCTGCCTGCTGGACGGCCCGGAACAATGATTGTTCTTTCCGATTGCCGCAATGTGCTTGTCCGCGACGTCACTCTGAGTAATGCGCCCAATTGGACACTGCACCTACAGGGTTCCGAGAACATTGCGATCAATTCGATTCATATTCAGAACAACGTCCTGATTCCGAATAACGATGGAATCGATTGCATGGGCTCCAAACACGTTCACATCTCGGATTGCGATATTCGAACCGGCGATGACGATTTCGCGATCGTATCGAGCGACGACGTGCATGTCAACAACTGCTCGTTGTTCTCCTACTCTGCCGCGATCCGGCTTGAGGACACGCGGTACAGCACGTTCAGCAACCTGTCCATTCATGCGAATCGTGGTCTGGGCATCTTCAGCCGTGGCGAGGAACACACGGCGCACGTGCTGTTTTCCAACATTTCGATGGAAACATTTCTGATTACGGGGCACTGGTGGGGCAAGGCCGAACCAATCTACATTGCCGCCCGAACCGGTAACGGAAAAGCGGATATCGAGGACCTTCACTTCACGAACATCACCGCCGAGGCGGAGAGCGGGATCCTGATCTATGGGGCGACGGACAGCATTGTTCGGTATATCTATCTGGAACAGATTCGAATGCATGTGCGCGCGCCACTGCCCCGCATCGCGAAATCGGTGGGCGGCAACTTCGATCTTCGCTGGACCGCGACCGGCCTCAGCGAGGCGATCTTTAAACATGACATTCCGGCGATTTATCTTCGGTACGTCGATGGGATTCGGATTCGCGATTTCACACTGATCTGGGACGATCACTTGCCCGAATATTTCTCAAATGCTCTGGAAGCGGAGAATTCACGGAATCTGGACTACGCTCAGTTCACACCGAAATCCAGGCCAGGGTCGGAAGCGCGCCCGGTGTGGATACACTGAGAACGTAACCGGTAGCGGTATCGTCAATCTTCTGGACGGGAGCCCAGACTCCTGCTGGTGTTGTAGTTTACCTTCCCGAAATTCGCCGACGCTTAGGAATCTGTAGTCACCAAGGGTACGCGATCCAAAAACCCGAGCTTTTGGATCACTCAGAATTGCGAGGAGCGGTGGCGAATATTGGGCGAAGATCCTTCTGCTCGCCTGCTGCTACCAGGAGCCTGAGGCCTCAAACTTGTGCCGAACCCGCCAGACATCACGAAGGACATTCCCGACGCACCGCCGGATTCGTTGCAGTTCGTTGGGACTCCGGCACTGAGCGCCCAGCTCAGGTAGTTGCATACACAATCGCTGCAGCTCGCTTCCATACGCGGTGAGCGCCTCGAGCGACAATCGGGTCAGGTATATCGGTTCGCCCGCGGTCTCTCCTTTCAGGGGCTCAAAATCGAACTCGCCGCTTGAAATATCGCCCACCCGGCTCATGTAGGCGCGTTCGACGTCGATCAGCCACTGGACAATTCTTGCGGTGGACCCGCCGCTGGTCGGCCGGCAGAGGTGCTCCACAACTTCGGAAAGCGCCTGCTCACAGGATTGCTCCGGGTTGCTTAACAGGAGGCCCACATAGCGGGTCATGATGTTGAATTGAGGGTTCGCCATTGGCCCCATAAAAAACTCAAACGCCCTACCGCCGTCCTCGTGCAAAGACCGGATGCTTTTCGCGGTCATCTCCGCGTGCGGCAGGAACCAGCGATCGCGCGGCCACCGTTGCGGCGGCACGATCACAGCGCCGCCCAGCGAGCCTAACGCACAGCGGAGGCCGGAGGCGAGTGACCGGCGGTAGTCACGACCCTTGCGGGCCGACTGGTCAGTCACATCTGTGAGGAAATCGAGGTGGCTTGTCATTCCCCGTAGCGTTTCTGCGCCGCCTCCCAGATCCACTCCCCACGCGCTCATCCCTAAGATCTGATCTGGATGTTGCCTCTTTACGTATTCGGCGGTCTCATTGATCACGCGCGAATGATACTCGATATCGGACATACGCCGGCATTGCGTGCAATAGCACCGTCCCAAATCGCCGGACTGGAAACCGAACCCCTGTGTGCCGGCTTCTTTTACGCACAGGTCCACGATTTCACGCATCCAGCGGCGGGCCGACTCGCTGTGGTAGCACATGGCGACGCCATTGTCCGGTTGGAACGAGCCCCAAACCATGCGACCCTCGTTGCGCGCCGTTGTTGGATCGTGCTTGATGATGTCTTCGAAACCCCAACTATAGACTCCCAGGCCATAGAGCACCTTGACGTCCATCTTGGCCGCCTCGCTCAGGATGCGGTCGATCAGGCGGCGGCGTCCGGGCGTCAGGGAGTTCTCTAAGGGAACCGTCCACGCATGGCTCGCATAGAGGCCCCATAAGGTGATGCCATTGTAGCCGTAGTCTCGCGCCGTCCGCAGGAATGACCGGTAGTCTTTCACCGTCCGCTCATCGACGTCCGTGATGGGCCAGCGTTTGCCGGCCAGCGGACGACTGGAATTATCATTGATCCAGCCCAGAAGAAGACGGTGTTCGAAGCCTCTGCCGGCGGCGGGGGCTGCGGTGGACGCCAATCCGGCGCCGGCAGCGGCCAAGCCCGCGGCCCGCAGCACGTCTCTTCTGCTAACCCGATTTAAGCGTTGCCCTCTGTCTGCCATGGCGGTTCCAGCGCGTTCACTTTATCATCACTCTGGAGTGCTTCGTCATGATCTTGAGTGGTGTGGCTTTTGCCGGCGCTTGGCTTTGCGCCGGAATCGGTTCCCTGCTCGCACAGAGCGGTCGCCCGCTGACGCGGGTTGCACTCCGTGGAGCACAATCGAGTGTTGACCAACCCTCACATGGGTTGGGAACTGTGGGCCGGGCCGCGGTACTTCGACGGCCGCGCCTTTACGCTCGACTACAACACCACGGGCTTTGGCGACGACGCGCCGCTCTTCAGTTGGGTGCTGATTGACTGGATGTGGGCCGACCTGGAGCCCCGGGAGGGCGAGTACGCCTGGAAGGACCTCGATACTGTCATCGACTACTGGGCCAAGCGCGGAAAGCAAGTGGAACTGCGCATCTGGATCACGGACGATCCCGGCTGGGCGGGCGCACCCGGCAATGAGGTTTGCCGCGAATGGCTCTGGGCCGGCGGGGCCAAATACCGGGCCTATACTGGCGAAGGCAAGGCGGCAAAGAAGGAGCCCGACTACGTCGACCCATCCTATGAGACCGTCTACCTGCCGAAAGCCAGGCGGTTCCTGCAGGCAATGGCCGCGCGTTACGGCACGCCAACGAGTCCCGTGATGCTATGGGGCGTGATGGGTTACGGGCAATGGGGCGAGTGGCATACCATGTGGTCGCACTACCCATGGCCAAGTGTCGAAGTGAAGAGGCGCGTGTTGACTCAAATCGTCGAAATGTATGCCGAGGTCTTCCGCGTGAAGCTGCTGATCATTTCCTACTGCTTCGACGACGATCGCAATCAAGTCAAGAGCGTGGACGACTATCTGCACCGGCAGGCGCTCGACGTGGCCGTCGGCAAAGGTTTCGCACTCGCGCGCCACGGGTTCATCGACGGGCTGCTGATGTATGACCGCCTCATCATGGAACGCTTCTGGCGCACAACAGCGATGTGGGCCGAAGGCAACTGGTCTTATGCGGCGGTGAAGGACGAAGGCGTGCACGGCACTATCGAGGAGAATATCCAGGTGATGGCGGAGTGGCACTCCAACTACGGCCACTTCTACCTGGACGCTGAGAGCTACAGACGCGCGATGCGCGACGACCGCGCCGCCTTTGAGAACGGTTTGCGCCAAGGCGGCATCGGCTACCGGTTGGTGGCCGTTGAGGCGAGTTGGCCCGGGGAACTGGCGGCCGGTGACTTGCTAATGCTCCATTCGACGTGGGTGAATCGCAACACAGGCCGGCTCCATGAGCGATACCCGCTTCGGATCTACTTCACCGATGCCGACGGTGTGGAGCAGTGGAGCGCAAACGACCCGTCGTTCACTCAGACCGGTTGGGTTCAGGGCGAGCGGTACAACGTGGATACGCTGGTGGCGACGTCGAACAAGCTTCCGCCCGGGGTCTACGATGTGCGCATCGCCATGGTGGACACCAAAGGAAACCCGTCGATCCGGCTGGCAATCGAGGGAGAGGACACGCGGTCGCGGTACAAGCTCGGCACAATTCGGGTCCTGCCATCCCGCAAAAGATAATACACGCACCCCGGCAGGAAACGATCCTGGCTGGAGCGTTGATCTGGATACGGTCCCTCCGGCGCCACGCCGGCCCAATGGAGGAAACCCACTTTTGTCCAGCAAGCCTCGCCGCCGGTCGGTTGGCACACTTCGGAACGCTCTGAACCAGACTCATGTTGAGACGCGTTGCGCTGGACCCAAGAGATAGTCGAGACGCTACGTTCGCTGCGGCTGATGCTCTCCCCTACACGCGGGTGTAAGGCGCCAGTCATGCTCCAACACGTTGTGATTCCGGGGGGCGTTTTCGAAGCTTGGCTGCCGCGTGTCCTCCGACCGTCGACGTCCCCCAGCATGCCAAAATGTTTTCTGTCCGCCAATCTCAGGGCTGCGGCACTCCTCACCTGGTTGTGATGTTTGAATCCGAGGTTTCTATCTGTCGGTTGCCATGAAACTCGAAAAGCCAAAGTCGCCTATCACGCCCGTGGCCCCTTCGAGATAATATCCGACGCCTGGATTACCGTTCGGGAACCTGTCATCGCTGAGCTGAATCATATGGACGCCATTGACGTAGACCGTGAGGACCTTCCCGATCATGGTAGCTTTCACCACGTCTCCATCCTTGACCCCATACTCCGAGCCGTACGTCTCTTTCAGCATCGTGAACTTGCCCAGTGGCCCCTCCCACCTGGCGATATTGCAATATGCCTGCGGAGTTTTGGAGCAGCGAAACATGACCTCGTATCCGGTGCAATTGTGAGGGGAAATGGAACTCCGAAGGCGTAACTCCACTTCCTCCCAGACCTTGCCGTCCTGGTTGGGGTTCATCGAGTGCACGGTAGCTTGGACCGTTTGGTCGGGTCCCCACGTGCCCTTCAAAAGGGCTGTAGAATCGTCGTATTTTTGCGGAACTGGCCGATGCCCGCCTGTCTCCGTTCCGAATGCAAAGCCAGGAGCAGTCCGGACGTCGGTCCAATCCAGGCCGTCGGCATGGCCGTTCAGCCATTTCCCGCCTTCTGAAATGGGATTCTCCGTGCGCGGAAAATTGGTCGCATAAGGCCCGTGGGTCCCGCGAGACCGGGGGGCCGGCAACCAGCTCCAGTAACCCGTTAGAGGAAGCGAGATCCCCACCAGAAGGAGTAGCACGGTCGCCGAGGACCAGCCGGCCGCTTTGTACTTCGTCCTTTCATCCCGCATGATCGACTATTGAAGCATACACCCTCTTTTGTGTTATGCCTTCGTCTCAATAGAAGGAAGCCATGTTCTTGGCCCTGAATCGCGAGCGAACCCTAGCCCACCCTAGCCCGCCTTTCGCACTTTTGAAGGGGAGGATCAACACCAAATACGCTGGAATGTCCTCTTTGGGTGGGTTTCGCTTGCCAAAGCCTCACGGATGTGGCTAGATGAATGAACATATTCGAGCGCCAAGTGGGAGGGCGTCGATATCGTATCGCCTCCCAGTCGTTGTGGGATCCCGCCAAGCAGCGGCCGTTCGCGCGGCAGGCCGTCTTGGGTTCGGCAGATCCCGCCCCGGTAGCCGACCTGAGTTCGACGCATACGATTGGGACGCGTCTGGTCGGCGATATGGGTGCTTTAGTATGGGTCGCTGAGCAGTTGGATCTGATCAAGCTGATTGATCAATCCTGTGGCCTGAAGGCGCCGCGGGGTGGTCCTACGGTTGGTGAGATGGTGCTCGCCGTTGCGGTGCAGCGCGCCTGTGCGCCGGCAGGCAAATGCCATCTTGCGGCGTTTCTGGAATCCTGTGTTCCACGCGTGTCGTGCCTGCCAGCCGCCAAGTTCACCGGGCAGGCGTTTCATCGACTGGCCTCCCAAGTCTCGGATGAACAACTGGAGAAGGCGCAGATTGAGATCGCCCGTTCGGTCATTCGGCGCTTCGAGTTGTCGACGGACGTGCTGGCGTTCGATACGACTAACTTTGACACCCATATCGCCACCACGACGCCTGGGGAACTGGCGCGCCGCGGCCATGCCAAGAGCAAACGAAGCGATCTCCGTGTGGTCGGGCTGGCGACTCTGGTGAGTGAGACAGGACATGTGCCGTTGTTGCACCGTACCTACCCCGGCAACGGATCGGACCAGACGGTGCTGAGTGAATGCCTGGATGCCTTGGGGAAACTGCACGATGCTTTGCAGGAAGGGGATTTGCGCGTCCGCCCCGGACGCCGGACTCTGGTGCGCGACGGCGGTTCGTGGAGTGAACAACTGGAACTCGACTTGGATGTCGCCGGCTACTACACTCTGATCTCGCTGCCGTTAAGTCATAGTGCCTCGCAGTTGGCGCTGGAGCGGGCCACTCGGCGAGGTGCGATGAAGGCGCTGGGAGGGGTCCTAGCCGACGTGCGGGCTGCGCGAGTGCGACTCCCGGTTGGCGACCCAAACTTGGACCGCACGTTGGTGGTGGTGGAGAGTGAGGAACTGCTGCGGGGACAGAAACGGGGAATCTCTGTCGCGCTCCGCAAGGCCAAGTCGGAACTACGCAAACTGGAGCGACAGGCGGCGGGCGGACGGATAAAGCGCGAGGTGCTGGAAGCACGGGTCAAGAAGGCACTACAACGAGAGTACTTGTCAGCCTTCGTGGTGACATCGATCCAGGAGAGCCAGGGGAAACTGTCGTTCCACTGGGAGGTCGATGCGGCACGCAGGCGTGTGCTGGAACGTACCCGTCTGGGTCGGCGGGTACTGTGTACGGACCATCATAACTGGAGTAACGGCCGAATCGTGCATGCCTTCCGGGGACAATGGAATGTCGAAGAACTGTTCCGTCGTGCCAAGAAGGGCGGGATCGCGCCCTGGGGGCCTTCGCACCAGTGGGCCGATCACTCCCTGTGTTTGCATACATTCGCCACAGTGATCGGGTTGACGCTGGTCAGCCTTGTTCGCCTGACACTCGGCAACCGGAAGTCGGCACAGAGCACCATGAAAACCCTCGCGGAGGTGAAAGCCACCATGGTGCGGGTCCGGACCAAGGAACTCGGTCGTCGACCTACGGTGATGCTGGCGCCAGACGTGACGGCCGAACAGCGCAAGGCCATCAAAATCTTCGAGTTGGACCGTTGGATGCCAGGACTTCTTTCATCTATACATCAGAGTGCGCCAACCACCGATACACGGCCTACCGCATGAGAAAACAATGCCCAAGTTTGCGAAAGTAGGGCTAGCTCTGGGCTAGCTCACCTGACACCTGTGGGCTACGGCAAGCGCTTCATTCGCAGGGCAATGTCCACAAAGTAGCGCGGCGTCCCGCTCGCCGCGTTTGCCGTCAAGTCGTTGCCGTTGACCGCTCTGCGGTGGCTGGCCGTCGCGATTGTCTTGTGCGCGGCCGCACTGATGTTGCGACCGGCCATAGCTAATCGACGCGGACCAGCGAGTACTTCTCGCCTGAGGCTGTCGCGAACTCGGTGACAAGTTCCTCGGGCCGAGTGACCGCAACCGGCTTGCCCCCATGCGTCACGGTGAACCGCACCGCCGTACGGATGCGGCACATGTTTCCCGCCTGCGAGAGGATTGCCGCCTTCCGCGGCCCTCGCGAATCCCAACTGAAATCCACTTCGAATCCGCCCCGTGCCCGCAGGCCGCGAACCTCTCCCGTGTTCCAGGAGCCTGGCAGCGCCGGCAGCAATCGAAGTTCGCCGTCGTCCGATTGCAATAGCATCTCCCCGATCGCCGCGGTCATTCCCATCGTTCCATCGACCTGCATCGCGTGCGAGCAGATCGAAAACAGGCTTGAGGTAGTGTAATTCCCGACCGCGTACCGGACATTCTCCAGCGCCTTGAGTCCATTTTCCAATCGCGCCCAACAGGCCGCTTTCCACGCCGAGGACCAGCCGTTCCCGGTCAAACCGCGCTGCTCCAGCACAACCCTGCTCGCCTGCGCCAGTTCCGGCGTGAGGCGCGGCGAGATTTGATGGCCGGGGTACAGGCCCCACAATCCCGAGATGTGGCGGTGGCTCTTTTCCGTCTCGTCCCAGTCGTCGAGCCATTCCTGTAGATTCCCTCTCCGCCCGATCTGCATGGGCGCGAGCTTCGATCTTGCTTCGAGCACGCTGCTCTTCAATGCCGGGTCGATACCCAGGATCTCCGCTGCGTCCGCCGCTGCGCTGAACAGTTCCCTGAGAATCTGCATATCGATGGTGGATCCGGCCGTGAGCGTCGTTCCGGTCATGAAGGTCGTGGTCTCATCGAAGAACTGAAGGTTAGCCGGTCCGGCCGGAAAGTTCTCGGGCGAAGTGGAAGGATTCGTGACCAGCCAGCCGTGCTTCGGATCGGGGCGGAGAAAGTCGAGGAAAAACTCCGCGCTTCCCTTAAGGACCGGGTAGTACTCGCGCAGAAACTCCTTGTCTTGCGTGTAAAGATAGTGTTCCCACAAATGAGTCGCGAGCCATGCGCCGCCGGTGGTGAAGGCGCCCCAACTCGGTCCGTCCATGGGCGCGGTCACGCGCCAGAGATCGGTGTTCTGATGGTGCACCCAACCTCGCGCCCCGTAGAACTCCCGCGCCGTCGCGCTGCCCTGGTCGGTGAGTTCGCGGATCATGCGGAACAGCGGTTCGGCGCACTCGCTCAAGTTGGCGGGCTCGGCGGGCCAATAGTTCATCTCGGTGTTGATATTGGTGGTGTACTTCGAATCCCACGCCGGATTCATGTCTTTGTTCCAGATCCCCTGCAGATTGGCAGGCTGACTCCCGGGCCGCGACGAGGAGATGAGAACGTAGCGCCCAAACTGGAAGAGAAGGGCAGCCAGCGCGGGATCGTTCGAGCCGTCGAAAGCCTTCAAGCGCTCGTCGGTGGGCATGGCTGAATTTCCAGTGGCGGGCAGAACCATCGAAGCACGCCGGAACAAGCGCTGGTGTTCGTTGATGTGCGCGGTCTTGAGATTCTCGAAAGACAGCCCGGCTGCGGATTTCATCGCCGACTCCACGCGCGCCGCGGCATCCCCGCTCACGTCTTTGTAGCTGACAAAGTTCGTGGCTGCCGTGACGATGAGCGTGACGGCGTCCGCGCGGCTCACGATGAGTTCGTCGTCACGGACCTGGATGGAGCCGCCCGTGAGCGCGGCACGAACACGGGCTTCATACCGGATCTTGCCTGCGATGCCCATGTAGTCGGCCGACTTGCCTCGCAGCACCAGACCGTCGGAGCCGTAGCCGTCCATCCGGAAGTAGTCGGTAGCGTAGTTTGAATCGGCCGTGTTCCGGTAGCCCCGGAGCTGTGCCGAGAACGAGATACTTCCCGGCTTGTCCGCCGAGAGGCGCACGATCACGGCTTGGTGTACCGCACTCGCAAAGACCTCGCGCGTGAATCGGACTCCTCCCTGCGTGTATTGCGTGGTCACCACGGCGGTGTCCAGGTCGAGTTGGTGACGGTACTCCGAGACATCTCCACGGGCCGCAAAGGATAGCACCAGGTTCGCCAGGGCCTGGTACTTCTGTTGCTCGACGGGATACCCCATCATGCGCCGTCCGAAAAGCACATGCGCTTTCCGATACTGGCCTTCGAAGATGAGCTTCTGGATCTCCGGGAGAGCTTCACGGCCGCCCTTCACGACGGTCGAATAGGGCCCGCCAGTCCAGTAGGTATCCTCATTGAGCTGGATTTGTTCTTCGCCGGATGCCCCGAATACCATGGCCCCGAGGCGGCCATTGCCGACCGGCAGTGCATCCTCCCACCGGGCAGCGGGGTGTTTATACCAAAGGACCGTCGAAGACTCCGGCGGCGGCTGAAAAGCGTTCGCCATCCCCACGAGACTGAGGGCCAGCCATGCCGCGGCGTTTGCAGAACGATTTCTTCCCGCGAGTATCACCCTCTTATGGTAAACGGTGAAGTAAATCACCGGCCAAGCCGGGCTATTCGCTCTGATCGAGCGCGCAATGGAAGCCCCGCAGCCGAGCGGCTCCAAGCGATCATCTAAGCCAACGCGCCGGCCCTCTCGCCGATGCGTCGAGAGCCTGCGTTTGCGATCCCAGTTCCTCAGCGAGCCGGGCAAGCTTGGCGGCTGACCGGCCCAGCCGGATCGGTTGCGCTCCATGGCTCTTCAGCCTCCGCGAAGCGCGGACCCGATTCCCCTGACGCGCCAATAATGACAAAGCGAGTGTTCTCAAAACTCACAATAGATATCCTCAAGGCACCCTATTCTCAGGCATGTCCTGGTTCGCCGGCTGCACTGGCTACTTCCGCCGGGCTGGCAGCAATCCGAAGTGCCTCTCGCTGGATGCCCAGCAACATGCCGCGGAAAACTACGCTATGCAACGGCGCCACGCCGTACCAGTAAAGCAGCCCGAACAGCCCGCGAGGCTGGAAGAGGGCGACTTGCTCCAAAGTACACTGACGCCCATCGAGTGCTTCAATGCGGAATTCGAGCAGTGCTTCCCCGGGCAATTTCATTTCTGCCCGTAGCGCGAGCCGGCGATCCCGTTCAAACCCGACGACGCGCCAGAAGTCGAGGGCTTCCCCGTAACCGACCAGTTCCGGATCACGCCGTCCGCGGCGGAGCCCCGGCCCGCCAACCAGGTGATCCATCCATCCACGTATTTTCCAGAGCCAGTCCGCGGCATACCAACCATGGCCCCCGCCGACTCGGCAAACTGCCCGAAATGCGGCCCAGTCCGGAGCACCTACGGTGAGTTGGCGCGCGTCACGAAAAACCGTACCGCCAGCCCAATCGGGGTCGCCCGGTATCGGCCCCGCCATGGACCAGTTCGTTTCAACGTGGTGCTCCGCCATGTTGCACAGGGCAGCCTGGATCGCTTGGCGCACGCTGAGGAGTTCTTGTGGTATCAATTTTGTGATCCGGTCCTCACGACACACCACGGGGTTCTTGAGTCCCTCCGCCAGCGGCTTGGCTATTTCATGGCTCAATGGAGTGATGAACTGGATCCAGTAGGAACTCAGGCGCGGCGTCAGAACCGGAACCGGGATGACCCAGCACCGTCTCAAGCCCAACTCTTGCGCCATGATGGTCATGATGTCCCGGTAGCAAAGCGCCTCCGGGCCGCCGATATCGAACACGCCTCCGGTGGTCTCGGGCCGGGACAGCGCTCCCGCCAAATATCCGACTACATTTCTTACCGCAATTGGCTGACACAGCGTGCTCACCCATTTCGGAGTGATCATCACCGGCAATCGCTCGACCAGATAGCGTAAAATCTCGAAAGATGCCGAACCCGAACCGATGATCATCGCCGCGCGCAGAACCGTCACCGGCACGCCACTGGAAGCAAGCGCTGCTTCCACCTCACGACGCGAAGAAAGATGCTCGCTGAGATCGGCTCCGGTCTCACCGAGCCCACCGAGGTAGACGATCCGCCCCACGCCGGCCTCCCGCGCGGCAGAGGCAAACTGCAAGGCCAGGTGGCGGTCCTTGCCCGCGTACCCTGCGCCGGCGGACGTCATGGAGTGAACCAGGTAGAGTGCGGCGTCGCATCCCGCGAGGTTCCTGGCAAGTGATCGAGCGTCTGCCAAGTCGGCTTGGCAGATCTCGACACCTGGGCCCGCCGCCCACGACCGACCAGCGAGCTTCTTCGGCGATCGGACAAGACATCGGACCAGGTATCCGTCATCGACCAGACGCGGCGCGAGTCGGCCGCCAATGTAACCGGTAGCCCCGGCAATGGCGACGCGTTTTGGGGATGAGACTTCAGTCAAGGGAGTACTCGCTTCGCTGAGAACAGCGTCTGAACATGTTCATTCTCATACAACCGACTCTGGGACATTTCTGAAAGCGTCCGGCGATCGAGGGGCCTACGGCAGCCGATTCTGCCTCGCGGACTTGACGGGAATGCGGAGTCTTCTCCACTCTACGTGGAACGAAGCCTGCGGCGGAATGCGCTTCCTGGATGCCCAGGAGATGCGCAAGAATTGGAAGAGAGAGAGGAGGGTTGGAAACCTGGCCGCAAAACGCGTTCCCGACCCTCTCAGCTTCAGTCGGTGCCCTCCGTGCTCGATGAGCAGGTCTACTTCAAAAACGGGCAGTGGTCGTTTCATCCTTGGTCCGAATCCTTACGGTCCCAGTCACTTTCCACGTAGCATGTTGAGCGCTCGCGGACGCTGAACTCGGTACGGAGATTTCCAGGCCTTGGAACTCATAAGTGATCTCGGCGCCCCGTCCGGTGAGCTTGTCGTAGAGGCCGATCGCTAGATCAGGCCAGGTTTGGGTATCCGGCGTAGTTTGTGTCATGGCTTTTGGATGCGCGCCCGCGCCGCGGGGGGTAAATTTTTCGCGCCTGCCGCCCGGGCCCCCGCATCATAAGTGCGATGGAGAAAGTCAATCCCGGAGCCCGCCGAGAATCGGTTTGGGACTATCCGCGTCCGCCGCGCGTGGAACTCTGTGAGCGCCGCCTGCGCGTGGAATTCGACGGCGAGACGCTCGCCGAGACTGTCCGCGCCTACCGCGTGCTCGAAACCAGCCATCCTCCCACATATTACATTCCGCAGACAGACGTGAAGATGGAGCTGTTGCGGCCGAACACCGCGCGCAGCTTCTGCGAATTCAAAGGGGAGGCCCGCTATTGGGACATTTGCGCCGGCGTGCGGACGTCGGTCGCGGCGGCGTGGAGCTACCCTTCGCCCAGTCCGCGGTACGCAGTCCTGCGCGATTATCTGGCCTTCTATCCCCATCGCGTTGACGGCTGCTTCGTCGACGGGGAACGTGTTCATGCCCAGACGGGTGACTTCTATGGCGGCTGGATCACGTCAGACCTAGCCGGTCCCTTCAAAGGCGGCCCGGACACCATCGGGTGGTAGCCTTGAGGTGCGGTGTCTCTTCCGCCGCCCAGGTGAATGCGCCGACTGGAACTCCTGGAACGCGGTTCGGGGGACCAGTTACCGCCTGGCAATCGGCTTGTTCGCGGCACATCCGGCCAGCTCTCTCTAATCGATGCACCGGACAGAGCGCATTTCGATTGGCGGCGACCGGTCCGCCGATCGCATTTGGACGGCGTTTTCGCTGATGACTCGGCTCGCAGTAGAGATTTATTTAACGCATTTTGCTACCACTGTCATCTAAGTGGATGAGGGCCAAGAACGGGTCTCGTCCAGACACAAGATGGAAGACCCTGGGACGTAGCGGATAGATGTTTGCGCATGACACGCTCTACTCTTGCAGCACTCCTTTTCTGCTGGCTCGCGTTTGGTCAAAACGCGAGCCAGCAACCGCCCTCCTCAGCAAGCACTCCTGCTATTAAATCGGCAGACTTGCAACTAGACGCGCAAATCCTGCGCAAAGCGTTTGAACAACTGCATCCCGGCCTCTATCGGTACAACACGAAAGCCGACATGGACGCAAAGTTCGAAGCGCTCGAGAGGGATCTCTCGCACGATCAATCTCTGCAGGAAGCTTTCCTCGCATTCTCTGTCTTCGCTGCTCAATTGAAGTGCGGCCACACGTATTCGAACTTCTTCAACCAGGAAGAGACGATTGCGGCGGCGCTCTTTCACGGCCAGAACCGGGTTCCCTTCTATTTTCGGTGGCTGGATCAAAGGATGATGGTTACTTCGGACTTCACCCCGGACCATCGACTTCCGCGTGGTACTGAAGTTCTTTCTATCAACGGAACTCCGGTGCAGGCGATCCTCCAACAGCTCCTGACCATTGCCCGGGCGGATGGATCGAACGACGCGAAGCGAATCGCCTATCTGGAGGTGACCGGCGACAGCATCTACGAAGCATTTGATGTCTACTTCCCGATGTTCTTTCCACCAAAGAGCACGACACTGCAACTGATTGCGCGCCGTCCCGGGGAGACGAATCCACAAATCCTCAACGTCCAGGCTCTGACGTTTGAGCAACGCATCTCTCCGATCAAAGCGAGGGAGGCAGGCCGGAACGGCGGGAACGAGGTTCTCTTCACATAGAAGTATTTGAGTGGCGGTATCGCCTATCTGGGGATGCCTACCTGGGCGGTCTACAACAGTCGTTGGGACTGGAAAACCTGGCTGAATTCCAAACTGGACGAGCTGGCCGTGAAGAATGCCCCGGCACTCGTCGTGGATCTGCGCGGGAATGAGGGTGGCAACGACGTTGGCAACGAGATCCTCAAGCGCCTGGTCGACGGCGATCTGAGGATTTCATCCTATCGCCGCCTGGTTCGCTATCGGCAAACTCCCGCCGAATTGAATCCTTATCTCGATACGTGGGACCCTGGCTTCAAGAATTGGGGAGAAGCGGCCGTGGAACTGCCGCGGGCGTGGCCTACTGCCCCGCCGGTTCACTACTTCGCACTAACAAAGTTCGACGACGATCCTGGCGGAGATGTCATCAACCCCGAGGGCAAGCCGTTTCACGGCAAGGTCTATGTGTTGATGGATGCGAGCAACAGCTCAGCGACGTTTCAGTTCGCACAGATCGTACAGCAAAAACAAACTGGGAACGCTGGTTGGCCGGCCTTCGGGTGGAAATCAACGCGGCATCAACGGGGGAGCGTTCTTCTTCCTGCGCTTGCCCAAGTCTCAGATCGAAATGGATCTTCCACTGATCGGCAACTTCCCAGCGTCGCCTCAAAACGATGCTGGCCTTACCCCGGATGTACTCGTCACACCGACCTTGCAGGACATCATTGAAGGAAAGGATGCGGAGATGGCGAAAGTCACAGCTCTTCAAGGGAAGGGAAGCCTCAATCTCGCATCGAGCAGTTCTGGGAGTCCAGCCCTATCCAGCGACTCCCTGCATGTGGCGGGCTAATTGGGCACGCGACACCATTTTGGGGCTTCATCTTTTTCTGATGCTTTCTAGCGCCGCCAGGGCGCGCTCGCGGGCCTCACCGTGGTCGACGATTGGAAGGGGATGCCGCGACTCTGGAACCCAGCGCCGGATATAGCAGCCGTCGGGATCGAACTTTTCTGTCTGAATGGCCGGGTTGAAGATGCGAAAGTACGGTGCCGCATCGGCGCCGCAGCCCGCCACCCATTGCCAGCCGAGCGTGTTGTTCGCCAGATCGGCGTCTACCAGAGTGTCCCAGAACCAGGCTGCGCCTGCCTGCCAATCGATCAGCAAGTGCTTTACCAGGAATGACGCGGCAACCATCCGCACCCGGTTGTGCATCCAGCCGGTGTGCCACAATTCGCGCATACCAGCGTCCACCAGCGGGTAGCCTGTGTTGCCACGTTTCCAGGCCTTGAAGTGTTCCGGGTGCATCCGCCAAGGGAAGACCGAGAATTCCTGCCGAAGTGTCTGGTGCGGCGATTGCCGATAGTGATACAGCAAATGGTACGCAAATTCGCGCCATCCAAGTTGCCTGAGGTATGCCTCGCAAGCTGCGTGGTGACCGTTCGCCACGCCGAGGATCGCGCGTTGAATCTCGCCGGGACTAATCTCGCCGAAGTGCAGGTGTGGAGACAGCCGCGATGTGCCCACGAGGCCCGGCTTGTCGCGATTCAGCGGATACTCCGCCAGGGCTTCCCGCAGGAAGCGCTGTAGTTGGCTCCTGGCCCCCGATTCGCCAGGCTGCCAAACCTGACGGAAGCCCCCTGCCCAATCGACTGCCGGCTCTAACGAGAGTTCCGAGAGGGCCAACGAGTGCGGCCACTTATCAGGCGAGGGCACACACTGGGGTGCTTCCTCGCAGGCGGGTGCCAAGGGCTTACTCAGGCAGGCTCGCCAGAACGGCGTGAAGACCCGGAAAGGCTGTTCGCTGCTGTTGCGAATGGTCCACGGTTCGAACAGCAGGCTGCCATTGAAGCTCTCGGCGATCACGCCCCTCTCGTGCAGCTTCGACTTCACTTCGCGGTCGCGGGCGACGGCCGCGGGCTCATAACGGCGATTCCACAGAACGGCCGATGCACCTGATTCCGCCGCCAGCCGGCTCAAGGCGGCTGCCGTCGGTCCGCGGCGAATAATCAGGCGCGAGCCGCGCTTCTCCAGTTCGGCGTTGAGGCTTGCCAGCGAGCGGTGCAACCACCACCGCGAGGCCGCGCCCGGCGGCCAGTCCCCTTCTTCCTCAGGCGCCCAGATGAACACCGGAATTACCGGCGAACGACGTTCCAAGGCCGCGGACAGCGCTGGGTTGTCCGCGAGGCGCAGATCCTGCCGAAACCAGAGCAAAGTTGGCTTAGCGCCCACGCCGGTCACTTGGACTCCTCCACTGCGGCGGCGGCAAACAGTTCGCCAATGCGCTCGATCCGGTAGTCAAAGATCTGCTCCACATCACTACGAACTTTAAGGGCATGGACCGCACGGCCGAGCAGGCCGAATGGAAGGCGGTATCTGACGATGTCGGTCATGCGCGTTCCGCCCCTGAACGCTTCGAATCGATGGGTGTGATGCCAGAGCTGATACGGACCGCGCAACTGCACGTCGACGAAGCGATACGGCGGCTCCCACCGCCGGATCTCGGTGGCCCAACTCAGCGGAAGGCCGTGCACGCTCAGCCGATACAACAGTTTGGTGCCGGCGGCGATACGGATAGGGCCAGGGGTCAATATTTGAAACCCCAGCCAGGGCGGCGTGATTCTTTCCAGATTGCGTGCGTCGGAAAAGAAAGCGAACACTTTCTCCAGCGGCCGCGGAATCCACTGCTCCCGCCGTAGGGTGTGAAATCGGTTCACTGGACGGCTCCCCGGCCCAGTTCCACCTCGACACGATCTTCGCCCCACGGTTCCTGGAACAGAGTTCTCGGATTGTGGTTATTGGTCAGTAGCAACTGGAAGTCGCCGACATGGCGCTCTAAGAAGGCGCCCTCACAGTAGGCCAGGTAATAGTCCCACATGCGAATGAAGCGGTCGTCGAACCCTAACTCGCGGACCTCGTTGACGGCATCGTGAAACCGCTTGCGCCAAGCCGCGAGCGTTCGCGCATAGTGCGTACCGATGTCCTCCGCATGGTAGAGGCCAAGAGAAGTCGCACGCGAGAGAGAGCGCAGGATCTCGCTCACCGAGGCCAGTTCCGATCCTGGAAAGATGTACTTCTGGATCCAGTCGCTGCTCCGATGGTAGGCGGGAAAGGCCTGTTCGTTGATGGTGATGGTTTGCAGGAGCATGGCGCCATCGGGGCGCAGCAGGCGATCACAGGCGCGAAAGAACGCGTCGTAATGGCTCAGTCCGACGGCCTCGAACATTTCGATACTGACGATTTTGTCGTACCGGCCGTTGAGATTGCGATAGTCCTCCTGCAGCAGTTCGATGCGCTCACCCTCCGGGATTGAGCCGAAGCGGTCTCGCGCATATTCATACTGCTGGCGGCTGATCGTAGTTGTCGTCACACGGCATCCGTAATGTTTCACCGCATGCTCGGCGAACCCGCCCCACCCCGTGCCGATTTCGAGTACGTGGTCTTTAAGCTCCAGGCGCAGCTTGCGGCAGATCGTGTCCAGCTTGTGGAACTGCGCGGCTTCGAGCGAGTCACCCTCGCTTTCGTACCAGGCACAGGAGTACATCAGGCTGCGATCCAGGAAGAGGCGAAAGAAGTCGTTGCTCAGATCGTAATGGGCCTGGATGTTGCGCCGGCTGCCCGCGATGGAGTTGCCGCGCAGGCGATGGCGAAGCGTGTCGAATCCCCGGCTTGCCGCGCTCAGCAGCCGATTCTGCTGCTCCAGAGGAGCCAGATTGCGTACCGCCAGGCGGACCACTGCAACCAGGTCGGGCGACGACCAGTCGCCATCCATCCAGGCCTCGCCCAACGCCACGTCGCCCCCGAGCAAGGCGCGGGCGAAGAAGCGGTCGTGGTGCACCACTACCACGGCCCGTAGCGGGTGTCCGGACTCGCCGAAATGCCAGATGCGGCCATCCGCGATGAGCACCAACGAGCCCCCTCGCAGCCGCTCCAGGCCTCGCAGGAAAATGCGCTTAGCGAACGATGTCAGAAGTGTGTTCATGGATTTTCTGGATGCCGGCCGGGCGGGTGTACACCGGCGCCTTCTTTATATACAGCCGCAAGGCCTCCCAGTGGATTGCTGCGATGACCTTGGCTGTCACCCAGGGGAACCGCCGCAAAGCGCGGTGGAGCGAGGCGGCGCTCCACGCCTGGCGGCGCAAACGAAGGGTGGCGTCGAAGGAACAGTGCTCGCCTTCCATGGTATTCATGTGAGCGACCAACCGCTCGCCTGGGGGCGGCAAGACGAACCGGTAATCGAGCTCCATCGACATGAAAGGGGAAACATGAATCGCCTTGGGGCACCGGTACGACTGGTCTCCGGGCGCGAGTTGATTGGCGGCAGAGAGCCAGTAGTTATGAGTCTCCCCGAAAGTGCTGTTGACTTCCGCCAGAATCGTATCGACACGGCCCTCCCGGTCGTAGCAATAGAAAAGTGAGATGGGATTGAAGTTGTACCCCAGGTAGCGCAGGTGAGTCAGCAGAAAAATCGGCCCGTCGGGCAGGCGGATGCCCTGCCGCGCAGCGTCGGCTATAAGCCTCTGGCGAAGCGGTAGAGCGGGGTCTCCAAAGTGATCCTGTTCGTGGAAGCTGGCCCAGTTGAAGCGGTTGTAAGCGGCAAACGGCGAAACCTTCATCAACTCCGGGATGCGGTCCACGTTCAGGAAGGTCATAAAGAGCGGATAGGTGAATTCGTGCCGGACGGGCTCGAAGCGCCGGTGACGGATTGTGCCGCAGTAGATGGCAGGTTCCATGCCGTCAGCACTCCACTTCCAATGCCCGCGCCACTCGCAGGGCGGAGTTCAGCCCGTCTTCGTGGAAGCCGTAGAACCAATAAGCCCCGCAAAAATGAGTGCGATTCCGGCCGCTGATATCGCTCCAGCGAGCTTGCGCCTCGACGGCGCCGCTATCGTAGATCGGATGATGGTACACCATGCGGCGCAGAACTTTGGCGGGGTCGATACTGCCGTTGGCGTTCAACGTTACACAATAATCTTCCGGGACATGGAGGGACTGCAGACGGTTCATGTGATAGGTCAGCGTCGCGCCCGCGCCGCGGTTCGGGCTCAGGCGGTAGTTCCAGGAAGCCCGCGCCTGGGGTCGCTTGGGCAGCAATCGGGAATCGGTATGCAGGCAGACTTCATTTCTGCTAGTGGTAAATCGCGACAGGATATCCCGCTCGCTGTCGCTGGGCGCTTCGAGCAGCGGCAGAATCTGATCGCCATGACACGAGAAGACTACCTGGTCGAAGCACATCGGCGGGCGATCTCGAAAGCGCAGGGTCACGCCCGCCTCTCTGCGCACCACGGACTGCATATCGACGCCCGTATGGATTCGTTCCTGGTACGGCGCGGTGAGGGGAGGGATGTAGTTACTGCTACCGCCGCGGACTACTTTCCACTTGGGGTGGGTATTGATGCCCAGCATGCCGTGGTTGGCGAAGAACCGCAGCAGCGTCAACGCTGGAAAGCGGCGGATCGCCTCACCCGACATCGACCATACGGCGGACGCCATGGGGTACAAATAGCGTTCCGCGAACATCGGGGCATAGCGGCCGTGCTCCATCACATCGCCCAACGTCATGCCGGCCGCCGCCGGGTGGTTGAGCAACCTCGGCGCTTCGCGGTTGAAGCGCAGGATCTCGCGCAACAGGCGGTGCTGGTCTAAACGCACCAGGTTGGCGCGTTGCGCATAGAACCCGTTCAGGCCGCGGCTGGAATATTCGTAGCCGCTGTGTTGGCAGGCAACGGCGAAGGACATGTCGCTCGGCTGAGTATCGACGCCGAGTTCATGGAACAGCCTGACAAGGTTCGGGTAAGTGCGATCGTTGTGGACGATAAAACCCGTGTCCACCGCCAGCGGCCCGCGGCTGCTTTCCACCGTCACGGTGTGAGTGTGGCCTCCGAGACGGGAGTCCTTTTCAAAAAGGAAAACCTCGTGCTTGCGGCTGAGGTAGTAGGCCGCGGCCATGCCGGAAATGCCACTGCCAATCACCGCGATGCGCATTACTCCGCCTCTTGCGCGTGCGGAGCCGGGATCCGAAACGGATGTAGGTCCCGTGCAACGCCAAGAATTGTCAGCAATTTGAGCACGCCATACGTTAAATCGATCTCCCACCAGCGGATTCCCTGGCGGCAACTGCTCATCGAGAAGTGATGGTTGTTGTGCCAGCCCTCCCCGAAGGTGAGCAACGCCAGCAGCCAGTTGTTGCGGCTTTGATCGCCGGTGTCGAAGCGCCGGCTGCCGAATAGATGGGCCATTGAGTTGATGGCGAATGTGCAGTGGTACAGAAGCACGGTGGAGATCGCGTAGCCCCAGACGAACGCTGCGGGGCCTCCCACTATTAGTACGAGGGCAGCGAAGGCTACGGATGGAAACCAGTGATACCTATCCAGCCAGCGGAGTTCGGGGAATCGCGCCAGGTCGGCGACTTTCTTGGGGTCATAGTCGTCGTGCTCGTTGGAAAGCACCCAGCCAACATGCGCCCACCAGAAACCGCGCTGCCAGGGCGAGTGGATGTCGCGCTCATGGTCCGAGTAGCGATGATGATCGCGGTGCTGCGCCGCCCACCAGAGGACGCCCTTCTGCGCCGAAGTCTGCGCCAGGAACGCCATCAGGAATTGCGCCGGGCGCCCCAAGCGGTAACTGCGATGGCTGAAATACCGGTGATACCCCGCTGAGATTCCAAACATTCGGATCGAGTACGTGGCCAAAAGCCAAACCAGCAACGACGGTCTGAAGGGGACAAAAAACGCCGCCACGACGGCCACGTGCAGCATCACGAAGAGCGAAACCGCTCCGAAATGATAGCTGCGCAAGAACCGCCGCAAATTGCCCACGGAATTAGAATAACGTTGCCCTTACCCGACTGTCAAGCATTTGTCCAGTACAAATGGTTGACAAGCGAGGTTATTTATGCGACCCTTAACGTTAGGTCAAGCTGAGACATGCCCGCCCTTTACCCCATACGAGCCGTTGCCAAGCTGACCGGAATTCCCATCGAGACACTGCGCGCCTGGGAACGGCGCTATCATGCGGTGACACCTGACCGGACTGCGCGCGGGCGGCTGTACAGCGATGTCGAGGTCCGCCGCCTTCAACTGCTGCGCGCGGTGGTGGATGGCGGACACGCGATCGGTCAGGTAGCGGGGCTCCCCTATGCCGAACTTCAGGTGCTGGCCAAGACGCCATCAGTTTCCCCTCCGCCTTCCGGCCCCGGCGCGCAATTTGCCAACCCGAACCTCGAACCTCTGCTGGATGCCATCGCCGCTTTTGACACCGAGACCATCAATCAGGAACTGAGTAAACTGGCTCTGCTGCTGCGTCCCGCCGATCTGGTGCACAGAGTGGTCTTACCCCTGATGCGGCTGGCGGGAGAAAACTGGGAGAAAGGAACCTTTACCATCGCCCAGGAACATCTGTTTTCCGCCTGCATGCGCAATCTTTTAGGGGGGATGGTTAGGCTTCACCGTCCGGGCACGAGCGCCGGCAGAATGTTATTGACCACTCCCGTCGGCGAACTGCACGAATTCGGCATTCTGGCGGCGGCCATGCTCGCCGTGTCACAGGATTTTCAGGTCACCTATCTCGGTCCCAACCTGCCTGTCCGCGAGATTTTGAACACCGCCGGCAAGTGCGCCGCGGACGTGATCACGCTGGGCGTTATGAAGACTAACGCCAGCCGCGCGGTTCGCGGCGAGATGGCGCGGCTGGCGTCCGAACTACCCTTGCCGGCGGAGCTTTGGGCCGGAGGAACCGGCGCCGCCGACGTGTTCGCAGGCGTGGACCGCGCAGGCGCCTTCATCCTCGACGATCTCGCGGACTTCGAGCGTCAGTTGAGCCGCTGGCGGACCGCCCACTCACCGGGGGCGCGGCCATGAAGCTGTTCCTCCAGTTATTGTTCGGGGCGATCTTTATTTGGATGACCG
>Ga0326728_10007482_pt1 | contig 27979 bp, 22 predicted proteins | sample MB3enrmetagenome_FD_207602 | JGI IMG/M metagenome (GOLD analysis project Ga0326728, IMG submission 207602) | Lab enriched peat soil microbial communities from McLean, Ithaca, NY, United States - MB31MN | ecosystem: Environmental > Terrestrial > Soil > Wetlands > Peat | place: USA: New York...
CGCGGCCGGAGTACAAGGGACATTTCCGCCACCGCGGGCTGTTCCTGGGCGAAAACGTGCGCGAGGCGATTGCCGACGGCCGCGCCGATTACACTCCCATCTTCCTCAGCGAGATTGAAGCCCTCTTCGAGACCGGCCAGTTGCCGCTCGATGTGGTGTTGATGCAAGTATCACCGCCGGACGCACACGGATTCGTGAGCCTGGGGAACACGATCGATTGCACGCTCACGCTGACGCGCTACGCCCGAATCGTGATTGCCGAAGTGAACCGGCAAATGCCGCGCACGCACGGGGAAACCAACGTGCATGTGAGCCACATCTCGGCCATCGTTGAGACCGACCGGCCGTTGCTGGAGTTGGAGGCCGAGCAACTCACCCAAACCCATATGGGCGTGGGGCGCAACGTGGCCTCGCTGATTCCCGACGGAGCCACGCTGCAAACCGGCATCGGCGGCATCGCGCAAGCCGTTCTCTGCTGCCTCGGCGACAAGCGCGACCTGGGCATCCACACCGAACTGGTCCCCGACGGCGTTGTCGATCTGATGGAAGCAGGCGTGATCAACGGCGAGCGCAAGACGCTGCACCGCGGCAAGGCCGTGGTTTCGTTTGTGCTAGGCACCAAACGTCTCTCCGAATTCATTCATGAGAATCCCAGCTTCGAGTTCCGGCCAATCAGCTATACCAACGATCCGTTTGTGGTTGCGCAGAACGACCGCATGGTGGCCATCAACGGCGCGCTGCAGGTGGATCTGACCGGCCAGGTTTGCGCCGATTCGATCGGCACGCGCCCCTACAGCGGGTTCGGCGGGCAAATCGACTTCATTCGCGGCGCGGCGCGTTCAAAGGGGGGCGTGCCCATCATTGCCCTGCCGTCGACGGCGCGCCACGGCAAAGTCTCGCGCATTGTGCCCACGCTGGAGCCGGGAGCGGGAGTGGTGACCTCGCGCGCCGACGTTCATTACGTTGTGACGGAACACGGGATCGCGTATCTGCACGGCAAAACGCTGCGCGAGCGGGCTGAGGCGCTGATCGCGATTGCCGATCCGGAGTTCAGGCAGGAGCTGGAGGATTTTGCTCTGCGCGCGCATTACCTTGAGCGCTCGAGAGCCCTGGCTGCGTTGGTTTAGGACGCGGCGGGAAGGGGATGGTAATGGCGGAAACAACGGACAAGACGGCCAAGCGCGATCGCGGCCTGATCAAAATCGACGAGCAGGAGTGCAAAGGCTGCGGCCTGTGCATCGAGGCCTGCCCGCCGCACGTGATCGCTATGAGCGACAAGTTCAACCACTACGGCTATCGCACGGCGAATTACGCTGGCGCGGGATGCACCGGCTGCGGCGTCTGCTTCATGGTGTGCCCCGAGCCGGGCGCGATTACGGTTTATGTGCTCGACAGTTCGAGCGCCGGCCAACAGCCGTTAGCAACATCCCAGGGAGCAATGGAATGCGCAAGCAACTGATGAAGGGCAATGACGCGATCGTCAAGAGCGCGATTCTGGCCGGCTGCCGTGCGTTTTACGGGTACCCCATTACGCCGGCGAGCGAGATTGCCGAAGCCGCCGCGCTTTATATGCCGCAGACCGGCGGCGTGTATGTGCAGGCGGAGAGCGAGGTCGCGGCCATCAACATGCTTTACGGCGGAGCTGCGGCGGGCGTGCGCTGCATGACGGCTTCAAGCGGGCCGGGCATCAGCCTGATGCAGGAAGGCATCAGCTACATGGCCGGCGCCGAGCTGCCCTGCGTGATTGCCGACATTACCCGCGGCGGTCCGGGCCTGGGCAATATCGGGCCCGAGCAGGGCGATTACCACCAGGTGGTGAAAGGCGGAGGACACGGCAACTACCGCACCATTGTGCTCGCGCCGCACTCGGTGCAGGAGATGGCCGACCTGACCGCGCTGGCCTTCGAGCTTGCAGACCGATACCGGAACCCGGTGGTGGTGATGGCTGACGGATTCATCGGACAGATGATGGAGCCGGTCGAGTTCCCCGAGCATCCGGTTGCGCCGAAACCGCCGGAGTGGGCTGTGGCGGGAACCGCGGCCACGCGAGGGAACCTGGTCAGCTCGATGCATCTTGATTTCGACGTTCTCGAGGCGCTCAACTACGCGCTCGATGCCAAGTACAAGCTGGCCGAACAAAACGAAAGGCGGGCCGAAGAGTGGTTCACCGACGATGCCGAGATTGTGCTGGTGGGCTATGGCATTCTGGGCCGCATCCTGAAGGCGGTGACAGCCGAGGCGCGGGCCGCCGGCCTCAAGGTGGGTCTGCTGCGGCCCATCACGCTGTATCCCTTCCCGACGGAGCATTTCCAGCGTCTCTCGGCGGGCGCGCGGGTATTCGTCGTGGTTGAGATGAGCAACGGCCAGATGGTGGACGATGTGCGCCTGGCGCTGAACGGCGCATGTCCGGTGGAGTTCCTGGGGCGCATGGGCGGCAACGTACCGTCGCACGAGGAGATCTTCGCATTCGTCGAGCGGCAGGCGCAGCGTTATCTCGAAGAGGAGCGTGTGGCACATGTCTAACGAGCTGATTTCGGATTACAAAGTCTCGCATTGCCGGGCCAAGGCCTTCTACGAGATCTATGACCGCAAGGAAGAACTGAAGCACGCCACTCACTATTGCCCGGGTTGCGGCCACGGCATAGTGCACAAGATGCTGGCGTCGGCGATTGACGAGCTGGGCATCCAGGACCGCACGATTCTGGTCGGCCCCGTGGGCTGCTCGGTGTTTACCTTCAACTATTTCGATGTGGGCAATGTGCAGGCCGCGCACGGCCGCGCGCCGGCTGTAGCCACGGCCATGAAGCGCAGCCGGCCCGGGAGCGTGGTCATCGGCTACCAGGGCGACGGCGATCTCTCGGCCATCGGCTCGGCCGAGATTCTGCACGCGGCCAATCGCGGCGAAAACATCACCGTGATCTTTGTGAACAACGCGATTTATTCCATGACCGGCGGACAATGCGCGCCGACGACGCTGATCGGCCAGAAGACCACGACAACGCCGAATGGCCGCGACCCTCATAAGGAAGGCTATCCGCTGCACGTGAGCGAGCTGCTCTCTGCGCTCCAGGGGCCGGTTTACATTGAGCGCGTCGGCCTGGGCGACAACCGTCAGATTGCCAGGGCTGCGCGCGCCATTCGCCGCGGGGTCGAGAACCAGGTGAAGGGACTCGGGTTCTCGCTCATCGAAGTCCTGTCACCCTGCCCGACCATCTGGAAGATGAATGCCGTAGATTCGCAGCGCTGGGTGCGCGACGTGATGGAAAAGACCTACCCGCTTGGCGTTTTTTGCGACCGGGCAAAAGAGCGGGAGCCGCAGGCGCTAGGGCGGCAGCCGCGAACCCTCGCCGGGCCTGTGCCGGCGCTTGAGGAACTGCCGGGGCTCCTGGGCCTGCACGAGGAAGAATTGCAACAGGCCGACGGTTGTTGCGAGGGCTGCTCCTTCGATTCTCGTAACGTCGATCTCCAGGTGCGCATTGCCGGCTTTGGCGGGCAGGGAGTGTTGTTGCTGGGCGAGGTTCTGGCTGAGGCCGGCCTCGATGCCGGCCTTGAAGTTTCGTGGCTGCCATCCTACGGACCCGAAATGCGTTCCGGCACCTCGAACTGCCACGTGCGTTTGTCGAGCGAACCCGTTGACTCGCCGCTGGTGACGCGGCCGCACGTGCTGGTGGCGATGAACGAGCCGTCGCTGCGCAAATTCGATCGGAGCGTAAGGCCGGGCGGTTGGGTGATCTACAACGGCGACGAGTTTCCTGAAGATTGCCGGCGCCAGGACGTGCGTGTTCTGGCGCGGCCGTTCCTCGAAATGGCCGACGAACTCGGCGATCCGCGCGCCTGCAACATGGTGATGCTCGGCGCCGTGCTTGAAACGGCCAATGTGCTGCCGCAGGCAAGCGTGGATGCGGCGTTGCGCAGGCTGGTGAGGAGTTCCCGCTGGGTTGAGCTTGATTTGAAGGCTATCGCCCGCGGACGCGAGTTGATGAAGGAGCTCTCAAGAGAGACTCTGGTGGAGGCGTGAGATGAAGCCCGGTTTAAATCCGGATATGATCGTCTATTTCGGCGGCAAATATGTGCCGCTGGCTGAAGCGCGTGTCGGCATTCTGACCCACGCGCTGAACTACGGAACCGGGGTCTTTGAAGGGATTCGCGCCCACTGGGACGAAGACTCCAGCGAGCTTTATGTCTTCCGTCCGCTGGAGCACTACGAGCGCTGGAAACAGAATTGCGGCATCCTGCGCATCGATATCGGACTCCCTGTCGAAGAACTCTGCTCCATCACCGTCGAGCTCATGCGCCGCAATCGTTTCAGGACCGATCTCTATGTGCGCCCGCTGGCTTACAAATCTGCAGAGCGCATCGGCGTCTGCCCCGACGATGAGAACGCATTCGCCATTGTGGCGCTGCCCTTCGGCGAGTATCTGCATAGCGAGAACGGATTGCACGCCGGCGTGAGCGCGTGGCGGCGGGTTGAAGACGCCGCCATCCCGGTGCGTGCCAAGATCTGCGGCGCTTATGCCAACAGCGCGCTGGCTACCGACGACGCCCGGCGCGCCGGATTTGACGAAGCCATTCTGCTGAACGAGGCCGGGCAGGTGACCGAGGGCGCCACATGCAATCTGTTCATGGTGCGAAAGGGCGTTCTCATCACGCCGCCGTCGACCGAGAACGTGCTCGAAGGAATTACGCGCTCCAGCATTCTGGAGCTTGCGCACAAGGAACTCGGCATGCCGGTTCTGGAACGGCCTATCGATCGCAGCGAGCTTTACATCGCCGACGAACTCTTCCTTTCAGGCACTGCGGTAGGGCTGGCGCCGGTGGTGCGCGTGGATCACCGCCAGGTGAAGGCGGGTGCAATCGGGACCTGGACGCGGCTTTTGCAGACCTTGTACTCCGACATTGTGCACGGGCGCCTTGCGGAGTACCAAAAGTGGGTTCTTCCGGTTTACGGAACGCTCCAGAATTCAGCGATAAAAGTGCTTGAACTGGAGCACACGAGTGTTGCCTGAGCGGAAAGAGGTTCGCGAAGCGGCAATTCGAAAGGCGCGGCATTGAGTTAGGGAATCTTCGGGCGTGAATTTGCTGATGATTGTGCTGGCCCGATCTCTTTCAATATCCGTGCATTGTGCCTGAGAAAAATCACCGCCTCGCCCGCCCCTTCGCGCCGGCAAGGAGGAAAAAACGAATGTTGATAACAGAAAGCAAGGGTAACGCCTACAGCGTTGCCATGGAAAACTTCGACACCGCCGCCGACGCCATGGGGCTCGACCGCGACACGCGCGAGATGATCAAGTATCCCGAGCGCATGCTCACGGTCAGTGTGCCAGTGCGGATGGATGACGGCCATATTCGCCGCTTCGAAGCCTATCGCGTGCAGCACAGCTCGGTGCGCGGCCCGGCCAAAGGCGGCATCCGGTACCATCCGCAGGTGACTCTCGACGAGGTAAAAGCGCTGGCCACCTGGATGACCTGGAAGTGCGCCGTGGTGAATATTCCGTTCGGCGGCGCGAAGGGCGGTATTACCTGCGATCCCAAGCACATGTCACCCGGCGAGCTTGAGCGCATGACGCGCCGTTATACCAGCGCGATCCTGCCGCTCATTGGTCCGGAGCAGGATATTCCCGCTCCCGACGTCTACACTAATTCGCAAACCATGGCCTGGATCATGGACACCTACAGCATGACCAAGGGCTATCCGATTCCCGGCGTCGTTACCGGCAAACCCATCAGCCTGGGTGGTTCGCTGGGCCGCAATGAAGCAACCGGCCGCGGCGTCTTCTACACCATCGAGTGCGCCTGCGAACACCTGAACATCCCGCTCAAGGGCGCCACCGTGGCCGTGCAGGGCTTTGGCAATGCCGGCTCGATTACGGCGCAGCTTCTCTACGAAGCAGGCGCCAAGATTATCGCGGTAAGCGACTCGACCGGCTGCGTCTTCAATCGCGACGGGCTCAACGTTCCCGAGCTCATTCACATGAAGACGCTGTGCGGCCACGTCGACGGATTCCCCGAAAGCGAGCCCATTCACCCGCAGGACCTGATTGCGCTCAACTGCGACATCCTGGTTCCGGCGGCTCTCGAGAACATGGTCCACGCCGACAATGCGCGCAATGTGCGCGCGCGCATTATTGCCGAAGCAGCCAACGGACCGCTCACCCCCGAGGCCGACAGAATCCTCGAGAGCAAGGGCGTGTTCGTCATTCCCGATATTCTGTGCAACGCCGGCGGCGTCACCGTTTCCTACTTTGAGTGGGTGCAGGACGAGCAGCACCTTTTCTGGGAGGCGCAGGATATCTACAACCGACTCGAGCGCGTGATGAAGACCGCCTTCCGCGACGTGCTCAAAATCCATCTCGAAAAGAAGGTCCCGATGCGCATCGCGGCCAACATTCTCGGCATCGGCCGCGTGGCCGAGGCTGTGCAGATCCGCGGCATCTATCCGTAGTACTCAGCTTCTGTGGCGCCGGACTCCGGTCCGGCGCTACAGGTGCTTCATCAATTCCCGAATCTCTTCTTCATCGCCCCATATACAATCCACAGTAAGTTGGTGTGCCGCCGTGCGCAATAGCATTTCACCGCGCTTTCATCCTGCCCGTGTTCGATGGACTTGAGGCAAATTCAATGCGTCTGAGATTTCTTCCCCCGTTTTTATGTTTGGCGGTTTGTGCCGCGGCCTCGATTCTGCCCGCCCAAACCGTCGATTTGCCCTCAAGCAAGCAGCTTCTGGGCAAGGCGCCTGGAGATCCCCAGCGGCTCAACAGCCTGCCTGTCACCATGACCGTCTCTCCCGATGGCCGGTACGTTGTAACCGTGAATGACGGCTACGGCACCTTCGAGTCGCAGTATGAGCAGTCGCTCGCCGTCTTCGATACACAGACCGGCACGCTTGCCGACTTTCCCGATGCGCGTACCGGCGCGAAAGCCAATCAGACGCTTTTCTCCGGCCTCGCCTTCAGCCTCGACGGCAAACACGTCTACGCCAGCATGGCGTCGCTCACCGATCCTGAAGGTAAGGGCAAAGATTCAACCGGCAGCGGGATCGTGGTGTATAGCTTTCAATCGGGCAAGATCGCTCCGGAACGCCTGATCCGCATGCCCATGGAGCAGCTTGCGCCGGGAAGAACGACCCGCCTGCCAGCCGGTATCGACACCGACAAAGGAACTCCGTACCCTGCTGCGATTGCGGTCTTCGCGCAGGCAGGCCGCGAGAAGTTGCTGGTCGCCGACAACCTGTCGGACTTTGTGCTGCTGATCGATGCGGCCAGCGGCGCCATCGAAAAACGCTTCGACCTGTCTGAGAGCACCGCGGTGCCATCAACCTACCCGATCGCACTGGCCGTCTCAAAAGACGGCAGGCGCGGATACGTAGCTCTCTGGAATGCATCGGAGATTGCGGAGCTGGATCTCGAAAGCGGCACTGTAGGGCGCAAGCTCGCGCTGCTCAAGCCGTCGAACCCGGTCGTGCCGGGGACCCATCCTTGCGCTTTTGCGGCTTCGCCTGACGGCCATACCCTCTACGTCGCGCTGGCTAATCGCGACGCCGTTGCCGCCGTGAACATCGCCGGCGGGCAATTCACCGTGAAGGGTTACTTTGACACGCGGCTGCCGCATCAGAGCTACTTCGGCGCCGAGCCCGTAGCTGTGGCCGTGAATGCAAGCGGCATGCGGCTCTATGCAGCCAACATGGGCAGCGATGCGGTAGCGGTTTTTGATGTCCGCAAACTCACTCCGAAGACCGCGATGACCGGGATGGTTGAGCCCGATGGTTTCGCGCCCACCGAATGGATGCCGGTCTCGATGGCCTTCGATGCCCAGCCCTCTGGCGGCAAGCTCTTTGTCGCGACAGACAAAGGCAAGGGGACCGGCCCGAACAACTATCCGCAAAGGCAAGTGGAAAATGCGACGGGCGGCAGGCGCGGGAACACATATATCGGGACATTGCTTTATGGTTCTCTCGCTTCGCTCGATGAAACCGAGATCGAAAACAACCTGCCCCAGTGGACCGCGCTGGTGCTCGACTCGAATCGCATGATCGCCGCGCAAACCAAGATCAGGTTTACTGACGGCGGCGCGAGCCGCATCAGGCACGTCATCTACATCATCAAGGAGAACCGCACCTACGACCAGATATTTGGCGACCTGAAACAGAACGGCAAACAGGTGGGCAACGGCGATCCGGGCCTGACCATGTACGGAGAAGCGATAACGCCGAACGAGCACAAGCTGGCCCTGCAGTTCGGCGTGCTCGACAACTTCTTCGACTCCGGCGAGGTCTCCGGCGACGGCCACGTGTGGTCGAACGCGGCCATCGGCTCCGATTACCTTGAAAAGACCTGGCAGCAGAACTATCGGGGCGAACAACGCGCATACGACTTCGAGGGCGTGGTTTCAGACGGCTATCCGCTGCTGCAGAAGATTCCGGATGTGAACGAGCCTGCAAGCGGATATCTCTGGGGCAACCTGGCCGCTCACGGCAAAACCTATTACCACTTCGGCGAATTCATCTCGTCCACCTTCTGCAATGAGAACGTCGTCGCCGATCCCAGGCTGGGGCCGATGCTTACAGGTCCCAAGTGTGCGCACAAGGAATACGCGCCCGGCGATGCGCTCCCTGAGAATTGGGGCGGTGGAGTGAACAAATGGCCGTGGCCCATCCCGGTGCTGGCCACTAACATTGCCACCAAGCCGGAGCTGGAGGGCCACTTTGCCACCGAGGCCCCCGACTTCAATCTCCTCATTCCCGATCAGATTCGCGTTGACATCTTTCTGCGGCACCTGAAGGGCTGGATCGCTGATCGCGAAAAAGGCAACGACACGATGCCCAGCTTCGTGATGCTTCGCCTGGGCAACGACCACACCGCGGGCACGCGGCCCGGGGGCCCGACGCCCAGGGCCAGCGTGGCCGATAACGACCTTGCCGTTGGCCGAGCCGTTGAGGCCATCTCCCACTCACTCTTCTGGGACGACACGGCATTCTTCATCCTCGAAGACGACGCGCAGAACGGCGCCGATCATGTGGACGCTCATCGCAGCATCGCGCTGGTCGTCAGCAAGTACGCGCCGCACTCGCCCAACGGCGCTCCGTTCGTCGACAGCCGTTTCTATTCGACGGTCAGCGTGGTGCGCACCATGGAGTCGCTGCTGGGTCTGCCGCCGATGAACAACAACGATGCCTTCTGCTCGCTGATCGCCAGCCTCTTTACCGGTCCGGGCGGCCAGCCGGCCTACGACGCCGATTATTCGAATCGCGACAACGGCCTCATCTACACCGCCAATCAAAAAAATGCGGTAGGCGCAAAAGCGAGCATGAAGATGGACTTTACCCATGAAGACCGCGTGCCGGTTGAGAAACTGAACGTGATCCTGTGGAAGGATGCGATGGGTAATGCGCCGGTTCCGGCGATGCTGAAGGTGCGCGAGAATAGCGGGGCGCGCAAAGACGGCGACGATTAAGACAATCAATTCAAGAAGAAGGTGTGCGGGCGTGGACGCCCGCACGACAACCGGCCAGGAGGCCGGCGCTACGAAAGCGCCCGGTGGTAAGATGGCTCGGTCGTTGAGATCGAGTAAGCCGGAGACTGTGGCGAATGAACGTGTGTCACCCCCGAAAAACTTCGTACCTTTTTGGTTGCCTTGTACTTGGTTTATTCTGCGCCGTGATGGGGCCGGCCCTGCACGCGCAGCAGATGCCCCCGCTCACCATCCACTGGGATAAAGTCACGCTGGTTTCGAACTCCACTCCGACCTTGCAGGTGGTTGTGAATCCGCCGCTCAGGCCCGGCCAGCCGCTCGGCGCCGCGGCCTACAAGGCGGTTAAGGAACTCGGCGCCGATTATGTCCGCTACGTACCCTGGCTGCCGTATCCCCGGCTTGGCGTGGCCGAGCTAGAGCCGCCAACGCCCGAAAAGACCTCGTGGGACTTCAGCCTCATCGATCCCATGACGAAGGACTTTCTCGCCGCGACCGAAGGCCATTCGACGATTCTCAACTTCAGCACCATCCCCCAGTGGCTCTTCAAGACCCCGCAGCCCGTCACTTACCCTGCCGATCCCGACGCGGTCGTTTGGAACTACGAGCAGGGAACCGAATTGCTCGACCCCACCGGCAAAGAGCTGGGCGACTACTATGCGCGCCTGGTGAGTTGGTACGTGAATGGCGGATTCACCGATGAAAACGGTGTGCGCCATGAATCGGGCTACCACTACGCGCTGCCTTATTGGGAGGTGCTGAACGAGATCGACTTTGAGCACAACATGACGCCCGAGCAGTACACCGAGCGCTACGACGCAATCGTGAGCGCCATTCATGCCGTCTCGCCCGATACGAAGTTTGTCGCGCTGGCGCTGGCCGCGCCCAGTGACGAGCCGCGCATGTTCGAGTACTTCCTCGACCAGAAAAATCACCGCCCCGGCATTCCGATCGACATGATTTCTTATCACTTCTATGCCACGCCGGCCGCGGGCGAGAATGTCGATACCTGGCAGTACACCTTCTTCGATCAGGAGGCCGGCTTTCTGCATACGGTGCGATACGTGGAGGCCATTCGCAAGCGCCTCTCGCCCGCGACGCGCACCGATCTTGACGAACTGGGCGTGATTCTGACCGGCGACAACGGCCCCAACGATAAAGTGCCTCCGCCAAAGATCTACTGGAATGCCGCCGGCGCGCTCTACGCCGATCTTTTTATCGAACTCACGCGATTGCAAATCGACGTCATCGGCGAGTCGCAACTGGTCGGCTATCCCACGCAGTTCCCGAGCGTAAGCATGATGGACTGGACCGCCAATGAGCCCAACGCGCGCTTTTGGGTGCTCAAGCTCATCAAAGACAACTTCCACGCCGGCGACAAACTGGTTGAAACCACAGCCGGCTCGGGCGACGTTTCGGCGCAGGCATTCGCCACGCCCGCGGGGCGCAAGCTGCTGGTCGTCAACAAGCGGAACCGCGTTGTCGAGATCTCGCTGCCCGATGCGGCGACAGCGCATGTCGTCACCGTGGATGAGCAATCAGGAGACGGCCCGGCGCGCAGCCTCCCTGTGGCAAACGGAAAAATCCAGATTCAGCCCTTTGCAGTGACTGTGGTGAGCTGGTAGGTGGTGGGACGTGTGCGCCGGTCCAACGGTCCATAAAGTGAGATGAACAGCGACAAATCGGAGCTGGTCGGTCATTAAGCGGACCGAGGTTCTTAGCCAAAAACCACCCCAAACTGTTAGCTTGGAATGGAAGGACTTTTCGGCTCCCACGATGACTTCAAATCCTTATTTTTCATTGGCCGTCCTGTTTGTGGCGGCGCTGGGGTTTGGATTGGCCCCGCTGGGGCTGGCGTGGCTGTGGGCCAGGGTTTTTTCGCCGCCAAAACCGAACGCCGTCAAGAACGCAATCTACGAGTGCGGGCTGGTGTCGAAGGGCGACGCCTGGGTGCAATTTCGTTCAGCCTATTACCTTTACGGCATCATCTTTCTCATCTTCGATGTGGAAGCCGTCTTTCTGCTGCCCTTTGCGGTGGCGTTTACGGGTCTGGGGGTGGCGGCCTGCGTCTCCATGCTCATTTTTGTGCTGATGCTGGTCGAGGGATTGGCCTGGGCGTGGGCCAAGGGGATTTTGACTTGGTCGTGATCCGCGCAACGGATCACGACCAGCTATCAGCTGTCAGCTTTCACCTTGACTGGGAGATGCGATCTTCACGGCAAAGCGAAGAATCATGAAGGGCAGCGAATAAAGAAGAGGTTCGAAGGTTCGGCACGAGAGGCTGAAATCTGATAGCTGAAAGCTGAGAGCTGGCGCGGAGCAGAGCGACTCATGGATCAAGACCTGAAGATCGAACTCGGCAAGCAGGGAGTCTTCGTGACGACCATCCAGGAGCTCTACAACTGGGGGCGCCGCAGCTCCGTGTGGCCCATGCAGTTCGGCCTGGCTTGCTGCGCCATCGAGATGATCGCTACTACGATGGCTCGCTACGACCTGGCCCGATTCGGCGCCGAGGTGTTTCGCCCCTCGCCGCGCCAGGCTGATTTGATGATCATCTCGGGCACTGTGACCAAGAAGATGGCGCCGCAGGTGGTGCGGCTCTACAACCAGATGGCCGAGCCGCGCTACGTGATCGCCATGGGCGCCTGCGCCATCTCGGGCGGACCGTTCAAGCAGGGCTATAACGTGCTGAAAGGCATCGATCGCTACATTCCGGTCGATGTGCACATACCCGGTTGCCCGCCGCGGCCCGAGGCGCTGATCCAGGCATTTATGACCTTGCAGAAGAAGATTGACGAGCAGCCCCTGACCGGCGAGGGCCGGCCGCGCTTCCTCGACGCCGATGCACAGGGCGAGTTTCCCGTGCCAGAGCCCGGCGCGCACGATCTGGAGCCGGCTTCGAACAAGGGTGTCTGGCCGGTGCCGATCACGATTCGATGAGAAGAGCAGGGAACAGGGACTAGGGACTAAGGGACTGAGAGCGTTAGGCGAACGCCGATCACGAACCACGATTCACGAACCACGAATCACGAACCACGAACCACGGGGCTACGTTGCAGACGGTGCAAGAAGTCAAATCGGCGATTGAAGCGGCGGTTCCCGGCGCTGGTGTTGAGGTCATTCTCAATCCCGGCCCCGCTGCGCAGCACTCACTGCTCCTGGGCCACGGCAAGGCCGTCGAGGTCGCCACTTTTCTGCGCGACGATCCAGAGTTCCAGTTCGACTTCCTTTCCAACGTGACCGGAATCGATTGGCTCGACAAAGAGATTACCGAGAAGGTTAAGGTCACCAAACCAGTCACAAAGACCGTGGACGGAGTCGAACAGACCGTAGAAGAAACAGTCGAAGAGACCCGCAAGCGAGTTGAGTCCGGCTATCTTGAGGTTGTCTACCATCTCTATTCGATCGCGCTCAGGCATGGGCCGCTCGTGATTCGCATGCGTACCGCCAACCGCACTGACCGGGTCGAGATGCCTTCGCTCACGCCGGTGTGGCGCTCGGCCGAGTTTCAGGAGCGCGAGGTCTTCGACCTTTATGGAGTTGTGTTTACCGGCCATCCCGATCTGCGCCGCATTTTGATGTGGGACGAGTTCAAGGACCACCCCATGCGCCGCGACTACGTTGAGCCGGACGATTTCGAATATGAGCCCACCGCGCACGACGCCGTGCTGAAGCGTGCGCAGGAACACCGCTCGGCCGAGGCCGTGCAAGAACAGGGACTAGGGATTAGGGACTAGGGAACAGGACCCAATGGGTGTAGTAGACACAAAATCGGAGAAGCTCGAGGGTTGGAATCGCCCGCCGGTGGTTGTGCCGGATGGCGAGGGCGACTTGCTCGAAGTCGCCATGGGCCCGCACCATCCCTCGACGCACGGCGTCTTCCGCATGGACTTGGCGCTCGACGGCGAGCGTGTCGTACGCCTCAAGCCGGTCTTCGGCTATCTGCACCGCAACCACGAGAAGATCGCCGAAGGCACAACCTATCTGGCGTCGATGCCTTATACCGACCGGCTCGATTACATCTGCTCGCTCACCAACAACTGGGCCTATGCGCTGGCGGTCGAGAAGCTGACTGCGCAGGAAGTTCCGGAGCGCGCGCAGTACATTCGCGTCATTCTCGCCGAGCTCACCCGCATTCAGAACCACGCCTCATCCATCGGCTTCCTCTTGCAGGAGATGGGCGCCAGCGGAACGCCGCTCATGTACGCATTCCGCGAGCGCGAAAAGATTCTCGATCTCTTCGAGTCGCTCACCGGCTCGCGCATGATGTGCAACTACATGCGTTTTGGCGGCTGCCGCGTCGACGTAAGCGCCGCATGGCTCGAGGCGGCGCGCCAGGTCGTGGCCGGGCTGCCCGCATTTATCGACGAGTACGAAGCGCTGCTCAGCTCGAACGAAATCCTGATGGCGCGGTGCCAGGGGATCGGCGTGTTAAAGCCCGAACTGGCCGTCAACGCCGGCGTCACCGGCCCTATGCTGCGCGCGTCAGGAGTGAATTACGACATTCGCAAAGTCGACAAGTACGGCATCTACGACCGATTCAAGTTCCGCGTGCCGCTCGGAGACCACGGCGACATCTACGATCGCTACATGATGCGCGTGCTTGAGATGCGCGAGTCGATCGTCATTCTCTCGCAGGCGCTCAAAGATATTCCCGCCGGGCCCATCATGGATCCCAAGGCGAAGATTCGTGGCTTCAGGCCGAAGCCCGGCGAGGCTTACGGGCGTATCGAGGCTCCCAAGGGCGAGCTTGGCTTTTATCTGATCAGCGACGGCAGCCCCAATCCGTATCGTTACCGGGTTCGCCCGCCGAGTTTGATCAATCTGACCATTCTTGAAGACATGTGCCTGGGCAGCAACGTGGCCGACGTGGTCTTGATTTTTGGAAGCGTGGATATTGTGCTGGGGGAAGTGGATCGGTAGTTTTTTGAGGGACTAGGGACCAGGGATTGTGGGAGACTCGCGGCGTACTTGAAATAGGGCTTTGTGTCAGGGCACGACTTTAGTCGTGCCGCAAAAGGAACATAAAACGTGGGGCTTTAGCCCGTGAGAAAAATGCGGATAGCCGAAAGATTTGTACTCAAATGCAGCAGTCGGCCCGGCACGAAAAAGCTGAAAGCTAAGAGCTAAAAGCTAGGAGCTGTTCTTAATGCTAGGCGAAGGCATACTCAAGGGGATGGCGGAGACGGCGAAGAATTTCGCCGGCAGCTTTGTCTCCGCGGAGCGGCTCACGACGGTCCAGTACCCTGAGCAGCGCATCCCGACCATGGAGAATGCGCGCGTCTTTCCTTTCCTGGTGTACGACGGGCCCGACTGGCAAGCCGGCCTTCGCTGCGTGGCCTGCCAGATCTGCGAAAAAGAGTGCCCGCCCAAGTGTATCTACATTGCGAAGTCGGTTGACAAAAAACCAGATTATGCTGGCAAGCAGCAGTTTTATCCGGCAAAGTTCGACATCGACGTTTCAGTTTGCATGAGCTGCCAGATCTGCGTCGAGGTGTGCCCCTTCGAAGCCATCAAGATGGACACGCAGTTCGAGCTCGCCACCGACGACCGCTTCGGCGGGCTGCTGCACGACCGCGAACAATTGGCCAAGTCAAACGAGTACTACCACTCGATTCACCCAACTGAAGCTGCCGAAGTGGACGTCCGCCTGGCCGAAGAAAAAGCCAAAGTTGAGGCAAAGGCCAAAGCCGCCGCTGAGACCGCTGCCGCCAAGGGCACCGCAGCCAAAGCCTCACCGGCGGCCAGACCTGAAGGAGGACAAGCCTAACCATGGTCGAGAAAGCGGATCAGGTTTTCGTGCTCCTCCAGCACTGGCTTATCTCGTTTTTGCCCGCTGTGCTTCAGCCCGCTGCCGCGGTGCTGCTTGGCGTAATCGCGATCGTCTGCGTCTTTCCCGGCCTCTTCGCGCTCACAACGATCTTTGAGCGCAAGGGCCTTGGCCGCATCCAGAATCGCCTCGGCCCCAATCGCGTCGGACCGTTTGGACTCTTCCAGCCTGTCGCCGACGGCATCAAAGCCCTCATTAAGGAAGACATCGTTCCCACCAGTGCCAATCCGGCGGTGCACTTTCTTGCGCCGGTCATTCTTGTGGTCGCTGTCTTTATGGGCTTCGCCGTGCTGCCCATGGGTCGCAACATGGTGCTCGTCGACATGGATGCCGGCCTGCTCTTCTTCTTTGCCATGGGCGCGTCCACTGAGCTTTCGGTTTTCATGGCCGGGTGGTCGAGCCGCAACAAGTACTCGCTGCTGGGCGCCATGCGCGCCGTCGCCCAGATGATCAGCTATGAGATCATTCTTCTGCTCTCGAGTGTGGCCGTCGTTATGACCGCCGGCTCGCTCTCGCTGCCCAAAATCGTCGCCGCGCAGAATCAATATTCTTACGGCCTGCCACACTGGTATATCTTCACGCCGTGGGGTTTGGCCGCGTTTGTGATGTACGCCATCGCCGCGACCGCCGAGACCAACCGCTCGCCATTCGACCTGCCTGAAGGCGAATCGGAACTCGTCGCCGGTTATCACACCGAGTACTCAGGCTTCAAATTCGCGCTCTTCTTCCTGGGCGAATATCTGGCCATGTTTTCCATCTCCGGCCTCGGCACCACGCTCTTCCTCGGCGGATGGACGGCGCCGCTCTCGGTCCTCGCCTGGATTCCTTCGTGGATCTGGTTCTTCGGCAAGGTGATGATTTCGATCTTCGTCTTCATCTGGATGCGCGGCACACTGCCCCGCCTGCGCCAGGACCAGTTGATGAACTTTGCCTGGAAGTTTGTGCTGCCTTTCACGCTGCTCGACCTGCTGGTGACGGCTTTCTGGCGATTCATGGGCGAGGGCTGGCTGCGCTGGGTGGTTTCAACCGCGATTCTGGCGGGAGCGTATGTGTTCATGGGCCGTGTGGGCATGTACAAAGAGCACTTCGGTTCCAGAACCTATCGCTATGCTGAATGAGGTGAGCAAGAAATGGGCATAACGTTCTATCTCATCGCAGCCATCACGCTGGCCGGGGCGCTGGCGGCAATGACGCTCAAGCACCTGGTGCATGCGGCGCTCGCGGTCACGGTTGCGTTCGCGGGCCTGGCGCTGTTCTTCCTCAATCTCGACGCGCAGTTCGCCGGCTTTGCGCAGATCCTCATATACATCGGCGCTGTCGCCATTCTGGTCGTGTTTGCGATTCTGTTGACGCGCGGGTCAGATCTGCCCAAAGACGGCGTCTTCAGCCATACGTGGTTCGTCGGCTTCGCAATTGCCGCGGGAATCTTTGCCGTGCTGGGCTGGGCCGTGCTTGCAAGCGCGAAGGCCCTTCCATCGGAATCGGCCGTTCCCGCGGTCACCGTGCATGATATCGGCGTGGTGCTGATGGGCCGCTACGTGCTGCCGCTTGAGATTGTGGCGCTGCTGCTTACCGCGGCAACCATCGGCGCCGTCATCGTGGCCCTGCACGAGAAAGAGAGGGCCCGCTGATGGCTTCCGTTTCGCCGCTCACGGCTTACCTGGTTGTCGCTGCGCTGCTGTTTTCCATCGGCCTGGCCGGCGCGCTGGTGCGCCGCAACGCCATCATGGTGCTCATCGGCATTGAGCTCATGCTCAACGCGGCCAACCTCAACTTCGTCGCCTTCTGGCGCTACTCGCCGCATCCCGAAGCCCTCACCGGAATGATGTTCGCGATCTTCTCCATCGCCGTGGCCGCGGCCGAAGCCGCCGTGGGACTGGGACTGGTGATCGCCATCTATCGCCACACGCAGACCACCGATCTCGACAAGATGAACAGGATGAAGGGGTGAACGGAATGCTTGCACAGAACGCTTTGCCCCTGCTCGACTTCGGGAACGTCCCAATTCCACCACAAGCGTGGATCGTGAGATGGCTTTGGCTGATCCCCGCCTTACCCATCATTGCATCAGGCATTATCTCGCTGATGAAGCAGCCGCGACGCAGGCTCTCCGCGGGATTAGCCATTGCTGCTCTGAGTTCTTCTCTTCTGCTATCACTCAGCGCGTTTGTCTACGTGATTAACACCAAATCGTTGCTGTCGCATTTCGGGTTCGACCCGATGGTACGCGAGGTATTCAACCGCCCCTGGTTCCACTTCGGCAACTCCCCCGTCGATCTCGGCTGGCTCCTCGATCCGCTCTCGGCCATCATGGCCGTGATGGTCTGCTTCGTGGGCCTGCTCATCTTTATCTACTCCGTGGGCTACATGGCCCACGACGAGAACTTCACGCGCTTTTTCTGCTTCATGTCGCTCTTTGCCGGAGCCATGCTGGGCGTGGTCGTCGCCAACAGCATGCTTCTGCTCTTTATGTGCTGGGAACTGGTCGGCCTCACTTCGTATCTGCTCATCGGCTTCTGGTACCATAAGCCCTCGGCCGCCGCTGCCGCCAAGAAAGCCTTCATCACCACGCGCGTCGGCGATGTTTTCTTCCTGCTCGGCATCGTCTGGCTCTTCGCACAGACCGGCACGCTGCTCTTCTATAACCACGGCTCGGGCTCGCTTGAGACCTTCGCGCTCCAGACCCTCCTCTCGCATCACGCAGCCCTGGGTCTCTCGGCCGCCGGCGCAATCGGCCTCTTGATCTTCGCCGGCGCAGCGGGCAAGAGTGGCCAGCTCCCGCTGCACGTCTGGCTGCCTGACGCCATGGAAGGCCCCACGCCCGTCTCCGCGTTGATTCACGCGGCAACCATGGTCGCGGCGGGCGTGTATCTCATCGCGCGCGTTTATCCGCTCATGTCGGCCGGCATGCCGCTCACGGCGTCGGGCGAGCCGGCTGGCACCACCACCGCGCTCGTTGTTGTCACCTGGGTGGGCGCAGCCACGGCGGTCTTTGCCGCGCTCATCGCCGTCGCGCAAAACGACATCAAACGCATCCTCGCCTACTCCACCATCTCGCAGCTCGGCTACATGATGGCCGGCCTCGGCCTCGGCGGCGTCGCCGTGGGCATGTTCCACCTCATCACCCACGCGTTCTTCAAGGCGCTGCTCTTCCTCGGAGCAGGCTCGGTAATTCACGGCTGCCACGAGGAGCAGGACGTACGCCGTATGGGCGGCCTCAAGGCTCTCATGCCCGCCACGTTCATCACCTACGCCATCGGCATGCTGGCGCTCTGCGGATTTCCGATCTTCTTCTCCGGTTTCTGGTCGAAGGACGCAATCATCGAAGCCGCGCACAACTCGGCCTTCATCAAGGGCCCCTATTATCTGCTGGTCTTTGGCGCGCTGCTCACCGCGTTTTACATGACTCGCCAGGTGAGCTACGTCTTCTTCGGCCAGGGGCGCGGCGATGGCCACGCGCATGAGAGCCAGCGTGTGATGACCGCGCCACTCGTCATCCTGGCCTTTTTTGCCATCGTGCTCGGCGCAATCGGCACTCCGGCCTGGCCGTGGTTCCGCGCCTTCCTCGATGGCCAGGCCGCATCGTTCAATATTCACACGCTCTTCGAAGCGGAATTCGCAAAGCTTCTTGCCACATCGGCAGTCATCGTCTTCCTCGGCCTCGGTCTTGGCTGGTGGCTCTACGGCAACAAGTCGCCCAAGGCTGAAGAACCGGATGCGCTTGAGAAGGCCGCGCCCGCCATCTGGGCCGGCTTGCGCGACCGCCTCTACGTCGACGAACTCTACGGCGTCACGGTCATCGCCTTCTACTACTGGTGGGCGCGCGTGGCCGACTGGCTCGACCGCCGCGTGTGGGGCGGCATCGTCGCGGCTGTCGCATGGATCTTTAAAATGTTTGCACAACTCAATCGCCTGCTCGACCTGCACTGGGTCGACGGAATCTTCGATAAAATCTGCGAAGAGTTCTCGACCGGCGGCGGCATTGTGTCGCGCGTGCAGAATGGCCGCGCGCAGACTTACCTGCGAATCCTCGCCTTCGCCGTGATTGCACTCGCGGCAATTCTTGTCTGGAGCGCAAGGCCATGAACGAAACGACCGGTTTCGGAATCCTCACGCTCCTCACCGTGCTGCCGATCGCCGGCGCGCTGATTGCGCTCTTCATTCCAAGGCACGCGCGCGGTATCGCGCTCGTTTCTGCTCTGGCCAGCCTCGTGCTGGCGCTGATTGTGTGGCTGCACCTGCCCGCCGACGGGTCAATGGGCATGGTGGAGCGCCTCAACTGGGTTCCCTCGCTCGGCATTGAGTATCACCTTGGCGTCGACGGCCTGGGCGCGCTGATGGTGCTGCTCTCGGCCGTGGTCACGCTCATGTCCATTGACGCGGCGCATCGCGTCCATCACCAGCCCGGCCTCTACTACGCGCTGGTGCTTGCGCTCGAGTCGGGGCTCTTTGGCTCCTTTACCGCGCTCAATTTCTTTCACTGGTTCCTCTTCTGGGAGCTGAGTCTCATCCCGGCCTTCTTCCTCATCAAGCTGTGGGGAGGGCCTAAGCGCGGCCCGGCTGCAACGCAGTTCTTCGTCTACACCATGGCCGGCAGCGTGGCCCTGCTGCTCTCGTTCCTCGCGATCTTTCTGTCCACTGGCTCAATGGACTTTGCCGAACTCACCGCCATGGCCGCGAACGGTTCGCTCGCGCAGATAGTCACAGCGCATCTCGGCGCTGTAATGCCGTGGCTTGCGATGGGCGTGCTTGCCGGCTTTGCAGTCAAGGTGCCCATGGTCCCGTTCCACACCTGGCTGCCCGCCACGTATGCTGAAGCGCCATCGCCCGTGACCATGCTGCTCACCGGAGCCATGTCGAAGATGGGCGTCTACGGCCTGCTGCGCATCGCCATTCCGCTCTTCGGCGCGCAGATCGCCGCCATTCGCACGCCGCTTCTCATCCTTGCAGTTGCAACCGTCGTGATGGGCGCATGGGCAGCCGTGGCGCAAAAAGATTTGAAGCGCGTATTCGCCTACTCCTCGGTGAACCACCTGGGCTACTGCCTGCTCGGCATCTTTGCGCTGGCCGTGCCGGCATCGGGCGCAGCAATTCAGGCCAGCCAGGCCGCCGCGCTCAACGGCGTCATCCTGCAGATGTTCAATCACGGCCTTACCGCGGCCGCGCTCTTCTGGTTCGTCGCCATGATCCAGTTCCGCACCGGCGGCCTGCGTGGCATCGACGACTTTGGCGGACTGCGCAAGCCCGCGCCGGTCTTCGCAGGCCTCATGGGTATTGCGCTCTTCAGCTCGCTCGGACTGCCGGGTCTCAACGGCTTTGTCGGCGAGTTCCTCATCTTCCGCGGCGTTTTTCCGTTGGCGTGGATTGCCGCGACCGTCTCGGTGCTTGGCCTGCTCGTCTACGCGGCCGTCATCCTCACCGTGATTCAAAAAGTCTTCTCAGGCCCGGTGCCGGAGCACTGGGCCAAATTCCCCGATCTGCACCATAGCGAGCGGCTCGCCCTCGCGCCGGTCATCGGGCTTATGATCCTGCTTGGCCTTGTGCCCCAGCTCATTGTGGACGCCGTCAACCCCACCGTCGTCTACCTGCTGGCGCACTGGAGATTTTAGATGTTGGCCTGGTGCATTTACATTTCGTTTACCGGCGCATTCATTGCGGCGCTGCTGCCCAAGGATAAGCCCGCCCTCGCGCGCTGGTTTGCGCTTGCCGTGGCCGCCGCGGGTCTGGCGATTGCCGCTGTCGGCTTCGCCGCAGGAACGGGCCGCGAAGTCATCGTCGATGCACTCTGGGTGCCCACCATGGGCATCCACTATCTGCTAGTTGCCGACGGCATCAGCCGCGTGCTCGTTCTGCTTACCGGTATCGCCGCAGTCGCAGGCGTCCTCTTCAGTTGGAACGTCGACCTCCGCACTAACCAGTTCTTCGCGTTTTATCTTGCGCTCATCGGCGGCGTCTACGGCGTCTTCCTGAGCGGCGACCTCTTCCTGCTCTTTGTCTCCTACGAAATCGCCATCGTACCCAAGTACTTCCTCATCGCCATCTGGGGCTCCACGCGCCGCGAGTACGGCGCCATGAAACTCGCGCTCTACTCCTTCACCGGCTCGGCCATGGTGCTCATCGGCCTGCTCGCCGCCTACGCAACATCCGGCGCGCACACAACCACGCTTGCCGGCCTCGCCCACGCGGGGTTGCCCGTCAGCTTCCAGATGTGGTGTTTTCCGCTGGTTTTTGTCGGTTTCGGAATTCTCGCCGGCCTGTGGCCCTTCCACACCTGGGCGCCCACCGGCCACGTAGCTGCGCCCACGGCTGCATCCATGCTGCTCGCCGGCGTGGTCATGAAGCTCGGCGCCTACGGCTGCCTGCGCGTCGCCATCGGCCTCTTCCCGCACGGGCTCGACCCCTGGGGAGTCACATTTATTGGCCTCGGTTCCTGGCGCGACGTCTTCGCCCTGCTCGCCGTCATCGGCATCATCTACGGTGCTCTGGTGGCGCTCGCGCAAACCGATTTCAAATTCGTCATCGGCTACTCCAGCGTCAGCCACATGGGCTTCGTGCTGCTGGGTCTCGTCACACTCAACCAGATCGGCGTCGACGGCGCGGTGCTGCAGATGTTCTCCCACGGGGTCATTGCCGGCCTGCTCTTCGCCATCGTCGGCCGCATCGTCTACGACCGCACCCACACGCGCCAGTTCGCCGATCTCGAACACATGCACCTCGCGCGACGGCTGCCCTTCGCCGCCTGGGCATTTGTGGTCGCGGGCGTAGCGTCTATGGGCCTGCCGGGCTTCTCGGGATTCATCGCCGAACTGCAGGTGCTGGTCGGCGCGTGGCGGGCGAATCCGTTATGGACGTTCGGCGCCGGCGTCGGCATCGTCGTGGGCGTGGCCTACACCTGGCGCGCGCTGCAAAAGGCATTCTTCACCGACATTATTCCCGGCGCACACGTGCTCGAAGAAGAGAAGGCTCACCCCTTCGCACCCATCACCTGGCCTGAGATCGCTGGCGTAGCGCTGCTCGGCATCTCCACCGTCGCCGTCGGAGTTTATCCGCGCGTTTTACTTGATCAAATCGAACCCGCCGTGAAAGCCCTGCTCGGAGGAGTGCAATGAATTACGCCGATCTCTTCCGCGCAATGCTGCCTGAAACGGTTCTCGAAATCGCCGCGCTGCTGGTGCTGGTTGTCGATCTCGGAATCGTGCGCAAGGCCGCGCTCCAGACGCGCGTGGCCGTTGCGTCGTTCCTCGGCATCGCCGGATGCATCGTAGCGATTTGGGGTGTCTACTCCGCAGGCAATTCCGGCTTCAGCGTCGATGGCCAACTGCTTCTCTCCGCTGGCAGCATCGCAGGCGTCGCGCAGGTCGGCATCCTGGTTCTCACGGCGATCACGCTTCTGCTTCTCGTTGGCGAGGAGTTCACCAGGCACGTCGGCGAATATGTGGCCGTGGTTCTGATGGCCGCTGCGGGCGGCTTGATCATTGCCGCGGCGCAGGATTTGCTCGTAATCTTTATCGGCCTCGAACTGCTCTCGCTCGGCCTCTACATCCTCACCGCCTTCGCCAAGAAATCCGGCAAGAGCGCCGAAGCCGCCATGAAGTATTACCTCTTCGGAGGCATGTCGGCGGCGTTTCTGCTGTTCGGGTTCAGCTATTTCTACGGGCTGACAGGTACGACGAATCTTTCCGGAATTCAGACGGCCATCGTTCAGACCGGTCCAACCCCGCTCTTCTATGTCGCTTGGATTTTGGTCGTAGCGGGCCTAGGTTTTAAGGTTGCCGCTGTCCCATTCCACTTATGGGCACCCGATACGTATGAAGGCGCGCCTGCGCCGGCTGCGGCTTTCATCGCATCGGTTTCAAAAGTGGCCAGCTTCGCCCTCTTACTGACAATTGGATCACAGTGGTTAACGCTCGTGCCTGGGCAAACGTCGGGCCTTGTTGGGCTCGTGGTTGACCTTCAAGCGATTAGCCAGGTCTGGACCAAACTGGCAATTACAATCTTGCTGGTTTCCGCTGCATCGATGGTTCTCGGCAATCTTGCTGCACTGGCCCAGTCAAGCGTTCGAAGATTACTTGCTTACTCCGCCATTGCCCACGCGGGGTATATCCTGCTCGGTGTCGCCACCTTGCCGCATTATTCGATGGCAGACATCCATCACAGTTTGGCTGCGTACAAAATCGTTGCCGCCGCCAACAGCGCCATCGCCGTCCTCTACTACATCCTCACCTACGGCCTCACCACCATCGGCGCATTCGGCGTTGTCTCCGTCGTCGAACGCGCCACCGGCTCCGACAAGCTCGACTCGTTCCTCGGCCTGCACAAGCGCAATCCGCTGCTGGCCGCGGTGCTGCTCGTGCTCTTCCTCTCGCTCGCCGGAATTCCGCCTCTGGTCGGCTTCTGGGCCAAGTTCAATCTGTTTGCCGCGGTGCTCAACGTCGGCGCAGGTCCGGTTCCGTTCACGCTTGTTGCTCTCGCCATCGCCATGAGCGCCGTCTCGCTCTACTACTATTTGCAGGTGCTCAAGCGCGCCTACGTCATGCCCGCCGCCGATGAGTCGCCCATCAAGACCAACCCCGTCACAACGGTCGTTTTGGTCGCCATCGCCGCCGCAGTCATTGTTATGGGCTGCTTCCCGGCGCTCCTCCAAAACTGGATCGCGAGCTTCTACTCCTAACTTAGGAATCCTGTTTCGTCGCGCCCCTACGGGGCGCGGAGAGATTTAGGGACCGCACACCCAGGGGCTGCGTCCGCTCACGCGATGGGCTATTGTCGATTGTCCCTCCGGGGCAAGTGTGTTGGGGAAACGAACTGATGTTCCGTGCCGGGTGCCCCATCCTTTGCGCGCTCTTTGTTCTTGCGCTTAGCGTGGGAGACCACGGATGGGCATTCGACGGAGGGAGCAGGGTCCTTCAGGCCCCTGAATCGGGCGCCCATGTCTCCGACGGCCTTTAGGCCCGGAGAAGTCTTTCTGATCATTCGCCAACCCCTACACCACCCTCCGCACCCCCGGCATCCTCACCAGCGGATCGGCTACGAGCCACGTCGCGACGCAGGCCAGAACCCCGACAACGCCAAACTTGACCAGGGCGGGCGAGGCCCAACCGTGCAGCAGGAGAGAAATGCCCACCAGGATTGGCGGATGAATGATGTAGACCGTGTACGCGCGCCGGTTGAGCCACGTCCACACGGCCGAGGGCCGGTTCAGGTGCTCGCGGAAGATGAGCAGCCATGCGGCGATCAAGCCCCAGGTCACAAATGGCTCCCAAAACGCGTAGAGAATGGCAGCCCACGAGAACCCTGTATTGAAATTTGCATGGCCGCTGGCAAGCAACCACCCCAGTGGCAACGTGGGCCACACAATCAGCGCGACGATCAGCCACGGCCGTGCCTGCTTCCAGGTCAGTTGCGCCAGCCAGTTGCGGGGCCTGGCTCTTAATCCCACCACGAAGAGAAAGATGTACGAGGCCCAGTAGCCATAAAGACTTGTGCCAATCGGAAACACCTGCCGCAGGGCCAGAGCGCCGGCGCCGACGATCAAAGCGCCGATGAGCCAGGATCGCCATCCCGGGATGAGACTATGCGTCGCGGTACTTGCGCTCCCGGGCTGCAAGCCACGTACGCGGCGCCAAATGACATAGCCCAGGCTGAAGGCGAGCAGTGCTTCGGCAAACCAGAGCGGCCCGGGATTGAACTCCTTGTGCCGCCAGTACCATGCGAGGGTGGGCCAGAAGCCGTCTCCCTGGGCGTAGGTCACCATTGCGGCGGTGAGCGGACCCAGGATGAAGCCAAAGGCCAGAGTCGGAATGCCCAGCCGGATCAGGCGGTCGAGGATGAACTTCCCGTATCCCTTGCGCTCCAGCGAGGACGGCGTGAAGTAGCCGGCGAGCAGGAAGAAGAAGCCCATGAAGTAGGCCTGGTTGGTGGTGCAGAAGAGGATGAGCAGAATGCCGGGGACCGTGCGGGAGGGCTGGATCTCGTGCCAGAACCAGCCGCCGATGGCGCCATAGGTGATCGCCGTGTGGTGCAGAACTACGAACGCCGTCATCACCGTGCGCAGGCGGTCAATGTAAAACTCACGTTGAGGCATGACCTATTGTACGTGTGGCCCGAGTGCGCGGTTCCGGTCACAAAACGCCAAAAGCCGCCCGAAGCTTGTCGCTCCGAGCGGCTTTGCTGACTCGCTGACTTGCTAACTCTCTGGCAACGCTAGCGCCGCTAACTCCGCTAGCTCCGCTGTCTTTCTAATACTTCACAATCTTCTCGAACGAATCCGGCTTGAGACTTGCGCCGCCCACCAGCGCGCCGTCAATCTCTTCCTGGCCGATCAGAGCTGTCGCATTGTCGGGCTTCACGCTGCCGCCATACAAAATCCGCATGGCCGCGGCCACATCGGCGCCCAGCAGCCTGGCAACTTCGGCGCGAATGATGCGGTGCGCATCGGCCGCAATCTCGGGCGTCGCCGTCTTGCCTGTTCCAATGGCCCACACCGGCTCGTACGCAATCACGATGGGCGCGGCGGCCTCGGGCGTAATGCCGGCAAATGCGCCTGTGACCTGCGTCTTGAGCACGCTCGAAGTCTTGCCGGCCTCGCGCTCTTCAAGCACCTCGCCGATGCACACCACCGGAATGATGTTGTGCTTGAGAGCGGTGTGCAGCTTTTTGTTCACAATCTCGTCGGTCTCGGCAAAGTACTGGCGCCTCTCAGAGTGGCCGATGAGCGTGTGCGTGCCGCCTACAGCCAGCAGCTGGCCTATGGAGGTCTCGCCGGTATAGGCGCCCTCCTCGGCAAAATGGATGTTTTGCGCGCCAACAGCAACGTTCGACCCTGCGCAGGCTGGGACGACTGTAGGCAGAAGAACCGGAGATGGGAAAAGCGCGATCTCGTCGCGGGTGTGCCCGGCAACGAGCGGCAAAAACGCATCGACAAACGCCTTGGCCTCAGCCGGCGTCTTGTACATCTTCCAATTGGCGGCAATCAGTGCTTTACGAGACATTTTGGTGGATTCCTCAATTCAATTTTATGGGATCGATTTCCGCGCGCCGGGTGACGGCGGGCACATGGCGGGATGAGAAGACCCTACCGAAAAGAAGTGACGGCGCCGGACCTACGAGCCTGATCGAACCGCTGAGGTCAAATCGTCGGGCACCAAACCTTTCATGAAAGCATCCCGATGATCGGGATCGCCCAGGTCCATCGTGAACTGGCGCCACACGCCGTCCTGAAGCACGGCCATGTTCCAGGGGCCAGAGACCGAGTCAGAGAACTGCCAGACGATATGGTACCCCTCCTCATTCGTGAACCCTTCGCCGTCGGCCTGCAGAATGGCGTCGCCGCGCTCCCATAGCCTGGAGCGCAGCGCGTGGAGTGCATTACCGCCTCCCGCCATCTCCGAGCCCTGCAGGTGCTGGAATGCGTAGACCGTTTTGATTGAAGCAAGATAATCTTCAAGCCACTGAACTCCGCTCTTCGGCTTGCAATCCCGAATGTCTTCGATGAAGTCTGCGATCTCGTCCTGGCCGATCGACCCATCGAAGACCGGGTTGCGCTCGAGGACTGCGACCTCAACTTCATCGATGCTTGAGAGTAGGAGCGACTCCCAGTTTTCATCTTCACCGCTTTCGCGGGTGAGTCTGAAGTCGGGGTGCCCATCGCGAATGAACTGCGCGAGTTCGTCAAAGGGAGGAAACTCTTCGTCTTTCGACAAGACCCGAGTGTAATAGCCCATGGTTCTCCTCTTCGGCTTTCAATACATGCATTCTCTCGGAAACACCTGGCAACAAAAACCGCATCCAGCGCTCAGCACCGGATGCGGTTCTCTGATCACTAACAACTGGTTACTTGTCGTTGAGCGCCTCAACACCAGGCAGCTTCTTGCCTTCGAGGAATTCAAGCGAAGCGCCGCCGCCGGTGGAGATGTGAGTGATCTGGTCGGCCACGCCGGCCTTGTTCACCGCGCTCACCGAATCGCCGCCGCCCACGATCGACGTCGCCGTGCGGTTGGCCGCAATCGCCTCGGCAATGGCGTTGGTTCCCACTGCGAAGTGCTTGAACTCGAAGACGCCCGCGGGGCCGTTCCACACAATCGTCTTGGCCGTCTCGATCACGTCCTCAATCGCGCCAATCGACTTGGGACCGATGTCGAGTCCCTGCCAATCGGCAGGGAAGTCGACTGAGGAATCCCAAACCTGCGTCTTGGCGTCGTCGGCGAACTTATCGGCAATAATGTTGTCCACTGGCAGCAGCAGATTCACGCTCTTGATCTTCGCCTTCTCCAGCGTCTCTTTGGCCAGGCCGATCTTGTCCTCTTCAACAAGCGACTTGCCCGTGGTCACGCCCAGTGCGCGGTAAAAGGTATAAGCCATGCCGCCCACGATCGCCAGCGTGTCAACTTTGTCGAGCAGGTTCTCAATCACTTCGATCTTGCCCGAGATCTTGGCCCCGCCGATGATGGCCACAAACGGCTTCTCGGGCGATTCGAGCGCTTTGCCCAGGTAGGTGATCTCCTTTTCCATCAGCAGGCCGGCAACGGCGGGCTTGAGGAAATGCGTAATGCCCTCGGTGGATGCATGCGCGCGATGAGCCGAGCCGAACGCGTCGTTCACATACACCTCGGCCAGCGAGGCCAGCGCCTTGCTGAACTCAGGATCGTTGGCTTCTTCCTCGGCGTGGTAGCGCAGATTCTCAAG
>Ga0326728_10007484_pt1 | contig 27978 bp, 19 predicted proteins | sample MB3enrmetagenome_FD_207602 | JGI IMG/M metagenome (GOLD analysis project Ga0326728, IMG submission 207602) | Lab enriched peat soil microbial communities from McLean, Ithaca, NY, United States - MB31MN | ecosystem: Environmental > Terrestrial > Soil > Wetlands > Peat | place: USA: New York...
GCGCTGCATCGCTACTACGGCACGGTGTGGGCGCCCTATCTGTGCGAATATCAGAACCACTTTTACATCTACTTCCCGGCTAACGGCAGCCTGCGCGTGGTTCATGCCGATCACCCCACCGGGCCGTGGAGCGAGCCCGTCGATCTCGGCATCCAGGCCATCGACCCCGCGCACATCGCCGAGAATGGCCACCGCTATCTGCACATGGTTGGAGGAATGATGGCCGAGCTTACTGCGGACGGGCTGGCGGTGAAGACGCCGCCGCGCAAGGTCTTCGACGCCTGGCCCATCCCTGCCACCACGCGCATGGAATGCACCTGCCTGGAGGGCCCCAAGCTGATGGAGCGCAATGGCTGGTTTTACCTCAACGTGGCCGAGGGCGGCACCGGCGGCCCGGGCACCAGCCACGGCGTTGTCTCTGCCCGCAGCCGCCACGCCGACGGCCCATGGGAGTACTCGCCCTACAATCCGATTGTTCACACGCCCTCGCGCGAGGACCGCTGGCTCTCGCTGGGCCATGGGCGGCTGGTGGATACACCAGACGGCAAGTGGTACATCACCGTTCATACGTATGAAAACGGCTATCGCACCCTGGGCCGCCAACTGATGCTGCTGCCCGTGGAGTGGACCGCTGACGGCTGGTTCCGCGTTCCCGCGGGCGTTACAGCGGATGCGGCGATTCCCATGCCGGTTCCCGGCACACGCCAGCAGCCCTTCCTTGATCCATCCGACGACTTCACCAGCCCGGAACTCGGCCTTCAGTGGGCCTTCTGGCACGAGTTTGACCCGGCCCGCTTCACCACCGGCAAAGGCGCCCTCACGCTGGCAGCCAAAGGCAGCTCACTGGCCGACACTTCCGCCCTGACCACCTCCGTCGGCGGACACTCGTACACCGTAGAGATCGACGTTGAAGTCACGCCCGGCTGCGAGGCAGGCCTGATGCTCTTCTACAATCCCCAGCACGCCGCCGGCATTGTTCTCTCCCCGGAAGGAATCGGCGCGCGCAACCCCAATGGCTTCATCCCCAGCCGCCAGCAACAAGGCGCAACCAGAGCCACCCTGCGTGCAGTCAATGACCGCCAGGAGGTCGATTTCTACTTCCGTCTCCCTGGCCAGAGTTGGAAGCGCACTCCGGAATCGGCAGAAATCTCCGGCTTGCACCACAATGTTCTCGATGGATTTCTGGATGTGCGCCCGGCGGTTTACGCCTGCGGCCAGGGCCAGGCTACTTTTCGCGGCTTCCGCTACTGGCCGGAGGTTAATGCGCCGGTATAGGGCGGCAAGTCGAGGAAAGTGCCCGCACTTTGCTTTTAAACACAACAAAGCCGCTCCGAAGAGCGGCTTTGCAGGCTAGCTATGCGGATTAGTTGAAAATTGCGCCCACAGTCAAGTTGGATGATAGCCATTCAATATCAGGCGCCGGGAGGTCAGGGTTGTAATCCGGACTGTTTATTGATAATCCGTAGTTTGGGTTTGGTACTCCGGCTACAAACGTGCAAGTATTTGGTCCGGTTGCGGTGGAGGGATTGGGACTTATCGTCGTACAGTTATCAGACCATCCGCCGAAGGTGCCGGTGCCGCCACCAGGCTGAGTTGCAGTCAAAGTCACCGTAGTGCCGATGGGGTAGGTCGCCACGCAGACGGAGCCGGCCCCGGCGGCAAGGCCATTCTTGATAGCCCAGCCAGGGCCGCAACTGATCACGTTCGCGGTGCCTGTGGCGGAAGGAGCCGTCACCAGCCAATTGGTGGTGTTCAGACCTTCGTTATAGACGGTCACGGTCGCCAGAAGCGCGGCTGCCTGCGAGCCGGGGAAGCATGAACCTGCGACGGGACCATTGGGGCATGCGGTGACCGGGACGGCAGGTATGCAGGTTGAGCAGGGGCAGGGAGTAACAAGCGGGCATGAGAACTGTGCTGTAGCTAATTGAATTGAGCCGGTGACCGGATCCGCGATTTCGGCTATGATCGTTGCGCCGGCTCCAGTAGTGCTCCCGTATGCAGTGACAATTCCAGCGGTGGCCCCAGTATCTCCGCCTGTATTGGTATCCACGGGGAAAACATTTGGCATGGATGATATCCAGACAGCCGAATTTGTCACATCGCGTATCTGAGGAGCTGTCGTGTAGGTTCCGATGGCCAGGAAATTCCCCGTATCCTGCAAATTGCCAACGGTAATGGAACTGGGAATGATGGTGAGCGAAACCAGCCCCGTCGAAGAGACCGGACCCGTTGGATTCGTTGTACTCGTTCCCGATACGCTTGTAACCGTAACGGATACGCTGCTGGAGAGCTGACCTCTGAAACCTTGCGCGGTGGCAGTAATTGTCGTTGTACCGCTGCCTTCGCCCAACACCACGCCAGCCGCCAAGCCTCCTGTTGGACAGCCGGCAACACCCGCCGTGCAAGGGCCGACAATCGCCACACTGGGGCTGGTAGAGGTCCAAGTGGCGTCAGTCACAGACCCGGTGGTCTGATGCGTAGAATTGCCGAATGTCCCGGTTGCCGTAAGCTGCACCGTGGCGCCTACCGCTATCGAATTGGTCGCGGGCGTCACCTGAATGGAATCCAGCCCAGAACTGGTGTTGGTGCAACCGGTAAACGGCATTACAAGGCAAGCTATCAAAAGCGATCCGAAGCAGTGGCGATTCAACATTTCGGTCTCCTGGCGTTCCAATACCTGCGGTTCCGCCAACCCCTGGGCGAAACCGGAGATTATCGTCCACATTCGACTATAGGCCCTTATATCTCCGCGCGCTATACTATAAAGGCGTCCCTGTACATACGGAATCAAATCAGTTAATAAGGACTCGACGGGCTACTTTCGCGCTTTTTCCGGGTTTTTTATAAACCTGGAATACCGGCATAATTGCGAGCCCGGCGTCCAGATGCTTTTGCCCGGCGCACCCCGCAACGGCTAAACTGCTCTTCAGCATGGCCATTGCCCGCGACAACACCCCGGACCGGCTGGTCAGCGCCACGCGCGCTGACGAAGAGCAGAGTTTTGAACTGAAACTGCGCCCTCGCTGGCTGGGCGAGTTCATCGGCCAATCCAAGGCCAAAGAGCAGCTCACTATCGCGCTGGAAGCCGCCAAATCCCGCGGCGAGGCGCTGGATCACGTGCTGCTCTCCGGCCCTCCGGGGCTGGGCAAGACCACGCTGGCCACTATCATTGCCAATGAGCTGGATGTGGGTTTTCAGCAGACCTCCGGCCCGGCATTGCAAATTCAGGGCGATTTGACGGCGATTTTGACCAATCTGCGCGAGCGCCAGGTGCTCTTCCTGGACGAGATTCACCGCATGCAGCCGGTGCTGGAAGAAAAGCTCTACACCGCGTTGGAGGACTACAAGCTGGACATCATCATCGGCCAGGGTCCGGCGGCGCGCACTCATGTGATGGAGATTCGCCCTTTCACCTTCATCGGCGCCACCACGCGGCCCGGCCTGCTTAGCTCGCCGTTACGCTCGCGCTTCGGCATTCTGCTGCGCCTGGAGTTTTACTCAGAAGAGGACCTGCGCATCATTGTCACGCGCTCTGCCGAGGTGTTGCAGATTCCCATCGATCAGGATGGCGCAGCGGAGATTGCCCTGCGCTCGCGGGGGACTCCAAGGATAGCCAATCGCCTGCTGCGCCGCGTGCGGGATTACGCCCAGGTGCGCGGAACAGGGGTGATTGACCACCCCACCGCCAAAGCCGCGCTGACCATGCTGGAAGTAGACGCTCACGGCTTTGACGAGATTGACCGCAGGCTGCTGCTGGCCATCATCCAGAAATATGACGGCGGCCCGGTCGGCCTGAGCACGCTGGCCGCCACCCTGGCCGAGGAGCAAGACGCGCTGGAAGAGGTCTACGAGCCGTTCCTGATTCAGATCGGATTCCTCGACCGCACGCCGCGCGGGCGCGTGGCCACGCGCCTGGCCTACGAACACTTCGGCCTGACTGTACCAGGAAAACAACCCGGATTATTTTAGGAAGACAGATGATTTTTGATGGGGGATATTGAAATGATCCTTAGCGGAAAATATATTGCTGCGATGTTTATACTGATCATTCTGCCTCAAACTCAAATTGTCAGCCAGACGATACGTTGCTCTCATGCTGATGCGGAAAAGGCCGATTATGAAGCAAGCCGAGTGCGGACATGGGATGAGTTATATCATTCCTATCTTCATTATTCTGGTTGTGACGATGGTTCTATTGGGGAAGGATATAGTGATTCTGTGGTGCGATTATTAGCGCATCACTGGAGTTCACTTCCACTAGCATTTCCATTGTTTGCAGACGATGCTGGATTTTACAAATTTGTACGAAAGCATATCGATCCGACTACAAAATATGAAGATCTGAAAATGGTTCGTGCAAATGCAATTCATTCTTGTCCAACGGGAGATAACGAATATTGCGTACAGATAAGAAAAAGAGCGGAAATAGCTCTTCGTGAAATAAACCAGTTATTCCCGCAAATAAAATAAGAAGTAACCGTCGCGTGCGAGGAGTAAGCAGTGAACAGAGATTGCGAAATTAGTATGATTAGCCAAATGAGACAGGAGGAAAGATCATGTCACTTACCGAATCCACCATGCTGGAACTGGGCACCACCGCCCCTGACTTTGCACTCACCGACGTCGTGACCGGCAAAACGGTCCGCCGCGATGATTTTCGCGGGCAGAAGGCATTGCTGGTGATGTTCATCTGCGCCCACTGCCCCTATGTAAAGCACATTGAGAAGGGCCTGGCGGCCCTGGGCAAAGACTATACTGACCAGCCTGTCGGCATCGCCGCCATCAGCAGCAACGATGCCGTCACGCACCCCGCCGACAGCCCCGCCGGGCTCAAGCAACAGGCGAAGACCTTCGGCTTCTTATTTCCTTACCTTTATGATGAAACGCAAGCCGTGGCGCGAGCGTATAAGGCCGCCTGCACGCCGGACCTCTTTCTTTTTGACGCGAATTTCCGCCTGGTCTATCGCGGCCAATTCGATTCCAGCCGCCCCGGCAACGGCATCCCGGTCACCGGCGAAGACCTGCGCTTCGCCATCGACCTAGTGCTTGCGGACAAGCAGGTGCCCAAGGAGCAGCGCCCCTCGATCGGCTGCAACATCAAGTGGAAGGCGTAAACAATCAGCGAGTCAGCGAGCCGACTCTTGGTGAGTAACCCTGGCGACAGGCAAGATCTGCTCCGCCGGCGCCAGTTCAGCAAGCAGTTCGTGAATCTCCAGCAGAACCTCGTCGCTCCGCGTGGCGGCCAATGGGTACTTGAGCAGGCCCTGCGGCGTGAACTGCGCGCCGCGCCCGGCGTTTTGCTCCACCAGATGCATCAGACGCCGCGGATCGATCTCCGCATTTTCCATGAAGCGAATGTGCAGCTCAGCGCGCTTTCGATCCACCTGCGCAATGCCGATTTGTTCGCATTCGAGCCGTATCTGCGCCGCCTCCAGCAGGTACACCGTGGCGTCCGGCAGCGCGCCATAGCGGTCTTCCATCTCCGCGCGCACCTCGGCAATCGCCGCCTCGCTTCTGGCTCCGGCAATTTTTTTATAGAGGCGCAGCCGCTGATTCTCCTCCGGCACGTAACTCTCGTCGATGCGCAGAGCGATTCCCAGGTTGAGTTGCGTCGTTGGCTGCTCCTCGCGCGATTCGCCCTTGATCTCCTTGACCGCGGCCTCCAGCATGGAGGTGTAAAGCTCGAATCCCACCGCCTCGATGTGCCCGCTCTGCTCTCCGCCCAGCATATTGCCCGCGCCGCGCAACTCCAGGTCAAGCGCTGCAATTTTGAAGCCCGCGCCCAGGTCGCTGAACTCCTTCAGCGCGGCGAGCCTTCTGCGCGCAATCTCCGTCAACTCCTGCTCGGGAGGAATCAGCAGGTAAGCGTAAGCGCGCCGGTTGGAGCGCCCCACGCGCCCGCGCAACTGGTACAACTCGCTGAGCCCGTGGCGATCCGCGCGATTGATGAGCATGGTGTTCGCCAGCGGAATATCCAGCCCGTTTTCGATGATGGTCGTAGCTACCAGCACATCATACTCGTGGCGCATGAAGGCCAGCATTACGCGCTCCAGTTCCGTCTCGCTCATCTGCCCGTGGCCGACGCAAACGCGCGCCGCCGGGACTAATTCTTGTATGCGCGCGGCGATTTGATAGATAGACTCCACGCGATTGTGCACAAAGTACACCTGCCCGCCGCGCTCCAACTCCACCTCGATGGCCGAGCGCACAATCTTCTCGTCGAACTTGGCGACAACCGTCTGGATAGCCATTCGATCCTTGGGCGGCGTCTCGATGACGCTCATATCGCGCAAGCCCACCAGAGACATGTGCAGCGTGCGCGGAATCGGCGTGGCGCTCATGGCCAGCACATCGATCTCCTTGCGCAGTTGCTTCAGCCGCTCCTTGTGGCGCACGCCGAAGCGCTGCTCCTCATCCACCACCAGCAGGCCCAGATCCTGAAACTTGATGTCTTTCGACAGCAGCCGGTGCGTGCCGATGAGAATGTCCACCTGGCCGGCCTCGACCTTTTCAATAATGTTTTTTTGTTCTTTTTGCGTTCTGAAGCGCGAGATCATCTCCACGTTGATGGGAAACTGAGCAAATCTTTTCTTGAAGGTCTCAAAGTGCTGAAAGCTGAGAACCGTGGTGGGCGTAAGCACCGCGACCTGCTTGCCGTCCTGCACCGCCTTGAAGGCCGCGCGCATGGCCACTTCGGTTTTGCCGTAGCCCACGTCGCCGCACAAGAGGCGATCCATCGGCGTGGTTGATTCCATGTCGTACTTGATGGCGCGTATCGCCGAAATCTGGTCTTCGGTTTCGTTGTAATCGAAGGCGTCCTCAAACTCCTTTTGAAACTCGTTGTCCCTGGAGAAAGCGGTTCCCTGCGCGGTAGCGCGCTGGGCGTATAACTTCAACAACTCTCCGGCCATTTCCTGCATGGCCTTGCGGACTCTTGATTTTGTTTTGGCCCATTGCTGCGAACCAAGCCTGTTCAACGCCGGCGCCGGTCCCGCGTCCGTCGAGCGGTACTTCTGAATTAAATCCAACCGGGTTAACGGCACATATAACCTAGCTTGTTCGGCAAACTCCAGGATCATGAACTCAACCGTCAGCCCGTCCTGCACGATTTCCTTCAGCCCCTGGTATTGCGCGATGCCATGCTCCACGTGAACCACATAATCGCTGATGGCAAGGTCGCGGAAATCGGAGACGAAGGCCGCCGTTTTTGAGCGCCTCGGCTCGGGGCGCGCCGCCACATCGGCTTCGTCGGAGAGATCGTTGGCCCCGAAGAGAATCAGGTTCGAGTCAAGAAAGCTAACGCCCGCGGCTATGGGCGTGCGCACGATCACCGGCACGCGCAGGTCGCCGGCCAGGTAACTGCTCTCGTCGAGCATCGTCTCGCCGGGATGCGGGTTGCGGCTGCCGAGCCGATAAGGAATCTGGTACTCGCGCAGCACCGTGGCCAGCCGCTCAACGTCGCCATGGTGCGTCGCGGCCAGCACTATCCGCGACTCAGCAGCCATCAGCGTCCGCAACTGCTCAGTCAGCGCGGGAATCGACCCATGAAACCTGAGCGTAGGCCGCGTGTTCAACTCGATCTCGCCCAGCGTTGTGTCGTGGTCCAGAATGTCCACCACTCCCAGCTGATCGAGGTCCAGCCCCATGTGCGATTCGAGTTGCGCAGTCAACACCTCTGGCCGAAGATAGATGTCCTCGGGCCGTATCAGCGAGCCTATTCCGGATCTTTCGTGCCGCTGCTCGACTTTGTTCCACCAGCGATCGATCTGGTTGCGCACCATCGCCGGCTCTTCAATGAACAGCGCGCATCGGGGCAGCAAAGTGAGCAGCGACTTCTCTGCCCCGGCCACAGCGGAGAAAAACTCCCACCCCGGAAAGACGCTGACCCCGCCGGCCGAGGCCAGCTCGGCGGCCATCTCCTCATCCTCTTCAGCACCTTCGAGCGCCACCCGCTGCCTGCTCAGCCGCCCATGCACCGCGGCCAGCAGGCGCTCGGTCACCGGCGTTTCAGTCAGCGGCAGCAACAGCGCTTCGTCTAGAGCCGACTGCGAGCGTTGCGTCTCCGGGTCAAATTTCCGGATGGTTTCAATCTCGTCGCCGAATAGCTCGATGCGCGCCGGGCGGTCGGCCTCCGGCGAATACACGTCGAGAATCCCGCCGCGCCGCGTAAACTGCCCCGGCATCTCCACCAGGTCCATTTGCGTGTAGCCGACGCTGGCCAGGTGGCGGGTCAGCATCTCCACGTCCACCTCTTCGCCGCGCTTCAATGTAAGGGCGAGCCCGGCATAGTAGTCGCAATCAAAGAGCTTCAGCGCCGCCGACTCCACGGGGGCAATCAGGATCGAGACCGCTCCAGTGGCCAGCTTCCACAACGCGGCTGCTCGCAGTTCCTGCACATCGGGATGAGGAGATAGATTTTCAAAGGGAAGCACATCGTGGGCCGGCAGCCGGGCAACCTGGAGCGGATCGATGGCGCCGGTCAGCTCGCATCCGGCGCGCAGCATCGGCTCCAGCGCCTCGGCAGCCTTGTTGTCGGCCACCACCACAATCACCGGCTGACGGGCTGCGCGCGCCATCAGCGGCAGATAGATCGCCCGCGCCGTGGAGGTCAATCCGGACACACGTCTACGCCCCGCAGCAAGGCTCAGATGCCTGCGAACGCGCTCAAATCCCGAAGCGTGCTCCAGTTCCGCGAAGATCTCGCGGACGAACGGGAGAATCATGTGATGCCAGTTTACCAGTTGTTACATGACCGCCGGCTGGCGCGCGCTTGAACAGTTCAATTTGAAAGAGTGAACGTTTCCATTTAAGTTGAACGAAACAAACGGCACGCCCGTTTTGAAATAGTTTCTCGTCCTTAAAGTTCGGATATGGCACGCCGCGAGATTTTCTTTTTCCCATCCCATATATTTTTATTATTGTGCGATGAAATGGAGAAAGACGGTTCCGGTCCAATTCCGCGCAGACATGTGCCGGGCAGGAACCAGGAATGGATTGTCCATGCGGAGAAGTTAAAGCGAGGTCATCTATGCGGAAATTGAATGTATGGTTATCGTGTCTGGCTGTTCTGATTATGGCGGCTACGCCCATCAATGCGCAAAACAACAAGGCCGGAACCGCACATGAAAATGCACCCAACGCAACCGGCTCGGCCACAAGCGCCGTGAGCGTCGCGGCGCTGCTCGATGCGCTCTTGAAGAAAGGCGTGCTCACGCCTTCCGAGGCCAATGCTGTTCGCCATGCCACTGCCGACAACGAGCTTCAACTCCTGGTTGAAGTCCTCACTCGCAAGGGTGTATTGACCGCAGCAGACTTGTCCACAAGCGTAACCACAGCTGTCAGCCCTGCGCCCGCGCCTCCTACGCAAGTTACCCCACCGCCGCAAGCAATGCCCGTGCCACAACCCGAACTTGTGGTATTGAAACCCATCGTGCCGGCCGTAGTTCCGGCGATTGTTCCCGTGCGCGTGCTGGCCTTCGACTCTCCCAAATCTGGCGGTTTAGCCGGTCTTAAGCTCAGTCCTGTGACATTCACGCCCTACGGATTCATCAAAGGAACCGTGGAGCAGGACAGCAGTTCGCCCAACGGCGACGACTTCCCCATTCCTGCCGGTCTGATGTTGCTGCCTGGCAGTAACACCGGTCCCAATGCCGACCCCGAGTTTCATATGAAAGCGCGTCAAAGCCGCATCGGAATCAATCTCGAGTGGCCTGCCATCTCCAAGAAGATGGTCCTCACCGGCCGCATCGAAACGGACTTCGAGGGCAACTTCAATGAGTCCGATAACGCCGACGTCACTTCCATTCGCAACCCCAACCTGCGCCTGCGTTTGGCCTACGCGCGTTTAGATTACCGCGCCACGGACCAGACCAGCCTGTTCTTCGTTGGCGGCCAGGACTGGACTCTCTTCGGTTCCAAAGCGCTGCCCAACATGCTCGATACTACATGGAACGCTGCCAGCTACGGCGCCACCTACAATCGCTCTCCGCAGTTTCGTTTTGGGGCCGTTCAGAAACTTGGCGGCTCTGCGCGCAATTTCAAGCTCTCGCCGGAGTTTGCCATCATGATGCCAAGTTCGGGTCAGGTGGAAAAGCTCACCTTTTGCACTCTGGCAGGTCTCGACTGTCCCCCCGGCGTCTCATCCACTGCCGGCTTGCTGAGCCAGGTCGGCGAGGCTGAGCGTCAGGGCGCGGACTCCGACCGTCCTGAGCTGAACGCCGGATTGACATTACAGTTCCAAATCGATAAAGCTCCCGCGGTTGCTCCCGCGCAAATCTTCTGGACTGGAATGTACGGGCGCCGCGCGTCCATTGTTCCCAATACCGCCGAAGATCTGATCAGTGACGAATATCCAACCGCTTTAGTTGCGGGCACTCCGTTGGCCAAGGGTTATACCGCAGGCAGCACCATTTACGGGAACCAAATTGCCGCGCAATTGCCCTCCCGCTGGGCAACCTTGGTTGTGAGCGGCTATCGGGGCGCCGATCTGCGCCAGGTGTTGGCCGGTGAACTCACTACCAACTACACCAACACTCTCGGTCTCTTCTCCATTCCTCTGGTGAACGCGAACGGCGGAACTCCTGCGCCCTTCTTCCTGGGTACGGGCATTGATAACGTCGCGGGCACGCTCTCCGGCTTCGCGTTGCTGGGTTGCAACATCAATCCAGGCGGGGAAACCTGTCCCGCGGCTCATGTTGCGGTTGCTCCGGAACATGGCGTGCGCGCCTATGGCGGATTTGTCGAGCTAGGACTGCCACTGTCACGCTGGTTCAACGCCAATCCCAAGGGCTACAACGCTGGATGGCAGCTCTATCTGCATGCCGGCAAAGATCAACTTGTGCATCGGGATGCCGCCATGCAGCTCGGTTTACTGGACGGAGCCGGCCCAAACCAGATTGGCCAGGGACTTGGCATCCCCATGATCGGGAGTCAATTCATTGGGGCCACCCTGAACTACAAGATCAACCAGTGGTGCATGTTTAGCTTCGAGCAGACCCATTACAGCTCCCGCGCCATCCCCGAGCTGGGCAAATTCTGGACCATCTCGGCAACACCGTCACGTATCTGGCAGGATCAGCGCTCGGAGTTTGGGCCGGTCTTTACGTTCTAGAGCGGAGTGACCCGCATCTAAGAGTTCCATTCCGGAAACCAATGTTATCCGCGGTATCTACTCCGCCGCACCCGCCCGATCGACGAACACCTGCTGGGGAGCCGTAACGTCAACCGTTTGCCCTTCCACTTTGACCTTCAGATTTTCGGCGGCAGGCTTGCGATCCATTGGGGCGGAAAAGCCCAGCTCGAACTGATTTCCCAGGCGGAGGGCAAGTTCCTCGAAAAATGGCTGCAAGGAAACCGGGTTGCCGATCCCGGACCATAGGTTCTTGCCTCCGGTGGCGCCGGTCACTTCTATCAAGAGGCTCTGGCCGGCATTGTTGGCGTACATTGTGTGGTCGGCGCGTCCTTGATTGAGCCAATAGATGGAGTAGACGACTAGGCCCGAGCGGACCGAGTCGTTGATTGCGGCCTCGACATAAGGATCATAGAAATCAAGCCGCCTCTCGTAGTTATCCACGCCGTCGGTAATTATTACCACCTCGCGCCGCGCCCCGCGATCGCTGGAAGGCCAGTGCTTGGCTAGGTCGGAGAGACAGAAGTAAGGGCTGGCGCTCGAGCCGGGCATGCCGCCGGGCAGGTGAAGCGCGCGCAGTACCTCGGCGTGATCCGCGGACAGTGGACCGGCAAAGACAGCGCGCCCGTTCATCATGTATGCGATTCCCGCCTTCGCATTCGGCGGGAGGCCGTTGACGAAATGCTGGATGTCTCCGAATTGGCCTCCCAGGCTGTTGAGGGCCGAAGTGTCAATCAGAATCACCAGCTCCAGCCTGGCCTCCGGCCCGCGCAGCGGCGCCCAACTGGTAACCACGGCGGGTTTCCCGTTCACCTTGATGCTTAAGTCCTTCTGGGAAACGCTTGCAGGCAACACTCCATGCTGCTTGGAGAGAATCGTCACCACGGCACGTCCCTGCCCCGTACTCTGCGAAAACGACTGCGCTGCCAGCAACAGCGCTCCGATGGTCAACCAGATCGCCATTCTATGGTTCTTCATAAGACCCCCTCATTGAGGTACACCCGCCGTCCCTCGCCCACAGTCTAATACGATGTGCCTCTACGATGTTAGACACGAAATATGAAGAAATGTTCTGCTTTAGTTTCACAACGGCGGCCACCCGTTCCGGTTCTTCAAACTACAATAAGGAAAATGGCAAAAAAACTGAGAATCGGGATTCTGTTTGGCGGACGGAGCGGGGAGCACGAGGTTTCGCTGCTTTCGGCGGCTTCGATCTTGCATGCGATTGACCGCAATCTATTTGACGTGGTGCCGATCGGCATCAACAAGAGCGGGCACTGGCTGACCTCGGGGGCGGCGCAGGGGCTGCTGGAGGGGGCCGGGGCCGATGCTGCCGAGCCAACCAAGCTGCGTGCGGGCGACCCGGCGGCTACGCCGGGAGCGCGGGTACTGGCCGAAGGGCAGCCTACGCTGATGGCGCCGGAACCGGAGACGTCACTGACGAAGGGCGGAGTCGCGGCATTGGATAGCCATGCGGCGCTGGGCGGACAATCGCTGGACGTGGTTTTTCCCGTGCTGCATGGGACCTTTGGCGAGGATGGGACGATCCAGGGACTTTTTGAGCTGGCAGGAATCGCCTATGTCGGGTCGGGCGTGCTGGGCTCGTCAACGGGCATGGACAAGGACGTGATGAAGCGGCTCTTCGCCCAAGCCAAACTGCCCATCGTCAAGCACGTCACTTTGCTCAGGGCAGAGTGGGAGCGTGCGCCGCGCAAGGCTATCGCGCAGGTCGAGAAGGCGCTTGGGTACCCGGTTTTTGTGAAGCCGGCCAACCTGGGCTCCTCGGTGGGCATCTCCAAGGCTCACAACCGCAAGGAGTTGGAACCGGCATTGGCCCTGGCCGCCCGCTACGACCGCAAGCTGATTGTGGAGCAGGGCGTGGGCGGCAAAAAGGCCAAGGCGCGGGAGTTTGAGGTCGCCGTGCTGGGCAACGACGACCCTCAGGCAAGCGTGGTCGGCGAGATTATTCCCTGTAAGGAGTTCTACGACTACGAGGCCAAGTACCTCTCTGAAGGCTCCTCGGCGGTGATTCCAGCCCCGCTGAATAAGGCCGAGACCAAGCAGATTCGCGAGATGGCGATTGCGGCCTTCCGGGCCTGCGATCTGGCCGGACTGGCGCGGGTGGACTTCCTGATGGAGCCGGGGGGCAAGCGGCGCATCTATTTGAATGAAGTCAACACTATGCCCGGATTCACCAGCATTAGCATGTTCCCCAAGCTGTGGGAAGCCTCGGGGCTCAGCTACACGGAACTGATTACCCGGCTGATTGAGCTGGCACTGCAGCGGCAGGTGGAGAAGAGCCGGACGGTGTACAGCCTGTAAAGCAGCTTTCAGCTATCAGTTCTCAGCTGTCAGCGAATCGTTCCCGGCATCGGGGAACTATATGCTCGCCATCGGTGTCTAAAGAAGAACATGAGGAGCGATAATAATCTTGGCTTCATCGGTTACTGACTGCTGATAGCTGACCACTGTCCACTGAAAGGAACTTAGACGATGACCTTGCTTGACGCTCCGGCATATAACGAAGCCCGCGAAAAGCGCCGGGTTGTGATGCTCTACAGCGCGGCGGGGCTGCTGTTTGTGCTGTTTGTGGGCTGGTGGCTGGCAGCCGGCCTTCCGGTGGACTGGCCCTGGCACTGGAACAACCACCTGCTGGGAAGAATGGCGGTAAATGCCTTCTTCAAGGACCTGGAAAAGAACGATCTGCCCGCGGCCTATGGCGTTTGGATCCACGATAAAAACTGGCAGCAGCATCCTGAGAGGTACTTCTATACATATGACCGTTTTGAGAAGGATTGGAGTCCAAATAGTCCGGATAACGATTATGGTCAGATTCACAGCCACCGGATTGCCGCCGCGCGCATGGTTGGCAACGTGCTCCAGACCGGAACGTTTATCAACGGGCGAAAGAGCAAGGCAATCAATCTGGACTATGACCCGAACGACCACACTCTGAGCTTTTCGCCGGAAGATGTGCAGTTTCTGGAGGGGCCGGGAGGGATTTCGTAGGGACGGCTTCTGGCTTTCATACAGAAGGAGAGAAATTAAATTCAATACAGGCTGCCTCTATACCGCCGTGCGGCGATGAGCAGGCAGCCTGTCGGCTTTATGCGCCGGATTCCGCGGCTTTCAGTTCGGTCAACGTCTTCTCCAGGCTGGCGGCGTCTTCCACATTCACGGCCTTTTGTTCCGGGTCAATCTGTTTGAGCAGGCCGCAGAGGACCATGCCTGGGGCAAACTCGATGAAGGCTTGTATTCCGGCGCCGATCAGGGTCTTCATGCAGTCCACCCAGCGGACCGTTCCGGTGACCTGGCGGGTGAGAACGTCGCGCATCTCGGCGGCAGTGGTGACCAGGCCGCCGGTGACGTTGGCGGCCACGGGGATGCGGGGATCGGCCAGCGTCAAATCGCTCAGCACGCTCGCCACTTCTTCCTGGGCAGGCTGCATCAGGGCGCAGTGGAAGGGCGCGCTCACGGGGAGCATGATGGCGCGGCGGGCGCCTTTGTGCTTAGCCAGCTCAGAGGCCTTCTCCACCGCCGCCAGGGCGCCGGAGATGACGGTCTGACCGGGAGAGTTGAAGTTGGCGGCGGAGACAACCAGGCCAGTCTCGTTGGCGGCTTCGGCGCAGATCTCAACTACCAGTTCAGGGGCGAGAGAGAGGATGGCGGCCATGGCTCCCTGGCCGGCGGGCACCGCCATTTGCATGGCCCGCCCGCGCGCCTTGACAGAGCGCACGGCGTCGGCAAAGGAGATGGTCCCGGCGGCCACGTGGGCGCTCCATTCGCCCAAGGAGTGACCGGCGGCCAGCGTCGGCTCAATCCCATGCAGGGCCATCACGCGCAGGGTGGCAATGCTCGCCGTAAGGATGGCGGGCTGGGTGTTTTCCGTCAGCTTGAGGTCTGCCGCCGGCCCCTCGTAGATCAGTTTGGTAATCGGGAAGCCCAGGGCCTCATCGGCCTCGGCGAAGGTATCGCGGGCAACAGGAAAGCGCTCGGCAAGTTCGCGGCCCATGCCAACCGCCTGCGACCCCTGCCCCGGAAAAAGGAAGGCAATTTTAATGGACATGCAAGGATAATTTTACCGGAAATGGGCGTATAGCGAAACCAGAGCAGCTATACCCTGAAGTAACTTTGTCAAATGGCTTTATCTTGAGTAATAGCCACCGCGAATACGCTCGGCAAGAGTACTTTTACTCTGGTTTAGCTGGAGCGTACGGATTCAGTTCCAGCGTTTTTTGTCGTCAGGGTCGTTGTCAATCGGGCGGCCGTAGCCGTCGACATGGATGGTGCGCCCCTGGGCGCGCATATAGACCTCGAACTTGCGGGCGGCGCGGCGGCGCTTCCAGCGGTAGTAGCGGTTGCGCAGGGCATACCATTTTTCGCTCAAACTGAACGAAAAACCGCGGCGCGGTGCCAGGAGGATGTAGAGCAGGCCGGCCAGCGCCCCGCCCAGCTGGGCAAAGGCATAGATTCTTTGCTCGCCGAAGAGCATGGCGATGGAAATCAGCGCGTAGATGGCCACCAGGTAGCGGGCCTTGATGCCGATGGGCAGAGGAAAAAGCATAAACTGCATCTCGCCGTAGAGCGCGCCGATGGCCGCCAGCAGGCCGAAGATGCCACCGAAGCAGCCGTAAAGCAGAATCGCGCCCAGCGAATAGCCCAGCAGATGAGCGCACTCATAGAGCGCGGTTGCGGCGGCCGCTGTACCCAGCACGGAGACGGCGTAGAGGCTGGTAACCCATCCGGGGGTGTGAAAATTCTCCAGAAAGCCGGCTAAAAACCACAGTGACAAAAGCTCGAAGAGCGCGCCCAACAACGTCGGATGAACCAGGCTGTAGGTGAAGGGTTGCCAGAACCAGCCGAGCTGCAGGAAGGCACTGGGAACAAAGCCGAAGCGGTCAAAGAATGGAATTGCCGGATGCGGAAATGCCAATACTGCGAGCACCAATGCAAAATAGGCAGCCAGATTCCAGAGAACCAGGCGGCGTGTGGCGCCGTGGAACGCGGGGAAGGCAAACGGAGTGGAGCCACTTCTGGGCATTGTAATCAGTCTAAGGGTAAACCCGGAGGCGAGCAAATATCCTGGAAAAAGCAGGGAGCCCGCGCGATTTCTTTATTTTGGCGTGGCCTTATTCCTGTATACTCCCCGGCAGGAAGGATGGCCTCCAGACGCCAGCCGCATGGCGTATTCTTTCTTTTAGGAACTCCCGTGGCATTTTGGGACTGTGTCTCTTGACCAAAGGCAGGTCTTTCTCTAAAAATAGCGAAGTCGAACAATAAAGTGCCGTCATCCTAAAAGAGGAAAGTGGGAAGAGGAGGTTGCCATGCCCAACTGCTTTGAATGCGAAAATATACTCGACATTGAATTGGACGAAGTGGAAGAAGGCGACGTGGTCACCTGCGATGAATGCGGCACGGAGTACGAAGTGGTTGGCGTTGAACCGCTGGAGCTGGCGCGGGTAAGCGAGAGCCTCGATGAAGACGAAGTGGATTTGCTCGACGAGGAAGAGGAGGAAGAGTGAGGTTGAATCGCACGAATTTGGCGGCCGGGGTATTACTAGCCCTTTTTGCCGCGGGTTTTATTTCTCTGGGATCAAGGGGCGGGTTCATAGGGCCGGATGTGGCCGTGGCGCAGAACCTGGGATATCGCGTGGTCTTTGGCAACGTGTTGGACAGCGACTCCAACCCGGTAGTGGGCGCCACCGTCTTCCTAAAAGACTTGAAATCAAAGACCATTCGCAGCTATACAACCGTCGAGATGGGCCGGTTCCGTTTTGCCGGGGTGAATATGGCCGAGGAACATGAGCTTTGGGCGGAGATGAACGGCAAGAAAACCGCCGTCAAGACCATCAGTTCCTGGGAGACGCGCAAGGAGTACGAGGTCGAACTGAAGCTGAAGTAGAACAGCCGATGATCCCGCGGCGACCCTATTCCTGCTTGAGAATCACATCGCCGTTGATGGTGTTGATCTCCACATGATTCTGACCGCTGCCGACGCGGCCTTCGGCGTAAATGTACTTGCGCGGGGTGCCCTGTGATGTGTCCCAGCCAGCGCTTTGACGATGAGTGAGGCCAAGGTGTTCGATGATGTCGTAGGTCTCATCCGCGTTCTGAGTGTAGGCAAGCTTAATCCGAAGATCCATGGGGAAGTCTTTGGGCACGATCAGCTTGATGGTGCCTGAATTCGAACTTAGATGAACATCGCGCTGGGCAGAGGAAGAGCCAACCAGGTGAACTGTGATGTCCCCGGCCATGGTGGTCGCCTGGACGGAACCGTTTGCGCCTTTGATGGAGATATTGCCGCCCATCGTGGTTGCGTCGACAGGAGCTTCGGCGTGGTTAATGTTGATATTGCCGCCCATTGTTTTGAGATGCGCGTACGAGGCCACACTGCCCAGATGGATGTCGCCGCCCATGGTGGTGAGAGTGGCTCCGTAAGGCGCATCCGCAACATCGATGCCGCCACCCATCTTGCTGATGTTGAGCGCGCCGGAGCCGTTGCTAACGTCTGCATCTTCCAGACTCCGCCACTTAGAGTGCTTACAGCCGGATACGGTGGCCACGAATACACCAGCCAGAAGAATCAAGGACAAAGCGCTTGCTTTGTGTATCGTCATCGCGTAGTTCTCCTTAAGGGAATCTTACGGAAGGCCGACTCGGAAAGTTCCTGTATGTGAAAATACGCCGGGGTGATCCTCCGGCGCTTTACCCCTCCAACTTTTTCGTTACCAGTTCGTTGAGCAGCGCCGGGTTGGCTTGGCCCTTGGTGGCCTTCATCACCTGGCCCACAAAAAAGGCCGCCAGGGTCTTCTTGCCGCCGCGATACTGCTCCACTTGTTTGGGGTTGGCGGCGATGACCTGGTCGATCAGGGCTTCGATGGCACCCGTATCGGTAATCTGCTGCGGCTTCTCGCGCTCATAGACAGCGGCGAAGTCCTCGCCTTTTTCAAAGCACACGTCGAGGATCTGTTTGAGCTGCCGGGAGCTGATCTTGCCCTCATCGAGTAAATCCGCGGCCTGAACCACGCCGGCCATGGAGACCGGCGACTGCTCCTGCTCCAGTCCCAGGGCCTTCAGGCGTCCGCCCAACTCGCTCAGCAGCAGATTGGCCACGCGGCGCGGGTTGCGGGCGGTGCGGGCCGCGGCTTCAAAGCGGTCGGCGAACTCCCGGGTTGCCGTTAGCGTGAAGGCGTCCTGCGGCGCCAACTCGTACTCGGCGATCATGCGCTTGCGGCGCGCTTCGGGCAGCTCGGGGAGCTCCTTGCTCTTTTGCGCAAGAAACTCCGTTGTGAGAATGAGCGGCGGCAGGTCCGGCTCGGGAAAGTAGCGATAGTCGTGGGCCTGCTCCTTCGACCTCATCGAATAGGTGCGTCCCTCGGTCACATTCCACAGCCGGGTCTCCTGAACGTTGTGTCCGCCGGATTCGAGAACCTCGATCTGACGCTCGATTTCGTACTCCAGAGCGGCGCGGACAAAGCGGAAGCTGTTGACGTTTTTGACCTCGACCTTGACGCCGAATTTTTCCTGACCTTTTGGACGCACGCTTACGTTGGCGTCGCAGCGCAGCGAACCCTCTTCCATGTTGCAGTCTGAAACGCCGCAGTAGAGCAGGATTTCTTTGAGGCGGGTCAGGTACTCGAAGGCCTCATCCGGGGTGCGGATGTCCGGCTCGGAGACAATCTCGGCCAGCGGCGTGCCACAGCGGTTCAGGTCCAGGTAGGTGCGCGTGGCGGAGTCAGCAAAGCCATCGTGCATGCTCTTGCCGGCGTCCTCTTCCATGTGCAGGCGGGTGATGCCGATGCGTTTTGTCGCGCCGTCCGCCGTGGGCACATCAATCCAACCGTGCTCGGCCAGCGGTTTGTCGAATTGAGAGATCTGGTAGCCCTTGGGCAGATCGGGATAGAAGTAGTTTTTGCGCGCAAAGATGGAGCGCTCGCGAACCTGGCAGTTGAGGGCCAGAGAGGCCAGCGTGGCAAAGGCGACCGCCTGGGAATTGAGCACCGGCAACGCCCCCGGCAGCCCCAGGCACACCGGGCAAATGTTGGTGTTGGGCTCCGAGCCGAAGTGATTCCGGCAACCGCAGAAGGCCTTGGTGCGGGTGAGCAGTTGGACGTGGACCTCGAGACCGATGACCGGCTCGTACTTGGCCAGGATTTGGGGCGAAATCGCGACGGCAGGCATATGTGAATTTTATCGCGAATTACAGGTAATGTCCCTTGACGATTTGGAGGTTTTGTCCACCTATGTTCTATTATCCAAAGTTTACTGCGCAGGATTCAGGAGGCTCACGCTTCGGATACCGCTACTCTTCGTCAATAATATTCCGGAACCTGGAATCGAAATTGTATTGCCATCCGAATCCACCCACGAGGCTTGGGTGAGATAAATCGATGCGTCTTCTGCAACATCCGAGTAATAGAGCAAAATGCCCAACACGCTCCTCCCATCGGCCAATTCCACCTGCAATGGCTGACTATCGATCGCTTCGCTCTCAAAAACATCGTTCCATATCGAATTGCGCGTCGTGCGTTCCGAGAGCTTGATCCAATGAAACAAACGATTCCCGTCGAAGCGGATGTAGGCGACAGAAATAAGTGCAAAAACCAGTGTAACCGCGGCCAGCCAAGCCAACTGTGTCGGCTCCCAAAGAACAGTGTCGTCTCCCTTTCCTGAGGGATCGTGAAGTATGTGGAAAGGGAGTTTGCCGCTATTCAAGGGCATATAGCAGACATAAATGATAAAGCTGAAAACCAGAGCTTCTATCACCCGTTCCATATCCGATTGTGAGCGGCGGGTAGCCAAAGCCTGAACGACGTACGCCGCCGAGAATCCAGGCAGCAGAATGAGGAAGATCTGTAGCGCAAGAAGAGTAGCCGGCATGGGGAGCGGCTCCTTAAACCTCTGTTACGGTTTCGCCTGATTGGATTGTGTGGGCGGAGATGGAACCCTTACAGGATTAGGCATCTTTACCGGAACTTTTGGCGCAGGCTTAACTCCATCCACTGTAACCGATCCCTTGTATTTGGAACTCCCTCTTGGCAATGTGTATCCCATATCGTTCCCTCTCTTACATTATTATCCGGTTGGCAGGCAAAGTCCACTTGTTCATCGTGCGATCGAACAAAACTCCCTCACAGAATCTTCTTGCCAAATGCCGAGCAGGCCAGTTGCACCGCCAGATCCGCCGTGCGGTTGTGCTCGTCGATCACCGGGTTTACCTCGACGATCTCAAAGCTCAACAGCCGCCCGTGGTCGGCAATAATCTCCATGGCCAGGTGGGCTTCGCGGTAGGTCGCTCCGCCGCGCACCGGCGTTCCCACGCCCGGCGCGTCCTCCGGATCGATCCAGTCCATGTCCAATGAAATATGGTAGCCGGCCGTGCCATTTCCAGCGGCGCGCAAGGCCTCTTCCATCACGGCTCTCATGCCGCGCTCGTCAATATCGCGCATGGTGTACACGTCCACACCGGCGCGGCGAATCGTCTCCCGCTCAGCGGCGTCGATGTCCCTTACGCCCACCAGCACTGTGTTCTTTGCATCAATTTTAGGCGCATAGCCGAAGATTTTCGTCAGCGCGTCCGGCCCCATCCCCAGCAGAGCGGCCAGCGGCATCCCATGCACGTTGCCCGAGGGCGAGGTCTCCGGCGTATTGATGTCCGAGTGGGCGTCGATCCACACCAATCCGATCTTCTCCCCCTTGCGGCGATAGAACTCCGCCACCCCGGAGACCGACCCAACTGCCAGCGAGTGGTCCCCGCCCAGCACCAGCGGCGTCATCCCTTCTTCCAGCATTTTCACCACAGCCTCGGCAGTGCGCGTGCAGGTCTGGGCAATTTGTTTCAGATAGTGCGCGTTCTCCTTGCCCGCCGCCTGCGTCTCGGCAATCTCCACGCGAATGTTGCCCCCGTCGGTCACCACATGACCCAGCGCCTCCAGCCGCGCCTCCAGCCCGGCCACGCGCACTGCCGAAGGCCCCATGTCCACCCCCCGGCGGCTGGCGCCCAGGTCAAGCGGAACGCCGAACACACGAATGCGCCGGGTAGGCTGCGCCTGCGTTCCGTGGTGCGGAATCGACAGAGCGGAATTGGAAACTTCAGCAGAATTCGGCATAGAAAGACCCCCAAGGGTAATTTAACCAGATTTAGCTGGGGTATGATGAAAACTCGTAACAGTCCATGTCCTTCGTCACATAAGGCTTCCGGCTTTTACCGGCGGAACTGAATGATTTGGCGATCTTTGCCGATAGGAACCTCTAGGGGTTATGCATATAAGTACGGGTGTATCCCGGTTCTATCCAATGAGAAGACTGCCTCCCACCTTTGCCATCCTACTCGCTTGCACAGCGATAGCCTGGGCAGTGGAGCCCGCCCCACTCACTACGCTGCGCCAGATTCGCGCTCTCTCCAATGGCGAGGGCGACAAAGGGTTTCCGGTGGCCTTCGAAGCAACGGTAACATACTCCCATAGCGATGAGAAGTATATCTTCGTTCAGGATGGCGACTACGCCATTTATGTTGCCTTCGAGTCGGATGCCGATCTGCTTCCTGGCGATCGCGTTCTGATCAAGGGAACCACTTCGGGGAGTTATAAGCCCATCGTGATCAGCCAGAATGTGATCCTGCTTCATCACGGCGTCCTTCCCAAGCCTATGAATGCCACCTACCAGCAGCTCATCAAAGGTCAGTTCGATTGCCGATTGGTATCCGTGCGGGGTGTAGTCCTGGCCGCGGATCTTGAAGCGAAACAAGCCTGGATGCGGAAAATGATCAGTGACATCCAGTTACGCACTGAGTCGGGCCCCATCACAGTATTCCTGGACGCCGATGATTTAAATGCGCTCAGGAGTCTGCTGGACACCGAAGTCGAGATCACCGGGGTTTCTGGCGGCATGTTCGATGACAAGATGCAATTGACCGGGGCGATACTCCATGTTTCCGGTTTCTCTAAGATCAGGATTTTGAATCGCCCTAAAGACAGCCCATGGTCGGCGCCAGTTACATCACTGGATAATATCCTTTCCGTCTACAATTTGCATGATCTCACGCCCAGGATTCGGGTTCAGGGAACCATCACTTATTATCAGCCGGGCCATGCCATCGTTCTTCAGGATGGCTTGAAGAGCTTGTGGATCGATACCATTACCAACGAACCCCTGCGCATCGGTGATCGCGCCGACGCAATTGGTTTTACCAATGCACATGACCGCTTCATCTCCCTGATTGATGCGGAAATCCGGGATAGTCAGGTATTCGCTCCCATCACGCCGCGCCTCTCAACCTGGATGCAATTAGCAAACTGGAGCAGCAACAGACCCGAAGGCCATCAAAATGATCTGGTTTCCATCGAAGGAAAGGTGGTGGCTGAGGTCCGCGAGGCCACGCGGGACGAATTTGTCATGGATGCCGGGGGCGGGCTGTTCACGGCGATCTACCATCATCCGCCTGAGAACAGCTACCTTCCGCCGATGATGAAAATTCCTTTGGGGTCCAGAATCCGCATCACAGGCATTTGTACGAGAACGGATACCAAATCAGCTATTCCGGGCACAGAAGTGCCTTTCAACATCCTGCTTCGTTCCTTTGACGATATCCAGATCGTTGCCCGTCCTTCGCTGGTCAACACACGCAACCTCCTTCTCACCCTCGGCGTACTGCTGGTGGTGGTCTTTGCGGTGCTCGCGCGGGGATGGGCTCTGGAGCGCAAAGTGCGCCGCCAAACCGCCGTGATGTCGGCGCGCACCGAGGCCGAGGCCGAACTGGAGCGGCGGCGCAGCCGCATCCTGGAAGACATCAATGGCGCACGGCCCCTTGCGGAGATTCTCGAAGAGATCGCGGAGCTGGTCTCCTTCCAGCTCCAGGGAGCGCTCTGCTGGTGCGAGGTTACCGATGGCGCGAAATTGGGAAATTGCCCAGCACAGACTGCTACTCTGCGCATTGCACAGGAGAAGATCCCCGGCCGCTCCGGTTTACCGCTCGGCGTCCTTTTTGCCGCTTTCGATCCGTGCACCAAATCCTCCACCATGGAAGCGGAAGCCCTCTTCAGGGCGGCAGGTCTCGCTGCCCTGGCTATCGAAACCCGGCGCCTCTACACTGACCTGCGCCGCCGCTCGGAGTTTGACCTGCTTACCGACATCCACAACCGCTTCTCCCTGGAAAAGCAACTGGACGCGCAAATTGAAGAGGCGCGCGAGACGGCCAGCATCTTCGGCCTGATTTACATCGACCTGGACAAGTTCAAGCAGATCAACGATCTTCACGGCCACCACATAGGCGACCTCTATCTGCAGGAGGCATCGCTGCGCATGAAGAGTCAGCTCCGTCCCCACGACACGCTGGCGCGACTGGGCGGAGACGAATTCGCTGCTTTGATCCCCATTGTGCGCAACCGCGCCGAGGTTGAGGAGATCGCACAGCGTCTGGAACACTGTTTCGATGAGCACTTTGCCCTGGAGGGGTTGCTTATAACTGGTTTGGCGAGCGTTGGCATCGCCCTCTATCCTGAAGACGGCGCAACGCGGGATGCCCTGCTGAATGCCGCTGATGCCGCTATGTATCGAGTCAAAAACGCCAAGCACCGAACGGAAAAGAGCCTGCCTTCAGGCCTGCATTCCTGATTTCCCTCCGAGGTTCGCGCAAGATTCAAGGGCCTCCGTTCGCCGGTAATACTGGCGCGGCAAAGGTCGGCATAATACCCCTACGGGTCATTCAACCAGATTTCAGTTAGAGTAAGGTGAGAATTTGTTAATGACCAGTGCCTTAGGTCACGCCCGAGCTTACGACTCTTCCCGGCGGACCTGAATGATTTGGCGATCATTGCCGATAGGAACTGATAGAGGTCAAACATCAAAGAAACGGCGTATCCCGATTCTTTCCAATGAAGAGACTGATTTCCACATTCGTCATCCTCTTAGCCTGCGCTGCGATTGCCTGGGCAACAGTGCCCGCCCCGCTGACCACGTTGCGCGCCATTCACGCCCTTACGAATGATGAAGCCAGCCATCAGCTGCCCGTGGCCTTCGAGGCCACGGTAACCTACTACCGCAGCTATGAAAACAATTTGTTTGTGCAAGACGGCGAATTTGCAATCTATGTTCAAGCCCCGGCGGACCTCCATCTGGTTCCCGGCGACCGCGTTCTGGTGCAGGGAAAGACACAGGGCAGTTTCAATCCTATTGTGATCGGAGAACGGATCGACTTGCTCCGCCACGGCGCCTTGCCGGCGCCGCAGCTAGCCACCTTTGATCAAATGATCCGCTCGAAAGATGATTGCAAGCTGGTCACAGTGCGCGGTGTCGTCCGCGCCGCGGACCTTCTGTTGAGCTTGGTAGCCCCTGTGCACTCTATCCATCTCCAGTTGCTTATGGATGGCGGTTATTATGAGGCAAATGTGGACAGCGACGATGCCGGCGCTCTTGAACACCTGCTGGATGCCGAGGTGGAACTCACTGGCGTTGCCTCGGAGGAATTCGACGGCAAGATGCACGAGACCGGGATACTGCTGCATATTCAATCGCTCTCCGACATCAAGATCATTGCGCGCGCAAACTCCACTCCATGGGCTCTCCCCGTCACTCCCATGGATCAGGTCATTACCGTTTCTCATCTTCGCGATTCCACGCCGAGGGTCCGCGTTCATGGAACCATCACTTATTACCAGCCCGGCTCGGCTGTGGTCTTGCAGGACGGAGCAAAGAGCATATGGATCTCAACCCTGACACAAATCCCCTTGCGGATTGGTGATGTCGCGGATGCAACCGGCTTTCCCGATGTCCACGATGGCTTCGTCAACCTCGTGCATGGTGAAGTACGGGACACCCTTACGCCCGCCCCTGTCACGCCGCTTCCCTCAACCTGGCAATCGCTTACCCCGCGAGGGTATGACTCTCCCGGCCATCACCTCGACCTGGTTTCTATCGAAGGCCAGGTTGTAACCGAGGTCAGGGAGGCTTCACAAGATGAGTTGGTACTGGCCGTCGACGGCAGACAGTTTTCCGCCATCTTGCGCCACCCGAACAGCCTGCTTGAAGTAACCAGGGAGATTCCTGTAGGCACCAGGGTCCGGGTCACCGGCATCTGCGTCCTGGAGTTCTCCAGCCCGTTCGTCGCCCAGGTGCCCTTCAATATTCTGCTGCGTTCCTACGACGATATTACGGTCGTCGCCAAGCCGTCCCTGCTGAATGTTCGCAATCTGATCATCGCGGTCTGCGTTCTGATTCTTATTGTTTTCGTCGTGATCGCCAGGGGATGGGCACTGGAGCACAACGTCCGCCGTCAAACGTCAGCATTGGCCCAGATAGAACATCGTCGCGGACGCATCCTCGAAGACATCAATGGTTCCCATCCTCTCGCTGAGATTCTCGAAGAGATCACGGAATTGGTCTCTTTCAAGCTCCAGGGAGCGCCCTGCTGGTGCGAGGTTACCGATGGCGCGAGGTTGGGCAACCACCCGCCGAATGCAGCGCAACTCCGCACCCTCCAGGAAGAGATCCTATCCCGCACGGGCATTTCGCTGGGCAGGCTGGTTGCCGCTTTTGATTCAGAAACGGTGCCTAGGCCCATGGAAAACGAGGCCCTGCTGGTCGGCGCCCGGCTGGCCACGCTGGCCATGGAAACACGCCGCCTCTACTCCGACCTGCGCCACCGTTCGGAGTTCGACCTGCTCACCGACATCCACAACCGCTTCTCCCTGGAAAAGCAGCTGGACGCGCAGATTGAACAGGCGCGCGAGACAGCCAGCATCTTCGGCCTGATCTACATTGACCTGGACAAGTTCAAGCAGATCAACGATCTTCACGGCCACCGTATCGGCGACCTCTATCTGCAGGAGGCGGCGCTACGCATGAAGCGCCAGCTCCGTCCCCACGACACGCTGGCGCGGCTGGGCGGCGATGAATTCGCCGTCCTAGTCCCCATTGTGCGCAATCGCGCCGAGGTTGAGGAGATCGCACAGCGTCTGGAACACTGTTTCGACGAGCACTTTGCCCTGGAGGGGCTGCTTATAACTGGTTTGGCGAGTGCGGGCATCGCCCTCTATCCCGAAGACGGCGCAACGCGGGATGCCCTGCTGAGTGCCGCTGATGCCGCTATGTATCGAGTCAAAAACGCCAAGCACTCAGTTGAAAAGAGTCTGCCTTCAGGCCCACATTCCTGACGCACCGTCCAGGATTGCGCTGAAAACTGGCCCGGCTTGCGCCGGGCCAGTTCCTCACTGAATATTGTGGACGCTCGAGCCTCGCGCATCTTCTGCCGAAGACTGCTGGCCTCACCGCAGGTGGCTATTCTGCCGCCATCTCCTCGGCCTCGCCCTCCTGGCGCATCAGCTCCAGTTCGCGCTCCTCGGCTTCTCTTTCGGCCGTAACCTCCTGCTGCACGCGAGCCGCCGCTTCCTCCAACTCCGGCGAGAGTTGCACGTTGCGGTAGTACTCCAGGCCCGTGCCGGCGGGAATCAGCCGCCCCACGATCACGTTCTCTTTCAGGCCGCGCAAATTATCAATTGCGCCGTTGATGCTGGCCTCGGTGAGCACGCGCGTCGTCTCCTGGAAGCTGGCCGCGGAGATGAAGCTCTCTGTCGACAGCGACGCCTTGGTGATGCCCAGCAGCAGCGGTCGCCCGGTTGCCGGACGGCCTCCGTTGGCCAGCACCCGCTCGTTCTCCTCGCGGAAGCGGAAGCGGTCCACCTGCTGCTCCAGCAGGAAGTTGCTGTCGCCCACATCGTCGATGCGCACCCAGCGCAGCATCTGCCGCACAATCACTTCAATGTGCTTGTCGCTGATGGCCACGCCCTGCAGCCGGTAGACCTCCTGGATCTCGTTCACCAGGTAAGCCTGAAGAGCCTTTTCGCCCAGCACATCCAGAATGTCGTGCGGGTTTAGCGGGCCGTCCATCAGCGGATCGCCCGCTCCCAGCCGCTCGCCTTCCTGCACATTCACGTGGATGCCGCGCGGCACCAGGTACTCCTTCTCGTCGCCGTTGTCCGCGGTTACATAGATTTTGCGCTGGCCCTTGGAGATCTCGCCAAAGCGCACCACGCCATCGATTTCGCTGATGATGGCCGTTTCGTGCGGCTTGCGCGCTTCAAACAACTCCACCACACGCGGCAGGCCGCCGGTGATGTCCTTGGTGCGCGTGCTCTCCTTGGGAATCTTCGCCAGCACATCGCCCGGACCCACTTCTTCGCCATCCTGCACCATCAGGTGAGCGCCGCGCGGCAATAGGTACCGCTTGTGGGTCTTGGAGTTCTTCACCACGAAGGTCGGCTGCCGCTTCTCATCCGGAGAGTCGGCCACCACCCAACGCGAGAGGCCGGTTACTTCGTCCACCTCTTCGTTCAGCGTGATGCCTTCCTGCAGGTCCTTGAACTGCACCGCGCCGCCGATTTCGGTCAGAATGGCGTAGGTGTACGGATCCCACTCGGCCAGCAACTGGCCCAGCTTCACCTGCCCGCCATCCTTGACCTTGAGGCGCGCGCCGTAAACCACCTGATAGCGCTCCTTCTCACGGCCGCGCTCGTCCTGAATGGCGATCGAACCGGAGCGGTTCATGGCCACCAGCGTGCCGTCCCTGCTCTCCACATAGTTCAGGTTGATAAAGCGCACTATGCCGTTATTCTTGGCGTCCAGGCGCGACTTGTCCTGCACGCGGCTGGCTGTGCCGCCCACGTGGAAGGTGCGCATGGTCAACTGCGTGCCCGGCTCGCCGATGGATTGCGCCGCAATCACGCCGCATGTCTCGCCCAGTTCCACCATGCGCCCCGAGCCCAGGTTGCGCCCGTAGCACAGCGCGCAAACGCCGCGCCGCGACTCGCAGGTCAGCACCGAGCGGATCTTCACCTTCTCCACGCCCGCGCCCTGAA